>Ga0265297_10001536_pt1 | contig 53368 bp, 64 predicted proteins | sample Munlanlwell13791_FD_192502 | JGI IMG/M metagenome (GOLD analysis project Ga0265297, IMG submission 192502) | Leachate microbial communities from a municipal landfill in Southern Ontario, Canada - Leachate well 137-91 | ecosystem: Engineered > Solid waste > Landfill > Unclassified | place...
AAATTTAAACATTAAATAGCCCCGCCAGGATTCGAACCTGGGTCCCAGGATCCAGAATCCCGGATACTTGACCACTGTACTACGGGGCTAAAATAGTATAGCTAAATCAGAAATTATTTACTTATAAAATTAACTAAAACAAAAACTTATTAAATAATTCAAGATAAATAAATAGATGAAAATTCTAGTTACAGGAGGGGCAGGTTTTATTGGAAGTCATATTGTAGACACTCTTATAAAAAATAATCACGAAGTAATAATAATTGATAATCTTTCAACAGGGCAAAAAGATTTCATAAATAAATCCGCAAAATTATATATCCAAGACATAAGAAAAGACGTAAACCATGTTTTTGAAAAAGAAAAACCTGAACTAGTTATTCATACTGCAGCCCAGGTAATGCTTAGAAAATCTATTGAAGAACCTATTTTTGATGCAACAACAAATATAATCGGAACAATAAATATTCTGGAAGCTTGCAGAAAAAATAATGTTAAAAAAATAATTTATACTTCTACAGGAGGAGCAAGATATGGAGAACCGAAATATCTTCCAGTGGATGAAAATCATCAGATTAAACCAGCCTCTCCATATGGAATTTCAAAACACACTGCAGAACATTATGTAGAAATGTATTCTAGACTATATGAACTTGATTATTTAATTTTCTGCTTTGGAAATGTCTATGGCCCAAGAGATAATCCTGAATGCAAAAGAGTTACATCTATATTTTCTTATAAAATATTAAAAAATGAAAAACCTATTATTTTTGGAGATGGAAATCAAACTAGAGATTTTATTTTTGTAAAAGATATTGCAAATTTTATTGTAAAAAGTATAAATAAAACTCCAAAAAACAAGTTATTTAATCTTGCAAATGGAGAACAAATTTCTGTAAATCAGATATTTGAAATATTAAAAGAAATATCCGGCTTTAGTAAAGATGCAGAACATATAGAAGCAGTCCAAGGAGAAGTAAGAGACATTTGCCTTGATACAAAAAGGGCAAAACAAGAGCTAGGATGGGCTAAAAAAACCGATTTTAAAGAGGGTTTAAGACAAACTTTCGAATGGTTAAAAGAGAATTATAGTATTTTTAAACACCAATAAGGTTTATAAACCGATTTTTTCTTCTATTCCAATGAAAAGATCAAGTAGACGTTGGAAAAAGAAAAACCAAATGAGATGGAAGTGGCAAAGAAAAAGACTTAGACGAGTCAAGAAGAAAAGAAAGCAAAGAAGAACAGGTTAATTTCCATTAGAATTATATACTTTTAAGGCTATTAAAATAATCAAATCTTTAGTATTAATATGGAATTTGATAAGACTGAATAAAAAGAAAGGTTTACTTTTTACTAGGCATTTATGGAGAATATGATGTTTTTCTGTATAATAATCTTTATAAAACAACTTTCATATCACTCTTTATTCTAAAAAAAAGATGGAAAATAATTCAACTATTTGGACAGAAAAATATCGACCTAAGAAATTTGAAGAAGTTGTAGGTCAAGATGATATTATCAAAAAAGTTCAAAACTTAACAAAGGCAATGAATATTCCCCATATGCTTTTTGCTGGCCCAGCAGGAACTGGTAAATCAACCCTTGCATTAATTGTTGTAAAAGACTTATTTGGAGCTCACTGGAAAGACAATTATCTTGAGTTAAATGCTTCTGATGAAAGAGGAATTGATGTAGTAAGGCAAAAAGTAAAAGACTTTGCAAGAACAAAAGCTATTGGTAATGTTCCATTTAAGGTTATTTTTCTTGATGAAGCAGATGCACTTACAAAAGAAGCTCAACAAGCCCTAAGAAGGACTATGGAGAACTTTACTCATACTTGCAGATTCATAATGTCCTGTAACTATTCTTCTAAGATAATAGACCCAATTCAATCAAGATGTGTTGTATTTAGATTTAAACTCCTAGAAAAAAGAGATATTGAAAAAAGAATAAAAATAATTGCTGAAAAGGAAAATTTATCAATTGATGCTAAAACTATTGAAGCACTTTATGAATCAAGCGAAGGCGACTGTAGAAGAGTAATTAATCTGCTTCAGGCTTCTGCTTCAATTTCAACTAATATATCTAAAGACTTGGTAGACACATTAATTTCAGGAGCAGAACCTGCTGAAATAAAAATAGTTCTTGAATATGCATTAAGTGGAGATTTCTTAAAAGCAAAAGACAAACTTTTGGATGTAATGCTTAAAGAGTCAGTTGCAGGAACAGACATTATAAAAACAATTCAAAAAGAAATCTGGAATTTACAGATTGATGATGAACTCAAAGTAAAACTCACAGAAAAAACAGGTGAAATCGAATTTAGGATGGTTGAAGGCAGTGATGAATTTATTCAATTAGAAGCTCTTCTTGCAAGTTTTGTTCTGGCTGGAAGAGGGATTGTAAAATAATCCATAGCCAATAATAATTTTAAAATGGGAATACAAGTAGAATTTAATCCAGATTTAGCATTAAGGAAATTTAAAACTATCAAAAGACTGGAGGCAGAATGCCTTCCAGAATCACTAGAAAAAGATGGAATTTACCCCTTCTTAAAAAAGGGTCAAAGAAATTATTGGCTGCATGGGGAAATTCCTCTAAAAGAAACAAAAGGAAATCAAGAATTATCAAGACCGATTGCAAGTATAAGAATACTTGAGGCAACTCATTTTTTAATTAAAGGAGAACTTTATACTAAAGGAGAATATCAAGTAATTGAAACCTTTGACCCGAATGATACTAAGTCTAAATTTGAAGGTTATGAAAGAACAAAATGAAAATAATGATAATATCTAGTAAGCATCACTATTATAAAATACCTGAAGTAAAAAAAGAATTAGAAAAAAATGGACACATAATCATGCTTCCAAATAGTTTTGATGAACCATTTAAAGAAGAAGATATGAAAAAATTAAGCCCAGAAGAACATTCGAATTGGAAAAGACAAATGATGCTATTACATGAACCAAAAATAAAGCAAAATGATGCAGTCTTAGTTTTAAACCTGGAAAAAAATAGTCAAGAAAATTATATAGGCGGAGCAACTTTTATGGAGATTATCAAAGCATGGGAACTTGAAAAAAAGATTTTTTTCTACAATCCGATTCCAGACAATATATTTAAAGATGAAATTTTAGGAGTAAATCCGATAATAATAAATCAGGACCTAAGTAGAGTAGAAGAGAATATAGAAGTTGAAATACGCTCATTTATTTCAAAAGAAAAATATGAAGAATTAATCAATTTTTTCAATAATAATGCCAAGAAAATAAAAGAAGATTATCAGGAAACATTTTATTTTGATTTAAAAGAAGATTTAAGGATTCAAAAAAGCAATTCAAATGCAAAAATTTGGCTTAAAAAAGGAAAAATACATGATGATTGCAGAGAAGAAATAGAAGTCAAATTAAATAAAGAAGATTTTGAAAAAGTAAATAAAATATTTGAAACAATAGGATTTAATACTAAAATAAAATGGTATAGATTAAGAAATCAATTTGACTGGAATAAAATAAAAGTTTGTCTGGATTATACAAAAGGCTATGGATATATAATTGAACTTGAGAAATTAGTAAATATATCTGAAAAAGAAAAAGCCCTTGAAGAGTTAAACGAAAGATTAAATAAGCTGGATGTTGAATTAACCCCTAGACAAGAATTTGAAAATAAATTTAAAGATTATGAACAAAATTGGAGAGAACTAACAAAATGACACTTCCATTAATTGAAAAATATCGTGCAAAGAATTTCTCAGAAATAAAAGGTCAGGATATCCCTATTGAAGAAATCAGGGCTTTTTTTAAAACATTTCCAAGAAAAAGAGCAATAATATTAAACGGCCCTGCTGGAACAGGAAAAACTTCACTTACAATAGCACTTGCAAATGAATTCAACATGGAATTATTTGAATTAAATGCAAGTGACTTAAGAAATAAGTCTAGCTTAGATGAAATATTAAAACCAGCTTCATCTCAGCAATCCTTGTTTAAAAAAGGAAAAATAATTTTAATGGACGAAGCAGATGGAATAACTGCGACAGACAGGGGAGGTCTTCCAGAACTAATTGCATTAATAACAAAGTCAAGTTTCCCAATAGTAATAACTTCTAATGATATTTGGCAGCAAAAATTCTCACTTTTAAGAAAATCATGCCAAATAATTAATGTGAAAGAATTAAAAGAGAGTCATATAACCGAAATTATAAATGAGATACTAAAAAAAGAAAATAAAATTCTTCGAAAAGAAACAATTAATTTAATTACAAAAAACTCAAAAGGAGATGTTAGGTCAGCATTAAATGATCTTCAAACAGCATTAAGTTTAGGAGAAGATATTCTTACCCTGGAACTTTCAGAAAGAGAAAAAGAAGAACCTATTTTTGATGCATTAAAAAGAGTCTTTCAATCTACTCCAAATCCCGAACTAATTAATTCTTATAATAACGTATCAATGGAACTAGATGAAATAGCCCTTTGGATTGAAGAAAACATTCCTATGGAATATCAAGGAAATGCACTGATTAAAGCCTATGAGTCCCTAAGTAAGGCAGATATTTTTAGGGGAAGAATCTATAGGCAGCAACATTGGAGATTTTTAGTATATCAAAACTTTTTTTTGTCAGCAGGAATTTCTTATGCCTCAAAAATAAAATCAAATAAATTTGTTTCATATAAAAGACCTTCAAGAATACTCAAGATTTGGCTTGCAAATCAAAAGAATGCAAAAAAGAAGGCTATTGTATCAAAATATGCAGAAATCAGTCATATGTCAAAGAAAAAAGCAATGAAAGAAAATTTCTATCTTCCGTTAATAATAGACAAAGCAGCTGAAAAGGCTTTAGACCTTGATGAAAAAGAAATAGAATATATCGAAGAAAAAAGAGGAGCAATTATTGTCGCAAACAAATTAAACAAATTTAGAACCCGAAATTAAGCAGCTCTTCTTGTAAAATCAACAATTTCTCCATTAAACGCTTGAAGTACAACTCCATAAGTATCTTTCTTTTTTTCAAGTATTCCAACTACTTTTGCTTCAAGATTGTCTTCTTTAATCATAGCTATTGCAGAATCAGGTAATGAACTGGTTACAAATCCCTCATTGCCCATAGGCCATTTTGCATAAGAATCGCGAACAGAAGAAGAATAAGCTGCCATAAGAACTTCTCTCCAGTCAGGTTCAAATAATCTTGTTTCTTCACTCATTCCAACCTCGCAGGATAATCCATGTTTTGCAAGTGGCTTTGAAAGTTTTCCATCATAAGCACCTCCACTCATATGATAAACACTTGATGCAAGTCCAGAATCAATTAACTTCTTAAAAACAGGATAAAATACAGTAGATGGTTCCGAGAGATACTCTCCAAACACTTTTCCTGCCTCAGTATAATGCCAGTCTTTTCCAAATAATTTTTCCATTACCTGCCTTTTGGCAGTAATGCCATTTGAACGAGGATTAGGCTTTCCTCTTATTGCAATAAGACTGTCTCCTGCTTTTGGATAAGGTAAATTTGCAAGCCTTCTTGCATCAATAGTGCTTACAACAGAACCACTGATATTATAAGAACTAAAATGACCTTTTATTCTGTTCTTAAGATTTTCATCCTGCATTATAGAAACAATTTGCATTTGTGATGCTTCATGTCTAGCACGATTTATAATTTCTTCAACAGGTACACTCCCATTATATTCTATTAATCCTGAAATAACTTGAGGAGTTGCACCCATTTTAACACAATCATCAAGATTCATAGCAAAAAAATCAATAACTCCTTGAGAATATTTTTCAAACCTTTCATAAAATTCAGTTTTTGTTCCAATTCCATCAGAATTAATAACAACAAGTTTTCCCTTAGGATCAAAAACAGCATACCAAACACCTTCATATTCAAAAGCACTTGGAACTTTATTTACAAATGGAGAATCTTTTGAAATAAAACCAATTCCAGTCCCAGTTATATTACAATCACAATTTACTCTTCTGCCAAGATTAGCAAGTTCCCCATTAAGTATAGGAACCCCTCTCAAAATTGCTCTATCTCTAAGTCCTTCCCCAACAGTTCGAACTAGGCCCTCATCAGTATGAGAAGCATCAATTATATCTGTCATTCCCATAACTCTTGCTCCGATTCTTCTGCCAGAATTAAAAACATTTTCAACAACAGATTCAGAATATTTCCTTAAGTCCATTTCCCCCTTATCTCCTCCAACTGAATAAACAATGCATAAACTATTTCCCGGAACTTTTAATGCATTAATTCCATTTTTTCCAGGAACAACATTTACAACATGATCAAAGCTGGTTCTATGTCCAAAAAAATTATAACTATGAGTTTCAAATGCCAAATCAGCAAGAAGATGAGACATCTCATCTTTTTCTTTAATATCTAAAAGATATTGTTCAGCCATTTTATCCAAAAGGTCTTATTCCAAAAGGAATAGGATTCTCTCCATAATATAAATTTCCATTACTGTCTTTAGAAAATCTTCCAGCAGCAATATCTTCAAGAGTTCTTGGAAAGACTACCCAATCTCCAACTTCCTTAAGTTTATTTTGATATAAATCAGCAACCTGATTTAAAGAATTTAAAGCAGTATTAATGCCTGTAAAAGCAGAGATATCATGAGTGACATTAACAGGAGCAGATATCATTAATACTGGTCCTCCATCAACTTGGTTTGTAATCAAATGTGTTGATGATCTTAATTCTTTTTCTTTCGCAACTAAAGCATCGAGAACAGCATGGTCTCCGATATATTTTCTTTTTCCACTTTCATCAGTAATAGACAAATCAGCAGGATGAACATTAACACCCAAAAAAGTATTAACAAGAATTGGAGAAGCAATACTCATATATCCAGCGTAAGCAGCAACAGGACATTCATAAGTAGATAATGTCCTTACAGTTAATGCATCAAATTCAGCTCTAACCTGCATATCTTTTAAAGGCTTTCCTCTTTTTTTATAAAATGCTTTTTTATCTCGAATTAAAACAGGAATATCATAATCATTTCCAATCTTTACTGCATTACTCTCAGAATTATCAGAAAAAATTACAGCAACATGAAAGTAAGAATGCCCTACTTCTTGATTTAAATGTAGTTCATGTTCAATTATTTTTCTTAGATTACTTCCACTTCCGCTCATAAGTCCAGCAACTCTCATAACTCGATCTGGATGATTGTACAACGGAATTAATTTTTCTGCCATATTTAAGATTACTTAAAATATTCAACTCCATTTTTAAAAATTGCAAGCCCAGGACCTTCTTTTGGAATTTCTCTTCCCTGTCTTTTATATTGTTCTTTGAGTAATGTCCAATTAGGGAGATGTGTAATGTCAATCGCCCTTTCAGGATGAGGCATCAAACCTAAAATTCTTCCACTTTCATCTGTGACTCCTGCAATATCTTCTAAGGAACCATTTGGATTATAAACTAAATTTTGCCATGAACATACTTCACCATTAAAATATTTTGCAGCAATCATTCCTTTTTCATGAATCCTTTTTAAAATTTCTGGCTCAGCATAAAATTTTCCTTCTCCATGAGCAACAGGAACACTCATTTTTTGAGTTCCAGAAGTCCAAGGGCCTTTTGAATTAAACTCCAAATCAACCCACCTGCAATTATATCTTGGAAATTCATTGTGAACAAGCGCTGCCTGACTTTCTCCATATTTTCCATCAAGTGCAGGAACAAGTCCGAGATTTGTAAGTACCTGAAACCCATTGCAAATTCCAATAACAAGTTTATTATCTACAAATCTTTCAACCCCTAGATGATTCCTAATTTTTCTTGCAAGAGCATTTCCACTCCCAGTATCATCCCCATAAGAAAATCCTCCTGGAAAAGCAACAATTTGATAATTATCAAGTTTGTTTGGGCTTTCAATCAAATCATTTATATGAACTAAATCAACTATTGCTCCAACTTTTTCAAATGCAAATTTTGTCTCTTCATCACAATTTATTCCATATCCTGTTAAAACTAAGACTTTTGGTTGTACCATTAAAAACTCCTGAATGTTGATTTATAGGATTTACTTAAGGCTCCGACATCAGTATTTACAACATTTCCATCCTTACCTTTTAATATAAATTTATCATCATCCCTTACTTTTCCAATAAGTGAATACATACTGCCACTACTTCCAACTATTTCTTCAAATCTTTCTCTATATTCAGGGTTAATAGTAACAACAATTCTTCCCTGACTTTCTGAAAACAATAAATTATCATTTCGAGTGCAAGATCTTGAAACTTCATCTAAATCAACTTCAATTCCAAGTTGTCCTGCAATTGCAGTCTTAGCCAAAGTAATTCCAAGTCCTCCACGATTAACACTTATTGCACTTGCAACAAGTCCTTCTTGAACTGCCCTGTAAAATGATTTGTATAAATCCCTATTTAAATCTCCAAGAACTGTTGGGATCTTGTTTCCAATATATTTTTTTCCGCGTATTTCCTCGCCTTTCATTGCATAATATTCACTTCCACCTAATTGATCCCAGGTAACCCCTAAAACATAAACTAAATCTCCAGAAACTTTTGCATCAATAGAAACAGATTTTCTTGCATCATCTACAACACTTATTGCTGAAATAAGTAATGTTGGAAGAACAGAAATATTCACGGGATTTCCGTTTTCATCAAATCCCTTAAAGTCATTAAACATACTGTCTTTTCCAGAAATAAAAGGAGCTCCAAAAATAGTTGCATAGTCATAACAAGCTTCACATGCTCTTTTTAATTGTCCAAGCCTCTCAGGGTCATTTGAACTGCACCAGCAAAAATTATCAAGTAATGCAAGGTGTTCTAAATCTGCACCCGCACAAACAGCATTTCTAACTGCAGTATCAATTGCACATGCAGCCATATCATAAGTATCAATCTCACTATAAGAAGGATTAATTCCATGAGATAAAACAAGGGCCTTGTCAGAGTCAAGTCTTGGACGAACAACAGTTGCATCACCATTAACTCTTCCTCTTCCCTGAAGCGGTTTAATAACACTTCCTCCCTGAACTTCATGATCATATTGGTTTGAAATAAATTCAAAACTTGCAATATTTTGCCTTCCAAGCATTTTATGTAAAGTACTCGTAAGATCATCTAAACACTCAAACTCAGGTTCTTCATGAACTCTTCTGTTAAAAGTTGTTTTCATGGGTCTTGGTGGCATTCCATTATGTAAAAATTCCATATCAACATTCATTACATTATTTCCATTATAATCAACAACACATTCCCCAGAATTTGTAAACTCTCCAATAACCGTTGCTTCAACTCCTCTTCTTTTCATTAAATCATTAAATTCATTCCATTTTTCAGGGGGAACAGACAAAGTCATTCTTTCCTGAGATTCACTAACCCAAATTTCCCAAGGTGAAAGTCCAGGATATTTTAAAGAAACCTTGTCTAGATAAACATGACATCCACCAGATTCTTTTGCCATTTCAGCAACAGAACAAGAAAGTCCTCCTGCACCATTATCTGTAATGCTTCTATAAAGTCCTTTGTCTCTTGCTTCTTTTATAAGAGCATCACTCATTTTTTTCTGAGTAATTGGATCTCCAATCTGAACTGCTGTTGCAGGACTTCCAGAATCAATTGCTTCTGAAGAAAAAGTTGCACCATGAATACCATCTTTTCCAACTCTTCCCCCAAGCATAACAATATAGTCTCCATGTTCTGCTGATTTCTCATGCATTTTTCTTCCATCAACTTCCCTTGGAATAAGTCCAACAGTCCCTACAAATACAAGAGGTTTTCCACGGTAACAATCATCAAAATAAACAAATCCTTGGGGAGTAGGAATTCCAGAACAATTTCCACCCACATTAACTCCTTCAATAACACCTTCAAGAATTCTCTTTGAACTAAGCATTTTTTGTTTTCTTTCCTTATCTTTGTATAAATCTCCTAAATCAGGAGCAGCTGCAGTTCCAATAGGAGTTTCATATCCTCTTTTAATTTCTTGTAAAGTTTTTTGTCTAGCAAAACAAAATCCAAATCTGTTTATAATTGGTTTTGCTCCCATTCCAAAGCCCATAGGGTCTCTATTAACTCCAACAATTCCGGTAATTGCTCCGCCAAAAGGGTCAAGCGCAGAAGGAGAATTATGAGTTTCTGCTTTATCACAGACTAAATAATCATTATCAAAAACAATTCCGCCTGCATTATCTGAAAATACAGAGACACAAAAATCAGAATCGCCTTTTGCTTTCCTGATGTCTTCTGTTGCTCTTCTGATGAAATGCTTAAAAAGTCCATCAACAATTTCATCAATAGGATCTGCAAATATAGTGTGCCTGCAATGTTCACTCCAAGTTTGAGCAATACTTTCAAATTCAACATCAGTAGGATTTCTTCCTTTATTTCTAAAATAACCCTGAACAGATTTCATATATCTAATATCCATAGCAGGAGGACCTCTTCTAGTCCCATCACTGTTTAAAACTCCTTGTTTTCCAATAATTGCAAGTTCTTCATCAGTTGCATTTAATAATTCAACCAAGTCTGCACTAAGCCCTTCATGAAGTCTTACCTTTGGAACAGATTCATCCATCCCATCACTGTGAATATAATCAAGATGGCTTTTTGCCCGAACATTTTGAATAACAGGATTTGCAAACTCCCATCCAATTCTTTCTGCATCTTTTTGACTTAAGCCTTCTCCAGAAACAAACATAACCTGAGAACTATAAACTCCCTGACCATTTAATTTCTGTCCTGAAAAATCTTCTGCTATTTCCCTTGCAGTATCTCCAACATTATCTTTAACACCAGGCAAAAAACCTATCTCAACAGCATAATCAAAACTTGATGGAGTTATTCCCATTAACTGGCCAACCCTGCCATTTTGAGTAACCGGATTTGTAAGCATTGTTCCAAGCCTATCAACTAAACTGCCATCTAGTTCTTCAACACTATAAACATCCATGAGTTTAACATCACTTACATTAAAACCCATTGACTGAAGTTTCATTTTTCTTACTTCTGCTCTAGCGTCGAGAATTTTTGAAATTACTTCAACTCTTTTAACCATAATTCTAAATAGAATAAATCTTTATAAATCTTAACCAATATTTTTTATCAGAACTGAGTAATAAATTAATAAACTTCTTCTTCAATTTCAGGCATTTCTTCTGGAATGTCTTCTTCTTTAAATTCTTCAACTTTTGATTTTTCTGCAATCTTTGAATTTTCAGATTTACCAGAATCAGAACTGTCTAATTTTTCAATACTTCCAAATTTGCCAGAAGTAAGCTGTTTTTCTCCCTGAAATTCACTAACATAACCATTAGCAATCTTAATTCTATCGCCTTCTTTAAATCTAACAGTATCATCATTCCAGAGAGTTAATTTAATTTTTCCACTAGAATCTTCAAGAATAGCATTAGCAACTTTGAGTTCTTTTCCATATTTATTCATGCTTCTTGTCTCGGCCTTTTCTATAATAACACCTTCAACATTAGCATTTCCTTGTCCTGCATTTAATTCAGAAATCATATTTTAACCTCAATTTGCTCTTTAGCAACTTGCTCCAGTACTTGCACCTGCAGAAGCACCAAATCCAGCAGTTAATGCTGAAGTTGAAAGAGTCTTTGAACATTCACTTGGAGCAGTAGTAAAAGCATTACAAACAGCAGTTTTTATTGCTTCAGGAGTTCTATCAACTTGTACTTGCACTCCGTTTATAACAAAAGTAGGTGAACCGCTAATTCCAAGACCTTGAGCTTGCTTTCCTTGAGCATCATATAATGCAGGAGCATCTGTTTTCATGCAGCTTTCAATCTTAGTTTTATCAAATCCATAAGTTAAATATATCTTATCAATCAATGGATCAACACATGTTGCATCACCATTACAAGCACCAATAGCTGTATCAGTATTAAATGTTTTAAGATAATTCCATAACTTGTCTTTTCCATAAATTTTTTGGATACATATTTGTCTTAATGATTCAACTCTTTCAAATTCACCATGCATTGCACCAATTGCAACAATATTAATATCAGCTTTATTTTTAAGTAAGTCATAAACAGGTTGTAAACCTTTTTCAAATTGTAATCCATAAGGGCAATATGAGAATATATAAGCATCAACAACAGGTTTGTCAGTTTTAGGAACGTCTTTTGGAGTATTAGTAGAAGGATTATCAGTAGATTGAGTAGACTCATCTATTGGTACTGGACTTTGAACAAAATATTGTCCATCTTTTGTAACATAAACTGGAATTTCTTGTCCTTGATAAGAAACCATAACTTCGTATAAATCTCCTTTCTCAGTAGAAGAAACATAAGTTACTCCACCACCAGTCTGTCCGTTTAAAAAATCAACTATCTTTGATCCAGCATCATCACCAGAAATAACATTTCCAGTAATTCTTGGGTAAACCATAACTATTAATAGAATTACAACAACAACTCCAAGTATAGCACTAAGAATTTTCCAATCATTTCTTCTCTTAGGTTCTACTTTTTGTTCTTGGTTAGATTCTTCCATTCTTCTTTTAGATTTCCGGCCTTTTTAAATGTTACGAATTTTTAGTCCACCAGATGTTCCAAATCTAAACGTCCTATATTCTAGATAACAAAAACAATTAAAAACAACAAACGTTTTATACTCAGATAAAAAAGAGATTTTAAAATGCCATATGATATTATAATCGGAAGAGATAAGTCTGATAAAAAGAAATTTGGCAAAAGAGGTTTAGTCTATATTGGTAAGGGTTATGTGACCATGGGAAATTATACTTCTTTATCAAATAAGATTTGGTTAGATATAGCAAGAACCCATGTAATATTAATAGCTGGAAAAAGGGGTGGAGGAAAATCCTATACTATAGGGGTCCTAGCAGAAGAACTTTCTAATCTTCCTGAAGAAGCAAGAAAAAATATTGCCCCAATAATCTTTGATACCATGGGAATCTTCTGGACAATGAAATTCAAAAATGAAAAAGAACTGGATTTACTCGAAGACTGGGACTTAAAATCGCAAAATCTTCCAGTAATTGTATGGGTTCCTGCAGGTTATTATGAAGAGTATGAAAAAAGAGGAATTCCTGTTGACAGAAAATTTGCACTAGCTGCATCTGAACTAGAAATAGAAGACTGGTTATCAATTTTTGAATTAAAGATGATTTCTCAAAATTCAGTACTTATTCAAAAAACAGTTGCAGAATTAAGAACAAAAAAGAATTTTGACCTGGATGATATAATTGAAAAAATAAAACAATATCCTGAAGCAGATGAAAAAACAAAAAAATCCACAATTGCACTTTTTGAAGCAGCAAAGTCATGGAAAGTTTTTGCAAATAAAAATGAAAAAGCAACAACAATAGATGAACTTGTAACTGCAGGAATAACTACGATTTTAGACCTTTCAATTTATTCATCTGTTGCAATATTTAATGTAAGAGGACTAATAATAGGGCTTATTTCAAGAAAGTTATTTGATCAAAGAATACTTGCAAGAAAAAAAGAAGAAATAGAATCAATTCATCATAGACTAAATTCATCATATGAAGAAAAGAAAGAAATGCCCTTAGTCTGGTTATTCTTAGATGAAGCCCATGAATTTCTTCCAATGGCTGAAAAAACTCCTGCAACAAATGCCCTTATTCAACTCTTAAGAGAAGGAAGACAGCCAGGAATTTCAATGATTCTTGCAACCCAGCAACCAGGAGTTATTCATAGAGACGTTATGACTCAGTCAGATATCGTAATCTCCCATAGGCTTACAAATAAAGATGATCTTACTGCACTTAATACTATGATGCAATCTTATCTAATGGAAGGAATTACTAAATCTATGAACGCTCTTCCAGAATTAAAAGGTTCTGCAATAATACTTGATGATAATTCAGAAAGGCTTTATCCAGTAAGAATAAGACCAAGATTTACTTGGCATGGTGGTGAAGCTCCAAAAGCAATTCCAGAAGATAAAGAAGAATGAAATCTCAAAAACTTTTTGATAAATACAATGATGGACAGCATTGGAAGGATCACTCAACAGCTTATTCTGAAAAATTTGCGGATTTTTTAAGGAATAAAAACCTAAATAATAGATTAATTGATGCGGGATGTGGCAATGGCAGAGACGTGCAAGTTTTGAATTCTGCAGGGTTTAATGTTGTGGGAATAGATTACTCAAAAAAAGAAATAGAACTAGCAAAAAAGAATTTTCCAAGCCTAAAATTTGAAGTTCAAAATATTGAAAAAATGAAATTTAAAGATAATTCAATATCAGCATTCTTTTGCATCAATATTATGCATTATGTAGACCAAGAAAAAGCAATAAATGAATTCTATAGAACTCTTGAAAATAAAGGTTATATCTTTATTCAGTTTAACCTGGAAATAAAAGACAAAAATGAAAACATTGATTATAAAAACAGTGAAAAAAATATTCTTAGATTAGTATCAGGATTTAAAATAATCAAAAAAGAAATTGTTTACAGAACAGATAAAACTCCAATAGAACATACTCATAAAATATTAGAGTTAATATTGCAAAAATAAATTTATCTAAACTTAAATTATTTAAACTAGGCTAACCCCTAATAATATATGAAAGAAAAAAATCTTGCAATAATAATTACTATAATAATTTTGATTTCAGGAATAATAATAGGAGTAGTAACCTCAATTGCATATATTTCAATTTTATCTGGAAATAGCATTTCAACATATAATGAATTTAATTTTGATAAATCTGAACTTAACATTAATGGAACGCACATAAAAGAAACATTGAATTTTCAGACAGATAATAAATATCATACATTATTTAGAAATTTTGAATCAACAGTCACAACTAAAAATAATCCAAAAACAAATTCAGTTATAATGGAGTCCGTAAGTTGTGCTATTGGAACACCTTATTTTAGAGTCTCAGGAGATTGTTATAACAGCCCTGATTTTACAAAAAAAGTTTCATGTCCTGACAATACAGAAAATAATGAATATGGATGTACATTTGGTGATATATATGGATTTGAAAAAAATAAAGGTTATCAAATTTCTTCAGAATTTATAGTGAGTCCAGAAAATCTTTTTAAGATAAATGGAGAATATTATATTAAATTTATTGCATATGGAAGAAATTCTCACAAATCCCTGACTCTCAACAATAACTTGTTTATTACAGGTGACGCAGTTTACACTTCAAAATATCTTTCAAACGAATACACAATAATATACATCCCATATAAAGGAGATACTCTTGGATACAAGATTATAGAAAAACCAAGTTTTGAATATGATTCAAAAGAAAATAAAAAACTCAGTGAACTAACTATTATATTACTAATAATAGGCATAATGCTTATGCATCTTCTTCCAGCAGTCTTATTTTTTTGCTCTTGGTATTTTTTTGGAAAAGAATTAACAGAGCCAAGTGTTCCAAGTCAGTTAAGCCAAAACCCAACAAATAGAGAACCTTGGGAAGTAGCAAGTTTTTTTAATCCTCCTTTTGGAAAAGTAGACTCAAACTTTTTTTCAACAATGCTTTTTGAATTTTATAGAAGAAAAATTATTGATTTAAAGTTAATTGAAAAAAGATTTTTTGGAAATAACCTTTTAATAAAAATAAATAAGGAAAAAATAACAAACCTTGATCCAACAGAAAAGAAATTCTTGACTATATTAAATGCATTAAAAGAATCATGTCCAAAAGAAGAAATAAAAAATGATTACTTTAATTTAAACAAGTCTGCAAAATCTTACTCTACTAGACTTGACTTAACTGAAAAATATAAAGACTTTCAAAAACTTCTAGATAATAATTCAAAAAAATATCTAGAAAAAGCAGGAATAATATTTTTTACAGTTTCAATGATAATTTTGATGTTTATTTCACTTCCATTAATGCTTATTGGACTCTTTTCATTATCAATTATAACATTAGTTGTTGTATTGATTATTGCCACAACAACTTCACTTCTAATTAAATATAAAGGGGATTTTTACAAAGAATACCTGGAATGGCAATCATTCAAAAGATGGTTAAAAGGCTCTCCAGCAATGAGAGAAACTAAATTTAAAGGAGTTGTTCTCTGGGAAAAATATCTTGTTTATGCAACTGCTCTCGGAGTTTCAAAAGAAGTCCTAAAAGAATTAAGAAATGAAGGAATAATTAATGAAAAAAAATATAATTTTTATGCAGGAGTTAATGCAGCTTCTTTTTCATTTGCCAGTTCTTCAGCAGGAAGTGGTGGTTTTAGTGGAGCAGGTGCAGGAGGAGTAGGTGGTGGCGGTGGTGGTGGCAGATAAGACTTTACAATCTTAAATATAGACAAAGGAAGTATTATCTTCCATAGGACGTTAGTATTTTTGTATCTAAAATATCAAATGATAAAATCAAGAAGTAAATAAGAAAATAGAGTTTTATTTTTTAAAATATTATATTAATTACTAGATTTAGAAATTATCTATTTTCTCCAGAATTTATGAGTTATCTTAGCAAGTTTCATATCAAACTCAGGCCCATAAGTTATCTTGATTATTTTTTCTTTTTTTTCTTTTTTATCATAAACTCCAATCCTATAACTCCTTCCATTTTCAAGTTGAACTCTTCCAAGAAGTGATTCTGGATAGTATCTATCTCTTCCAATCAAATCAAATATTTGTTCAGAGTTACTGATATTCATTGCATAATCCCCGATAGTAAGATTATCATAATCTTCAACTATCAAAAATATAAAGACAATTACTGTAGAAAGTACAATAAAAAGAGTATTTGTAAAAGTGTCTCCCCTGTTTAAGAATAATAATGAAATTAAAATAATTCCAAGTAAAAATGCAGCGAATTTTAAAGACCATTCTGATCTCTTTCCAGTTAAATATTCAAGTCTCTCCCTTATTTGTTCCCAATCCGAAAAGCTAGACATAAAAGAACTTGCCATCATTCTTTGAAAATCGGTTTTTATCTCCATTTCTTCTAAATCTTGATTCATCTGATAAAAAACATTTCTTCCAACACTATAATCCGTATAATCGCGTAGAGTGCTTATAGTATAATCATCAATTAAATTTCTTATTTTTTCATGAAACTTATCTCCAAGTCTTTTTGAAAGATAAAATAGTGTGATAAGTCTTCCAGTTTCTACAGCTAAATCAACTTTGAGTGAATTAACCCTTGACTGAATCATTGAAAAATTTATATTAACAAGAAAACCAAATAAGAATGATAAGACTGAGATCATAAGACCTATATTTTCAAAAACTACTTTAAGATTCCTTGAGTAATAATTTAATAAAAAGAAAAAGAAAAATACAGGAATTGTCCAATAATACAAATAAAAATTCATACCCTTTTTTATAGTTTGCAGACTAGTTTCTTCTACCACCATCTTTTTTAAGACAATTAATAACTAATCATCTTGTTTAAATTAAGCAATATCAATATTTAAACTTATTTCATTACAAAGAATTACAAAAATATTTAAAGCATAAACAGCATAATTAACTTATGGGCTTACAAAAAATTATATTCTACGCTCTATTGTCAATAGAGATAATAGGAGGAATCTTACTAGCTGCAATCAATATGGGATTTTTAAGTAATCAAATTATCCCAGTTATATGCTTTGCAATATTTTTCTTTGCATCTCCATTCTTATTAATTTTAAGTATAATTGAATTTATCAAAGATAAAGAAAACGTAATACTTTCTTCAATAGGTACAATAGCAAGTTTAGGCGGAATAACTATTGTTGTGATAATATTTATGGAAATGACAAAACAATTATAATTAAATTATTCAAATTAAATTTATTACTTAACAATTCTATAGCCAATAACTTCTTTTCCTTTATAGATTGGAACTTCTTTTCCTTTTGATTTTCCAGAACCTGAACTTGAAACTAAAATAACCCCAACACCTACAAGAATCACTCCCACAATTAAAAAATATTTAGATTCAATTACTGATAAAAATGATAATGCAGCATATACTTTAGGCGTAGATATAGCAATTCCAATAAGTCCAATAATTGCAGCCGCATAAGCAAAAAGTTTTATTCCCATAGTTATCTCTTTTTTATTAATTAATACAATAAAATTAGATTTAAATATCTTTCTTTATTAGATTATTCATGGCAGACTATGATATCCTGGGAAATATTGCAATAATAAAGAGTGAAAAAAAGACAGAAGAACAAAAATTAAAACAGGCAGAAGAGCTTTTAAAAAAACCAGGAATAAAAACTGTGCTAGAAAAAGCAACTAATGTTCATGGGAGACTTAGGACAATAAAAACAAAGCAGGTTTTAGGTAAAAAAAATTTAATTGCAGATTATAAAGAAAATGCCGCATTGTTTAGATTTAATGTAGAGACTTGTTATTTTTCTCCAAGACTATCTAATGAAAGACAGTTAATATCAAAAAAAATAAAATCCAAAGACAAAGTTTTAGTTATGTTTGCAGGAGTAGGAGTCTATCCAATTATTGCTTACAAATATTCAAAACCAAAAAAAATAGTTGGCGTAGAACTTGGAAAAGAATGTTGCAAATACTTTAAGGAAAATCTAAAAATAAATAAAATTCCAGAAGGAAAAATTGAAGTAATACAAGGAGATGTTAAAAAGAAAGTAAATAAAACTCTTGGAAAATTTGATGTTGTAATTATGGCAAGGCCTAACCTAAAAGAAACATTTCTAAAGTATGGTCTTGAAGTTTCAAAAAAGGGAACAAGACTGTTTTATTATGGTTTTTGCAGGGATGAAGAGATAAATGATTTAGTGGACATCTTAAAATCCGAAGCAAATAAGTTAAAAAGAAAAATAAAAGTTATAGAGATTGTTCCTTCAGGAGAAATTGCTCCATACAAACACAGGTTTAGAATAGAATTAAGAATTCTTAACTAAATTAAATTTGAAAGTCAAAACCCATTTGCCTATTTCTTGCTTCAACTCGTTTTACATCTCTTGCAGTCCCATATTCTTTTGCTTTATGTAAATCCTCAAGTGCTTGTAATTTTGCCCTGCTATCAATTGTATCTTTTGCTCTTTCAAAATCAGAATATACAAAATAACTATGTATAGTTCGATCAAAGACAAAACATAAGAGAACCAAAATAAGACCAATCCAATAAATCCAACTATAACCCCCATATGCACCAGTATCGCCTGAATAAGTATTATACAAAAGGAAAGCTATAAAGAATAAACCAAAAACCGCCCATGCAGCCCTTCTTCCAAAACTTCCTGGAACAGCATCATGAACAAAAAAGAAGTAAATAACAAAAGGAAGAAAAACTGTTATTGCAGCACCCATTGCGCCATAAGGCATAAGAATGGCAGTAATAAGTTCACCAGCTTTTAGATATCTTACTGAAAGTATAGAAACAACTCCTGCAACAACAAACACAATACCTCTTTTCCCCCCAAAAAGGTCAACTCTTGAAAGTACTATAAACACAATTGAAAAAATTAAAATAAATATTAATATTCTTGAAAATAAAAGTCCATTAATCTCATCTTCTCCTCCAAGTAAAGCAGTAAAGATAGGGCCAAAGGTCGACTGTGAACCTGCTATAATATCTTGAATAATACGATTAGGAGTAACTGTAGAATCTGCTGCACTAACAAAACTCACTGATAATAAGATAAAAATTAATACAAATAATGAAACTAGCTTAACACTTCTCTCTTTTTTCATTAATAATTAAATAACTAGGAGTTTAAAAAACTTACTTAATTTGTTTTAGATGAATCAAGTAAATCTATAATTACTAAATTTAAACAAATAATTCTGGAGAAATATTTATAAACATGAAAAAGTTAAAATAAACATGAAAAAAGAGACAAGAGGTAAAATTTTATTATTTTCAATAATAGCATTATTCTTAATTTCACTTATTTCGCAAAGTGTTCTTGCAGAGGTTGCAATAGGTAATGAAGAGATAAAAGCAGGAGCAAATGTTGTAGGAGCATCGGTAAGGGGGTTCTTTGAAGGATTATTAACTCCATTATATTCAGGAGAAAGTCCTTTTGCAACTAAATTTATGCTGTTTGTTCTTTTATTCTTAATGATTTGGACAGTAATGCCAAATATAATAGGAGAAGATCATAAATCAGTAAATCTTCTAATAACCCTTGTAATAACTAGTCTTGCAATAATGGCAATACCTCAGGCATTCATAAATGCCATAGTCGCGCAATATGGAGTAATGGGAGCAACAATTCTTTCAGTTATACCTTTTGCAATTATTTTTATTACAAGTATAAGAATTCAAAATTTAATGATTGCAAGAGTAATCTGGTTATTTTATACAATTTACTATTTTGCATTCTATATTTATTTGATATTCAATCAACAAGGAACAGGCACTTGGTATTGGGTAACAACTGAGACAATACCTTATGTAGCTGCAATAATTGCAGGATGTATAATGTTCTGGTTTATTGTTCCAATAAGAGAAATGGTATTCAAGGGAGAAATGTCTGCATTAAATGAAGCTGGAGAGCAAATAGCAGATAGAGGAAAATTATTGCATAAACTTCAAAAAGAAGAACTAAACAAATCCTACGGAATGAAAAAGTAATTATTATTTTCTTAACCTCAACTTTTTTAAAGGACTATTTATTATTCATTTAATGAAAAAGAGCTTGTTTATTTTAACAATACTATTTTTATTAGTTCTAAACGTTTCATTAAATAGAATTCAAGCAGAGGTTCCTGCTGCAAATGTTCCTTTTGTAGGAGACATAAATCCAGACTCAGGACTTCCAACAACCTTTGAAAAATATCAAGATGCTGCTGCTAACTTATCTGATGAAGAAACAAGAGTTTCATATTTAAAGCAAGAATGGACAAAACTATTTGCAAAAAATAAGTTCATGGCACCAATATTATTCTATACTGATAGCTTTTTCTCAATGTTAAATCCAGTCTGGTTAGTCATATTCAAAATTCCATTTTCATGGTCATGGGCATTTGTATTTTCATTAATTATATGGATAATGCTTATAATAATCCTTTATGCTCCATCAAATGCAATAACCAATCTAGGATTCTTTCTTACACTGATTTTTTCGATAATTCTCTCATCATTAATAGGTTCAACAGGAACAATAAAAAAAGCAGTTGATACTTTAACAATAGCTATAACAAATATCTGGCTGGCAATTTTATGTATGGTAATAGCGATTGTGATAGTTTCTTTATATCAACATTTTTTAGGAGATTTTGGAAAAAGCTTTAAAAAAGAAACAAAAGAACAAGAAATTAAAAGGGCAGAAGATACTATAATTGCTCATGGAAAAATTTCAGAAAATGCACTCAAAAAAGAATATGGCGATGGTGGCGGAATCTAATTTTAAAATAAAGTTCTTTGTTTAGCTTTCTCGACAAGTTCATCAAGTTTCATTAACTGATTGTCAATTCTTTCTTCGCTAAATTCATATTTCATCATTATTTCTTTTATTTTATTTTTATCAACCTTTGGAAAATCAATCTTAAACTCTTTGTCTAGATTTGGATTTTCAATCTCATTGTAAATCTCTTTCCAATCAAAATTCACTTCATATTTATCGCTCTTTTCGAGTTCTTCAAATATCTTTTCCTTACTAACCTGCTCTTTTACAAATTTTAAGCTTTTTTTAGGTCCAAGCCCCTTAACTCCTCCTGGATTATAATCTGTTCCACATAATATTCCAAGACATATTAATTGCTCCTGAGAAATTTCAAGTTCACTAAGAACCCCTGAAAGTTCAATAACCTGTGGGAAAACTTCTTTATATCCCCCAACAGTTTTTCTCTTTCTAGCCATTGAAAGGTTTTGTATAAGCATTGGAGCTTTAAACATCAAACAATCATAATCCTGAGATGCAACAGCATAAGCGATTTTCTCCTTAGCAAGATAACTTGCCTGAGCTTCCCCTTCACCAGGAGCCTGAAGAATAGCAACCCCCATTGCAATTAAGAGTTCCTTACTTTCTTCAATTTTTTGTTTGTCTAAATAAACATCTGCTTTTGAATACTTTCCCATTCCATCTACATCTTCCATTTGTCTTGCTTCTTCATATTTTCTTTTCATCTCTTCTTTTGCTTCAGTCCTAAGCTCCCTTGTTCTTCTTTTGAGTTCAGGAGCAGTTCCATCAAAAACATAAATCAGTTTAACCCCCTCACTAATAAGATTTAGATTTCTATAAAATAAACCTGACAAATGTGAAGTAACATTTCCACGAGAATCTTTAAGAGGAGTTCCATCTGGCTGCCGAATAGTAGTCAAAAACTGGTAAATAGCATTAAATGCATCAACAGCAATTGTTTTTCCTTTCAAATCCTTGAACTGGATTTCTTTTTTTGTTATTATCTCACCTATTTGTAGTCCCATGTGAAGTTTAACCTCTTTAAACGAACAGACTGAAAATTTATTAAATTTTCAGGATGTCAGGAATTTTTAATTCCTGAACACTCAAAATCCAAAAGGATTTTTTGTTTCAAAAACCTTGTTCATTAAAACCGAAGGTTTTCATTTGGTTTTTGAATAAAAGATACAATAAATAAGGATTAATAAATTTTTTCTATTTCAAATTTTTTCTCTAGTATAATGAAAAGATTTATTAATCATTTAAAGGTGAGTTTTTTACAATGGCTAGAAAGAAATTCATAACAACTAAAGAGTTATTTAATGGCTTTTCTGATTCTCAAATACAAGAGCTTATGAAAAATATGACTATTTTTATGCCAATGGATGGTTGTCCTAGTCCTTGTGGTATTTGCGCACTTCAGGCAAAAAAGACAGTTAACTATGTAATGGACTTTTCATTAATAAAGCATTTATATTCAAACTTTTCTGAAGACTTTAATAATAATCATCCAAATGAACATGCAAATGATCAGCTTGCTTATCGTGGAGAAAATAAAGAAGACTTCTCAGATGTATTAGAGCTTCAAAGAGATTTTTTAAATTATTATCCAAGAGTCTGGACTGGATTTCCATCTAGAGCAGGCAGTGTTCTAAAAAAAATTCTTGAAATGAGATTTGTCTCAGAAAATCATCCAGGCGAAACACTAGATTCTCAATTAGTAATTCCTGCAATTTCTAGAAACTTAACTAACCGTAAATTAGTTGATAGATACACTGCAGAACTTGAGGGCTCAGACAGATTTGTAGAAAAAAGAAATAATCAAGAACCAGGAAAAATAGACAGCACAAGTTATTTTTTAAGAACTCGAAGAGGAATAAGAGAACTTAAAGTAAGAGAAATAATTGCAGTTGCAGTTGGAAGTGCAAAAAAATATCAAGATAATCCAGAAATCAGTAAAGGAGGAGCTTACCAAATCCAGAGTTATCCAGGGGTTGCAGTGCTTCCAACAGGGTTTTATGAATATCGCGGAGGACTTGATTGTGGTTATAAAGGTATTCTCAAAAGAAAAATAACTCCAGAACATTTCGATGTTCCAAAAATAAGAAATCTGCTTACTTATCTTTATAGAGATTCAAAAACAGGAGAAGTGCTCCACCTCCCAATGAGCAGAGGTGCTTACAAATAATTTTTTGTTCTAAGTTTAAAACAAGCATAATCAAAACTCTTAAATAATCCTTGTTCCTTTTTCTTTAATGAATTCCTCTATAAATTTTATTCCAATAGACTATGATTATTTTGACTTTGGTGGTAAGACTTATGCAAAAATAACTGGAAGAACAGATACTCTTAAAAAAACAGTCATAATTGACAGTTGCGATGTTTATTTCTGGGCTATTTTAAAAGATAAAATACCTGCAAAAAAAATAAAACAAATAAGAGAGAAAATAGAAACAATAAAAATAGAAAAAGAAAACAGAATCTCTTATGTAACAAAAACAGAACTTCATAATAAAAATTTCCTTGGAAAACCAGTTTCAGCAATTAAAATATTTGTAACAAACTTAAAAGATGCTCATCTAGTTGCAAATGAACTTGGATTTAAAGAAATAGAAAAAAGAAGAGAATATGATCTTGGATTTATAACTAAATACATTCTAGAACGAAAATTAAAACCCTTAGTTTGGTACAAGGTTTCAGGAGAAGTTTTAAACAATAGTCTTGAATTTGGGGGAATAGACCAATGCCTTGATGCAGACTTATGCATAAAAACTGAAAAAATAGAAGAACTAAAAGTTCAACCAGTGTTTACTCCAAAAATTCTTGCTTATGATATTGAAACAGATGAACTTGAAATTGGAAAAGGTCAAATTTTAATGATTTCTTTAGTGGGGGATAATTTTCAAAAAGTTTTAACCTGCAAGGTTAATTATTCAAAACATAAGTTTGTAGAGTATTATAAAGATGAAGAAGATATGCTCAAGGCTTTTATTAAATATGTCAAGTCATATAATCCGGATATCTTAACAGGATATTTTTCAGATGAATTTGACTTGCCATACTTAAGGGCAAGAGCAGAAGAAAACAAGATAAGGCTTAATCTTGGAATTGATAATTCTCAACCAGTTTTTTCAAGGGGAAGAATGCTTGTAGGAAAAATAAAAGGTATTGTCCATATAGACATGTTAAAATTTATCAAAACAAATTATTCTCAGTATCTTTCATCAGAGACATTATCTTTAAATGATGTTGCAAATGAGCTTTTAGGAGAGAAAAAAGCAGAATGGGTTCATAAGCATTCTTCAAAAATAACTGAATCTGAATGGGAAGACTATTTTAAGTATAATCTTCAAGATTCAATTCTTACTTATAAACTATGTGAAAAATCCTGGCCAGATATGTTTGAGTTTACAAGAATCATTCAAGAACCATTATTCGATATTTCAAGAGATGGAATGTCAGCGCATGTTGAAAATTATATAATTCATAATCTGGAAAAATATAATGAAATCGCTGAAAAAAGGCCAATGCATGATGAAGTAGGAGAAAGAATAACAAGAGAAAAATACGAAGGTGCTTTTGTATTTCAGCCAAAGCCAGGACTTTACGAAAACATTTGTTTTTTTGACTTTACTTCTTATTGGCCATCAATAATAGTAAGTTTTAATCTTTCCCGTTCAACTCTTCTTGAAAACCCTAAAAATTCTGATCAACATAAGAATTTTGGGGCCAGAAAATCCAAAGAAGAAAAAGATTTTCTGGAGAAAGAAAAGGATTCTCTTGAAGTTGAAATCTCAGGGAAAAAAGTTTATTTTACAAAAAAACCAGGATTTTTTCCATTAATGTTAAAGGACATTATTGAAAAAAGAAAAAAATATAAAACAGAATATGCAAAAGATCCAAGCCCATTTACAAAAGCAAGGTCAAATGCATTTAAACTTCTTGCAAATGCATCTTATGGCTATCAGGGTTTTTTTGGAGCAAGATATTATTGTCCTGAAGCTTCTGCTTCAACTACTGCTATTTCAAGGGACTTTACAAAAAAAACAATTGAACTAATTAATACAAAAGGCTATGAAGTTATTTACAGTGATACAGATTCAATTGCATTTAAACTTAATAAAAACACAAAAAAAGATGCTTTAAAATTGCTTGAAGAAATAAACAAGACTCTTCCAGGAATAATGGAACTTGACCTTGAGGATTTTTATAAAAGAGGAATCTGGGTTACAAAAAGAACAGGAGAATTTGGAGCAAAAAAGAAATATGCACTTATTGATGAAAAAGATAAGCTCAAGATAAGAGGATTTGAAACAGTAAGAAGGGACTGGTGTAATCTTGCAAGAGAAACTCAGAATAAAGTTTTAAATTATATACTTAAAGAAGGCAATGAAAAAAAAGCACTTGAATATGCAAAACAAATAATCTCCAAACTCAAAGAAAGAAAAATAGAAATGAGTGAAATTTTAATAAGAACTCAACTCAAAAAACCAGTTGAAGAATATAAGTCAGAATCTCCTCATGTAGCAATTGCAAAGAAAATGAAATTACTTAATATGCCTGTTGATATTGGCATGTTAATGGAATATTATATAGCAGAACCTGAATCAAATCAAAAAACAAAAACAGGAAAAAATAAATCCTTGATAAGAGAAAGGGCTCGGCTTTTAGAGGAAAAAGGAGAATATGATATAGATTATTATTTGAACAATCAGATTCTTCCTGCAATTGAAAACATTTTTGAAGTTTTCAAGGTTAATACAAAAGAATTAGTTGAAGGCAAAAAGCAGACCAGACTTGGAGATTTTTAAAAAAATAGTCTATTCTCCCCAAAAACTTACCTGAATTTCTCCCTCATTAGTGTTTTGATTAAATACAATTAGTTCAACAACATAATAATTTATTTTTTTATTTTCTTTAAGTCTTTCAATTAACAGGATTGCTTTAGACATATCCCCTAAAGCAATATTCCCAATTAATTTTAGATTCCTACTTTCTGCTTGTTTTCTTGTTATCTCTTTCATATTAACTATAAGCATTAGAAGTTTAAATAACTATTAAGGATAATTAATTACAGCAAATCTTAAAAACCATCTAATTTTGACTTCTAAATGCCAGAACCACTATTAAAAATAATAGCAAGATTTGATATTAATGACTCGCCTAAGGCCCAATTAAATGGAAGAGCTTATCTTAGTGCATATAATTTTGAAGGAGTTTATAATTCAGACCTTGTTTATGCAGTAAACAGAACAAGAGAGATTATAGAAGGACCAGAACTTGCAGAAGTCAGAAAAATGCCATTTAAACATACTGTTGCAATAGTCTGGGGAAAATATGATTCTAAAAAACCAGAAGATATGATGGATTTCTTTGGGTGGGAATTTGACAAATGGGAAGAAAATGCAGAAATAAGTACCTGGCAAACAAGAAATGGAATTTTAGTAAAATATCCAACAGGTATTCAATCAACAGCTTGTGAAGGTGGAATAGAAATTATTAATACTGAAAAAAATTACAGAAGATATTTTCTTCCAGGTGGATTTAAAACTGCAGGCCCAAAAATAACTGAACTAGGTTTAACACCTGCATATGATTTTTGTTCTAATCAAGGAAGATTAAGACTAAGAAATCTACTAAGAGAAGGAAAACATATAATCAGTTTAGAATAAATTTATTTTTTAACGCCTATTTCCACATCAAGTCTTCTATATAATCTTTTATAGGTTCGAAATAAAATTCATTCCAACCCAAATTAAGATCTTCAAATAAGTCATCAGGAACATTTGTTTGTGTTAAGATTAATTCGGTTTGTTTTGGCCCTTTTACCTTAAGTTCAATACTGACATCTGAAAACTGTTTATCAGGAAAATCAGCACATGCCCATTTTTGAACAATTTTCTTTCCAGGGACAAGTTCAACATTTGTTCCAAAAATATACTCATCATAAGCACTAAACTTTCCACCGATCTTCTGAGTATTTGAAGCCTTTCCACCAGTAATATTTGAGAGTTTTCTAGCATTAATTAGATACTCATAAACATCATTTGCACTTGCATTCAAAGTAACTGTTTGTTTAATTGTTTTCATATTGTCCTCATCTGTTTTATATAATAATAAAAAATAATAGGTTTTTAACCTTTTCTCTTAGTAAAAAACTGATTTTTTATTCCTTAAAGAGCAGTGTTTAAAAACACCTGAGATATGGTTTTTAAAAGAAAAAGAGTTCTAGATAAATACTCGAATGCAACAGACAAATTCAGAAATAATAGAAAAGTTAGTAAAAAGATTTAGCTATGAACCGCGTGAATCTAAAAGATATTCATATCCAAGGCAAGAAAGTATATCTGAGATACCTACTATAATTGTAGACCCTCATAATGAAGTTCTTCCATTCTGGTATTTAAAAAAAAGCCCTCCAGCAACACTTGTTCATATAGATAAACATGCTGATACAATTGATGGAGCACTATCTCTTGAATACTTAGAAAAAAAAGGCATAGTGGATATTGTTACATATGCAAAACATTTTCAAAATCCTGGTGCATTTATTTCAGCTGCAATATTTTACAAACTAATTGATTCAGTATACTGGATAAATTTAAGAGAAGATAAAGTAATCAAATTAGGAAGATGGCATAATCCCGATATAACCGAGCTTGTAACAGAGATAAATGGAAAATTATTTTGGGACTTAAATTATCTGCCTAGAGACCCTCCTGCAATTGAAATAACCCTTGAAGAAATGGTAAGAACAATTTCAAAAGATAAACCCCTTATATTAGACATAGATTTAGATGCATTTGAATGCATAGAAGATAAAGATTACAAATTAAGAAAATATAAGAGTCTTGGCCTATACACACTTTTAAGAAAATCCAGGGGAATCTCAAAGAGATTCGAAGTATTTGATAAAATAAAACAATTACCAAAACCATCTAGGATAACAATAGCAAGGTCAGAGACTCCTCTTGCTTATACTCCAAAATCAAAAGTAGATTATCTTGAAACAAAAGTTCTTGAAGAATTAAAAAGGATTTACAGCTAATCTAGTATTATCTATCAAGTTCAAGAACTTTTTTAATAAATTTAAGAACAACAAAACCAACTAAAAGCCAGATTCCAACAGTTCCAAGTAAGGATAATCCAGGTATTAAAAGTCCCATTGGAATTAAGATAAGGCAAACTACTAAAAAAATTATTTGAACATCTACACTGAGGGTTGTTGAATTACTGTGATGAGCCATATTTTCTGATAATAATGCATATATTTAAATTTTTCTAAAGTTATTACTGGGTTTAGGTAACACTTTTAGAGGTTTTTATACTAAAAAATAAACTAACTTTCACCACTTTAACCTAGTTCTATTGAATTTAAAAGCAAGATTTGTTTATAATCCTATGTTAGAAGATTTTAAACTTGAAGACCCTGAAAAGATTCACAATAGTAATATTTCTAGATTAATTGAATCATATACAGAATTAAGAGAACAGGAAATAAGAGAGCTATATGGCCAGAATAGAATCAGGCTTGAAACTAACGCTACCATTAAAGACCACATTCCTTTTTTTACATATCAAGAAACTGAAAAAACACTAATGGAAAAATATGGAAAGCCAATTAAAATTTCAAAAGATAAAAAACCAGATAGTTCAAAGCCATATGAATCAGAAAAAGCAACCCAAAGCCCTCAAAAAAGAAAAGGATTATTAAGATTTATCTTTAGATAAAAAGGGTCCTAAAAAACAGATAAAAATATATACTTAAAAGGCTATTCTAAATTTAATTAACATAAACAAAATGTCTGATATAACCAAGTTACCTGGAGCTTATGAAGAAATAGATATTCGATGTCCGAGATGTAATAGTGATAAAATTACAGTTTGTGAAGACCCTCATGGCCATTTTCAGGTAACAGAATGTGCTAATTGTGGCTACACTAAAGAATGTACGCTTAAAGACATGGAATAAGATAATTTTAGAGTCAATTGCTTAATTTTTAAATTACTTACTTTTATATAGCAGATTTTGTCTAATCTTATTATGAGACCCTATCATGAACCAAAACCAGCATTAGTTGAAAGAATGAAAATTCTCCTAAATGATGAAAATGATCTTAAAGCATTTTTTGAAATGTCAAAAATTCAGGGAAGAAGATCAATTCGAGTAAATACCTTAAAAATTTCTCCAGAAGATTTAATAAAAAGATTAAGAGAGAAAAATTGGAATGTTTCTCAGCCAATAACTAATCATCCTGAAATTATCCAAATTTGCTCAGAACTTCTTCCAGGAGCACTAGGAAAATCAGAAGAACATTTGCTAGGTTATTATTATGTTCAGGAAATAACAAGCATGATGCCAATTCTCGCACTTCAGCCCAAAACTGATGAAATCATGCTAGATTTATGTGCAGCACCAGGTTCAAAAACAACTCAGGCAGCAGCATTAATGGAAAATAAAGGGACAATTATTGCAAATGACCTAAATATCGGAAGAATTAGTATTTTATCTGCCAATCTCGAGAGATTTGGTATTACCAACACTATAATTACAAGACATGATGGACTCGAACTTTGTGAAAGAATTAAAAAATCAAAAACAAGAATAAAATTTGATAAAATTTTAGTTGATGCTCCTTGTTCAGGAGAAGGAAATATTAGATGCTCTCCAGGAACTTATTTAGAATGGAGTGAAAACCTGCTCAAAAGTCTTGGAAAAAGACAAAAAAAACTTGCATCAGCTGCCCTGGAACTATTAAAAGTAAACGGAGAAATGATATACAGCACCTGCACTCATTCTCCAGAAGAAAATGAAGAAGTTATAGAGCATCTTTTAAATAATTATGATATAGAGATTAAAGAAATAAAACTTCCAATAAAATTTAGACCTGGAATTTCTGAATGGAAGGGCAAAACCTTTTCAGAACAAATAAAAAAAGCAGCAAGAATCTACCATCATGATAATGACCTTGAAGGTTTTTTCTTATGTAAAATAAAAAAATTGAGTGAAGAAAGAAAAGGAGGAAACCTATAAATTCCAATAATAGTCTTTTGTTCAGCAGATACGTTAGTATCTGTAAAATGAGGAAGTGACTTGTAATGGAACCTTAGGTTCATACGATATGAAACCATTAACATCAACAGATAAAAAGAAAATAATAGAACAACTAAACAATCAATTTGGAATAACAAAACTTCCATATTTGCTTATCCAGTTTGGACAGGAAAAAATAAGGGCTTATTCAGGAATATTATCAAAAGAAGAGCTTTGTTATTTAGATAGAGAAATAAGGATTGAAAATATTGGGCTTTATTTTGCAAAATATGAAAGTGATGAAATAAGGCTAACTCTTGATGGGATTCAGCTACTCAAAAACCAAATAACTAAAAACATCCTGGAGCTAAATGATAGTCAGGCAAATGAATGGTTTAAGGGCATAGACCTGGAAATTAAAGCAGATTATGGGTGGAAAGTTCTAAAGCACGATAATGAACTTATAGGGTGTGGAAAATCAACTGGAGAAAAAATAACAAATTTTATGCCCAAAGAAAGAAGGATTAAAGGTTAGAAAAGTTAGATTTAAATCATTAAAAAAATTAATCTATTTTTGATCTAATTTACTTAGGCAAAAATTGCACTCTTTTCTCGCGAAGCGATTTAACTTCATGCCCAAAGAACGTAGTATTAAATAAAAAAGTCAAATTTACTTTGAATTTTTTATCAAACTTTTCTCGCGAAGCGATTTAACTTTATGCCCAAAGAAAGAAGGATAAAGAACTAGTTAAAAAAGTTAAATTGATTTGAATTTTAAGATTTTTGTTTTCTTGGTGCTAGATATGTATCGATTACCGCAGGCATAGGTCTTGCTTGAGGTGTTTGCTCAAATTGCTTTTTTCTAGACTCATAAAAATTTTTATATAATTCAATTCCTGCAAGATTATTAGCTCCCACGATTTCTATAATGAATCTAAGAGTTTCGCTATCATATCTTTCTCTTTCTTCAAGGTTTACTGATCGTTCATAACCTCTTGCAAATCTTTCAATGCCATTTCTTATTATTTCTGGAGAATCTCCATTTTTCCTGATTTCTTCTAGAATTCTTCTTCCAACTTCAAATAAGGGTTCTGATGATTGTGAATCTTCGTTCATAAGGGTTTTCCTTCGCCCCAATTCCAAAAATTAGATGTTGATTTAGTTTTTAAATCTTGAGTAGACCTCTAGTAACCTAGTTTTTTAGACTCTTCTTTTATAATTTGAAATTCTCTTGCAATTCTTCCAATGAGTTCTTCAACTCCCTTTTCAAAAACACTATATCTAGTCTGACTAATATGAACATTTGAAGCAGAAGAATATAAAAGAACACCAAATCCAACAGGCCGTCTTTCATAAATAAGAGGATAAGCATTAACTGTAACTTCACTTAAACTCGGATAAGAAGTCTTGAGTCTATAGTCTTTAACTCGATTACCTGATTTTAATTCATCAGTAATCATTTTTCTTTCTTCTTCACAAACAAATCTTCTCGCAAGTACCTTTAATGGAATTTTATCTACTGATTCCTTGTCAATTCCAAATAATTCTAAGGCGCCAGGAGTATAAACTGTTTTTTCACTATAAAAATCATGATAAAAAAATGGAACTTTTCTAAATCCAGGTCTTTGGTCAAGCATTTGGTCCATAACAAATCTAAAAAAAGAACTTCGAGTTGCTCCTGCTTCTTTCATTAATGGTTCAGTTATTCCCCTCTGCCAGACAGAAAAATCAATATCTTGAGTTTTGTCTCGCTTTGTATTAACAGGAGTTTTTGAAGTAAGATATCTGACCAAAGCAACATTTCTATCACTCTCAAGATTAACTGATTTTAACTCTATGTCCTTAAATAAAAGACCAATCTGTTCAAAAGATTCACCCTCTCTAAGTCTTCTTTCCAAGTCTGCAAATAATCTGCCTAAAACACTTTTATTGTCACTCATATAAAAATTAACAAAAAATCTCATTTTAAACATTTATATACTATAGAAAACTCTGATTTTTCATGACAGAGAAAAGTTATGGCGGAAACAATGGAGTAAGAGAACATATTGGAGGCAAAGTTAAAGATAAACCTAGTTCAAAACCGACTCAAAGCAGGGTTAAAACACAAACAAAAAAAACAGTTAATTCTTCTAAATTAAATGAAAATCTAAATGAAATAGAATCCTATCAAAAAGCAGGAGAGATTGCAAAAAAAGTAGTAGCTTATGCAAAATCCTTAATAAAACCCAATATGCTTTTGGTTGAAATTGCTCAAAAAGTAGAAGCTGAAATAATTAAAGAAGGTGGAGAAGTAGCTTTTCCAGTAAATCTCTCAATTGATGACATTGCAGCTCACTATCATCCTACTCTTGAAGATACAACCCTCGCAACAGGACTATTAAAAGTAGATTTAGGTGTCCATATAAATGGATTTGTTGCAGATACTGCATTTTCTTTAGACTTAACCCCTGACAAAAAACACAAAGAGCTAATTAAAGCATCAGAAGATGCATTAGAAGCAGCACTTTTGACCCTGGAAAAAAATCCTAGCTTAAGTGATATTGGAAAAGCAATTGAACAAGCAATAGAAAAAAAAGGATTTTCCCCTGTTGTAAATCTATGCGGTCACTCTCTTGAACAATACGATATTCATGCAGGAATAACAATTCCAAATCATGAAAATAATAATCCAAATAAATTAGAATCAGGAGCTTATGCAATAGAACCTTTTGCAACAACAGGAGAAGGAAAAATCTATGAAGGAGCACCAAGCAATATCTATCAAATAACAAACCCTAAAAACACAAGAGGAGAAACCGCAAGAAAAATCCTAGACTATATCTGGGAAAAGAATGAAACACTTCCATTTTCATTAAGAGAACTTCAAGAAAAATTTGGCCCAATGTCAAGACTGGCTCTAAAAGAATTAGAACAAAATAAAATAATTCATTCTTATCCTCAATTAATTGAAGTATCTCATAGTCCAGTAGCTCAGTCAGAACACACTTTTATAAAAGACCCTAGTGGAAAAATTATTATAACAACTAGATAATTAAATTACTTAAGACCATTTCTTGTAAGCATCTCTTCGAGAACAGAATCAATTTCTTTTAATTGCTGATTTGCAATAGTTAAATTATTTGAATCAATAGTCTTATCTGAATTTATAATAACTGAACTAATCTGGATAATATCACGGTCAAATTCATTATCATATCTAATAGAAAAAGGTCGATAATTAGAGTATTTATGCTTAAAAGAATCAAAATTAAGTTTAAAGACACCATAATAATCAATAGAATTATTATGATCATTTTGCCCTGTATAAACTAAAGTTTGTCTGTAAGGAGAACTAAACTTTTCAAAGTCAGATAAAAATATTTTATCTGTAAAATATATACTAAGATAAGACCCTAAAAAGATCCACACTAAAATTAAAATTACAAATAAATAAGTTCTTGATTTTTTAGAAGGTATTTTCTCACGTTTACAACTGGAAATGCCTAAAATATTATAAATTTTACAAACTCCTGTAAAAGAAGTTATTAAAATAAGAGCCCCTAGAGAATAAAACAGAAATTCAAGTACCCCATAAACCCAAAAAAATGCAATAATAAAAAATGTAATTGCCAATACAAATCTTACGATTCGGTCGTTAAAACCTGTGTTAATAATTCTTTTAAAAATCATGAAATTATTTGTTGACACTCTTTATATAGTTAGATAAGAAATTGAATATATAAACCTTTTTCAGAGCAAATAAAAACCAATTAATCCGTTTAGTCCAAATAGAAAAAACTATATACTTGTTATACTTAAATAAATCATATAGTGTTCTTAAATTTAGAGTGATTATCTTAATAAAAATGACAAACTCCTCTATAATAAAAACTCCTGGAACCTATGATGAAATAGATATAAGATGCCCTAAATGTAATAGTAATCAGGTAACAGTTTATGCAACCCCTCAGGGATATTATGAGGTAATTGAATGCTACAACTGTGAATTTAAAAGAAAACCTGATTTGATTTGACTACGATAAAGAGTAATTATCCTTAGGACATAAAGGATTTCTTAAATCAATATACTTTTCAGAATTATCATAACTTCCTCTGAAATTAAAATCATTAATTGGACTAAAATAGTCTGACTTTAAAGTGTTATAATTATCCATTTTTTATCCAAAATAAACACCAAATTATTCTTTAAATTTATTTTTTAACTAATTCATTTAGTTCAAAAATAACAAACTTTAACCTAATTTATACCAAGTATAAATTAACCAAGATAAGCACTTGGAGATTTTTCAAGAGCTGCTTTTGCACTTCTAAGATAATCAGTTTCAATTTTCCTATATCTATCCATATCAGATTTAGAAACTGAAGCTCCAACTTTTTTAAGAGCATCTTCAAAATGTTTCATCTTAACTTCTTTATTATCCATATTTTCTCTAAGACAAAGCATTGCAGCTTCTCTAACTAAACTTTCAATATCTGCTCCAACATAACCTTCAGTCTTATCTGACAAATAATAAATTATTTTTTCTTTTGCAGTTAAATCCTTAAAATTAATATGCTTGATTTTATTTTTTGTGGGTTCTTCAGTATTAAAGACTTCAATTTTAACATTTGAATATTTTTCATTAAGTATCTTTTCATCTCCTTCATCCAATGTAACAGGCATATTTTTTGTATGGATCTTGAGTATTTTTTCTCTTCCCTCTTTACTAGGACTTCCAACAAGTAAGATTCTATCAAATCTTCCAGGCCTAAGTAAAGCAGAGTCAAGCATATCAGGTCTGTTTGTTGCTCCAATTACAATTACATTTGATAAGTCTTCAATTCCATCCATCTCAGATAATATTTGATTGAGGACCCTTTCAGTAACTTTTGTTCCCTGTTCCATTCCTCGCTTTCCTGCCAAAGCATCAATTTCATCAAAGAAAATAATACAAGGACTTACTTGTCTTGCTCTCTCAAACACTTTTCTTACTCCTTCTTCTGATTTTCCAACCCACATTGAAAGTAAACTAGGGCCTTTTATTTGTATAAAATTAGCTTCACTTTCTTTTGCAACAGCTTTTGCGAGGAGTGTCTTTCCTGTTCCAGGAGGACCATAAAGTAAAATCCCCTTTGGAGGTTTTATTCCAAGTCTTGTAAATGCACCTGCATATTTAAGAGGCCATTCTACAGCCTCAATTAATTCTTGTTTAACTCCGTCGAGTCCGCCAACATCAGTCCAGCCAATATTAGGTGTTTCAACTAAAACTTCTCTCATTGCGCTAGGTCTAACTACTTTTAATGCTTCAACAAAATCTTTATGGTTTACTTTAAGTTCTTTTAAAACTTCTTCAGGAATTAATTCCCCATCTTTAAGGTCACTTATTTTTGGAAGAATTTTTCTAAGAACTATCATTGCAGCTTCTTTTGCAAGAGCATTAATATCTGCTCCAACAAACCCATGAGTAACTCCGGCAAGTTCATCTAAATTAACATCTTTCATTAAAGGCATTCCCCTGGTATGAATTTTTAAAACCTGTAATCTTCCAGCCTTGTCAGGAGCTCTTATTTCAACTTCTCTATCAAATCTTCCAGGCCTTCTAAGTGCAGGGTCAATTGAATTAGGCCTGTTTGTTGCTCCAATAACAACAACCCTTCCTCTTGACTTAAGTCCATCCATTACAGTAAGTAATTGAGATACAACCCTTCTTTCAACTTCACCAGTTGCTTCTTCTCTCTTTGGTGCAATTGCATCAATTTCATCAATAAAAATAATAGAAGGTGCATTTTTTTCAGCCTCTTCAAATAAGTCTCTAAGCTTTTTTTCAGATTCTCCATAAAACTTACTCATAATTTCAGGCCCATTAAGTAAAATAAAATTAGCTTCACTTTCATTTGCAACAGCTTTTGCGAGGAGTGTCTTTCCTGTTCCAGGAGGACCATGTAGTAAAACTCCTTTTGGAGGTTCAATTCCAAGTCTTTCAAAAACATCCGGATGTTTAAGAGGAATCTCAACCATCTCTCTTATTTTTTTAACTTCATCAGTAAGTCCGCCAATATCTTCATATGTTACTTCTGGAATAGTTTCTTCTGATACTTCAACAGCTTTATTGCTTAGAACTAATTCAGTATTTTCAGTAATTATACAAGGGTAATTAGGATTTGTACTTACAATAATAAACTTTATTTGTTGAAGTCCTCCACGAAACCCTCCAAAGCCCATTCCTCCAAACATTTCATCTAGATTTCCAAAAATTTCATTCATGTCTCCAAATTCTTCATTCATAACATCTTTTCTTCTTTGAACTCCTCCTAACACTACAACATCCCCTTTTAGAATACTTCTTCCAAGAAGTCCTGGTTTTAAATCACCTTGAACTTTAATTCCTTTTTGAGCAGGAGCAATTATAACTTTTTTTGCTTCTTTTACATCAGCTCTACTAACACTAACTGTTTCACTAACTCCAGTTCTGGCATTTCTTCTAATTATTCCATCAATTCTAATAACATTTTCTCCAACATCAGCAGGATAAGCTCTATCAGCAATTGCAACAGTTTCCCTTGCACCTTTAATTAGAACAACATCTCCTCGTTTTATTCCAAGTTCTTTCATTATTTCAAAGTCTATTCTTGCAATTCCTTTATATGCATCATCTTGCAAAGCTTCTGCAACCCGAAGTTTTATTGGTTTTGATTTTTCCATTTTTAATTTTTTTGTTTTATTTTTTAGTTTATTTAATTTATCCTAGTTTATGATTTATCTTTTTACTCTTTTAGTTTACTAACATGATTATTATCTTGAAAATGATTGTTTTTAATATTATGGTTTCCAGGTCCAAACTCAATTCTTACTCTTCCAAAGTCTTCGAGACATAATCTTACCATATCATCCATTATTTTTTCCTGTTCTTTAATAAAATTTACAATCTCTCTAGGTATTGAAACAGCATAACTGTTTCCAACAAACCTCATTTTAACACTAAACTCTTTATTTCTAAGATTCACAAAATCATTATATTCTTGTTCATCTTTCGGATGAATAATCTTACTGCCACATTTAGGGCATAAAACAGCCCTGAGAACAACTCCATTTTTTTGAATGTTTATTGGCTCCATTTGAACATTGCATTTTCCACACAATATCTTGTTGTCAAATATGTCATTCATTTTGTTGTATCTAGTATCTGTTTTATTTTTTATTAAGTTTTATTCTTTTTTTATTAGCTTTTTTTATTTATGATTTAAACCCTCGAAAAGCCAGTTTCATACAAATGTATGGCTTTGCTCTTCTTCGGGGAAAAGAGGTGTGTACCAAGTATATTATATATACTTGTTGTATACACAAGAAATAGCTACTATTTAAACTTTACGAATTATTAAAAAGTGGTAAAAAATCCTCGAATACAACATAAGTTTTATTCTAAAATAAAATATTTAAAATTCTAAATATTAAAAAGAGCAAAGAGGATTATACAACTATATACTGCAAAGCATATATTACAATATCATAATGCTTTAAAATATGTCTAACTTTAGAGTAATAACAAAAATGGCAAACAAAGGATTAATCACATGCATTGGAGCAAGTACTATCATAGCTGCAGGTGTAATTACCTCTTTACTCGGACAAACAAATAAGCTTGAAAATCAATTAAAAGCAGCTCAAACACAACAAGCTACTTATCAAACGCAAACTCCAGAAGTAATTTCAACTCCACAGCCACAAAGCCAATATGTTCCAGATCAACCAATGCCTGCTTCAAGAATAAGTTCAGACTTACCCCCTCAAAATGTATTACTAGGCTATACTGCTGAAACTGTTCCAGTGATTACACAACACTGGCATCAGGGCTATGCAACAGTTCCTAGACCTGCTGGAACCGTAGTTAGATGGGCACTAGGAAAAACACCCTACATCCCAGAAAGAAGAAGAGTTCCAGTTGGACCAGTTATACATTCTCATCTAGGATATCAAATACAATTTAAACCAATAGTAACATCAATGCCAAGAACTAATCAACCTCAATATCAATTACCTCCACCACCTCAACCAGGATTTAGATAATTAAGACAAATATTAGATTCGTTAGAATTAAAAACTCGTTTTTCTAAGTATTCATTATGAACTTTACTGAAATTAAAAATACAATAAAAAAATCCTGGAGATGGATTTGGGATTCTGACTCATTTTTAAGCTGGATAGTTGCATTAGTTTTGATATTCATAATTGTTAAATACATATTTTTCCCAACACTTTCACTTATAATGGGAACCTCTCTTCCACTTGCAGGAGTTGAATCTTCAAGTATGGACCATCAAATTGTAGAAGATGATTATGGAAGATTAACTCTTTGTGGAGAAGCATATTCACAAACCCAAAAGCATTCTATTGATTTTGATGAATACTGGCAAACATGCGGAGAATGGTATGAGTCAAGAAATATAACTAAAGATACTTTCTCTGGTTTTACACTGAGTAATGGATTTAGAAAAGGAGATATTATTATTGTTTGGGGAAGATTTGAACCAAAGCTAGGAGACATTGTAATTTTTAAGGCAAACCCAGAATCATCAGCACCAAGACCTATAATTCATAGAATTATAAGAATAGAAAATGGAATAATTGGGACAAAAGGAGACCATAATTCAGACCAACTTATTTCAAAAAACAATATTTACCAAACAGACGAAACTAGTATCACAAAAGACCAGTTAATTGGAAAAGCAGTCTTTAAGATACCTTATTTAGGATATGTTAAAATCTGGACAACTGAGCTTATAAGTAAGCTAATTGGAAGGTAATCTAAAATAGAAACACTTATATAAAAGGAAAACACCTGATTTTAAGATTAAATACAAAAATATTTAAAGACGAATCTACAAAAAAGACAATGGAATTTTGCCCTAAATGCGGTTGTGTTCTAGTTGAAAAGAATAAATCCTCTGCGTGTCCTAGGTGTAATTATAAGTCAAAATCCAAAATTAAAATAGAAGCTTCTGAGAAAATTAGTTCCAAAATGGAAATTGGAGTAATAAAAGAAAAAGAAACTGATGTTTTTCCAGTTATCAATGCAATTTGTCAAAAATGTAATCATAAAGAAGCCTGGTTTTGGACTTCTCAGACAAGGGCAGGAGATGAAGCAGAAACTCGTTTCTTTAGATGCACAAAGTGCAAGCATACTTGGCGAGAATATCATTAATTTTTACTTCTGCTAGTTTATATAATAAAAATTAAGGATATTCGAGAAGAGAATATCACTGATACTATCTAGAAAGATATTATTATATTGGAGAGTATCACTAAAATCCTATTTCTTATTTTTCCCCTAATTTTAAGAAACATAGATAGATTTATAAAAGATTTTTGTCAAAAAATTTGATGGTAAATAGGCCTAATCGAAGAGAAGATAAACCAGGTTTATCATTAGAATTCCTGAGTTTCTGTCAGGGAATTTACAGTTGTACTCAGGCTGTAAACCAAATGTCAGCTCAAGCAAAAGAAGTATTTGGGGATTGCAAAACCCCTGAACAAGTCTACAAAAAAGCAGAAAGACTAGATAAAATATCGAGTGAAGAAAACAGACAATTAATAGGCGGAGGAGCAAATTATGCTGCATTTAAATTGTTTTTATCAAAAGGAGATATTTCAACTGCAAGAGAGATGGTTAGAGTGTTAGTGTCACAAGATAATGTTTATGATATAAACAACAAAGCAGTTTCTGAACTTGGATTATCCATTGAAGAGCTTTGTATAAAAGAACAAGAACTTCTCTCTCCAGAAAAATTAGACCATTTAATGTTTAGCAGATATGCACCTGAATCAATAGGGCTACATAATTGTTATGAAGACAAAGAAGGGCTTGCAGTAATTTCTCAAAAACTGCCAGACAAAGATTACCATGTAAGATTCATCCTGGAGTCATATACAGGAAAACAAATTAAAATAGATGATCTTGAAATGACCATAGCAAGCGGAAAAGTAAGCGTTCGGGGTGGAGGATTTAATACAAATGCCTCTATAGAACCAACTAAAAAATTTTGTCTTGAATGTTTTTCAAAATCAAATGTAGCAGAACCTGGAATAATCCTTGCAAATAACCATGATTTTATAATCTATCTTGCTACAAAATACACTTTTAACAGGCTTGGAAAGATGATTAATATAGGAACCCCTCTAAAACATAAAAACAAATCCAAGTGGGTTTAAAATAAAAACTTTTTTTAAACTAAAAAGTCCCTTGAATTTGCCATCTCTTTTTAAACTCAATCATACTACTCCTAAAATTATACAAGAATTTAAAAAAGAGCTAAATTATAATAATTCTCTATGGAAGACAATTCAAAAAGATATGAAGAAGAAAGAAAAAGAATAATGCAAAAATATGGTGTTTCAAAAAAGTTTGAACCAGAAACTTCTAGGTATCTAGAATATAGAAAAAAGGAAAAATTAAGAGAAGAAAGAATAAAACATCCAGAAAAATTTGAATCAAAAGCACCAGAAGAAAAAGCTGAGACTACTTTTGAATCAATAATTTTAGAAGAAGAAGTTGAAGCTGCTACAAAGAAAAAATCTTGGTTCTCAAAATTATTTAAAAAATGATTTTGTGGTCTAGTTCTCAAAATTATATAAAATAAAGCTCCAATACATTTATAATCTGTTAATTGGGTTTATTAGAATGGAATTCTGTCCGAAATGTGGTTCAGTAATAATTGGAAAAAATTGTGCTAGATGTGACTATAAATCAGATCATGTTGTAAAACTAGAAACAACTCAAAAAATAGATACCATAAAAGAAATTATAGTTGTAAATGAAGGAGATAATGAAGTTCATCCAATAGTTACTATGCTTTGCCCAAAATGTAATCATAAAGAGGCTTGGTTTTGGACAAAGCAGACAAGGGCTGGAGATGAAGCAGAAACAAAATTCTTCAAATGCACCAAATGTAAGAATACTTGGCGAAACTATCGATAATTAATCATTTTAATCTAATTGCTAATTTAATTATAGATAGTTGAGTAGAAATTACAGATAATTGAATAAGAACCTAATTCTAAAATAAATTATCCATTATAGGTGATTGAGTAGAAATTACAGATAATTGAATAAGAATCTAAATTTAAAATAAGTTATCAATTAGGGGTTATTAAGTGGAAATTATAAGATAAATCAAGTTATTCTTTATTTTTTATAACCAATTCCTTAAAATTAGTAGATTCATCAAGTTCTCGAGTAAAAATAAATTCTTCAGATAATCCTATTACAATCTCGGCAGTTGTATAGATTATACAACCTTCTTTAAGATGCCCCCCGATAACCTTTCCATTTTTGTCAGAAAGAGAAATATGTATGTGAACATCTTCAAGGCAAATTGTTCCAACAAGAGAAACAATTTCAAAATTTTCATCAAAAGACTTGACTTCCAAATCTGCAAGTCTTAATGCTGCTTTTTTTAAACTACCAACACAAGTTAAAATAAATCCAGACTGGATATTATTAAGTTTAGAAAATTTAATTAATTCTTCTTTTAAATCTGAATTGGGTTTTAATCTTAATGCAAAAGTCTTCATATAAAATAAAATGATCCAACATTAATAAAGTTTGTTAGAAATCTCCTTAAAGTCTCCTAAACAAAAAGTTTTCTGATTTAATTTAAAGACAATACCATTAATTCATTTCTTTAACATACAATAATCTTTAAATACCGTAATTTGTAATATCTATTTATCAAAAAGATGGAAATACAAATAAAGATGGTTAGTGCAGCATCAGAAGTCTTTAATTATAAAAAGAAAAATCCTACTGCAATTCATGAAGAAGTTTTTCAACATATTTCAAATCACTTAGCAGAACAAAGAATAAGAGACCAAAAAATAAAACTTGCAATGATTGCTGCTGCAGGAAGAGCATTTGAAATTGCTTCTAAAAATCCAGATGCTTCTGAAAAAGAGTTATTAAGGCAGTTTGTTGAACAAATTCCATCAGTCTTATCTGCAATGAATGATTAAATTTAGACAAAATTATCTTTTTTTAGTTTTAGACTTTTTAGAAAGAAAATCTTTTAGTTCAATAACAAGACTCATTAATTCCTTATGTTCTTCATTCAAATTTTCAATCTGAACTTTTAAAGATTCCATGTCTGATTTAACCTTTCTAAAAGATTTCACTGTATTTTTTTCAAATTGTTCCATTAGTTTGCCTCAAAAATTAAATAAAAACTTCCTATTTAAATCTTTCCTTTTTACTATTTTATAATGGTTACTAACCCTAGAAACAAAAGAAAAGAAAATCTTCCCATACTTTTTTAAATGAAATCTATCTAGTAATTTAAGTTTGATTTAAGTCAAACTTAACCGATAAAATAGCAATTTTAGGTAAAGTAAATTTACCTAAAATTAATAATTTTTCAAACGATTCACTCGGTTGAAAAAAGCTAAATAAGCCCTATCGAGATACAAAAATATCAAGATTAATTAATGGATGCGTAGCTCAGCCCGGTTAGAGTACCTGACTCTTAATCAGGGTGTCGGGGGTTCAAATCCCCCCGCGTCCATTTTTATATAATTAGAAATTTTAATTCTATACCTCCGCGTCCATTTTTATATTGCAAGGTAATATATTTGTTTAGTAAAATTTTATTTCTTTTTTAACTATCAATTTAAAACACTACCTTTTACTAAACAAATCCTTATAAAAGCAAAATTCGAGTTAACTATTATGAGTGACGACAGCGATAACGGCGACTACAGTGAAGAAGAAGACAGAGATTTTGACAACTCTGCAAGTGAAGTTTATGCTAGTGAATATACTTCAATTTTAAGTGCATTCTTTAATCATGCAATAGGCCCGGTTCTAAAAAATAAACCTGTAAATAGAGAATTACTCGAAAAAGCAATCTCTGAACTAGACTGCAAAATATCAACTAAAGAATTTAAGTCCCTTCCATTTAGAGTAAGAGACGCATATTTAAGATTTAGAAATTTTGCAGGCATAGTTGATAAAGCGGATGATAGTGAAATAAGATATCAATCTGAAATTTTTGAAGGACTTTCTCCCTTAATAAAAAAATGCTCTTCATCAGAAAATGAAGTAACTTATGCAGGAGGAAGAGATTTATGTAGGGAAGAAAAATACCTTGCATTAGCAACAATTTCAGAAGTTGAAACATATCTTGGAAGAACTCAACTGGTTTTAGCTGCAAAAACCATGGTAGATATCTGCAGATTATGCCCTCATAAATAAATTCTTCTAAAACCTTAAAAACCCTTAAACCTAAAGAAAACTATGAAAAACTGGGAACAGAATAAAAGCCCTAGAACTGATACAAGAAGTATTCCAATAGTAATGTCCATTCTGGAAAAACACTTTAATTATACTGAAAGAACAACATTAAATAGGATGAGACAGGAAAAATCAGACCCGTTCAAAATTCTAATTAGTTGTCTTTTATCTTTAAGATCAAGAGACGAAACAACTGAGAAAATTTCAAGAGAGCTTTTTGAAATAGCAGATAGTCCTGAAAAAATTTCAAAAATTCCATTAAAAAAACTTGAGGGAATAATTTACTCAACAGGCCATTATCATAAAAAAGCCATGACCCTAAAATATGTTTCAAAAGAACTTGTTGAGAGATTTAATTCAAAAGTTCCAGAAAATAAAGAAGATTTAATATCAATTAAAGGAATAGGTCCAAAAACAGCAAATATAGTTTTAAATTTTGCATTTAACCAGCCTTATATTCCTGTAGATGTCCACTGCCATAGAATCCCAAATAGGCTTGGTTGGGTAAGTACAAAGACAGCAGAAAGAACAGAACAAGAACTAATAAAAATTCTTCCAAAACAATATTGGTTTGAATTCAATGGAATATTTGTTCTTTTTGGAAGAACAATCTGTACTCCAGTTTCTCCAAGATGCAGTATTTGTCCAATAAGACGTTATTGCCCAAGAATTGACGTCTTAAAATCCAGATAAGCTAACTTTAGTTATATTCTCTTAAATTTATTTACAAGTATTTTAAAAACAAGCCTAGAAAAAAAGAAAAAAGAAAAAACACCCTATTTTGACACCCCTAGTCTAAAGATTATGTTTAGGAATTATAATTTTCTTCTGATATTCTCTATATACTCAGAAATTTCTTCGCCTTTCTTAGTTAATTCGATTAACTTTATTCTACCTTTCTTTTGAAAACTAACAAGTCCTAATCCCTCAAGTGTCTGTAAAATCTTAACTGCGTGCGAATAAGTGCAGTCAACTTCTTTTGCAAGTACAGAACCATATCTTACTTTAGACATTTTTCTTAAAGCTACCAACATTAATGCTGGCTTTCTTCTGAAAAATATATCAAAATTGTCTTTCATGGTAAGTTTTGTTTATTATATTCTAAAGATAGTTTTTTATGGACTATTTTAGAACAATATATTTAGCAATCCAATCATTTATAAAACTTTCGATAAGAAAAGTTAACCAATCAGTAACAAATTATAAGCGTATTAAAATTAAAGAATAGTAACCTCCTGTTACCACTTAACATAATTTTAGGGCTAAAGACAATGTTTAAATATTATTCAAAGTTTATCTAAGTTATGATTGACATAAAATTGATTCGTGAAAATCCTGAAATTGTAAAAGAAAACATAAAAAAGAAGTTTCAGAATGACAAACTCCCCTTAGTTGACCAAGTAAAAGAAAAAGATTCTGAATGGAAAAAGATAAAATTTCAAGCAGACAATTTAAGAAAAGAAAGAAATATTATTTCTGAAGGAATTAACCAGGCAAAAAAAGCAAAAGATGAAAAAAAAGCTTCTGAACTCATTAAAAAAGCAAAATCAATTCCAGAAGAAATAGCAAAACTAGAAGAAAAAGAAATAGTAATGCAAAAACAGATTAAAGAATTGCTTTCAAAAATACCTAATATAATAAGTAAAAATGTTCCAATTGGAAAAGATGACTCTGAAAATGTTGTTGAAAAAAATATTGGAAAGCCAAAAAAATTCAATTTTCCAGTAAAAAGCCATGTAGAAATAATGGAAAACTTAGGTTTATGTGATTTTGATTCTTCTTCAAGAGTTTCAGGAACAGGATTTTATTATATTGAGGGGGAAATAGCTCTCTTAAATCAGGCACTTTTAAATTATGCAAGAGAGATAATGGTAAAAAAAGGTTTTAGATATGTTGAAACCCCTCTTATGCTAAGAGAAGAAATTATTGACAAAGTTACTGATTTAAATGATAAACAGCAGCAAATCTATCTTGTTGATGATGAGCCAAAAATGGCATTAATTGGAACCTCCGAACATTCACTTATAGGAAGATATGTAGGAACAGAAATAAATGAAAAAAATCTTCCAATAAAACACACAAGCTATTCAATGTGCTTTAGAAAAGAAATAGGAGCTCATGGAATCGATGAAAGAGGCTTGTTTAGAACTCATCAGTTTAACAAAATTGAAATGATAGTTATTTGTAAGCCAGAAGAATCTGAAAAATTCTTTAAAGAAATGCAGAATATAACCCTTGAAATATTTAAGGGATTGGAAATACCTGTAAGAGTGCTTAAAATCTGTTCAGGAGATTTAGGAAATTTAAAATATGAACAAGTGGATATTGAGGCATATTCTCCAAGAAAACAAGGCTATTTTGAAGTATGCTCTTGCAGTAATTTAACAGAAGCTCAGGCAAGAAAGCTTGAGATAACAACAAGAGTAAAAGGAGAAAGAATTACTCCTCATACATTAAATAATACTGCACTTGCAAGTTCAAGAGCATTAGTTGCACTAATTGAAAATCACCAGGAAAAAGACGGTTCACTTAAAATTCCAAAAGCCCTCCACAAATATACAGGATTTAAAGCTATCAAACCGAAAGAAAAGGTTAAGGTTTGATAGGGCAGAAAATCTTTTGTAAGATTTTCTGGAAAATAAAACTAAAAAAGAAATAATTCATTAGCTTTATAAACCAATTCTTTCTTAAAACTTCGCTTAAATTTTTATTTAATAAAATGACATTACCTATATATAACCCAAATATAACAAGCGAAGAAGCATTATCTCAATTTGATTATGCCCTGGAAAGATTAGTCTTACTTCCAAGAGGAAAACGAAATATAAGAGACCATGTTTTTGATGCTGCAAAAGATGCAGTCCTTTCCTCATCAAGATTTGTTGGAGCCCTTGAAAAAGATTATTCAAAAGATAAAGTAGATAGTCAAATTGCAGAAAGGTTCCTGGAAGGAATAAGCAGAGGTCTTGGAATTTTTGAAAAGATGCGAGACCTATATGGTTTAATGGAACAAGTTGAAGAAGAACCTAACGAACTAGAAAATCTAACAAGAGAAAGAAGTCTTGTTGAAAGTTATGCTAGTCTAATGACCTTAAGGCTCACCTATGTATGGGAAATGGCAAATAAAATTCCCAAACCTTAAATATTGATTTTAATTCTAATTATTATGGAAAATAATTATCCTACGCATGTTGCAATTATCCTGGATGGAAATAGAAGATTTGCAAAAAAGAAAATGCTTGAACCCTGGAAAGGTCATGAGCTAGGTTCAATCGCTGTTGAAAACACATTAGAATTTTCAAGAGAACTTGGAATAAAACAACTTACACTCTATTGTCTATCTACTGAAAACTTAAAAAGAGACAAAAAAGAAGTTGACTATCTCATTGACCTGATGAAAAAGGAATTTGAAAGAATGTCTGAACCAAAAGAATTTGAAAAAATAGAAAAAAACAAAGTAAAAATAAGATTTATTGGAAATTTAGACCTTCTTCCAAAAGATTTGAAAAAAATCTGCCTTGACCTTGAATTTAAGACCTCTGAAAATTCAGATCATCTGATTAATTTTGCGCTTGCCTATGGTGGAAGACAGGAAATTATGCAGGCAATAAAAAATATAGTTAAAGAAGGAACAGCACCTGAAGAAATAACTGAAGAATTAATAACCGATAATCTTTGTCTTACTGATGAACCTGACCTAATTATAAGAACAGGTGGAGAAAAAAGACTTTCTAATTTTTTGCCATGGCAATCCACTTATTCAGAATTGTTTTTTATAGACAAACTATGGCCCGAGTTTAGTAAAAAAGACATGCAAGAGATAATAGGACAATTCAAGGACAGGAAAAGAAATTTCGGAAAATAATTCTAAAAAAAATTAAACTTCAACCCTTGAAAAAAGATAACTTCCAATAAGAGTTATTATAAATGTAAGCACTAAGAGGACTGTCAAATCAGCACTAAAACCTAAGCTATAAGTTCCAGTAAGTGCACCACGAATTCCATCAACACCATAAGATAAAGGATTAAGTTGAGTAACAAGTTTTAATGCACTCGGAAGACTGTCTATTGGAAAAAGAGCTCCTGATAAAAAGAATAAAGGCATTATTATAAAATTCATTATTAATGGAAATCCTTGCATATCTTCAAGTCTTGAAGCAATCGCAGTTCCAAGAGCTGTAAAAAGCATGGCAATTAAAAACATAAAAACAAATGCTACTAAAATCATGTATAGATTTGTTACTCTAAATCCAATAAATAAAGAAATTATAAAGACTAGAATTCCCTGAATCATTGCAACAGTTGCTCCACCAAGTGTTCTTCCAATCATTATTTTATATCTTGAAACAGGGGCAACTAAAGTTTCTTTTAAAAATCCAAACTGCCTGTCCCATATAACATCGATTCCATTAAACATAGCAGTAAACAATATGCTCATTGCAATTATTCCAGGTGCTAAAAACTCAATATAATTTCCTCCTCCTGCTTTTTGAAATATTGGACCAAACCCAAATCCTAAAGCAACTAAAAATAAAATTGGCTGGGCAAGAGACCCAAACATTCTTGCTTTTGATCTAAAGTATCTTTTAAGCTGCCTGAGCCACATGACATAGATAGGACTATTCATCTTCTTCTGCCTCCAAAAAACTTTCTGCCCATTCTCATTTTATCCTTTGACGAAGCAGTTTCCTCTCTTATTGTTTTTCCAGTAAGTTTTAAAAATGCATCTTCAAGAGATTTAGTATTTGTCTGTTTCTTGATTTCAGCAGGAGTTCCTATTTTGATTAGTTTTCCATGATCGATAATAGCAATCCTATCTGAAATTTTTTCAGCTTCTTCCATATAGTGAGTTGTAAGAAATACAGTCATTTTTTCATTTTTGTTCATATCCTGAATATATTTCCACAAAAAGTTTCTTGTTTGAGGGTCAAGCCCAATGCTTGGTTCATCTAAAAATAGTATTTTTGGATGATGAATAAGGCCTCTTGCAATTTCAAGTCTTCTTTTCATTCCTCCTGAAAAAGTTTTTACAAAACTGTCCTTTCTATCCCATAATTCAACAAGTTTAAGTAAAGATTCTATTCTTTCTTTTCTTAAATCCTGCTTTACCCCATATAAAACTGCATGAAACTCCATATTTTCATAAGCAGTAAGTTCATCATCAAGACTAGGGTCTTGAAAAACTATTCCAAAAGACCTTCTTACTTCATCAGTCTGAGTTATAGTAGAATAACCATTTACTTTCAATTCCCCAAGACTAGGATGAAGAAGAGTTGTAAGCATTTTAATTGTTGTTGTCTTTCCAGCACCATTAGGTCCAAGAAAAGCAAATATTTCTCCTGCTTTTACTTCAAAGGAAATATTATCTACAGCAATAAAGTCTCCAAATTTCTTTACAAGGTTTTTAACCTCAATTATTTTATCTACCATTTTATAAACCATATTAATGGATTTATAAACATTAGGAATTAATTTATTTTAAAAGTCCATACATTAATTATAAAAACTCTTTATAGATTATTAATAACTATGAATGAGCCAAAAAAGAAACCAAGTGAAAATATTACCCCAAAAAAGAAATTTAAGATTCTTGCAGCAGGAGACTTTCATGGCGATGCAAGTGCTTCAAAAAAACTTGCAGAAAAAGCAAGTAAGGAAAAAGTAGACCTAGTTATTTTAACAGGAGATATTACAGGACCTTTTGAAACTAAAAATCTTTTGAAACCATTTATAGACCGCGGAGAAAAAGTTGTATTTGTTCCAGGAAACTGGGATTCAACTGAAACAATTGATCTTCTTTCTCAACTCTATGGAATAAAAAACCTAGGGGAACATCATGTAAAATATGATAATGTAGGTATTTTTGGAGTTGGAAGTCCAGACTGGCAACTAGAACTAGATGATAGAAAAACATTTGAAAAATTAAGAAAAGATTTTGAATTAATAAAAAACCTTGAAAAAAAGATAATGGTCAGCCACATTCATGCAGCAGGAACAAAATCCGAAATCTCAGGGGTTGCAGGAAGTGATGCTTTAAGAAAAGCTATTGAAAAATTCCAGCCAGATGTTTTTATTTCAGGTCATATTCATGAGGCAGAAGGAGTTTCTGAAAAAATAGGCAAAACAAGAGTATACAATGTAGGAAGAAAAGGAAGAATAATAGAATTATAAAAAGGTTAAGATATTTTATTAAAATAACTTTAAAAAATAATAAATTTGAGATAATACCGTAATAAACCAATTAAACCAGTTCATAAATCTCTCTTTCAAATACATACATGTCTAATGGATTTGGAGCTACTCTTTCTAATTGCTCAACAGCTTCATGTCTCCCTGCCGATCTAAGTGCTTCTATGACATCTGGAGAATAAGCAAGTCTTGATTCTTGAGGAATAGGGAAAGTTATTCCAGTTTGTGCTTCAATTCCTTCTTTTATAAAAATAGTTGGAATAATAAGACCCACTAAAGATTTTCTAACAGTCAGAGGTGTATCTTCATCTTCGCCAATTTGAGTTACTTTAATTCTTTCCCATTTGCCACGATAAAAAGTTCCAGAAGTCCCATACATAGCCATAACTTCATCTGAATTTTGAATTGCTATAGTTCGATTCATTTAAAACTTAGATTTTGACTATTTTTAAAATTATCTTAGAAAAGTTTGTTCACATTAAGTAATAAAAATAACTTTAAACAAACTCAAGAGCAGCACTTCTAAACTGAGAAAAAATTGAATCAATAGACATACTATGGATTTGCCGGTATTCTTGTCTAGTCATTGTTCTTGTTTGCATTTTTACTTTAAAATCTTCTAAGACAGTTTGAATAGCCTCGTAATTTCTAGATAAAAGTAAAGACTCATCAGTAGCATAAAAACCAGTAAGCGTAGTTTTGGCATCACAAAGTTTTTGATAAACCCTGTCTTGTTCTAAATTAATAACCATAAAAATTATAAAAATAAAGAGTTTAAAAAAATATAGCATTAAGAATATATAAGATAAATCATATAAAGGATAATTTTTAAATCCACTTCCATTGGATTTATTAATGAAAACTAAATATGCTTCATATAATTTAAATGGCTTGCCAGAAGGCTGCAAATACTGTGTAAAAGGGGAAAAATTAGTTCTTTTTATTTCAGGAGTATGCACTAGAAACTGTTGGTATTGTTCTTTATCAAAGAAAAGAAAAAACAAAGACATTATTTTGTTTAATGAAAGAGAAAAAGATTCATTAAAAGATTTTATAGAAGAGGTAAAAGAATCAAGAGCAACTTCAATGGGAATAACAGGAGGAGACCCATTATTATTTTTAAAGCGAACAATAAAATATGCAAAAGCAGCAAAAAAAGAATTTGGCAAAAAGTTTCATATTCATATTTATGTTCCAACAAAACTCGTAAATAAAAATAATTTAAAACAACTTTCAAAGTATATAGATGAAATAAGATTTAATCCAGAATTCTCAATAGTAAATAATAAAGAAACAATGAATAAAGACGTAGAAAAAATAAAACTAGCTTCACCCTACTATAAAAAACAAAATATTGGAATAGAACTTCCTATGATTCCTGACAGAAAAAAAGATTTCCTAGACTTAATAATAAAGGCAAAGGATTTTATTGGATTTGTTAATTTAAATGAATTTGAACTCTCTGAAACAAACATGAATATAGTTACTAAAAAATATAAATTAAATGAAGGTGGTTATGTTATTCGCGAATCAAAAAAAGCAGGAATTTGGTTACTAAAAGAACTAAAGAAAAGAAAAATCAATTTAAAAGTTCATTTCTGCACAGCAGAATTAAAAAATAAGTATCAGTTTAAAAATAGACTAGCTAGACATAATATCCTTCCCCTTGGCAGAAAAACAAAAGAAGGACTGGTCAAATATCTGGTTAGTTATAAAAAACCAATTCTCAAGGGAAAATTTTATTATGATAAAGCAAAAAAAAGATTTATTTTATCAGAAGATTTAGCTAAAAAATTACTGATTAAAAAACAAAAAATATTTTTAATTGAAGAATTTCCAACATACGACAGAATGGAAACAGAAAAACAAGAAATATAAAAAAAAGTTTTCTAATCTTCATGTAACATAAGACAAAGTCTTCCATATTCTTTACGAATATCTTTTTCAGAAAGCCTGGGCGAATTTATCTGAACTGTATAACTTACACGATCTGGAGAAACAACACTTACATCGCCCCAAGAACGACTATTGTTACATCGCTCACATGCAGAAATTTCAAGATTTTTATCATTAGAAACAGCTCCCATTATATCTGAATGGACAATAAAAGGAATTTTTTCTTTTGCATAAACAAGTTCTGCTTTTGGAATAAAAATTATTCCACCTCTTCCAGCCATTCCCCCATAAGAACAAATACCAAAAGAAACTCCAAACCTTTCTTCTTTTTGTCTTTCAAAAACTCCACAAACCCTGAGTTTTTCAAAATATGGACTGTCCTCAGAAACTATAACCTGATTAACAGGAAAATTCTCTTTTTCTTTTCCCCATTTTTGATTAACAAATTGATCAAAACTACTATAAGGAATTTCAATACGCATTTCAAGGCCTAAATACGAAATATTATCTTTCATTCTTTAATCACCTCCTTTCAAATTTTCTCTAAAATTACACCAAGTGTTAGACAGGGTCCCATCAGGAAATAAAGTAAGTTTTTGTCCAGTTTGATAAGCAACTTTGCTTTTTTCCCTTAAAAGTCGAATGTTTGTATTTCCACTTTTTTGAATCCATTCTTCTATTTTATCAAGCTCTTCTTCACTAGGAGATTTTTCAGAATCAATTTTATCATCAAGAGTTCTAATGGGCCAGGCAGAGATAGAGTCAACACCAATTTTTCTTAAATAATCACTAGTAGAAACAAATTCTTCAAAACCACTAATAGTTTTATTGCTTAAAACTAGATTAGCCCTCATTAATAAATCTGCATTATGAATTCTTGATAAAATAAGTCTTAAAGAAGGATAACTATCAATTCCATACGCTCTGGCATTTCTTTTTTCATCAGTATTATGTACAGTAATATAAACATTAGTAAGTCCTAATTGTTTCCATAATCCAAGATAGTTTTTAGAAAATTCAGAATCCTCACCAATTCTTATTCCATTAGAATACAAATTTATTGGAGAAAATCTAATTCCATCTACATTAAAATCATCAATTAATTTTAAGGTTTTGGTTACTGCCAAAGGAGATAGTGTAGGTTCTCCACTACTGCTTATAGAAATAGACCTTGCTCCATTAGAATAACATTCTTTAACAGTTTTATAGATTAAATCCCTGTTAATTACTCCATCTGCTTTTGGAGCATACTTTCTAAGTGGAACTCCTGCACAATGTTTGCATCTTCCATTACATTCACCTGTTCCAACAAATAAAGATAAACTTCTTAATTTTCCCATTTTTATAACAATTAATATTTTATTTTTCTTTATAATTTTCATGAATTCGCTTCATGAAAATTAGCATTCTTAATCTCGCCATCAGGCGATTTCTTATTTCATTCTCCATTTCTATCATTTTGTTTTTTCTTCCTAATTTTTCTCAAATTCACTTTGGAAAAATTAGTCTCTTTATCTTGCGAAGCAATTATTTCATGCATAACGCTCCCTCTCGAATCCAGGAATAAGCAACAGTTGAATCCTGAAAAACAACAAGCTGCCTTACAAAATCCAGTTTAGGGTTATGTTTTGTAACATAATCAGTAATTCTTAGTATACTACCATGATA
>Ga0265297_10001537_pt1 | contig 53270 bp, 42 predicted proteins | sample Munlanlwell13791_FD_192502 | JGI IMG/M metagenome (GOLD analysis project Ga0265297, IMG submission 192502) | Leachate microbial communities from a municipal landfill in Southern Ontario, Canada - Leachate well 137-91 | ecosystem: Engineered > Solid waste > Landfill > Unclassified | place...
TATAGTGAACAAGAATGGCCAGTCTAGACAGATTAACACGCGAGTAGCTTCAGCAGTGATGGTGAAGACAGCCGAAGGAAAAGAGCGGCGATACACGGTGCCATTAACGGTGAAATGGCATGACTCAGAAAAAACCATTCTCTTCACGCTTAATGACCGTCTGACTATGGCATATCCTATATTGTTAGGTAGGAATTGGCTGCGTGGTCGTTTTCTAGTGGATGTTGAAAAAAACAGTGATGATTAGCGGGCGAAGTTGCCATTTCTACACACCGCACGACATAAGTTTCTGCCCCATGATGACCTAATAATGATTTAGCTTATCCAAAGGAAATGTAAGCCTCCATTTCCTTTGGATGAGCTCGTTCGTTATGAATATCAGTGTAAGTAACAAGTAGCGCCCCTGATATAAGTATGTTACATCTGTTGCTCTAACGGCATCGGTACTACTATCACGTTCTGTTACTTTGCTGTTCAAATACCTTCAATTCAGACTGATACCGGTATCATCCAAAGATAAAAAAGTGAATAGCTGCTATCGACCCCTATGTGTAGTCCCCAACTATGTGTATATGTAATGGATTGGCCTTGAACGAAGCCGTTTAGGGCCAATCGCAACTACACATATTTATAATGATTGAAGAAATTGCATCAACGCATCATCGGTCGGATGATAACGGTACATGGTTGTTTCTGGCTCTTGAAGTCGTGCCAGTGCCTTGTTTTTCATCGCCAAGTCGGCCTCCACATATCGATGGGTAGTGGTCGTACTTTCATGTCCTAACCATAAAGCAATCACGCTAAAAGCCACGCCAGACTGTAGCAGGTGCATCGCTGTCGTGTGCCGAATCGTATGCGGAGATATCTTTCGTTTGGAGAGGCTGCTAACCGTCCGGGCTGCACGGGCGACTGCGATATTGAGTCGCTGCGTGACATTAAATCGCGTCATTGCGTTGCCCTCCCGGTTAGGCAATAAAGCGGCATCTGCACCTAATCCTGGATTACGCTTCAGCCAAGCCCGGATTTCCTGAACTGTTGTTTTCCATAAAGGCGTTGCGCGCTGTTTGCGCCCTTTGCCGCGCAGATGGACGCAGGCGGACTCGCTCATGACGATATCGCCTACCTTGATGCCAATGACTTCGGAGACGCGGGCACCGGTGTTATAAAGCATAGTGAGCAATAGATGATCTCGTTGAGAAGTCCAGGTTTCACCAGGTTGACCTAATATCGCCAGCATTTCCTCACGGCTTAGGAAACCCAGCATGGGACGTTCGAAGCGTTTCATCGGTATGCCCAATGCCTGCTCAATCACGCAAAACGAAGACACATCGCGGCGTGCGACGAATTTCAAGAAAGCGCGCAATGCGGTCAGCCTCAAGTTCCGGCTACGCACTGCATTGTGGCGCTGTTGCTCCAGATGATCCAGAAAAGCCAGTATCAAATCGGGCGTAATGTCGCTGAGATTCAGTGAGGTCGGCACTTTGCCCAAGCGATGCTGTGTAAAATCCAGAAACAACAGCATGGCATCCCGATACGATGCAATCGTCCGTGGACTTAAGGCGCGCTGGGTGACCAGATATTCGGTAAAAAACTGTTGAACCAATGCGGCGAAGGACACCGGTTGTGGCGTTGCTACTTCAGTCATGGCGCACCTCCGCTGCCTGGGTAAAGGCTTCAAACTTATCGGCGGCCACCGTCATGAGTTCCGGGATGCCCGTGAGATACCAATACGTGTTGGTGATCATGGCATGTCCTACATACGTAGACAAAGCCAGCATCTGTTGATCGACATCCAGGCCTTGTGCCTGCCATAGCAATAGGCGACGCACAACAAAGGTGTGTCTTAAATCATGGATGCGTGGACCTTGATGTGCGCCGCGATTGACCCAGCCCAACTGGTCCCGTAGGCTGTTGAAGACGCGATGCACTTGGCGCAAATTCAGCGCCTGTCCAAGACGCCGGCCACGTGAACCGACAAAAAACGGCGTATCCGACGTCACTTCGATAATGCCGTTTCTGAGTAACCGATATTGCTTAAGCGCCTCTACGGTGCTTGGGTGGAGTGGTACACAGCGGGATTTAGCAAACTTGGTTTGCCTTATGGTCAGCGTGCCCGCCTTCAAATCGACATCCCCGTCTAGTAAATGCAGGGCTTCGGATATTCGAAGCCCCGTGGACGCGATTAACCCGAATAGCGTCTCGTAGGTAGCGCCACGTAATCCAGGAATAAATGACGTCAGATGATGGGCGGCCGCCAGTAAATCGATGATTTCTTGTTCGCTATAAATATGCGGTGTCAATCGTTGTCCAGTTCGACCAAAAATGCCGTCGTCTGGTATCTCTGTCCGAGGGTCAAACTGTTGCAGATAACGGCAAAACGAGCGCAGATGCTTCAAACGCCTTGCCCAGGTGGATGGATTGTTGGCGTGACCTTGATCTTGTCTGGCCCAGCCTGCCATCATCTCAACCGTCAGCGGCTCCTGAAGGTTCAGTCTATCGATGTAGCGCGCAAAACTGAGGATCGAATATCCCGGCGTGCGTAAACCAAAGCCCAGACGACGCCGTTCACGCAAGTAATTTTCGGCATGGGTTTCCATGGTGATGGCTGTGTTCATGACGCACCACCGGGCCATGGCAAGGCAACCGCGGTCAGGTTTTTGCTATCGAGTTTGGCGTAAACCAATGTGGTGTTCAGTGAGCGATGCCGTAAGACATCCGCGACTTCTTTGAGGGAACTGCCCGAATCCAGAAGTCTGCTTGCCATGGTATGCCGTAGAAGGTGTGATCGCGTGTAAGGCAAACCCGCTCGCGCATAGGCTTGGCGTATCGATTTTCGGATCAGATCGGGACCAACAGGCTGATCACGGGGCGCGACATTCCGCACAAACACAGCCCGGTTAATGGTGGTTGGCCGTTCGTACTTCAGATAATCGGCAATCGCTTGGCCGGTTGCTGCTGGCAGAGGCATGGTGTCCTCGCGTCGCCCCTTAGTGCCGCGTAGTGTGATAGTCGCAGCCGACCAGTTAATATCATCAAGGCGAAGGTAAGCAACTTCGCTGCTGCGTAAGCCAAGGTCCAGCGCACAATGGACGATGGCCGCTGTTCTGAGTGGCGCCGGCCCGTCATGCTTCAGCGCACCTAACAAGCGTTCGACTTCGCTGTTGGTGAGTGTCTTTGGCAGGGTGGCTTGTTGCCAGTTGGCCGGGAAGCTGGTGACGCCTATCAAATGATGTATTGCATCGCCCAGAGTAGCGCGATAACGAAAATAACAGCGCAATGCCGAAACGGGCATCCCGATACTCGCCGACACAGTGCATCGCGCGCTTTGGCTGGCAATAAATTGGCGAATCTGATCGGGCTTTATAGCCGCAATCACCACGGATCGCCCGGCAAACTGCTCTAAAAGCAAGCAACGAATGATAGCGAGATAGTGCTTACGCGTTCTGGTTGCGAGCCCCCGGACGTGGTTCATGTAGTCATCGAATCGCTGTAGCTCTTCATCTACGGGGGGTAGAGCCTGTGAAGGATCGGCAATGATGGTGTGGGGGCGTAGCAGTGCTAACAAATGCCCCAATGCCGCATGCAAATCTTTGGCGTTACTGAATGCAGGTTTTGCGCATCGACAGTTCGGCAGATGGTCATCAAGAAATCGCTGAGTTAGCGCTTCATCAATGTGTTTAACATCAATGCTATTCTCGGTAAGCCAGTGAGCGAAATGAGTCAGGCCGGCAAGGTAGTTATTAATGGTATTGAATGCATAGCGGCAGTCGAACAAGTGCAGCATGAAAGCATCAACGAAAAGGGCCAATTGGCTTTCAAGCAGCCAACTACAGGTGTGGTGATCAGTATTCATGACAATCTCCTGAGGTGAATAAGTTTTCACTTCAGGACGACGGCAAAACTATGTCAAGCCAACCATCGTTCGTACTGGCCGTAATCCGGTCTAGTCCTGGCTTTCAGGTAGGAGGTATTAGCAAACTACACATAGTTGGGGACTACACATAGGGGTCGCTATGTTAAGCTTAACATAGCGACCCTGAGTTGCCGTTCAAGGTGTTTTCTTGATCGTCTGCTTATTGCCAGATAACGGACGATCCTAAGAACTGTATATTACCCTGCATGAAGAAATATGCAGCTAGAGTTTGAATGAAATTGCTAAATTTATTGTCTAAGTTGATCGTAGAGGATATGATTGGCCCATCTGTCCGCTAGTTAGGAACTGAAAAAATGAGAAATCTACAGTATGAATTCGCTATGAAGAGAGCGATAAAGGTAAGTATGATGTACCTGATCGCTTTAATTATCTTTGCTAGTGAGGCTATAGCAGTAACCCTTCCGAAGTGCGACGCTCCATTCTACGCTGGGCAAGAGTCAATCAAGAATATCGGTAGCAATGTAGCTTTTGCCTACCACTTGACAATGATGGTCAATGAATCTGATAACGGTCGCGTCGCGTATTGCCTGACTCGCTCAGGTATGAGTGAGAGCGGCTTGAGTTTTGGGGTGTCTCAGATGGATTTGCGCACTAACGATAAGGCCTGGCCTGTCTTCGAAAAAATATTGCAAAAAACGGGGGGCGAACAAAAGTCACTCGCATTTGAAGAGGCAGATATCAAGCTAATGAGGACGCTATTGGTCGGTAAGGGCGCGCCAACTGCGAAAGATCTTTTGAAAAAAGATAATCCAAGTATTGAAGCTCTGCTCATACGCGCCAACGATGCACTAAAAAGTAGTTCATCACGTAGTATCATAGATGCGCTCCACGTAGAGCATGTCAAGAACGAAGTTGATTTCATCGCCAGAGTTCAAAAAGACTTAGATACAAGCTCTGTCGGCGGAAGCAAACTATTAGCTAACTCCCTCGCAGCAAAGCTCCTGATTATGGATTTCCATAACCTCTTCGGAAGCATTAATAACAAATTGAAGCCATTCTTGATGACAGGAGAAGCAACAATGATGGGGCATCAAATAAAAATACGCGGCCCTTCAATCTCAGTCAGTGACATCTTACAGTTTGTTCTAAATACAAAACAGGGAGCAGGATGTGAACCTAACCAACGAGCAGAAGTACTACGGCGAATGGGTTACGTCATCATGATTGCCAGAAATAATGGCGACCGGACCGATTGGACATCGGAGGATCGAGAGTTTTTCAATAAAATTTTACCGGATATTCTGAGCAATCCCTGTGTGAATTCTACAGTTGATCTGAGGCACGTTCGCAAACTGACTAATAATTCTTTCTAACGTCTTAATTTATTAAGACGAAGCAGGTTTTTTCGTGGTAATTATACTGCTAAGCACGTGTACAAAATAAACTCAAGATTTACGAGCCATTCATATGCCATCTATGATTGACCGGTTATAGTTCAGACCGTGTAAAAACGCAAAAACAGCGAAAGCGGTGGAGTTATTATGCTAAATTTGAGTGAAGTATCAGTCGTTGTAAAGTCGGCCATTGATAAATTATTCATTTCTGGCTGCTCAGTGGAGCAATTTCTAAATCTGATGGATTTGGCCGTGCGTTTTTACACAGCCTCGGTCGGTAGCGCTCTGTCGCAATTGTATGAGCAAAACCGGCTCAAGCTACCTTCTTTTATGTCACCTGCTTGTGCTCGACAGGTTACTTCCACATAGCGGTCGTCAAGATAAAAAACAGCCTATAACAACCGTCAAAGTTAGACATACAGGCGGAACCACGAAGAACTTGATTTGGTTTTTGTCTAGACTTAGGCAATCTTGGATAATATACAGAAGGAGTCTTGACGTTAATCGTATCGCACTAGTTTAAGAACAAATTCAAATTACCAACTTATATATAACTCACCAATCTTACGGAAAAATAAGACTATGAAGAATTTAGTGCTACCATCAATTCTCTTCTGTATTGCGCTCTCTGGATGCGCTGGCGTAAAGTTTGCCGAAGCTCCTGTAAATGCGGTGATGCCTGAATCGTTCACTAAACGATCTATTTATCCTTCTGCTATTGCTGTATATGAATTTCAAGAGCTTGCTGGAACCATACTATCTGTTGAATCAGGAAAGGACCCCCTAAGGGTAGGCATCTTGCGCTCCTTAAACCAGGCGCCAACCGCCCTTCCTATAACCGAATCTCTAAACTACTACCACTCAAGAATTCAACAAGGTGTATCGGGCGGCGGACAGTACCTCGCCTTTGCGGCTAACTTGTCTGCGGATGCAATGGTTGACTTCGAACTCGATGACATTTCACGAGCTTCAACAGACTACACGGATGAAGTAATCACCAAACTTACTGAGTGGGTTAAAAAACACCCTAAACCAAACAGTAACACCTCAAGATTGTGGGTAAAGAGTGTTGTGCTTACTCGTCAAAAACTCACAAATTTCGTCAAAATCGATGCAAATGCAAGTGGTCAGGTTGGGGAGGTAACAGGAGTTAAGGTAGGTGTTTATCGGAAAGATGAAAACTCAAATCGCAGTACTATATTAGGATTTGACGCCTTTGATATCGACCAGCTTGTAGCGCAAGCCGAGGCTGCACCAGCGGATATCAAAACAAGCAATTCTTTACTTGAGATCACGCGAAGCGTTCAAAAGTTACAAGGACAGCTTCGCTTCGAAAAGTAAAAGCGTAAAAACAAAATTTATAGTTGGAATTGGGAGTTTGGGCATAGCTAAGGCTCTGTAGACTGCAGTTCCTTAATTATCATGTTAGACTAAAAACATCACTTTCAAACAGGACTGGAATTCTTCAATGAAGAAAACACTGATCGTATTTTTGTTACTGGTAGGCTGCGCTACTGAACCAACCACACCAACTCCAACACCATCAAGGTCAGCGCCAACCGAATCAAATCAAACTAAGGTCGATTACCAAAAGGTAATCGCTAAAAGTTCAGGACACAAATGCTATTTAGAATCGTACAAAAAAAAACAAGGTAGAGCCCCTAAGAAATTTTTGCAGGGGCTAATTGCGAACTTCACTGAAGAGGTTTGCTCCCCTTCTGGAGCTTCTGCTGGTACTTTAGGCTCCCCTACAAAAGATGCTCTTGCCTACTACAGATCGCCAGCAAAAATTGAAAATCTCTATGCGTTGATGATCGGCTCTGGTATGCAAGAATCCTCTGGCGGCTATAATTGTGGCCAAGACTCTAGCTTTAATGCTCGTAAAAACAGAACTGGACCGAAAGCCGAAGCAGGAACATTTCAAACGAGCTACGACTCAATTGGAAAAAGTAATGAGCTTGGAAAACTTTACGAAGATGCTAAAGCAAATAAGATTGAGTGCTTTAGCGATCTATATCTTCCCTGCACCGGCATAGACGTAGTATCCAAATTACCTAGATTAAAAAACTGGGGTGAAGGTGAGGGCGTTAATTTTCAAGCACTGACAAAATCATGCCAAGGTTTTTCAGCAAAATATCACTCAATCATGCTGCGAGTGGACCGCGCTCACTACGGGCCAATCAATTCAAAAGTCGCCGAGATTATGCCCTCGTGTGTAGAGATGTTCTCTGAACTTAAAGACTACATTTTAGCAAACAAAGAAATCTGTGGAATGCAATAACCAACAATTTATCCAGACAACAATTCATAGCTCCAAAAATACTTAAAGGACGGATTGCGCCGAAAAATAAAGGCATTCGAACCAGCAACTGTTAATTGAAAGCTGCATGGCTTTAAAGTCCCAGTAGGTTTAATTTCGGTCAATTCCTGGATAACATAAGCCGGAATCGACCGAAATCGCCTATATATCCGATTTTGCGTTTTTACACGGTCTGGACCCCTTTAGCAATCTCTGGATCCTTAGCAATCAAAGGATTATGTTTTTAAAATGTAGTTTCTGGGGGATAATTGGGTCATTCAAAATTTGGCTTTGGAATTATCCCGATTTGTTTATTATGCCAAAAATGAGCGTTATCCCGCTAAATATCTTAGCGTTTCAGGATATTTTTTGAAATTGCATTTGCAATAGACTGAGTGTCGGCGTAAATATACCGACTTGGATAATAACTTGTTGATCATCTTCGAATGAGCAAGGAAGCTGGGGGGCAATCCTCACAATAGAACGACATTTTCACGGACTCGTATGCGCTCGGGTTAGTTAACTTGGTATTTCTAGACAATAGCAGGAATGCGGTCCCATTTGCGTGGCTCCGCGACTGCGCGTGTTTCGAAGCCACTATGGACACGTCCTTACATGTACTTGACACGGATCAGAAGCTGTGTAGACAGCGCAGCACTGGATCTTATAACAGAGTTGAATAAACCTTTTTTGGACTAATCAAACCGGGGGTGATAATAATGCGTGTCTGTTCCTATTGCGTCATCGTGTGGTTTTCTCTGGTTGCGGCCTCTCTCTCCGTTCAGGCACAGGATGTGCGCTCGACGGCGTTGCCAGTCGGCTCCGGATCGGGCCAGATCGGACTCATCATGAGTCCCAACGAGGAATGCCGTGGTCCGGCGACTGTCACACCAGCAAGCGCGGGCAGACTGGCGGTTCTTGATAAGGTGAACCGAAAGATAGTCGTCGTCGGTGGGCTCGCCCCTGAGGATATTCCACTCCCCGAAGACCTCGTCGAGCCTGCCGACCTCGTTGCAACCACTCGTGGATACGTAGTAGTGGGAACGCTCGGCGATGTCGTTCTGATCGATGAAAAGGGAAGCGTCCTCGCCCGGAAGAAAGAGGCGCACAACCCTGAGGCCGGCGCGGTTCGTCTGGTTGCCCTAGCGGCGGGCGGCCTGGCTCTAGAAGACCTTAGTGGCAATCGTATACAGGTCAGCCTGGATCCGGCACAGATTGGAGATCTCATCGAACCGGGCTTGGCTACCGCCGGGGCATACACTCGAACCGAACTCACCCCTAATCAGGCCACCATTACAAGCAATGTGATATCCGGCCCGCTCGCATCGATTACCCTCACGTCCTCCATGCGAATTGTCAATGTCCGCGTCATGTGGGCCAAGGAGGGCGAAGGAGCATTGGTCTCTTTACAAGAGAGCCGTCAATTACCTAAGGAGGCTACCTTCGTGCGCCTTATCTCTCTTGATGCCAGCGGGCGCCCTATGTCCGAGACATATCTTGGATGGGAGGTCTTTGCTTGCGAGACCCGGCGCCCATTCGCCCGACTTATCGATGGGAGAGTCGTTAGCCTCGCATTTCGCGGAAAAAATGAACTGGCGCTAGATGTGCTCTCGTTCGAACCCATGGGAAAGTCGACACCAAAGGAGTTGGATCAGCACTCAGATGCGACCCTGATCTCTAATGACGAGGATGTGTTTAAAAGACTGGAGAGCCTGAACGGGACCCCGAGCGTGAGTCCGATTGCCCTAAACCCGATTAGTCGCACAAGCATTCTGCTACGAGGTCATGCACCTTTAACGATCAAATGGCCACTCAAGGTAGCGAACTTCAGTCATTCCAATATCAACAACCGCTGCCGTCCGCTCACAGATATCTGGCACCGCCCCCCACGTCTTAATGCAATGCTTGACCATGAAGTGACAGCAATCCCTTATAGATGGGGGGGCTATTTTAGCAAGCTTGAGGATTTCAATACTCATCTGGCCAGCGGCCGACTTGCAGGCGATGACTGTACCTGCCGGAATGCGAACTGTGTTCATCCAAAAGCAACTGGGATGGACTGCTCCGGCTTCATCTCGTACGCATGGCAGACCGGCAACTATTACACAACGGTGAGTTTGCCACGCCTCGAAATTAGCACTTCGGTGAGTTGGTCCGACCTTGCACCGGGCGACATTGTCAACAAGGCGGGGAGCCACGTGCGTCTTGTGGAGTCGATCTCCCCGGGGGCTAACGGGCGCGTCGTAACAGTGATCGAGTCGGCGGCGAATGAGTCCTGCGGCGGTGTCTGCCGTAGATCCTATCTCGAGAGCGATTTGCGGCAGAGGGGATACAAACCACTGCGGCGTCGCAACCTGACGAACTGATGGGAACTGACATGCTGAGAGTCGTACTATTGTTGTGGCTCCTGCTCGGTATGGCCATTAAGGGGCAGGCGCAAACGCCTGACTCCTCTTGCATCTTCGCAGCTAATGGGCCTGCGACCGTGTACATCGAGTACAGATATGTCACGAGTGAAGGTGAAGGACTCGAAACGGGCAGTGGGTTCATCATCTCGCCTGCCGGACATGTCATTACTGCTGCTCATGTCGTGAGTCCCCGCATCAAGGACGTCTCGGTACAGTCCTCTAAGGTTTCCGTTCGCGTAGGCGGTCGGTTGAACCCGGCGGTTGAGGCAACAGTTCCTGTCCGCGACTCTTCGGTCGACTTGGCGCTTCTGCAATTACCTACACGGCCCGGTACAAACACCTGGCCGACCGTTGATATCGGAAACCAAGTCACCCTCCCGATCGGCGCAGGCCTAATCGGCTTAGGCTTCGGGTCTACCGGAGACCTCGCCGTTGTACCGGCGGGTGAGAAGACTGCGAACAACACCATCATCGATGGCCAGTTGAAGCCGTGGTGGCAGACAAACTTGGCGCTCAATCCGGGAAACAGCGGCGGCCCAATTTTCGGACAGCTTGGGACGGTAGTCGGTGTTGCTGTCGCAAAGAACGACGGCGCGCAGTTAGTGACCTATATAATCCCAATCTCCCGGGCTCAGCATCTCATCGACGCCGCCGCTGTGGCTTCGGCGCAGGCAGGGGGGCGATGCGCGGTTTTTCCGGAATGCCGGCACGCCAGTCATGAGATTCAGGGGTACACCGTTGACGATTTCAAAAGCAAGTGGGGCGATTGGCGGAGCGGAGGCTACAATAGAGGTGCTTTTTGTAATGACTTTCTTGCCGAATTGCAGTTGACTTATCCTGCTTCAACCTTCACCTTCGTCAGAGATGATGAACAGAGCCGGGATACCCAGCCTCCTTTTCGAGTAATCGAGTATCGCTACTTTTGCGAGTTTCAACGGCGCGAAAACCCCATTTACGAATTGAAGCGAAGCATCGCCTGCCTGCAATAACGGGGACTATGCATTAGCACTTTTGCCTATATCGGTATAAACGCCGAGGAAAAGCCTCGGCTGGATGCAGCGAGCCTGTGTCCGCCGGAATACCTGGAAGCGAAAACGCCCAACCCGTCTTTGAGCTGACCGTCCAGCAGCGTCGCTTCGCGCCTCTGTTATCGGCAGCTTAATTCTAGCGTTAAATGTCTGCTCTTGAGCCTTTACCCGACTTTTACTGAGATTTATTGATCGTCCATTTTTGGCCGAACTGAGACCGTCAGTGCCAATTCAAACGAAGGTTTTGAAGCTGTCAGATCAAGTTCATATTTTTACAAATATGATCAACCCGATAGTGGTTAGCTGCTGGAAAATTTAAACGCTCTTTTGTTGTAAAATTAGTAAATATTCCACGCTCTTTAACAGGCCACGGCATCGGTTACCGAGGAAATCAGCGTAGGCGAGACCTCGGTACCGTACATTTCTGCCAGATGCGCCTGAATCTCCCGGACCGTCATGCCTCGGGCATACAGCGACAGGATCTTGTCGTCGAAACCGTTCCAGCGGGTCTGGTGCTTGGGGATAATCTGAGGCTCGAAACTGCCTTGGCGATCACGAGGGATTTCAAGCGGTAGCTCACCGAATTCCCCCTTGAGGGTTTTCTTGGATTTACCGTTGCGGGTGTTGCCAGCCGGATTGGCAACCGGTTCATGCCGGGCGTGACCGAGGTGATCGGCCAGCTCAACTTCAAGGACTCGTTCCACCAACCGCTTGGTCTACTGCTTTAAAATTCCGTGTTCACCCATCAGGTCTTCGGGTTTCTTGTAATTAGCCAGCAGGCTGTCGATTAATTCATTGCTTACGGTCATTTCTAACTCCTTGCTAAAGTACTGGCAGTTTCCCGCCAAATGACCGTTTACACAAAAATTCTTACACCCTCGGAAAGCTGAGTATTATTGATTATTTGGCTTTCTATAATGGTCAGCGCGCACACTCAAAATTAGGCTATCAATCCCGCTGGAATTTGAGCGGGAATTCTACAAGAAGACTGCTTAAGAAAGTGTCCGGTTTTATTAGGCCATTACACTCTTTTCAAGAGCGGTGTCAGGTCAAGTATGTACTAATATAGTTTTAATCACACCTAGTAAGTCAAGTTCTTCGTCTTTTTCACTCTATTTTCACTCTATTTTAATTTGCAACTGCATCAGTTCGAGTTTAAATGTTCACACCTAGATAATAATTTGTTAGGCGTCAAGTTCAGCATTATTCGTGAACGGTAGACGAACCGGCATAAATGAATGACCTGTCAACAGGAGAATTAAGATGATCATCAGAACTCGGCTACTCATTGAGAGAGTCGTCATCCTGTTTTGCTTACTCTCGAGCGCTTTCGCAACAGCGAAAGATTACGACGAGTTTCAGCTCGGTAAACTAGAAGGTAAGCTTATTGTTCAGTGGATCGGACCTGATCAGTTTCTTTTCATTCCTGACAGACAGAAGCCACTCAAATTTACTCGTAGCAACGGCAGCGTCATTCAGCCCGGTCGAATGTTAACCGATGGAGGGTCTATCCCTCGCCCGATTTGGATACTGAGGAACTACTCCCCTTGGGGTTACGCACCTGCGTTCATTGTTCACGATTGGCTCTTCGATATGAAGCACTGCAAGCTGCCTGGGTACGAGGCTTTCTCACATCGTGATGCAGCCGATGTCATGGCGGAAGTCATGAAATCGATGATGGAGACCAAGCTTGTCGCAGTTGACAAGGCGACATTATTCTCCATGCACCTCGCTGTCAGTTCGCCGATCGCAGAGCGGCTGTGGAAGGAGGGGAAATGTGTTCCACCACCGGCGGACTTCGGAGCAAAGAAGCCCATTGCTGAGTATGAACTTGACTTCGATAAATAAAGCGCTATGACTGACCGATGGTTAACAGTTCTGCTATCTTCTTTTATACTCAGCGTATCCGCCTATGTCACAGCCAGTCCTGACGCGGTACAACAGTCCAATCACGTTTCACTTACTTCGGGATATAAGTACCAGTCTGACATAGCTGGATCCGCGTATGAGTGGTTGGAAGAACAGCAACGACGTGCTTATGGGAAGTCGCAAAAACCTCCGTCTCTTTCCGATCTACAGCGCATAATAAAAGCACTGCCTAGGCGCGAAGAATGGGAATCAGCTAGCGATATTCTAAGTGCCGCAAAGTTGGAAGAGGTGACACTTCCAACCCGTTACGAGGAGATTGGTGCCTACTTCCTGACACAGAACATTTCCCAGAGCGTCCGCGATGCCATAAGGCGCAAAACACAGGCTGAAAAAGTCCCTATGATTGTATGGGGCACGCTCCCCACTGGCGAGGTCAATGCCGCGGCACAGAAAATTGGCGCTGAGAATCTTGTAATCCTCAATCGCGGTCTGTTCACGTTTCTCTATGGCACGCTCTTAACCTCTGATAGAACAATCTCTATCACAGAAGTAGAGGGCAACGTATCTCTGAATTTTTCAGAGAGTGAGTTCCATCGCGCAGTTTCTGAAAATTCGTCGCTAACCAACGACTTCACCAGAATATTAGTTGCCTTCGCAAATCGGTCCGATGTTCCGGACATTGTGTTTGCCACGAACCACGAGGCGCCTTTAGTAATAAGGCAGCTTAATTCAGTGGAACGTTTCATCGTTGCACACGAGTTTGGACACGTACTATCTGGCGACACTCAGCGTGGGTTAAGGATGCTTAGCCTGCCAGAAGCAACGGGAGGGGGTTGGAGACAGGTTGAATCCAGCGCTCTAGATTGGTCGCAAGAACTGAAAGCCGATGCAATTGGGATAGAACTTGGCGCTTTAGCAAGGACGCGTGATGAGTCAGGATCAGTAAGTGCTCAAGTTCCATTGTTCGAAGTAATCTCAGCCTATGCACCGATACTCTTCTTGACTATTGCCGACGCACTAGAGGACGCGACCTTCTGCAACGGCAGCGGGCAGGGAACGAGAGACATGCTTCCCAAAGATGTAGTTGAGAGATTGGTCGCAAAGGCTCAGGCTGCACGAGAAAGCAATGAAGCCCCTTCTCACGATGACGCAGACGTCAAGAGACTTGGATGCCGTCTGCGGAGCCATCCTCCCGCATGGCTTCGAGCTGAATTAATCGTTTCTAGCGTTGATAAGAAATTCAATAGACCGCCGCTGCGACCGTCAGAAGATGCCCTACTCGCAAAGGCACTCATCAGCAACACTCAAGCGCTAAGTAGGTTTGTGCGGAATCGGGTTCAAAGCGAACTTATATCAAGCGCTGAAAATCGTCCAGGACATACCCCACCGTGACGCCCAACACTGCAGTCAACCGGACGCCCCGCAGAAGCGGCGCACCGGTTACCTTGAACGTTAGACTGTCGAATTACTTAGGTTGTTCTCACAACAACCAGAATGGATGAGGGTAATTTCCGAAGCAATTATGACGGTAACTTCGAAATTGCAAGTTAATAGCTTGAAATGCTAGAACTAATAAGGTTTCGTTAGATATGTAAACCGTCCTCGTACATATGCTGATATTCCAAAATTAGAGGGCTTATAATTTAGGAGAACATTATGACAAATTTTATAGTTACCGTAGACAGTCTTTATTTACGTGATGCGCCTAAAAAGGATGGAAGTGAAATAATTGGTGTATTGCACAAAAATGATATTGTTACATCAGTAGGGCCTAATAGTGGAAATTGGGAAAATGTTAAGACGGCAGATGGTAAAACAGGCTGGGCATCAAATGCGTATCTGCAAGTAACGGATGAAACTACTAAACAATACTTTCCATGGTTTGAAAAAGCCATTGAAGAATATAACAAACATATTAAAGAAATAGCAGGTAGTGGTGATAATTCCCGTATCGTTGAGTATTTGCGCTCAACCGATCTTGGTAGTGTTTCTGCAAAAAATGATGAAACTCCTTGGTGTTCAGCATTTGTGAATTGGTGTGTTGAGCAATCAGATAAACAAGGAACGAATTCAGCGTGGGCGCGTTCTTGGTTGACATGGGGTAAAGAAACGGAAATGCCTATTAAAGGTTGTATCGCTGTTTTTAAACGGCCGCCTAATCCTTCTTCTGGGCACGTTGCCTTTTTTGTTTCACAAACTAATACTCACGTTAAAGTGCTTGGTGGTAATCAAAGTGATTCAGTAAGTATCACTGCATATCCTGCCGATAGATTACTTAGTTATCGCATTCCTAACTAATTTGATTGGATGTGCATTATGTATCCCTTTTTACTTGCGCTGCTCCTTCTCAGCAGTTTGTTAAGTAGTGCGGCGACGGCAGATGTTATTGGCATACCTGTCATGGTGGGCGGTGAAAAGAACTTAGATGCTTGTACGGGATTGGGTATTGTTTTTGGACTTAATCCTCAAAGCGATAATTTTCTTGCAGTGCGTTCGGGGACAAATAGCCGATATGCCTTGATTGATAAACTGTATGAAGGTCAGCAAGTATTTATTTGTCAAACGTCAGCAGATGGTAAATGGTTAGGTGTGGTTTACAGTCATAATAAAAATGCTGATTGCGGAGTCAATAGCCCGATAAATCCTGCTCAAGTCTATTCGGGCCAGTGCAAATCAGGTTGGGTTTATGGGCGGTGGATTAAAATTGTTGCAGGATGATTAATCAAATTTATCTGCCTTTTTTGTGGGCGATTGTTTAAGTTTGGGTGAACATATCTAGCCCAACAAGCCAGTCAAAGGGACGCGCCGCCCAGTGGCGGTTTTGGAGTTTCGTTTTTTATCAAGGCCAGGCGGCTTCGCTTAAGCCCACTGAGGCGGTGCGTCCCTTACCGTAACGTTAGATTTTCTTCGGAAAAGAAAAAGGAGAATAAGCAATGCAAAGTGTAATGTGGTTAATGTTGTTGGACGAAGCCGCTATCGCGGAGAACACCCCGCCGAACAGCCACCCGATAAAACAATTAAAATTTAACCTCAAGCCTCTCAACCAGAGGGATCGTTTAGCATTAAATAATGAGGTTACCCAACAATGACATCATCCGAAACAGAGTTCAAGCAAAACTATCAAACGCATCTTAAACACCTTAAATGTTGGCACCGATTGAAAATTGACCAGGGAGAATCTGTATAGCGTACTCTACAGCATTGGAATAGTCGACCAGACTGAGTTGTAATGGTCAACAAAAACTGGACACTTTCTTAAGCAGTCTTCTTATAGTGGAAAACGGCACCTAAATTTTTCCACTTTTATAACAAAAGAGCTCTTAAATTTTCCATCAACTCCCGCTATCATATTGATAGTATTGCATATGCTAATTTTTTAACTGGGAAATTCAACGCTGTTTGATGACAAATATTGAAAGCCATTTTCCACATTAAGACATTAAAGAGTTTAGCGTGAAAAAAACTCCCACAGAGCTAACTGCTTCGACTCTGTAGTATATATTCAAGTCCCTGAATGTTTTTTTTCGGTTGATAAAAATTATGTGAGAAGCAATGAGAAAATACAGATCCCAGGCATCTTCAAATCAACAAAGCAGCATAACTGGCTCCTGCAGTTACGTTGGCAGCATGATTGACACCACTTTCATGTTCTATGGCAACTGAAACAATCTTGCCTTCAGTAACTGCTGAATGGACTGTACTTATATGGGAACATCAAAGTTCCCGATTGAAGCTTATCGAACGTATTGTATCAAAATGTAGGGCAAGGCCTCTTTTGTTGGAAGGCATTACATCTATTGATAACCTGCAATTTTCTCCCTCTTGTTGTTTGGCTATCGTTGCACTAGAAACATGTCCAATAGAAGATACCCTTGGCTTGAATATTATTCGCCGCCTCAAAGAACACGGTTTTTTTGTGATCTCTCATGAGCAGGATGCTGATTCTTGGATCTTAAGTGAGCGTTGCCGAGCATTATTAGTTGGGGCCGCTTGTGTGCTCGACAGCGGCAAAACTGAATTTACTGAGGATTTGCAACGCACACTCATGGGGATGTTGGAGCGAAAAGAGCGCGAGCAGAAGGAAGAAAATAAAATCAGGAATCTCATGAATACTTTCAGCATTGCCGGGGAAAGCGAGGTTATGTTGTCCATCTTCCGGCAAGTTATTAAGATCAGTCCACTCAGCGATTTGCCCGTTCTAATTACAGGCGAATCGGGAACAGGAAAAGAACTCATTGCTCGTGCCGTTCATCGGCTAGATCCGAAACGTAGTAAGGGACCCTTCGTTGCTATCAACTGCGGAGCAATTAGTCCTAGCGTGGCTGAGAGTGAATTGTTCGGTCACAAGCGAGGAGCTTTCACAGGCGCCGATCGGGATCGGAGCGGACTCATTCGTTCTGCGCATGGTGGGGTACTTTTTCTCGATGAGATCGGCGAGTTAAAAGTAGATCTGCAGGCGAAGCTATTGCGAGTGCTTCAAGAAAAAAGTGTTCTGGGTGTAGGCGATGATCAGGAAACTTCTGTTGACTTTCGAATTATCGCCGCTACCAATCGTGATTTGGCATATGAAGTGGAACAAGGAGAGTTCCGTTTAGATTTATTTCATAGACTTAATGTGCTATCTATTTATTTATGTCCGCTAAGGGAAAGGACCGCCGATATAAAGCCGTTAGTCGAGTACTTTCTGACCAAATACCGGACTATTACAACCGCAGACATTCTTTCGGCGGATCGAGACTTTTTAGAGGCTATGGCCCGGTTGGAACTTCCAGGAAACGCAAGAGAATTAGAAAATCTGGTACGACGAGCATTAGTAAACAAACTGGATGGTAATCCACTTGGGCTATCCGATTTGCCTGCCGAGATTTTGCAACAGTTGTGTGAGCGGCATGAATGCCAAGCGAAGCCTGCGCTATGCTACGAGATCCAGAAGGCATTGAAATCCGGCCAGCCATCGCCTCTAGAACTTAATTCTCTTATCCAGTGGTTGGACTCGAACGGATGGGATCTTGCCCATGCTCTGGATTACTGTGAGCGTTTGATACTCGAAGCCGCATTGCATCAAGCGCATGGCAATCAGACAGAGACCGGTTGTCTTCTCGGAATTACGCCACGTAGTGTCTACAACAAGCTTAGAAAGCATCATCTCGGCCACTGATCCAATTTTTACTCAGAAGCTGTTTTGAGTGAGTTTCCCCACTGGACAGCCGTGTTTATCATTTTTACCATTGGTCGTGTAACGGTACCTGGAGATGTCTCCACGACTTGCTGCGATCAAGGTTGCAGCAAAAATTGGGCCGGCGCACACAGCCGACCTCCAGTTCGGTTGGATGATCAGAGCGTTAAAGGGGCGGCAACACTGAGCGTAAGTGACTACGATGCAAGGAAAAAATGGCAATTGACGCAAGCGCCACCTGTTGGTCGATACGCTGGGTCTACTGTTAGTCGTCAGGGTAACCGTTGCCAGTGTTCAAGACCGCGATGGAGTCCCGCTTGTTGCTATGAAACCTGCCTGGTAGTGATAAGAGGCTGCGGAAGATTTGGGTGGATGACTGCTATAGCAGGCGATTAGTGTAATGTGGCGCTGACTGTTTCAAGTTTTGCCTGGCTGTCGTATTACGTCCAAAACAAACGCGTGGCTTTGCTTTGCTGCCCTAGGCGCTGGATCGTCGAAAGAACATTCGCTTGATTAAACCAGTCGCGTTGTCTCAGTAAGACCTACAAACGACTGATTCGCATCGACGAAGCTTGGATTTACATCACCATGACTCGCATCATGTTGAATGGTTAGGCTTGACGCAATAATTTCCAAACAGCTTCTCAGAAAAAGTTTTCCGGAAAATGACTTCCCTCCCGGAAAGACCTTTCATTTTACGTTCGATTCTGGCGTGGCGCCTAAGAAGAAAACTACCCTAAAAAGCATTGTTTATCAGTAGCTTCCTGACGTGGATCGTTCTGTTCTGAACATGGCACATATCGTGCTCATTAAGATAATGAAGAAAGTGGAAAGCACTGTTCAAGAACAATGAGAACCTTAACAGATATGAAAAACCAGGTAGTGCATTTCAGGGTACATGATATCTACCTTCCGGCTATTCAAGAAATACTGAACGTGCTGCATGGAAATGACATTTTAGAAGGAAAAGTCGTTGATCTTACCGACAGTGGATTGCAGAAAAATGCTTTTGCTGTAGTGAAGGTGGAAGGAGTAAAGAATTTTGTCATTGTTCCGTTAGAAAGGGTTATCGATCTAGTAAGTGGTGATGAAACCTAGCATGTCGAACTATTTGAAGAGGGAATAAACGCTCATGTTTACTGCATTACGTGCAACTAGCCTAACACTAGCCAATAGTATCCGCGTTCGACTGGCGTCCGATCCAATCTTGGCGCTTTTATTCAATCCAGCAAGTGCCGGAAACATGGTTGTCTCGTTGAATACACCTAAGGAGTTGACAGAAAGAAATATAGAAGGCGTCTCTGTATGGTTATACAGAGTTATCAGAGATGCAGAACGTTTAAATACACCCCCTATGCGGCGCGATTTTAACCAAATTGAGAGTACACCATTGCCAGTGTGTCTTCATTATCTGATAACACCCATTGTTAACACGACAAACGCAGTGGTGGATCCTGGAACAGAACAAGTGATTCTTGGAAAGATCCTGCAGATATTTCATGACCATCCCACTCTCCGAGGCTCAGATCTTCAAGACGATTTCGAAGGAACTGAAGTCGAATTAAACGTTTGTCTGGAGTCATTGAACCTGGAAGAGATTACAAGAGTTTGGGATGCCCTGGAAGGCTCTTATCAATTATCCGTTTCTTACGAGGTAGGCGTTGTTAATGTAGATTCGGCAATGGAGCCGGAAAGGGTCAGTCCGGTGATCGTTGTCATGCCGGAGTCTGGAGTCATTGTTTCATCAACACCATAATTGGGATAGAGAAGATGACACGCCGAGTCGAAACAGTAAATAGTAAAGTATCTGTCTTTTCCCCTGACGATCCTCAACCTCTAGGTCAACGTTTCTGGGCAGTTGTCCGCGCAAAGGTTATCGATGAACTGACAGGCCAACCGCCTCTCAGCGCAATCACTATCGAATCCGATGCCCTCCATTTGGTTCCGCGCGTGGCAAGTGATGGTTTAGTAGGACTGGTCGGCATCCCTCAACAGGTTTTCCCAGCTCTGGTTTCGCAAAAATACGACTTAATGTTGAAGGTGAAGGCACAAGGCTACATACCCGGTAAAACATCGTTTTCTATATTGCAAGATACCAATTTCCCAGGCAATTTTACGCCGCCTCAGCCAGCAGATGTGGCCCTTCATAGGGAACCCACCGTAATTGCGGGGAGAGTGGTTAGGGCAAGTGGGAATACTACAAAACCGCTTTCCGGGGCGGTCGTTAGAGTTACCGGAATCTGGAGAAAGCCTCCACCTGCCAATCTGGTTATTGCATCTAGCCCGCCTAATTTAGTTTCCCTGCATCCACGGCTTTACTCCGGCCGAGGCGGCGCTATTGCGGGGCAGCTTGAACTTCGAAACTTGCAGCCAATCTTGGGCGACGATAAGTTCCTGTTGGATGATGTGTCCGAGGACGCCAATCCCATTCGACTGTCGAATCGACAGAACTTGAACCTTGGCAACATCTTATTGATCGATTCCGATAAACCGGATATCGCGGAATACATAGCGATCAAAACGATCGCTGGAGCCGGCACGTTGACTCAGCCGGCCGTTATTATGCTGGATCACCCTTTGCTGCATGCGCACCGAAAAAATGCACGGATTCAGAAAGTCAATCCACAATCCTTAGGGCCTCAAAAACAGTTCACTCAAGAAGCCCTTGCGGACGATACCTGCGTATTTTTGAACAATGTGACCGGCCTTACAACGGGGAATCAAGTCAAGATTTTAGGTGGGCCTAACACCGCTGAATATCATCGGGTGAGCCTATTTTCGACGATTAGCGATGCAGAGGGATATTATCGGCTACCACCGCTGAGTCGTGTCGCTCAGTTGAAGATCCGTGCACAACACGGATCGTTGACGCCAGTTCAGATGGAGTTTCGTCCCGATTATACCCTTCATGAAAATCGACTGGATTTTATATTACGATGAATCACGAGTTGCTTAAAATCTACAATGGAGAGCCGCTATGCCTGAGTATCTAGCCCCAGGAGTTTACGTCGAGGAAATCGATACCGGTAGCAAACCGATTGAGGGAGTAAGCACCAGCACGGCAGGGATGATTGGTGTTACGGAAAGAGGGCCAGTTAATGTTCCAATCCTCATTACCAGTTACGGCGAGTACCGACGCTGGTTCGGTGAAAGGCTCAACAAAGATCTATATGGAGAGCACCGTTTTCTGCCGTACGCCGTCGAAGGTTTTTTCACCAACGGCGGCAAGCGATCGTATATCACGCGCGTACTCTCTACAAATGCAGCGTCCTTGGCTCGCACATTGCTATTCATGCAGGAGGAAGGCGTGCCTACCGCCACTCTGCTGACCCGAGCCCCCAGTTTCGCGAACGATGTGCTGTTTGTTTGGGCTGGCGCAGTGGGGACGATCGTTGCGAAAGATTGGGTGCGCATCGGCACTGGTTCGGACGCCGAGTATAGCCAAGCAGTGGCGCCGCCCACTGTTTCAACTACCAGCATAGTGACCGGCCTTCCCTTGTGGCGCTCCCATCAGGTGGTGGCGAATAACGTCGAGAACTACAATACTCTGCCTACCGTCGCCGTGACACGTACGTTAGTTGGCGGACATAATGCCAGCGCGACTTCCTTGACTATCACGGGAGCTAGCGGTGCTGTCGTCGTTCCTGATCGCTTGATTCAAATTGGCAAAGCCGGACTATCATTTACTAACGAGGAGCTAATTTACATCCGTAGTGCTGTCGACTTAGGTGATGGAAACTGGCGAGTGGAACTCGACACATCTTTGCAACTCGATCATGCCGACGGCGAAGAGGTTCGTGTGCTTAATGCGCTTCCATCACCGCCTTCAAGCGTTACGCAACTGACGAGAGACGCAGTCGGTGGCGATACAACTCTGGTAGTCACTGCCAACTCCACCTTCGCCCCTAAGGAATTCGTCAGAGTCGTCGAGGGTACGCGGGGCGAATTCCGCCGAGTCGGCGCTGTCCATGCCATCGCCTTCGGAGTATCTCTCGTTTATGAAGCACGCGGCGGCGCCTACGTCGAGCATGTGACGCGAGCTGATAGCGGCGTCATTAGTGTCAAGATCCTCGATGCATTGGTCAATGCAGGTGCTATGGCGCTGCTAGTCGACAATCGCCAAGGACTATCAATCGGTCAAGTGCTGCGGGTCGGCGCACCTAATGATCCCGATGTGGAATACGTCGTCATTCGCGATCTGCCCAACAGATCGGGCACCAGTCCCGATCCGGGACGCATTGTATTGGAAACGCCCCTCGCCCACGCTCATGGTGGTGCATCGATCGCCTCGCGCCAAATCATTGCCGTTCAGGTTATTACCACGCAGGCTGAAGCCGCTACTATCATCCACGAGTTGAACACATCGGCGACGAGTGGTTTGATCACTGCGTCGTTATTGACGGTAGCACCGACAATCAACGACTTGATTCGCATCATTGTGCCGGGAACTGTGCCAGTCTATCTACGCTTAGTTGCACATAAAGCACTCACTGTACAGCAGTTGAAACTGACTGCCCCACTACTGCAACCGCACGCCGCGCCCCAGCCCGTCGTCGAGCGGCATGAACTCATGATGGTGTTCGCCCTCGATCCGGGCGTTTGGGGCAACCGCTTACGCATAGCCACACGCCGCGAAACAACGCCTTTGGTACGCAGCCGGATCCGTAATGATCCATCGGGCATTCAAGACCCGATCCATATCCGCCTGGACTCGGCCGCTGGCGTTGAAATTGGCACCATTCTGAGTCTCACGGACGGCCAGGGCACTCCCATCGACATGCCTTTTAAGGTGGATTCGATTGACCGGCAGAATGGGTATTTATTGACTCTGAATACTGCACTTCCCGCAGTAGCAGCCTTAGGTATGGCCGTCGTCTCAATCGAGTTTTCCCTGAGCGTGTTCCTGTTGCGCCAGCTCGATCCCGCCCAACCCAGTCGTAACAACCAGATTCTAGACGCCGAGACCTTCCGTAATCTATCACTGGATGACCGGCACAGCCGTTACGTCCATCACGTGATCGGCACAACATGGGTATCCGGCGCATCAGACGACAAGGATGGTCGTCCGCTGCGGCTGTCTGACCGCCGCTCCGAGGGAGAGTCAGTTTATGTTCGAGTTAGGGACCGTGCCCAAGATCTGGTAGAACCGAACCGCACCAATATCTTGCACAGCATCCGTCTCGGGCCGGAGTTTCTGGTGGATTTGGTGAACGGACGGCAGGAATCTGCCCGACGCGTGCTAATCGATGGCGACGATCAGATTGGCACACTCATCGAGAATGACTATATCGGGCAGGATGATCCCAACCCGGAAAACCGCACTGGTCTACACAGCCTACGGAATATTGAAGAGATCAGTATCGTTGCCTGTCCGGGCCAAACAAGCCTGCAAATTCAGAATGGGCTGATTAACCATTGCGAACTGATGCGCTACCGTTTCGCAGTACTAGATGCTCAACGGCCTCCAAACGATACACTTGCCGATGTGCAGAATCAGCGGCAACAGTTCGATACCAAGTACGCTGCCTTGTATCATCCCTGGCTACTGATTCCCGACCCTTATCCGACCAACTTGGCCCATATCGCGGATTATCCGATTCCGCCGAGCGGCCATATGCTTGGCATCTACGCCCGTACCGACATCGAACGCGGCGTTCACAAGGCGCCGGCTAATGAAGTGGTGCGAGGGATTTTGGGGTTACAGCGTCTGCTGAATAAAGAGCAGCACGATATCCTTAACCCATATCCTGTCAATATCAACGTTATTCGCGACTTCCGTAACAACAACCGGGGAATACGGGTCTATGGTGGGCGCGTCATCACCAGCGACTCGGATTGGAAGTATGTCAATGTCCGCCGTCTGCTGATCTTTATTGAAAGCTCCATTGATAAGGGATTGCAGTGGGTTGTCTTCGAACCCAATGCAGAACCTTTGTGGGCTCGAGTGCGCCGTTCCATCTCCAATTTCTTGACTTTGGTTTGGCGTAACGGCGGACTTGAAGGCACAAAGGTGGAGGAAGCATATTTTGTGAAGTGTGATCGCACTACGATGACGCAGACGGATATCGATAGCGGCAGGTTGATCGTAGTGATTGGGGTGGCTCCGGTAAAACCCGCGGAATATGTCATCGTCCGCATTGGCCTTTGGACCGCGCATGCGGATGATTGATGGATAAGGTTATTGGAGGTAAAGAACATGGCAACGGGTGAACGTAGAGATCCTTACCGCGCATTTAACTTTCAACTCGAGATAGATAATGTTCCGCTCGGCGCCTTCAGCGAATGCAGCGGACTGACTGCCGAAGGGGATGCTGTCGACTACCGCGAAGGAACTGATCGCCAGCCCAATGTGCGCAAGTTAGTCGGGTTGCGAAAGTATACGAATATCACCCTAAAGCGCGGCTATACTCAAGATAAGTCGTTGTGGGCGTGGTATACCAATATCTTCAATGGCATACCCGACCGACGCAACGTCACCATTGTGCTTATGAACGAGCAACGCCAGCCGGTGCTGCGCTGGCATGCAGAAAACGCTTGGGTCAACAAGATTGAAGGTCCAAGTTTCAAGGCGAGCGGCAATGAAGTAGCGATGGAGTCAGTGGAACTTGTCCATGAAGGGCTAACGATAGAGACTTCCTAACAAGAGGGACAAACTGTGCCAACATATCAAACACCCGGTGTCTACTATGAGCGAGTCGATGCAAATGCCCTAGGCATCGCCGCGATCCGCACGGATATCACCGGCTTTGTCGGAATAGCTCAGCGTGGGCCACTGCATATACCTGTGCCTGTAAAATCCTGGCGTCAGTTTCAATCCTATTTCGGAAGTTTCACTGGGGCAGGCTATTTGTCTTATGCGGTGCGAGGCTTTTTTGAAAATGGTGGTAAGCGTTGTTGGGTAGTCCGCATAGCCTCCGATATCGCTGCAACCGCGACGATGACGTTGCAAGACTTTAACCATCAGGATATCTGGCGTATTGAAGCTTTCAGTCCTGGTGTTTGGGGAAATGACCTGGAGGTTCTGGTTCGAGAGACTCATCGCGCACAAACACTGACAGATCCAGGAACCAGTGTGCCGGAATACTCCATTGTTGCTTCGACTACCGGGTTTGTACGAGGAACCCACGTTCGCCTGACACAGGGCACGAAAACATCCTGGAAAATTGTTTCCGATGTCGATGCCGGAGAGAAAAACTTGGCGGGTGAAAAACGCCTAATCTGGATTCATAAGAAGCCGGAGATGCGGCGCCACTACTGGGATGATAAAAACTCAAAGATGCAGGGATATTATGACGATACGCCTCTGACTGGTTTCGTTGCGAATCTGCCCATTCTTGTCGAAAGTGTAGAGTACACATTGCTGGTGCGGGAGCGAGGCCGTCTTATTCGAGTTTATGAGGATCTTTCTCTCGTCCCGGACCATGAACGATACGGCCCCCGAGTGCTCGAAAAGCTTGAAGTGCCAAAGGAAATGGATATTATGAAGACGCTTCCGATCGCGCCTGAGCCCATTGTCATCAAGGAGATGCGCGATCCGGAGGAGAAGCCATTGGATTGGCTGGCTCCCTTGGCAGTAACTCCGGATTTGACAATACCACTTGAAGGTGGAACCGATGGTCTGGCGCTGTTAAGCATTTATGACTTCATTGGCGAGGAAGTTTCTCCGCGGGACAGCGATGTGCTGAAACAACAGAAACAGCGAGGATTACGAACTCTGGAAGATATTGATGAAGTAGCGATTGTCGCGGCGCCGGACATTCATATACAACCCTTGGCGATTCCGCCGAAATCACCTCTGCCTCCCTGTGTCCCCGATTCCTGTCTGCCATCAGGCCCTCTTCCGCCAGCGATTCCCAGAAAACCCTCGGTAGGCGACCTGCCACCCGTATTTACTGAACAAGAGATATTTTGGGTGCAATCGGCCTTGATCCAGCAATGTGAAAAACGCCGAGATCGCATTGCCTTATTGGATCCACCTTTTGCCGCGGCGCATGACGATGTGCTGGGGGTCGGGGCAGTGCGCGCCTGGCGCAGTCGATTCGATTCAAAGTACGCCGCTTTTTATTATCCCTGGCTGCGGGTAGTGGATCCTTTGCGCTCCAGCGCAGCGCTAATGCGCGATATTCCTCCCAGCGGACATGTGGCTGGACAGTATGCGCAAACTGACTTCCAGTTTGGTGTTCATAAGGCTCCAGCTAATGCCCCGCTGGTATGGACACAGGATGTGACTGTCGTGGTTGGAGATGCAGTCCACGGTATCCTCAACCCAGCAGGTATCAACGTTATTCGTCCATTGGCAGGTCGTGGCATTCGTATCTTTGGAGCACGTACTATGAGCAGCGATCAAGACTGGCGTTTCGTCAATGTCCGTCGTCTATTGATGATGATTGAAAAAGCTATTTACGTTTCGACACAGTGGGCTGTGTTTGAACCCAACAATACCTTTACCCGCGCCAAGCTGCATCTCTCCCTCACAAGCTTTCTGCTGTCTTTATGGCAGAAAGGCGCGCTCATGGGTGACGTGGCGAATGATGCGTTCTACGTCAAATGCGATGAGGCAAACAATCCAGAAACCGAACGCAGCAATGGTAGGCTCCTGGCTGAGGTCGGTGTGGCGCCTTCTCAGCCATTTGAGTTTGTCATTATAAGGGTCGGACGAACCCATAACGAATTTGAAATTACTGAAGTAACACGCAACATATCAGGAGGAATGTTCTGATGGCTATCCTCAGCAAAACCGCAGTCCGTGCCGATCCCGTACTGAACCACAATTTCGTCATCAGCCTCATCGACAGCAGCAGCGCTCTGGCAACCACTGGTTCCGCCGCACTGTCAGCCATTCTTGATGTCGCGGCGGGTGGTTTCAGCGAATGCAGCGGGTTGGAGATGTCGTTGAAGGTTGAGGATTATCGGGAAGGCGGCCGCAATAGCACAGTTCTGAAGTTTCCTACACGCGTGGAATGGTCAAATATCACATTGAAGAAAGGCATCGGCTCGGGAACCGAACTCTGGGACTGGCACTACGGCTTTGTAGAAGGCAGAGGGAGGCGACGTGACGGCATTATCGCACTGCTGACCGACCTACGGGTGCCGAACAACATCTGGTACTTCCGGCGCGGGCTACCGGCTAAATACACAGGACCCTCCCTCAATTCCACTCAGAACAACGTGGCGATAGAATCCATCGAGATTGTTCATGAGGGAATCTATCAGCTCTCCGCCGTGGGCTTGAGTGCGGCAACAGCCAGTGCTGTCTCAGGATTGGTGACTTGATATGGAAGTCGAGATCAGCAACGTTGTCAGTACGATACGCACAGTGGATGGCGATTCACTGCTAGCACCCCAAACCCTGGAGAAAATCGTGCGCGCTGTTCTTCAGGCGGTCAACGAGCAGGAAGAACACCATAAGCGGGCCAAGGCGGAACGACGCATTACCGGCGGCGTAAGTCATGAACGAGACGAGGAGGATCGATAGTGGAACAATTGCAAAAAGCGACTCTGGTGGCTATTTATCACGATGCTCCAATGGAATTCTTCGAGGTTCAGTTTAACCCGACCGAGTTTTCACTGGATAAAGGCGTGCAAATTGCAGAAATCGCGATTCCCGGTCTCGACTCACCGCTGCTCCAATTCGTACGCGGCCAAAATGAAAAGATGACCGTGGACCTTTTTTTCGATACCACTGAATCCGGGATGGGGCCTGGGGCGACCAGTGTGACGACCCTAACCGATCGCGTATATAGGCTGGTCAAAATAGAACCGGCCCGACATGCACCACCCATATGCAGCTTTCTGTGGAACAGAAGTTTTCCCGGTGCGGACATCTTTCCCCGCGCAGGAAACCAGCGGCGCACTGAATTTCAATGCGTGGTCGAGAGCATCAAGCAGAAATTCACTCTGTTCAGTCCCGAGGGGGTGCCGCTGCGGGCGACCTTGTCACTCACCCTGCGGGAATACAAGACTTTGGACGAACAGCTGCGTCAGTTGAATCTCAGCTCCCCAGATCGCAGCCACAGCCATGTCATGCAGCAGGGCGAAACACTCTCCGCCCTCGCCGGAAGGTACTACCGCAAGCCGGAAGCGTGGCGTCCCATCGCCGAAGCCAATAATATCGAGGATCCACGTCGGCTTGCCACGGGGACTTTTCTCACCATACCGCCAATTGTGTAGGAGATATGAAATGCCCGCCATCACCCTCAGCGAAGAATCCATTCGACAATCGGGTTTCTATGTCCCGCAGTTTGAGGTCAAGATCGAAGGGGCCAATCTCCCACGCAACATCCTGCGTGATGTGACGCAGTTGACTTACACAGACAACATCAAAGAGATTGATAGTTTTCAACTGACGGTCAACAACTGGGACTCAGCCACCGAGGATTTCAAATATATAGGCTCCGAAACTGCCGAACGTCTGGCTCGGAAATCCGGTGACGATCGACGACTGCGACTTTTTGAACCGTGCAATAAAGAGGTCGAAGTCTGGATGGGGTACTTGGGTAATCTACGTTTGATGTTGAAAGGGACTTTTACAACCATGGCACCCAATTTTCTAGCCAGCGGTGCTCCTACACTTACGGTGGGTGGTCTCAACGTGCTGCATCAATTGCGGCGCAAACAATACAGCACAACCTGGAGTGACAAACGCGATAGTGAGATTGCCAAGAACATCGCTACTTTGGTAGATAAAGAGCTTGGGGGCAAGCGCTTCCTCGATAAGCAACGCAATCCGTTACCCATTGTGATCAATACAAACGCGCTGGCCAAAGAGCCACAGTTGCCTTATGTGTCCCAAAAAAACCAGTATGACATTGACTTTTTGCTCACCCGCGCCCTCCGTCTGGGTTATGTAATCTTTGTCCGGGAAGGAAATCCGAATGCAGGCACCCCCGATGAGCGTAAACGGCATCTTTATTTCGGCCCTTCTGATGGAGCTATTCCTGAGCAGCGCGACGTAACTTTCAAACTGAAATGGGGCATTTCACTGATCGACTTCAAACCGACCTTGACGACGGCGAATCAAGTCAGGTCTGTAACTGTTAGAGGCTGGGATCGCGTCAAAAAAAAGGAGATTTCGGTTAGGGCCTCCCTTGACGACAAAGAGTTTAACTTGAATCATGACTTGCACGAATTGTTGAAGACATGCGATCCACGCGAGGAAATCGTCGTCGATAAACCGGTGTATTCGGAAAAAGAGGCGAAGGCGGTGGCTCAGGCCATATTGAAAGACCGGCACAAGGAGATGGTCAAGGCTAGTGGTACTTGTGTCGGCCTTCCCGATTTGAGGGCAGGCCGAAAAGTGATTATTGAAGGTCTGGGTTCCCGCTTTAGCGGAACCTATTTCATTACCGGATCGACTCACAGCATTAACGACAGCGGCTATATCACCAAATTTGACGCCCGTCGTGAACAGATAGGACTATTGGAAGGAATCGTATGAAACAGTGCAACGGTGTAGTCATAGGTATTGTAAAGGAAATAGACCCAACGCTTGGGTGCATCAAAGTTGATTTTCCATGGATGATTCCTCCCCAGCGCAGCCACTGGGCTCCTATCGCCTCTTTGATGGGTGGCAAGAAACGTGGTGCTTTTTTTATGCCAGAAATTGATGATGAGGCGTTGCTTGCCTTTGAACAAGGGGATTTCGATCATCCCTATGTGGTGGGTTTTCTTTGGAATGGAGTGGACGATCCCCCAACGACTGATCCTCATAGACGAGTGATTCACTCAGTGAACGGGCATGAGGTGGAAATCTATGATCCGGATATCAGTGGAGGAGATAAGGGATATATCCGACTTAAGGACGCCCACGGCAATCTGATCGAATTAGCCAATGCCAGGATTACGATCCAGAGCGTTGCGATGATCAACATTCAGGCGCCTAGCGTCATTATCAACGGACGGCCAGTAGCGCCCGTCGGACCACCAATTTAAGAGGAGCAGTCATGGCTTGCGTTGAATTACCAAAGATTCCAGAAATACCCAGTATCCAGCTTCTGGGCGGTGCTGAACTAAAAGGTTTTTTGGATTTCTCACTGGGTCCGCCCAATGACTGCAGGATTACATTCAATCTCTTATTGCAGCTTGCCCCCCTTCTGGCAAGCATGACTTGTTTGTTCAAGATACTAAACGTCATTATGAAACTCGAGGAGTTTGTTACCGCCGCAAAGCCGCCGTTCACCAAATTGCCCGACACTATACCCGGGGTTTTAGGTGCGATTGCTGATCTCAAGGGCTGCATTCCTCCGCTTCAAATCCCACAGCTCGTCATCATGATCAAAGGGATATTACAGTTGGTGATCAACTTCCTAAGCTGTTTCCTAGGACAGCTTGAGGGCCTCATCGAATTTCAGGCGAGAATCGACCTCAAGGCAGCCGAGGGCAACCCGGTATTGCTTGACGAACTTATCTGTGCCCAGAGGAACGCGAAAAACTCGATGGATAACTTGATGTTGTCACTGCAGCCGCTCGATCCGATTTTTAAAACTGTCACAATGGTCGGCGGCATTGCCGGGATAACACTGGAGCTGCCGGATATGTCCTCTTTTTCAACAGGGAAAGACCAGTTACAGGTCATCGCTGATCTTAAGCGTGCAGTCGATGATCTGAAAAAGGTTATCAACAACTTGCCTAGCTGATTCAACAGGAGAATGTATGATGACAAATCAACGCGACTTCCTCGGAATAGGTTGGAAGTTTCCACTGCAAGTGACGCCAGGCGGAAAGATCGCACAGGCCAAATACGAGCAGCGTATCGAGGAATCCATATACCTGATCTTGAGTACAGCCAAGGGCGAGCGGGTGATGTTGCCAGACTTTGGATGCGGAATTCACGATCTGGTTTTTGCACCTAACAATGCGGGAACGGTCGCGATGGTGACGCAAACCGTACGTAAGGCTCTAGTCGCCTACGAACCTCGCATCGACGTGCTGGACATTAATGCAGAGATAGCGCCAGAACAGCTCAATCTTCTGCTGATCCGGATCAACTATCAGATTCGCTCCAACAATGCGCTGGGCAATCTGGTATATCCATTTTATATCCGCGAGGGGACCTGACTATGTCGTTGGACGATCATATCCCGAAAATAGACGATCGCCGTTATGACGATATCATCGCCGAGGTACGTACGCGCATTGCCCGCTATACCCCGGAGTGGACGCCTGTCTGGACCGACCTCAACGACAGCGATCCTGGCATCACCCTGGCCCAGCTTTTCGCTTGGCAGACTGACATGCTGCTTTATCGCATGGGTAAGGTTCCGGAGCTGAATTATCTGAAGTTTCTGCAATTACTCGGCATCGAGTTAAAGTCCGCTGAACCTGCACTGACCGAAATCACTTTCATGGTCAAAGAAGACCATCCTGCCCCGTATGTTATTGTCCCTTCTCGCACTCAAGCCAGTGCAGAATCCCCGGACGATGGCCCACCATTGATTTTTGAAACGGATCGGGCGCTGTTTGCACTGAGAGCAAAGCTGACTTCGGTACAAGCGTTCGACGGCTATACCTTCACTGATTTGAGCGAGGAAAACGATAAAGCAGTTAACTCCTATCAACCGTTCGGTTCCTTGGCCAAAGATGGCGCAGCGTTTTACCTGGGCTTTTTTCTTAAAGAAAAGACGGAAGCTTTTCCTCAGGTTGAGCTTGATCTGACTTTGTGGATCTCCCAACAAGAAGGGCAGGCCGCACCGTTGAAATGCGGTCTGCCGGATACTCCGGTTTACGGTCCGGCTCGTCTCCGTTGGCAATACTGGAATGGCACTGAATGGCTATGCCTCAAGTTTCTGAAGGATGAGACCAACGCTTTCACCCGTTCAGGTCATATCTTGCTTAAAACGCCAGCCAAAGATGCCATGAAAAGGGCCGTGATCGGCGAGGTCAAGGAGGAACGATACTGGGTTCGGGCTCTTATTGAGCATAGCCAGTATGAGCGACCTCCTAAGCTATTGGCGATTAGAACCAATACCGTGGCTGCACGCCAGGCGGAGACTATCCTTGATGAGGTGTTGGGTGGCAGCAGTGGGCGGCGAAACCAGGTTTTCCGTCTTGCTAGTGCTCCAGTTCTGGCTGACAGTCTGCATCTGGAGGTAGATGAGGGTGATGATTACCAAGTCTGGGACCAGGTCGACGATTTTTTTGCTTCATCTCCGGATGAACCACATTTCATCCTCAACAGGGCTACCGGCGAAGTCCGCTACGGCGATGGGCTGAACGGGCGTATCCCAGTAGCAAACCCCAACAATCCGGATGCCAACATTGTTGCCCGCATTTACCGGATCGGCGGCGGTAAGCGCGGCAACGTACCGGCGCAGGCCATCAATACACTCGTTACCTCGATCGATGGCCTTGACGATAACGGCGTTGGTAATTTGCTGGCAGCTCACTGCGGGCGTGACGAGGAAACTTTAACCGAAGCGAAAAAGCGCGCTCCGCGGATGATCAAGAGCCGCTGTCGTGCAGTGACTGCCGAAGATTACGAATACCTCGCGATGCAGGCCGCGAATATCAAGCGAGCCAAAGCGCTGCCTCTGTTTCATCCTAATTTTCCAGGAGTCAAAGTGCCGGGTGTTGTGACTGTCATTGTCGTGCCGGATGCCGATGTACCCAACCCAATGCCAAGCGAAGGCACATTGCATACCGTCTGCGCTTACCTCGAGCAACGCCGTCTGCTGACGACCGAACTTTATGTCATCAAGCCAACTTATCAGCAGGTAGAGGTCCAGGGCGAAGTTATCGTGAATGGAAACGCCGATCTCGCAGAAGTCGATGAGCTTATTGAAAAAACGTTGCTGGATTACTTCCATCCGCTGAAAGGCGGCGAAGATGGCCTAGGCTGGCCGTTTGGCGGCACGATCTTTTATTCGCGTGTATACCAGCGCGTATTCACTGTGGCCGGTGTTCAAAGCATCCAGCGACTCGTAATCGTACTCGATGGCGAACAGCAGGAGGAATGCCGGGATATACCTATTCAGGAAGATGCGCTGGTGTATTCCACGCAGCACAATATACAAGTGCAGTACAGCTTTGACGAGTGAGGCAGAAAATGAGCGCACAGAATTTTTTACCGCCAATACCGCAACCTCCACATGATCCCACATCATGGTTGTTGAATGCACGGGCGGGCTGGCACGAAGCCAAACTGACTCATAAAGAGAATATAGTCATTGGTCAGTCGCTGGCGCTCGAACTGCTCCCGGACAATAGCCGTTCGCTGACAGAATCTAGCGGTAGCTTTGGCGGACTGACAGTTCCGGCTAATGTAGCCTTGGGACCTGATGGCAGCATCTATCTGCTGGATACAGAAACACTGGCGTTGAAACGATTCGATCCCTGCGAGTGCGTGTTCAAAACCGTTCCCTGCTTCGGAGGAGAAGGTAGCGGAGTTCGCCAGCTTCGTAACCCGCATGGCATCGGTATCTGTTCCGGTAATCTCTTCATTTGTGATACCGGCAACCACCGCTTAAGCGTCTTTTCACTGCATGGATTGGTGCTGAGAGGTCATTGGGATCCTTCGCCCGATTCAAACCTCGCTAATCTTTGGGAACCTTGCGGTATTGCATTCGATAGTCGGGGTAGAGTCTTTGTAAGCGATGGCGCTAACGGCTGCATCCATCGGTTTAGCCCGACAGGACGATGGGAAACCTATCTGTCCGGTTTCGGTAAAGTTATCGGGTATGACCTCCGCTTGATGTCTGTTGCTGCGGTTGATGGTCTAGTAAGCGAGGGCAGTAATTTGGTAATAGTTGCCCTCATCGATGCTAACTTGCATATTCGTATCTTCGACGCCAGCGGCAAAAAAGTTGTTGATAAGGCAGAAAATGAACTAGTTAATGGTGAAACGCTGACAGCTCTCAAGAAGCGGTTAAATTCCGTCCCTGACGAATCAGGCTTATCAAAGAAAGATAAGCAAAAAATCATCGGAGATGCGACGTCAATCACAGGTTATACACAATTGATCTATCTCACCATCGATTGCCGAGACCGGTTGTATGTCATAGCCGAGGGTGTAGAGCACAACCTCCACATAGTGGATACGGATGGTAAGGCGATAGAAACAACGGATCGTCTAGAGGCGCTTATGCTTCTGTTTCCGCCTCTAACCTTTGTAGTGGACCCGGCAGGGAACCTGCACCTTGGCTCACTCTGCGTCAATAAGGAAATCCAAAAGGAAAGCTGTGAATCGGGGATGTCACACCCCATGCCTGAGCACGGCATCTTTGATTTGCACGGCGACTTGGTGACATCCTTAACAGTTCCCGCACTTCCAGCTTATTACAAACAGGGTTTTTACTACAGTCAAGCATTGGACAGCGAGCTGTACCGATGTCAGTGGCACCGCATTCTCCTCCGAGGTGAGGTTCCTCCAGGAACTCATATCGAGATTTCGACCTATACGGCGGAGGCCTTATTCCCAAACGACGATCAGGTGCAAAACCTGCCCGAGGACGCATGGGAAACAAAGCGAATCGCTAACGAGATGCCAGACGGCGAGTGGGACTGCCTGATTCGTAACGGTGGTGGGCGCTACTTATGGCTACGGCTGGAATTCAGAGGCAACGGGAAAGTTACGCCCATCCTAGAAAGCATTGTGATCGAGTTTCCGCGCATCAGTCTGCGCCGTTATCTCCCTGCCGTGTTCGGTATGGAGCCCGTTAGTGCCGATTTCACGGATCGGTTTCTTAGCCTTTTCGATACCAGCTTCCGAAGCATCGAAGAAACAGTCGACAATCAGGCACGCTATTTCGACCCGCTCTCGGCACCCATCGAGCGAGATCCGAAGACCGGAACGGATTTTCTCTCTTGGCTGGCGTCATGGATCGGTTTCTCCCTTGACCGAAATTGGCCGGAAGCCAAACGTCGCCAGTTCCTGAAACGAGCGGGAAAACTCTACGATCTGCGCGGGACGCGCCTGGGGCTTTGGCGACAACTGCTGTTATTGCTGGATATGGAACCCGACCAGAATTGTTGTCCTGGCGATCAGCCGAAACTCCGCTGTCGTCCAGCACCCACTAATTGTCCACCGGATATAAAGCCCCTTTGCGCCTGGCAGCCGCCGCCACTGATATTGGAACACTACCAATTGCGCCGCTGGCTGTTCTTAGGGGCTGGGCGACTGGGTGATCAAGCCGTGCTATGGGGCAAACGTGTTGTCAACCGTTCGCAACTGAATGAAGGGGCGCAGGTAGGGCATTCGCAACTGACAACGACCCAAGATCCCTATCGCGATCCGTTTCACGTCTACGCCCATAAGTTTACGGTGTTTGTTCCTGCCTGCTATGGTCAGTCGGAGCAGCAGCGCAAGGCCCTGGAGAATCTGCTTAAAGCGGAGAGTCCGGCCCATACTCATTACCAGCTGGAATTTGTGGAGCCGCGCTTTCGTATCGGTTTCCAATCCATGATCGGATTCGATGCCGTTATCGGCCGGTTGCCACAAGGCGTCACATTGAATGAAACACCTTTGGGACCAGCGTCAGTGCTGGGTTTACCTCCCCATAAACAGGGTGGACCATCTCTAGAGATCGGTAAAGAAGCCCGCATTGGCACTACGACTATTTTGACTTAGAAATATTTGGAGAAGGAGAGGCCGGAATGACGCACCACAAACATAATGATGACGCCCAGGGACTCTGCCCAGCGTGCGAGATCGGGCCGTTTATCCGTAACAACTACTTTACCGGAAAGCTGATGCTGGAGCGGGACTTTACCGATGAGCAGCGCTATTTCATCGAGAAGATGCGTCATCATCACCAGCGACTGCATGGCTGGGGAGTGGTCTGCGGCCTAAAAGTCAAACAACATACAAATCCGGCATGTCGAGATCGCTTTATCTGCATCGAGCCGGGAACGGCCATCGACTGTTGTGGACACGAGATCGTGGTACGTGAGAAAGAATGTATCGATATCACCCAATTGCCTTCTATCAAAGCACTTATTGATAAGAGAGATAATAATCCTCATACCCTTCAGGTTTGCCTGCGTTATCGGGAATGTCCAACTGAAGAGATACCGGTTTTATATGACGAATGCGGTTGCAATGACACAAGATGCGCACCGAATCGCATTCTGGAGTCCTATGATGTCGATGTGATTGTAATCTCCCCAGCATCGGATACGCCCTCTGATAATACGAACGACCAGAATGATGCCGTCGAAACTGATGACAAAGAGCATAAACAGGCTTGCGAAGAGATTCTCTGGTTTCATCTGGACGGATGTCCGCAATGTGACACGTCGCATTGCGTCGTACTGGCGACTATCGAAAATTACCATGTGAGCGACAAGATCGAGGATAAGACTGTTCCGCCATCAGCGCTTGCTGGATTTGCCTTTATAGACAATCGCAAAGGGCGGCAACTGTTGCCGAATACCCAGGTTTTACTAGAACTGATCAAGTGCCTAATGCAGCAAGGGCTGGGCGGGACAGGAACGTCAGGCCCAACGGGGGCACAGGGGGATCGAGGACCTAAAGGAGAAACGGGTGAAAAAGGAGAGGCCGGCCCACCTGGACCGGGCTTGGAGGAGAATCTGGTACGCATCAATGCGCTCAGTTGGATGCACAACATGGACAATGAGTTTTTGCCTGTACAGCTAGGGAATCAGGAGCGCAGGGGCAGGGGAATCGTTATTGGATTTACGGATTTCGTTAAGGTACGAGGCATAGATGCGGATCACGTATTTCAGCTCCTTGTGGAAACGGTTCAAGAAAGCGGCATTGGAAAATTCTTGCGGTGTCGCTGCCCGGTTCGAGGAAAAGTCATCCCCGTGGATTATACCGATAATGGATCTGGTCTCATTAATTTTGCTGAAGAAGATTATTCCAAGCAGCTTCCCACTGGTGAGACCATTGCGAAGGGCATTGCTTTTGTTCTTGATAGTGAGACTTGGGGAGCTGTTATAGATAGGAGCGGAAATGACCTTATAAGCCCCAAATTTTGGGTTATTCTACGAGGAGATTTCGTATTGTCGTCCAAAGATGGTCGAGCCATTGACGCAGAATTCGTTAGAGCTGAGCTTCCGACTGGAGATCGACCCCAAGGTAGCAAGCATGGCATCCAGGGAGGCACGTTCGAAAGCTGGTTCTCCTTGGCGAGACGTTAGGTAGGAGCCTCGCAGATATGGCAGTCCGCAGGGCAAGGTTAGGCAAGACCGATAAAACGCAACCATTCAGGATATAGCATCGTCCATAGATCTAGAACGGCAATGAATTAGTAACTGGAGATAACTCATGAGTGAACGTCGACCTTTTAGTCATGAATACGCCAAAGCAGTAAAAACTGCTGGGGCGAGCGATGATCCATGCACATGCAAGTCCGTGCCCGAGTGCCCCGAATGCGGCGGTCTCGAATGTTTGTGCCGGCCCCGTTTCTTTGCTGGACAGTTACTGACCGAGGAAGATCTGAACCGTCTGGAACACTATATCGTCGAGAAGAACAAGCTGCACAACCGTTACCTGCACGGAACAGGCGTCGTCTGCGGGCTGGAGGTGGTCTGCCACCCTTGTCCGGATCGCGTCACCGTACGTACCGGTTACGCATTGAGCCCCTGCGGGGAAGATATTGCGGTATGCCAGGATACCGTCGTGAATGTCTGCGAGCTTATACAAAAATGTAGGCCCACAGCCCATACCCAAGAGTGTGGTCCTTTCCATAATACTGGTGATGAGGATTGTCAAGATTTAGTAGAGGACTGGATTCTTGCGATCTGTTACGACGAAAAGCCTTCACGCGGCATTACGGCGCTTCGCGGTAGCAGTGGGGCCGCCTGTTGCTCACGCTGTAACTGCGGTGGTTCCTCCGCATGTGGTTGCAGTTGTCATAGCCAAGGGAACGTCGGCAAGAAAAACAGCACTGGATGCCACTCAACCCAGCGCAATCCGCCACCGCAGTGCGAGCCGACGGTCATCTGTGAGGGTTACTCGTTTGTCGCTTATAAAGCATCGCCGGCAAATCCCATCAATGACAGAGATGATCAATCTAAAGGTGAATGGACTAGACGCTACAATAAGTGCAGGTCGACTTTGACGGCAATCCTTTCATCAATTAAGCAGGAGGCAAACAACCAGGAAAAGTATGCTTGGTTTCAGGAGTTCAAAGCTGCGCTGCTGGATTTTTTCGCGGAATACCCAACTTACGACTGTAGTTATCTGGAGAAGCTCAATCAAATTACCCTAGAACCGCCTGTCCAAAGTAGGCAGAATAACTGGGGACAAGCTTTTAGTTTCTCCGCGTTACGCATAACAGCTCTCGCCGCTGAATATTGGGTTCATTGTTTCTGCTCCACGTTGCTTCCACCATGCCCGCCGCCAGTGGAGTGCAATTGTGTCCCCCTAGCGACAGTCAAGGTGCGCAGACCCGGTTGCCATATTCTGGAAGTCTGTAATTGGGGGCCTCGTCGCTTGGTGCTTACTTTTCCGAATTTACAGTATTGGCTATCTCCTTTAGGCTCTCAGGAAACTTTGAGTGCCGCCATTGTGAAACTGTGCTGCGCTCCGTTCCCAGAAAGGCGTATAAAGATACCGGAGTCCAGGGTGGCCGATTTAACCCACAATATTCCAAGGCGTGTTGCTCTCAACGAAATCCCTAAAAACCCATTCGCCACGTTCCTTTCACAGACGTGGTTGAACAAAGACAGGACCATAGATGCCCAAACCCTAATGCTTGCCGTACTAGGTTTCACAGGCGCGGACAATCAACCGTTGGCCAACAAATTCGAATTCGACAATGCGTTGCCGTTCCTGTTGATGAATCAAGTCGTAAGACCAACGCTCGAAGGCATTCTGCCGACCGAATGGACCGAACTGATGAAGGTATTGGCTGATCGAAAAGCCAAGAGTTGTACAGAACCGGTGGTTAACAAAGATGAAAATGAACTTGCCGTTCTTCGAGAGATGGTAGAGAAATTGAATAGTAAAGTGGAAATTCATGAAGCGGAGATAGCAAAACTGCAAAAAAACAAGTAACAGGAGGCTTTATGTCATCCAGCCAGAACCAACGTCCCCGATTTTTTCAAGGCCAATATCTCGGCGCTGAAGATCTTTCGGCAGCGGTTGATTACAGCCGTATCCAAATGGCCCGGCATACGCTTGGAGCCCATAGCTGGGGTATTGCTACTGGTCTTCAAATCAAGGAGAAAAAACTGGCAGGAGACCAGATTGAAATTTATGTAATGCCCGGCTATGCCTGGGACGGCTTCGGACGTCCAATCACTTTACTTGCGCCGTATAAAATACCTACAGAGCTTTTTAAATCCTACGTCTTTGACGCCGCGACTGATAATGGCACACCTGAAGGGCGTCTTATCAAGGTCTGGTTGCGCTATGATGAATCACTCACCCAGAACGCCCGGCCAGGCTTTGAAGTGTGCGATATAGAAGGCCAGAACTCCCGCGTTCAGGAAGCCTTTCGGGTGGAAGTAGGAGAACGGAGTAACCATATAGATCAGCACGATCACATCATGGTAGCGGGCAATTCTATTGATGCCCAGGAAGTGATACAGAAGTTTGATTCCCCAGGCCTAGCTCCACCTGTCTCCCTCTTTGACGAATCCGTTCCCTATCAAGATCTGCCTGAAAGTGATGCCAAGGTGCGTTGGCTGATTCCTCTGGGATGTGTCCGCTGGAAGCCGAATCCAAATTTGAACCAGTCTGGCAATTTCGTTAAACGAAGCGATGATGACCTGAAAGCAAGCCGCAAAATTAGACGATATATTGGTGTGGTGGCGGAGTCTATTCAAGCTGCTGATGGCATTTTGCGAATGCGCGATCGTACCAAAGATTATTCTGACGTGCAGTCTGACGATCTCGTTTGGGTCGAGGGCAAATTACGTGTAGACGGTGATGCCAGGCTGTTCGGAAGCAAACTGGATTTTCTACATAAGGACGGGCAGGATTTTAATGTCCCGTTGAGAGTTCAGCGCGCAGGTGATCCAGGGCTTGGCAATCGTGCGCTGCAAGTCATTATTGGTCCCGATACGCAAACCAATAACCGCTTTGCAGTGGGACCATTGAAAGCAGGCGATGGCACTGTGGATGAGAAGTTCGTCGTGCTAAGCGGTGGGAATGTTGGAATCGGCACCACTGTTCCACGAAGCAGACTTCAGATTAAGAATCTAACGACAATTGATGAGGGTAAGACAGCGCAAGGAGCCTGGGCAAACTTTGGCTCTAATGCTTACTATGATAGTGCATGGAAACGCATTGATAGTACGAAAGCAGGCGTCAATCTACATATGAATGCGGATGATGGTGCGGGTCAAGAATTTCGCTTTCTGAGGGTTGAGACGACTGGTTCACAAAGAAACATTGCGGTGGTCGGAACAAATTTGAGCTATTTTGAAAGTAAGGTTGGCATCGGGACGGCAGCACCGGCCGCGAAGCTAGAGGTTGCTGGAGATGTCGCACTGGAAAAAATTGCTGTAGGTGCTGCTCGCGCGCTTCCGCAAGGAGCCACCTTGCTGTGGAACGACGGCACCTGGCTGCGACTGAACCAGAATCTCGATTTTTCGAAACCTATCTTAGGAGTCCATACACCCGGATTGTTCGCATCCGGCTCACTGAACGTGGGCGGTGCTGGAAATTGGGGCGATCCAGGGGCAGGAAACGTCTGGATTACAGGCAACGTAGGTATTGGTACGACGGTTCCGGCCACAAAGCTCCACATCCTCGGCAACCGAATTCGTCTTGAGAATTCCAACAAGCATGTTGATATTAGAGCCGATGGCTCATCCGTGGATTTACACTCGGAGACGAATCATCTCTACGTCCGCAGTAGTGGACCCGGCGGCAACAACAACGTCATTATTAATCCTTTCGCTACAGACGGCAATGTTGGCATTGGCACCGAGGCGCCAACCGAAAAGCTGCACCTGATAGGAAATTTGCTCATCTCAGAGAAAGCTTATATGCCGGGCGGGGGCACGTGGACTGCCCCCTCTGACGAGCGACTAAAGAAAAATATCGAGCCCTTAGCCAATGCCTTGAACAAACTGTTACAACTCCGAGGCGTTCGTTTTGAATGGCAAGAGCCGGAAAAGATGGGAAATCTAGTAGGGCCACAGCTTGGGCTAATCGCACAGGAAGTGGAGAAGGTCTTCCCTGAATGGATTAGTACCGGGCCGGAAGGATACAAAGAACTTACAATTCGAGGGTTCGAGGCGCTTACCATCGAAGCGTTACGCGAACTCAAAAAAGACATTGAGAATTTGCGCCAGAAACGGGAAAAATGATGAAAGAACAACTATTGCAACGACTTGATGAACTCAGATCGGAATTCGAAGCCGGCCAGAAAATGCTTGCTGGACTGGAGACGCAACAGATTCACATGAAGAGTTCTTTATTGCGTATCAGCGGCGCGATCCAGGTGCTGGAAGAATTTCTAGGTCAGTCACCACCTGAAGATCAGCCGTAAACTATTGTTGAGCACGAAAAATAAGAGCAGTGGCAACAGAATAGGGTTACGAGGATGGATGCAAACGTTACGATGAACAATCGACTACTTATTCGCCAGTTTCAGGTGCAGTATCTGGTATCGCGCGAGCATCCCGCGCCGGAACGCATCCAGTCACGGATGGATGAAACAGTAACCCACGGTCTTGCACAAAACCTTACTATGGCTTTGGCTCCTTTGTTTTCCAACATTGATTCAAGTCTTTGGTTAATCCGTAGTCTGGACGTGGAGTTTGACATCAATATTGCCTGGGAGCAGGAACAGTTAGTAAGAACTTTCGCGTTCAAGATTGCTCATTCATTGGCGGTTAACGTTCAAGGCGAAAGTGACGAAGAGAATGTCCTACGGTTTCCCAACCGAGCTGCTTATCTGGCCCGGTTCCTGTTGGATGTAGCGGAAGGCCGCGCCTGGAGCAAGTGGTATTACGAATTTTTCAGTGGACTAAAGCTATTGCCGCTTTCGGCAACCCTGCGTACTGCTATCTGCGAGCGAGCAGTCCTTGGAAAGGCGGCTCTCTATCAGCTTACCAACGATGAACTCTCTAAAATCTTAAATTCTCTGACCATACAGGATGCGCGCCGGATACTTGATAGCTTTACCGAGGGCACAACTGTGGGAGAGGAGTTCGGTTGTTTCCAAGCTGCATGGGACGCGATGCAAAATGAACAGCCCGATACGGCGGATGAATGGCGCAATACACTGAGACTTTATCTCGCCGCCAGCCGCGATCGAGAAGATGTCGGTGGTTCTCATTTAAGAGTCGCGGCCTTGGCGTTGCTTCGTCTGGCGCGCTGCCTTGTTGACGGCTCTCCTTCGGATGGAGAAAAATTACTTGCTGCCCTGATCAGTAGTAATAGGGTAGCGCTATATAAAATAGCTGGAACAGCGAATGCTGAAATGCTGCTTCCATTGTCTCGTTGTCCGCCCGCATGGCTGCAGGAAGTGGGGCAGACGCTTCTTGGCCGTAATGCCGGGCAGATAGCGGATGAGGCCGTAAAGGAAGGGCCTCGCTATACGCCTTTCGGCGGCATGTTTCTGCTGCTTCCCCTGCTGGATGAATTTCCGCTTGAGGAAGCAACTTCCGGTTGGCCGGACGCGGATGATATCGCCGCAGTCGTGCTGGTCCGCTTTTTGCTGCTCGCTAAATGTTGCGGACAGTCGCGTGTCACCAGAGCATTTTACGATCCTTTGATGCGCGATCTCATGGGGATAGACCCTTCCATATCCCCGGCAGTCCTGGCCGATTGGCAGGCCCGCATCTCTCCCGAGAATCTCGAAACGTTCCTGAAGACGTTGACCCTCTGGCATCGCGAACGCGGGGTAGTACAGGGGCAGACATGGGTGTTTGCTCGCATCCCCGCTCCTGGCAGCCCGGTTGCAGTCCTGATAGATGGCTCACGTGGTGTCTGGCTGTTTGTCGCTAGTTATAATCCATGTAGGCCAGAACAGATCCTTGAACCTTTGCGAGGCTGCTTTGCTCAATACAAGCAGGAAGATGCGGTTCTTTTGAGCGATCCGGTGTTCATGGATACGCTGCATTCGGCATTCCCTGAGCGAAAAATCGTGAGCCTCGTTGACGATACTGCAAACATGATAGCCGAGGAAGATCAACAGCTTGCCGAAATACTGACACGGCTGGACAAACTCCCTGATGATCTCTCTCACTTGTCTATGCCGAAGTCATTGGGTCTCACGCGTTCGTTCGATCAGGTGTTAAGCATTGCCGCCCAAAACCTCATGCGGGCATTTGCCTGGCGCTTGCCGGGTTTTGCCGGCTCGAATCTGCCTTACCTCTACAGTAATTTTCTCGACTTTGCGGGTAGTATGGAAGAAGAGCCGGCGCGGCGGGTAGTGCGGCTTGGGCGTCCCCCTCTGCATCTGATACTGAACATGACGGGTATGGAGCGTAAAATGTATACACTCAGCTGGCTGGACGAACGTCCATTCGCGCTGTTCCCGGAAGGATGACGGCGATGTTCACCAGTCCGCTCGAACATATCACCGCCGAATTGCAGAGACTGGATCTATTGCTGCACCGGGAGATTTTGCGCCTGCGTGCCACCTATCAACTGTCGCTGGACGAGTTTCGCGGCCTGTATATCAGCGATGAGCAAGTCAACAGCCTGATCGATCAGAGCCTGGGCTACGAAGGCGAGCAATCTATCATTGAGGAACTGACCCAACGGGCCGAAGCATTACGCGAAGCCAATGCTGCACGCTTGCACAGTGATTTACCCTGGCAGCGCTTGGCTAATGAGTTTAGCTTGGCACCGATCGAGCAAGATATCCTGCTGCTGGCCATTGCCCCCGAAATCGACCTCAAGTACGAGACGCTGTACGCCTACCTGAACAATGACATCACCCGTAAATGGCCGACCCATGATCTCGCTTTACGCGTCTTATCTGCGTCTCCGGCAGAGCGGTCGGAACTTCGCCCTTATCTGTCACCCCACGCCGCGCTGTTCGCTGGCAATTTCCTGCACACAATAGATCCGACCTTTCGCGCTTCGTCCTTGGCTCATGGGTTCACTCTGATGCCAGCCTTGGTCGATTATCTGCTCGGCTACCGTTACGAAGATGCCCGTCTCACAGCCTTCACGGAAACGGTCAATAGTTTAGTAGCCTGGAACAAGGTTCCTTTGGTAGCCGATGCAGTGACCCGGTTCCGGCAGGTTGCGAAACGCTTTAAAGCATCTCACGGGGCTTTACCGTTACTCCTGCTGGAGGGACGGCCCGGCGCTGGAAGGTCGCTCGCGGCAAGAGCGCTGTGCGGTGAACTGGATCTAACGCTGCTCAAGTTCGACCTGGAAGCCGCTCGCGCCTCGCCGGAACCGCTGTCCACGCTCATCGCCGCCGCACTCCTGCAAAGCCGTCTGGAACCCGCCGGGTTGTATCTGGAAGGCATCGCAACCTTGTTCGATAACGTTGGCAAACCGTTGCCCGAAGCCCATGCGCTTGCCACTACGTTAACGGGTCATCCACGCCCGGTGTTTCTGGCCTGTACGCCAGGAACGCAGGCAAGCGGATGGCTCAAACGCCAGAGTGTTCTTGGTTTCCACTTTCCGGAACCGGATTTTTCCGCGCGCGTCTGGCTCTGGCAGGATGCCCTGACCGAACAAGACACCGCGCTGCCGGCTGACGAGATCCATCTACTGGCAGGCCGTTTTATCCTGAATCCGGGCCAGATCCAGGCCGCTGCCGAGACCGCTGCCGAGACGCGTGAACTGACTGGAACGCTTGATAGTATGACCCTGTTCGAGGCGGCGCGGGCGCAGTCTGACCGCAGCCTCGGCGCGCTTGCGGTCAAAGTGAAGCCTATCCATTGCTGGGACGATCTCATACTGCCGACCGCCACACAGACGCGCATTCGAGAACTCGCATCCGCAATCCGCTTCCGGCATGTCGTTTACGCGGAATGGGGATTCGAACGGCGCATTGCCTCGGGCCGTGGCGTAAAGGCGCTGTTCGCCGGCGGTTCGGGTACCGGCAAGACCATGACCGCTAGCGTGATTGCCCAAGACCTCGGACTCGACCTTTATAAGATCGATCTCTCCAGCATTGTCAGCAAATACATTGGCGAGACTGAAAAAAACCTCGACCGCATCTTCCAGGCCGCGCAGTCCAGCAACGCTATCCTGTTTTTCGACGAAGCCGACGCTCTGTTCGGCAAGCGTTCGGAAGTAAAAGACGCCCACGACCGTTACGCCAACATCGAAGTGTCCTACCTCCTGCAAAAGGTCGAAGACCACGAGGGTGTAGTGATTCTGGCCAGCAACCTGAGCAAGAACATCGACGAAGCCTTTTCGCGCCGCCTGCACTATGTGATCGATTTTCCTTTGCCCGATGAAACCCATCGCGAACGGCTCTGGCGCGGCATGCTTCCGCCGGAAGCACCGCTGGCGAAAGACCTGGACTGGCAGTTTCTTGCCAAGCAGTTTTCCATCGCCGGCGGCGACATCAGGAACGTAGCGCTGGATGCGGCTTTTCTAGCTGCCCAGGATGGCCGAGTCATCACCATGAAGCAACTCATCAATGCCATGGCGCGGCAGATGATGAAACAGGGGCGGATTCCGTCACCGACGGATTTCAAGCAGTACCATGGCTTGATCGGCGAAGGTGAGTGAGGGGAAGATTATGACTGCGGGCAAAGTCAAAGCTATCGAGAAGACCCAGAAATCCTCCGACCCCTCATCGCCGACCCATGCATTCGCCCGACAGTCGAGCGTTGGCATGTCTCCAGGTGGATTCGATGCCACTTCGGTTCCACAGATGGCAGGCAACCTGGCAGTTCAGCGATTGTTCCGCTCCGGGCATATCCAGGCCAAGCTCGCGATCAGTCGACCCGGCGATCCGGACGAGGAGGAAGCGGACCGTGTCGCCGAGCAGGTGATGCGGATGGCCGAGCCTGGTGAGTCTCCCTCCATCGGCGTGTTCGTTGGTGCGAAGGTCGTGAAGCGCTGTGCAGCGTGCGAAGCAGAAGAGGAGAAGTGGAGGACGTCGGCGCAGGCTGAAGGCAGTGTGAGAGTTCGCCGCAAGTGTGCGGAGTGCGAGGCGGAGGACAAGAAGCGCGAAGAGGAACATCCGAACGAGACGAAGAAGGAGCGCCTGCAGCGAAAGCCAATGAATGATCCTTCGATGGTGAACGAGTTGCCACACGTGACGTCGGTGGCGCGATCGGGAGGGCAGCCCCTCGACGCTGGCACGCGCGCGTTTATGGAGTCGCGGTTCGGGTTCGACTTCAGTCAAGTCCGGGTTCATACCGACTCATCGTCGGCAGAGGCTGCGGGGTCAGTGAACGCCCGAGCCTATACGCTCGGTTCGGACGTGGTCTTTGCCTCGGGGCAGTACTCGCCGGCGACGGATAGTGGTCGTCGCCTTCTCGCGCACGAGCTCACGCACGTCGTTCAGCAGGACTCGGGTACGGCTCGCGTAGGAGTATCTCAGTCGTCTACCGGCTCACTGAGAGTCCTGGCGCGCGCGCCGAGCACGCCGCCCGCGGGGGGGGCGGGCGCATCAGCCAGGAAGACCTATTCGAGTCCGACCGTCAAAACGCTGCTCGCAGACACTCCGCGCGGTGACGTTCCGAACAAGATTATCGGCGATCATGGTGCCTGGCTTAGTAAAGCGACCGATGCCGAGCGGCTCGATCTGATCAGCGCCTGTCTGATTGGGGAATCGAACTTGGCGGGTCAGGCGATCGATTTGTGCTGGTTTCACTGTGCCAACTGGCAGGCGGTTGCCCGTTCCAACCTGAGTCTGTGGCAGCGCAGTCTCACGGCCATGATGAACGACAGTCTTCCTGGTCCGTTCTTCAAGAACTTGATGGATACGTTCTTGTTCGACACCGAGGAAGTCGCGCGCGGCTACCTGGACATGAACGAGGAGTACTGCAAGAAAACCCTGGGCGAGATGTTCTACGACATGACCGGCCAGCCCATGACTGGCCCGCCAACCCCTCAGCAGGAACAAGCCCGTAAGTCTCCGGTGAACGCAGAGAAGGCGCAAGAGCTACTGGACATGCAGTACCAGTTGAACGCCGCCCGCAATACGGCGGTGGGGTACTTGATCTCCGAAGAGCAGGAGGCCCAGGAAAAGAAAGAAGCCAAGGCGCACGACAACGAGGAGGTGGAGCCGGAGAAGGGGTCGCCGCCCGGGGGCACGACATGGAAACCGAAGAAGGAAAATCTGGCGTACTTCGACCCGGCCAAGGCGCCGCCATTCGGTCCGCGTCGTGACGACAAGGTCGTGACGAAGACGTGGGATCAGGTGAAGCCGGCTTACGAGAAGGGCGTCGACGCCATCCACGGTCTCCTCGCGCTGCACCCGAAGCTGTATCTCCTGGTCAGAGACAACGTTGACGACAAATCGAAGACCTCCCAGATTGTCGCTGACGGGGAATTGAAACCAGACGCCACGAAGATCATCGCCAAAGAACTTGCCGATACCGTCGCGAACATCAATAAGACCCGTCCCTTGATGAGTAAGGTCCTCGCCCAGGAGCTCAAGCCAATTCAGCAACAGCTCCTCACAGGTACGACGAGCAGCCCGAGACAGCCGGGCAGGAACTGGGCCACCGATCCTCTGTGGAAGCCCGCCGCCGACGGGTACGTGAAACAAACTGCTCCGCGCGTGTGGTGGCAGAGTCTTGGTCTCTCGGCCCTTGAGATGGGCGTCTACATCATCGCCGGCATTGCGACAGGAGGAGTGGTGTTCGCCGCGGCCATGGCGGCGAAGGGCATTGCTGATGCCGCCGCCGCCGAGGGAAAGAAACAGGCGCTGCAGGCGGCCGCTGGCTCGAACGTATCGTCAAAGACGATGCTCGTCAGCGGGAAGCAGGTGGAAGAAGCGGAAGTCGAAACTGCCATGGCCATCGCGTTCGCGGCGCTCGACGTGCTCGGGTTGGGCGCTGAGGTTCGCGGCGTCGTTGGTGCGGCGAAGGCGGCGCTCGTGCCGGGCGAGCAGGCGGTTCGCGCCATTCAGATGTCCCAGGATGTGCTCGGCTACGAGAAGAAGCTTCTGGGTCAGATAGTGGCCAAAGACGCCCTCGAGACGGCCGAGAAAGCGAAGGCGTTGGCGGCTGAGGCACGAAAGCTGGCCGATGAGGCCAAGACCCTGTCAAAGGGCCACCCTGGTGACGGCGTGTTGGCGGGACGGGCACGGATGGCTGACAAGGCGGCGACACGAGCCGAAGAAGGCGCAAAGCGTGTCGAGGATTTGGCGCGCGCAACCGAAACAGCGCAGAAGGCAGCCAAAGGCGTTCCAGAGGCGGAGCTCGTCGCCGAATTCAGTGTTCCCCTCGAAGGCGGCGGGAAGATCGTGGTCACCAAGAATGGACAGGTATTCGTCTGTGCGTCGCCCTGCTCGATTCTGACGGAGCGCTTCGCTGATGTCATCGCACGTAATCCTGAATTGGCCCGGCGCGCGGTAGCCGTGCGCATGGCAGAGCAGGAGACGGAGACGTCTCTGAAGACACTGGAGGGAGCGCAGGCGAAGGCGGTTAAGGCGCGGCTCGCGGCGCTCGAGAAGTCGTTCAAAGGGGAATGCGAGATGTGGGCGCGAGCGGAAGGAGTTGTTACGTGGCTTCAAGGTGACGCTGCGGCGACCTATCCTGCGCTGAAGGGTAAGAAGATCAATGCTGGATCGGTCGTTCGGATTCTAGAAAAGAAGACCGAGAACCCGGCGAAGGGTCAACTGCTCGAGGAACTTGGAGGTGCCGATGTGCTCGAGCGCTTGGGCACCGTCCAGGGCCGGCAGCAGTTCGCTGGGCAATTCGCCGGTGAGGAGCTGATATTTGTGCCGAGCTACATGGTACGGGATTCCAAGGGGCGGCAACTGACCGATGGCATGGTTGGATTTTGGAAGGGTGAGACGTTTCAAATCGTGACCATCATCGAGTCGAAGGCCGGGAAATGGGCGTCCGAAGGGCTGAAGTACAGCACCGAGGAACTGGCGGCGGTCTCGCGCGTGCGGTTCAGACTCATCCGCGAACGGTACAAGGTCAAGGATCTGAAAGGGGCTCAGGACATTCGAGAGCAGCCATTCGAGGATTTTGTGAAGGCGAACCAGGCCAAGATCGACGAGGCCGTCAAGCTGGCGGAGAGCGACTCGGATTGGCGCAAGGTCGCGATGGAGGACTATCACGCTCGTGTCGTTCAGGAGTTGCGTGCCAAGGGCAGTGTCCAGGAAGCCGACCGGATTTCCAAGCTCGGCACGTCCGAGTTTGGCGCGACGTTGACACCGATGGAACAGGCGCACGTCGATTCCTTGCTGCCCTTGCCAGAGGCCGGCCAGTTCACCAAAGACCTGGAGCGTACGGGTGAAATGGGAGGCGCGATGCTCAACCCGCATGAGCTACCGAAAGTCATGAGTGACGGAAAAGTATCCTCTCAGTGGCCATCGGGAAAGAAGGGCGATGTACCAGCGGGAACCTGGAAACCGACACAGTTTGCGGGAAATCGCGGCTCAGTGAAAATGCAGGGCTATGTCACGAACGACGCGGACGCGGCAAAGATCGCTGCCAACGCGCGCGACACGGAAGGGCTGGCGGCCGACGTCACGAAAGTCGATCTCAGCACAGATGAAATCGGTAAGCTCGCAAAAGAGATTCTTAAGCGTGGGAGGCCTGCCAAGAAGTAGCTAGACGCCGATGCTCACCGAAAAGCAAAAGAAAGGGGGGCTATAAATACTGTCCATACCGAGAGATCACCTAACTAAGAGGTAGAAATCCATGAATAATTACTTCGCTTTCCTTCAACCCTTTTCTGAGCAGGACACGGGGTTACGAAATCGACGTAAAGCTCCCGAACCGAGCGAAACCGCACACACAGGAGCACGCGATATTCCGGAAATACCCCAGACCGCGGGAAACCTTGCGGTGCAGCAACTGTTCCGTTCCAGCACCGTTCAGGCCAAGCTTGCCATCAGCCAGCCCGGCGATCCTGAAGAGCAGGAGGCGGATCAGGTCGCCGATCAGATCATGTCGTCAGCAACCACGGGGACCATCCAGCGAAAATGTGCAACATGTGCCAAAGGGACGACATGCCCGAAATGCGAGGAAGAGGTGAAAGTTCAGCCCAAGGAAAAGCCTGATCACTACTCTCAAGCTACTCCTGCCGTATATTCAAAGATTGCCCCGTTGCGAGGTGGCGGCAGCCCTTTGCCCCCCACTACTCGCGCTTTTATGGAGCCGCGCTTTGGGGCTGACTTCAGTGGGGTACGATTGCATACGAACAGCGAGGCCGCACAATTAAATCGCGCCGTCAGCGCGCGGGCGTTCACGCATGGACATGATATTTATCTCGGCGAAGGCACGAACAACGTTGAGTCGAGCACAGGAAAACAGTTGCTGGCCCACGAACTGGCTCACGTCGTACAGAATTCCCGCCGTTACGGGGCCCGCGAATGGATCAGGCGTGTCCCGCTACCGGACTACAGTCAAAAAGGAGATACATGCGACCCGGCATCACTGATGACTGCTCTTATCCTATGGGACAAAGAGAACTCTAGCGTAGGATCTTCGAACGCCAATATTGTTGGCATCTGCAACGCTGCATTGCTGTATATGAGCAAAAATAAGCCCACACTGATTGGCCTCTATAGCCGCACGGGAAATGGTGAGACGCTCTTTGATTATAACGTTCAGTATCTGAGCGCGACCCGCGACCGTCTTCGCACCGCCGGAACATCCGCCAGCGAAGGCGAATACCAGATGCTCAGTACCATACTGTACACTTTCGGCCACGATGCCAGCGACGTCCTGCGAAAGTTGGGCTTAACGGGGCCGAAGAATAAAGGTGGCAATACGCTTGCCGATATCTTCACCGACTCCGATCTGAAGGGGCTAAAACCGGGGGAGTCTGCTCAAATCAATTGGCTCTCTATTGTGCAACAACAATCTACCGATGGCCGATCCTCAGTCGGACCCCATGCCTTCCTCATTGGCCGGGGGAAGCTCGGAATGTGGTTCCTATCTGACCAAGGAGTTTCGCCCGCTCTGCACCTCGAAGCGAATTCACTCGAAGAAATCCGCACTAATCTCAATCAGGTGGCGGCCGCGGGAAAAACGAACATCGTTACAGATCCAGGCCAAACCAATACGACCTTGGGTTGGACCGGCGTACGGATACTTCAGTCTCAGAGCTACTCTCTCCCTTTTCAGAACCTCGCTCCCCCCGGAAGATTTCTCGCCGAAGTAGACGCTGGTTGGGGAACAACCGGTGAGCGCGTGTCTACGTGGGATTTTGTCGGTACTGGTTACAACTTGAAGGAAGTCGAGGATCTCTTCAAGTCATCCGGGGCTGGTCACGGGTTCTTAATTGGTGAGATGCCAGTTGGCGTCTATAACGTGTACAAGACAAATCCAGTTAGCTCAGATAACGCCGCAGTGACCGAAATTGACAAGAGTGACTCTAAAGGTGGATTACTTCTGAACACATCATTATTCATCAATGCCTGGCTCAAGTTGAGAACAGCGAAGGACTCGTCTATCTCCGGCCTCGGTTTCAAGGTTTACTGAATATCGGGCTAACACATAAATAAAGGATTGATGTGTTAGGAGTTAAGGCGTCAAAACCTATATAAATAAAAGCCTTCGATGGTCCCGTATGCTCTCGTTTGATGGGAGAGGGTTCTCCTAAAAGAATGGGTAAATGAGGTCTGATAATCTTCTAGCCAACCTCCTCGCGAGCAGTTGGTAAACTGATTGCTCAGCAAAACGAGAGGAAACTGACATGTCACATTACTGTGGAATCGATTTACGTTCAAATGATCATGTGGTGTTCGTGATTAATCACGTATAAAAGGAGCAGACCCTATAAATTAATCAGGAATCTGCCATAGCCGATCAATTAAGCAACGAGGAGAAAAAATGGACGTAACCACTATCGACAAGTACATTGATATTTTTGTGAAGATCGCCGCTCTCTTGGGGGGCGGGTGGGGTGTCTACAAATTCGTGCAATATCGTGAACTCAAACAACGTATACAGCTAGAGGTAGACGCTAAGCTGTACAAGCTCACCTTGCCTGAAGAAGCTGAAGCTTTTACTTGGGATCCTCAAGGCAATTGTAAGCCAGATTCTGCAAAGCTGCGCACCCATGCGGTTGAGATATTACTCAAGTTCACTAACAAAGGCTTTACTCGCATGCGCCTATTCAATATAAAGGTTGGCATAAACACGATGCGGCCTCACAATGAAGCTCAGTTTGACCAGGGGGATGGGCACCTGCGCCTGACCCGAATATTCTCCAGCGGCAACCTTGTGCCCGTATTTGAGGTGGAAGGTAAAAACGTTGAAGATACTTCCTTTTACTACATCGAACCCGGTGTCGAACAAACGATCTCGTATCTGACGCTGATTACCGAGCCGCGCGAACTCGTTCAGATATATGCCAAATTCAGTCTTGAGCAAAAGAGGCTATTCCCGAAGAGAGAGATAGGAGAAAAAGGCGTTTATCCCCATACCGCTGCACGGACATTTAAAGTCAATTCAGATAGCTCAATCGATAATTGATTCACTCGTACAATCCGCATGTGATCGTCGGTATATTGTAAGCGGCTAGCCGATCCACTATCGTCAGATGTTGCTGGTTATGATTTAATCCATGACACCCAAAGTAAGCAGTTCGTCGATGCGGCTGTTGGGCCAGGCGGGGAGCTTTTCCAAGGTGTCTTTCAACCAGGTAGCCGGATCGAGACCGTTGAGTTTGGCCGTGCCGAGCAAGGTTTGAATAACTGCCGCTCAAAGCGTCATTATGGCTGAGCTGGACAGCATTACCGAAGTCATCATGGCCGCAACCGGGAAGGTAAAAACCGAAGGATGCTCGGCGAAATCTATCCTTTGCTGGTTTTATTGCGTTATTACCAAAAGAACGCCGCAAAAATTCTCGCGCCGTGTCCCGCCTTTACTTCCCCGCTGGCTTTCCCGCAAGCCGCGGCTAAGATCGAGCGCCTCGCTTACGGCGAGGTGGCGATTTGTTGATTTGCATTTTGTCGTTATAGAAACAAATAGTTTAATGATAAATCGTTCCTTGTAACCGACTTCTGGCAGGCTCTCCTATGACCGCTTTTCAAGGTTGTCCTGTCGTTCATTTGGAATTAGCGACAGGCTCTTTTAGGTCGGTTCTTGCCTGTCGTCTGAATGACGAAATTCTGCCAAAGGACTAAACCGCTCACGCGGTATTGACGCTGCGATCATAAGCCTGTGGCTGGTTGAAAGAGCGTAACTGTTTCCTATGTTATGGAATGAGGCAATCCGCCTTGTTTCAAGATAGGAGCTGT
>Ga0265297_10001538_pt1 | contig 53270 bp, 61 predicted proteins | sample Munlanlwell13791_FD_192502 | JGI IMG/M metagenome (GOLD analysis project Ga0265297, IMG submission 192502) | Leachate microbial communities from a municipal landfill in Southern Ontario, Canada - Leachate well 137-91 | ecosystem: Engineered > Solid waste > Landfill > Unclassified | place...
ATCTTAATCTCTCGCCTGTCGCTTAAAGTCAGATGCTTGCTGGTCTGACTTTTTTTTGTCCATGATATTTAGCTTAATTATTACCCAATTATTTTACCATGTGTTCGGTTTCAAAAGGGAATTTAAGAAAAAGTAAAAGCTTGAGACAAAAACTCAGGAGGGTGATAATATGGAATTAGGATTTACTCAGCAATTAGCTCTGCAGGTGCCTAAGGGCGAATTTGTGGCTTACTGTCACCAAGTTAAAGAAGATTTCCATGAACTGTTGAGCTTGGCCTTGAATTGGCTCCGAGGCGGTCAAAAAGGAGTCCAAGTCTGCGTCACCGTCAATTGTAACAGTCCAAAAGATTCAGTTGCTAAACAGCTAGAGGAATTCCTTCCAAGCTTTCAAGCGGCGTTGTCTTTGACTGCCTCTTCCGGTGAAGTTTTCCAGGCGAAATGGCACAACGAGATGCAGTCCGGCAGCCCATCAAACATTGATAGCGATTATTGTTTTGCCCGCTTTTTGGTGGTTACACGCACTAAGAGCGGTAAATGATATCATACTTTCTCCAGCCCAAGTGTGACCGTCCGGTTGCACTTTTTTATATCTCCAAATTCGGATCAACTCCGAGTTTCTGCCAAGGGGTTGGTTTTTCAAAATAGGCTGCCGCGGCAATCATGGCGGCATTGTCAGTGCAAAAAGAAATGCTTGGCATTAAGAAGTTTAGCCGATCGCCGATTGCCGATCGCTCAAAGGTTTTTCTAAGCAATTCATTGGCTGCCACGCCGCCGGATAGCATCACGGTTTTGGCGTTGTAATGTTTTGCCGCTTGGAAAGTTTTGGCCGCCAAGACATCAACTGCGGCCTGCTGGAAGGAAGCGCAGATATCGGCTTTTAGTTTATAGTTTATAGTTTTTAGCTTTTGGACAGTGTAAAGCACTGAAGTTTTAAGGCCGGAGAAACTAAAGTTGAAATCATTGCTATTAATCATTGGCCGGGCAAATTTAAATGCCAAAGGACTACCCTTTAAGGCCAGCTTAGAAATGATTGGCCCGCCCGGGTAGCCGATATTCAGCAATTGAGCCACTTTGTCAAAAGCTTCCCCCGCCGCATCATCCAAAGTCTGGCCGATTTTCGAAAGCGCGATTCGCGAATCGCGCTTTCGAAGCAAAATCAATTCCGTATGGCCGCCGGAAACTATCAAAGCAATGGCTGGAAATTTAATTGGCTGCTTATTCAGCCAGTTGGCGTAGAGATGGGCTTTAAGGTGGTTGACGCTAATAATTGGTTTTTTCCAAACGTAAGCCAAGGTCTTGGCGGTTTCAACGCCAACTAAAAGCGAGGTAATCAGGCCCGGCCCGGTGGTAACGGCGATTTTATCGATTTGGCCGGGTTTAATTTTAGCTTCAGTCAAAGTTTGGTCAATTACCGGAATAATATTAAGAATATGATTGCGCGCGGCTATTTCCGGCACTACCCCGCCGTATTTTTTATGAATTTCAATTTGCGAGGATACAATATTAGAAAGTATTTTAAATTTGCCGCCCTGGTATTTGACTAAGGCAGCAGCAGTTTCGTCACAGGAACTTTCTATTCCTAAAATTATCATAGAGTGATTTTAACTTAAAAATGACATTTTTTCAATTATTATCTAATCAAAAATAAATAATTCATCAAGGTTTGTTTTTAAAGTTTTAGCGACATCATGAGCCAATTGCAAGGAAGGATTATATTTTCCCTGCTCCAAAAAAATGATAGTCTCGCGCCGGACGCCGACTTTTTTTGCCAAATCTTCTTGGGTTAAATTATATTTAGTTCTTAATTCCTTTATTTTATTTCTCATATTAGGCTAAATTTGGCTTTTTACTGTAATAAAACCAAAAGAAAAAGAAAAATACGGCCATGCCGGCAATCCCTAAACCAGTCGTTTGGCCGGCATCTAAATTTTGCAAGCCAACTAAATTAGCGATTGGTTCTTCAAACCAGCCAATAAAAAGCAGCCAATACAAAGTAAGATAATAAGATACAGAGCTAGCTTTAAGCATTACCTTTTTTGAGTATTCGTCTTCCAGCGGCATTCCCCGTTTGACGTCTTTATACTTTCTGGTGATAAAAAATGCCATAAAGAGAATAACCAAAAGCGGCAAGATAATGACAACTGAGCTGCCGATATTTACTTTATTCAAAATGATACTCATATAGCCGTAAGCGGCGATAGTGGCCAAAAGCGTGATGCTAAGGCTGACCATTAGTAATAGGCGAAGTTTGTCTTTTGGCATAGGTCTTTTTGTTAATTATTATTTACATTCTTTATCTGGTGCGGGAAAAGATGGATGGCCATGCTCTATCCATCGGCCGTCTTGGCAAATCCAATCATCCTCGCCGGAAAAAAGGCGCAGGCCAAAAACTGCCACCACAATGATCACGATAATAATTGCTATGAGATAAAATATTTTTTTATCCGATAAACTGAACTTTTGGTAGTAGCGAAAAATCAAAGCATACAGAAGCATTAAAAAACAAGTTGAATAAGCCAGGGTCGCGGCGATTGGCAGATAGGACGGATTCAAATTGCGCTGGGCATACAGGATTAACATTAAAATTACCGCAAACCAGGCGTATATTTGGATAGCGATGCTGGCCGCTTTGCCGCCGGTTTGCCAATCGCGCTCGTCGGCGATTACCTCCTTAACTTTGCTCCGCAAGTAGAAAAGGACTAAAACGGCAATGACCAAGGCGACTAGCGGAATAAGATAGTTCTCGCGGACTATGCCTTGGCCGAAAATAGCTGCCAGGGCAATTACGGTTACTAACTTGATTACTTGGAATTGTTTTAGAGTCATAATTTTATGTTAGAAATACTTAACATATAATCATGTTATATATTTCTAACAGTATTGTCAAGGCTTGGCTTGTGGATAAAAAAAGATTCACTGTTATAAAAAAGTAGACAACTCAACTCTTTAATCTTCAAGTAATACTTGACGGTTAAAGAAAAAGTAATCTACCAAAGAGATTAAAGCAATAATTGCCAATGAACAATTTAGGTCAAACATCAGCCAATCAGGCCACCTTTGGAACCAGCTGATAAATTCCATGTCAAAGCCGGAAGCTGGCATATCGGAGACGGGAACCCGGCAAAGTGAAACGCCGGCCAAGAAAAAGGCAACATCAGTTTTGATTTTGCCGGTCCTTCTGGCAGCTATAACCTTGCCTTTTATGGCAGCCGAAGTCCTCAAAAGCCCATCAACCAGGATATCCCTAGCCATAAGAATAATGACCGGAAAATAACTGACTGCTCCCATACTGATTAATGGCAGTAAAACCAGATACAGCAGTTTATCCGCCACCGGATCAAGCATTTTGCCAAGTTTGGTCGGCTGGCCCAAGCGGCTTCGGGCAATCCAGCCATCAAGAGCGTCGGTGGCAACTAAAATCACAAAAAGCCGTATTGCCCAAACCTGGTGGGAAAATGTCTGAAACGGCACCAAGAAAGACCACAGGACCATTACTCCTAGAATCCGGAGAAAGGTAAACCAATTAGCTCTGTTTTTCTTTTTCAAGGGTCAACCTCCTTATCGTTGGCTAATTGAATCTTAAGTAAAAATTTAATCAAAGTCAATAATACATAATATACAACTTTATGCGAATTGAAGTTTAGACTATAAAGAAAAGGGGTTAGCTTGCGCTAAAAAGTTAAATTGGTAAAAGCCAGTCAATAAATTTTAAACGTTTATCAATAAAAAAAGCCACCGAAGTTAGGCGACTTAGTGGCTTAGATTCAGATTACCGGACCAAGAACTATCGCCGAAAAAGCAATAGCTATTGGTACGGCGAAATTGTCATCCGGGAAAAACCGGAAGAGCCATTCGATAATCCAGTGTCGGACGGCATTCTGAAACCGTATTGTCAGCGGCCGGACCATCACGACACCTTCCATGGTGTAGCTTTCCACCACTGCGGCAATGGCTCCCAGGCAGAGAATGCAGTTGAGGCTTAGCTGGCCTTGCAGGAGCCATTTCACGGCAATCATTACCAAGACACTGGTGATGAAATAAGCGATCAAGCCCCATAGCTTTTCTCTTCCCAAGCCTTTTTGCTGCCGTTGATACCGGACCAAGGCAGAAATCGGATCGGCAAAGCCGACAACGGCAATCGCCATGACCAGCACCAGCTCGCTGAACCAGCCAAGATAATAGCCGGTAATCAGGATTGCCGCCGCCAGCAGGTAGTAAGTGGCGGAATTAAACTTTGTATGCTCATGCCGGCTCATCCAGCTTCCCCAAAGAAACCATCTCTTTATTGCTTGGTTTTGTTCTGGGTAGTAGAAGCGGATAATGTCAATGATCATTGTCATCAGGGTTTCAGTCCAGGCAAAGATCATTAGAAACATCAAGCCGCTGATTTTTGGCCAGATCATTTCCGGCAGGTTATATCCGAGATAGAAAATGGTGATCATGAGCAAGGAGCCGCCGCAATGCCAGATCTTTCGGCCAGTATTCCACTCGTAAGTTGGGTGATACTCAGCACTAAACACAAAGCACCTCCTGTTTTGGGTTGATATTAACTTAGGCAAGGAACATATACTTATTGTAGCAATTCTATTTACAAGGTCTTAAATGACCACCATTACCCAAAATGAGGCGCGATCCAGCCAACTAAGTAAATAATAATAACACCGATGATAAGCCAAATTGAGTGCTGGATTATTTTTTTGGGATTTTTTTCATGGTGAAGTTCCGGCATTAAGTCAGCCGTGGCTAAATAGATAAAATTACCAGCGGCAAAAGCCGCCATTAACGGAATGGCGGATTTAAAATTGCTGCCGAAAAAGTAAAAAGCAATCGCGCCTAAAATTGCCGTTAAAGCCACGAAGAAATTATAGGCTAAGGCCCGAATTTTATTTAAGCCGGCATAAAGCAAAATCCCAAAATCAGAAATTTCCTGGGGAATTTCATGGATGATTACGGCTAAAGTGACTACAATGCCGGTTCGGAAATCAAGCATGAAAGCCGAAGCCACTAAAAAGCCATCAACTAAATTATGAATTCCATCGCCGCTTAAGTTTAGATAGATCAAGTTTTTTTTATCCTGATTTTTGGCGCAAGGCAGGCCTTGAAGCTCGCAACGGCAATGATGCCAGTGCAAAACCCGCTCAAACAGAAAGAAAAATAAAATGCTGATAAGAGTAGCGCCAAAAATAAGCTGGGGTTTAAAATTGCTTTGTTCCAAAGCCTCCGGCAATAGATCAGAAAAAGATACTGCCAAAAGCGAGCCCGCCGCCAAGCTGACAAATGACCTTAAAAAATCCGGTTTTACCTTTCGGTTAAAAATTACAATAACGCCGACTAGAGAAATCAGGCCTATAAGAAGAGTGGCAAGGATTATTGGCAATAACATAAGTATACAGCCTTAATAAATATTAGTTTAATTATACCAAAAAATCGCCCCTCGATAAACTCGGGGGCGATTTTTTAAGGGAGGTGTTTTTTGTCCTGAATTGTATTTGATTTTGGTTTTTTATTATTTAATGGCAGGCGGCTGGTTGGGAGACAAAGGATTTTGTTCGCTGTCAGTATTGTCATTTACTGGCCGATGATAACCTTTTGGTCCGCCTGGCCCCATTAAACCCGGGCCAGCCATGCCTAATTCTTTAAAGATGGCTTTGGCTTCGTCAATTTTGCCATCTTTGATCAGCTGGTTGGCAGAAACCAATTTGTCGAAGGTATCATGATTTATTTTTGCCTCCAGCGAATTGGCCTTGGTACGCAGATTGGCAACCATTTCTTTCATTGCGGTTTCCCAAGTCTCATAATTATTATCAGTTATGGCTTGGTGAATTTCTTTTTTTTCTTCCCGGCGGCCGGCTTGGTCAGCCGGGCCGGAGTTATTTGTTGCCGCTAGCGTCGTAAATCCAATCGCCGCCGTGGTAATCATCAGGCCGAAAATCGCTGCCACTAAATAATATGATTTCTTCATAGGCGTATTACTTTAATTGTTAATTGGGAATTGGCCAAAATTCCTCTTACATTTAGTAATACGTCTGGTTTAAAATTTTCTTTCAGGGCATTTCGGGTATTGGCATCGGCGGCAAGGGTGCCGGCGGCAGGGGGCAGATTTGAGAATCTAAACACGGATCTTTCGGCGGTCGAAAAGGCCGAAAGAGCGGTTTGATTATATAGGCTTCAAATTGTTGATTGGATAAAAATTTTCCGAAAATATGAATTCGTTGGCCAGGAATAAATTTTTCCGTGCTAGTGACAATTTCCCAAATATTACCTTGAAAATCCTCAACGATAACAGAATTGGGATTTACTTCTATTATTACTCCGGCAATCCGGCCTTTCTCCTGATCAATGAACATTCGGCCGCCATGGCGCATAATTTGTTGGTAGAATCCGACCCGGCGATAAAAAATATCTTCCAGCTTTTCCCCGCCGCCGGTCGCATAAACTATGGTACCAATCGCCAGGCTGATGATAATGCTGAGTAAAACAATAATCAAAGGACTATGTTGGTAGCCTTTTTTGGTATGTTTGATATTATAAAAGGCAACAGCAATAAAAATTATTAAAAAAATCAGCCAAAAGAAAGGCAGATTGATCAGAATTTGCTGAAGAAAACCTTCTTGCTGAATGTAATCTTCCCATTCGGTGTGATTAATCATGAAAATCATTACGCCGGTGGCCTGGCTGCCGATTAAAATCGCAATAACAAAGATGGCCCAAGTGACATAGTTTTTAAGCAAAAATTCCCATCTGGGCTTAGGTTTGATATGATCTTCTTTAATTTTCTCTAGGATTTTTTCGCCGATTTGATCAGTCATATTTTATTTAAATTTTTCTTTAAACTGTTTTTTGCCTCGGTTAAGATAGGTGGCAACCGTACCGGTTGGTTTTTTAATAATGTCGGAAATTTCCTGGTAATTTTTTTCTTCAAAATATTTCAAAACAATCACTTCTTTATAGCGGTCATCAATTTGATTTAAAAGTCCGTCAATATTTCTTTTTAGTATCTGCTGGTCAATTTTTTTATTAATATCAAATTCACTGGCCAAATTATTTAACACCTCTTCATTGATTTCCGCTGAAAGCAAAATCGGTTTATTTTTATTTTTGCGATAATGGGAAATCACGTGGTTTCGGGTGATGCGGTAAATCCAAGAGGAAAATTTTAAACTTGGGTCAAAATCATTAAGGTTTTGGTAGGCTTTAATGAAAACTTCTTGCAGCAAATCCTGGGCTTCATCCAGGGAAACATTAGAGATACGCCGGATGAAACGGAGTAATTTAGCCTCGTAGCGGTTAACGATATATAAAAAATTGTCCTGGTTTTCAAGGGTCAATTTCGCTAGCTCAGAGTCGGTTTTTTGGCCAAATTCAGGGCTTTCCACCATATAGATTAATACGTCATAAAGCCTCGGTTTCTTTCAAGCATCTTGAAGTTATTTCTAATTAATTTTCACCCGGTGATTTTTTGAATAAATAAAAATAAAAAATAAAACCCCGCCGATTAAATCCGAGACCAGATCTAAAGAGGTGTTAAAATATCCCCCGCTATTAGTATTGGGTAATAATAAAGAGGCAACAAACTCGATGATTTCATTAATCGCGCCGATGCCCAAGCCGGCCATCACCACTACCAGTCCAACACTAAACCAGTCTTTAATCGGATAGCTTAAAGAGGCTTGAATAATTTGGTACATCAAAAGAGTGGCGGCACCAAAGCCGATAATATGAACTAATTGGTCATAACGGAATACGTCATTGGTAATCGGTATGAGGATCAAATCATAAAGCCTTTGACCTTTTAGAGAAATTCCGCCGCCGGCAAAATGCATTAATCCCCATAATGTTAGCCACCATAATAAACCGTAAGTATACTTCATTTTTTTCATTGAACAAATAATCAATGAAATTATCACTAATATTAAGATCGCATAATAAACAAACTCGTAATTTTTGTCAGTGAGAAATATAAAAGCAAAGATGGCCACCATTAAAGCGTTAGCGGCCAAAATAATCAAATGATGCTTAGTCAGTCGATGGTTCATATATCTCTATATTATACTCTACTAAGGATAGCTAAGCAAAAACGGGGCGGAACTGATTTTTGTCACCTATTTTCTTTTTTCTTTGTTTATGCGATAATTGATTTTGAGGTGTTAAATTATTATTGGCTTTGGCCTCAAGCCAGAAGAGGGAAAGTATATGTTAAAAAATGATTCAGCCTGCTGTTCCTGGCGCCGCCCGAAGGTGATTCTAGCCTTAATCGGCATGTTGCTTTTGGCCGGGATTATAACGGTTTCGATTTTACGGGACCGGATCGTTAACCCGCCCCAGTGGCAGGTGTCAGTCATCGGCCAAGGCAAGATAAAATATCAGCCCGATATTGCCATTGTCAACCTGGGAGTGCAAATTGATAAAGCGGAAACTGCTCAATTGGCGCTTGATCAGCTTAACAATAAAATGACAGCCGTTTTGAAAGCTATTAAGGATTTAGGCGTCCCGCCAGAAGATATTCAAACCCAAAATTTTACGGTTTTTTCCCAATACGATTATGTTGACGGCAAGACCATCCCCGCCGGTTATAATGCCAATCAGCAAGTGGTCATTAAAGTCAGAAATCTCGGCCAGAATTCCGATTCAGTTAATAGTATTATCACTAAAAGCAGTGAGGCCGGCGCCAATCAGATTAACGGCGTTTCTTTTGATGTTTCTAATTTGGAAGATTTGAAAAATCAGGCCAGAATCAAGGCCATAGAAGATGCTAAAGGCAAAGCCGCAAGTCTGGCCCAAGCCGCGGGCATCCGGCTGAAAAAAGTCGTTGGCTTCTGGGAAAATATTATTCAGGCGCCGGGGAGCCCAATCGCCTATTATGCCGATGGCAAGGGCGGTGCCAACATTCCTGGCACCGGTGGCGGTTCGGTTCCTAGCGGCCTACAGGAAATTATTATTGAAGTCAGTTTGAATTATCAAGTGAAATAACTTAGTATATTAAAAAAGAAGGCCCGGCTTAAAGTTAGGCCTTCTTTTATTTATGTCATTTATTGTCCCACGATTCTAGCAAAGCGGGAAAAGTTATCAGTGATAAAATAAGCTTTTAATTTGTATAGGTCGGCTTTTTTATGGCTTACGCCGTTAACAATATCGCGGGCCGAGGTGTAGCCGGCGTTTTTTACCAGTTCAATTATTTGGTCATTATAGGCGCCGAAAGGATAGGAGAAAGTGCTGATTTTTTTGCCCAGCTCTTGTTCAATTCTTTCTTTACTGCCTAGAATTTCATCATTCAGCTTCTTTTGGTCTTTTTCTTTGTTTAAATAAAGATGATATTTACCGTGGACGCCGATTTCCATTCCCAACTTATCAAGTTCTTTAAGCTGTTCCCAGGTCAGGTAATTTTTGCTTTTGCCGATTGGATTAGTAAAAATAAAAAAAGTGGCGGTAAAATTATATTTTTGCAAGAGGGACAAAGCATTATCATATTGATTTATTAGGCCGTCGTCAAAAGTAATAATTACCGGTTTTTGGGGCAAGCGGAATCGGCCGGCAAAGTAATTATTCAAGTCAGCAAAAGAAATTGTTTCAAAATTATTATCTTTCAGGTACTGGAGCTGTTTTTCAAAATTAGCCGGGCTAAGAATGAATTGTTTATTTTTTTCGGCATCAGTTGTCTTTACTTCGCGGATGTGATGATAAATTAAAATCGGCACTTTGGCTTCTAGCTCAGCTGGGTTGACTGGCAGGGATTCTGGGCTAGTATTTTGGTTAATAATTGAAGAGTTGGTTGGTTTTAAATTACAGCCAGCCATTATTGGCAAAAGAATTATTATTGTTACAAGAAGTAGTTTTTTCATTTTGGTTTTGTGATTAGCCAGTCATAGGTGGTTTTAATGTGTCTTAGCCAAAACTATAGTGTCGATGATTTTATCCGATTCTGACCAGATGAGGTTAAAACCTCATCACCGAAACCGGAGAGCCGGTTTTAGTTCGGTAGCGGGGTTTTAACCCCGCTAGTAGAATTTTCGAACTCTGCAAGATGGGGTTAAAACCCCATCTCCGAACAATCTTGATTCAGACTTTGATTGGCCGTACAGCCAACTGCCAGCAGACTGAAAACTACAATAATGAATAAAAATATTTTTTTCATACTTTGGTTACTTTGATTTACTTGCTAGCTGGCCGCAAGAAGCTTTAATGTCTTGGCCGAAATTATAGCGTTGGGTCGCTTTGATCCCGTTCTTTTCCAGTTCTTTTTTAAAAGCTTGAACAGTTGAGCCGGATGATGGTTTGAATTTCCCAGTCGGATTATAGGTAATCAAATTCACCAGATAAAGTTTGTTCTTAAGCAATGCGGCTAATTCCCGGGCTTGGGCCAGCGAATCATTTATACCTTTAATCATCAAATATTCAAACATCACCTGGCGGGAAGTCTTTTTGACATAGTCATTGACGGCCGGCAGCAATTTTTCAAGCGGGTAGTTTTTGTTAATTGGCATCAGCTTGGAACGCAGTTCATCATTTGGTGCATGAAGCGAGATAGCTAAGTTGACCTGTAAGTTTTCTCCGGCTAATCTTTTTATCCCTTCAATTATGCCGCAAGTGGAAATAGAAATTTTTCGGCTGCCAATATTGAAATGAGCCGGATCATTGATGATTCTGATGGCTTTTAGCACCTCGTCATAATTTAAGAATGGTTCGCCCATGCCCATAAAAACCACATTGGTTATTTTTTTGTCTTCTTTTTTCAGCAAGCGGGCAAAAAATAAAATTTGTTCAATAATTTCCCAAGCGTTCAAACTGCGCTTAAAACCCATCCGGCCGGTGGCACAAAAAAGGCAGTCAAGCGGACAGCCCACTTGGGAAGAGACGCAAACGGTGCTCCGGCCGTCACGGTGCCCAAGCAACACGGCTTCAATTTTCAGGCCGTCACTTAAAGCAATCAAAGCTTTTTTGGTGTTTTCATCTTTAGCCACCATGACTTCGCCGTTGATTTTCAGGCTGCAGACAGTGTTTAGTTTTTCCCGCAAAGCCAAAGAAAGGTTTGAAGCTTTACTCCAGTCGTCAATCAGGTTAACAAAAACTGCCTGATAAACTTGTTTAATCCGGTATTTCGGCTCGCTGGCTAGAATTGTTTCCAGGCTTTTTAAATTCATTTTTATATCATAGAATAAATAATGAGAAATTGATGGATCATTTTATTTTTTTAATAATACCTAAATTAGCATTCACCTCTACTAAATCCCCGTCTTTAAAAGTTTTGGTTGCAACTTTTGTACCGATTATGCAGGGAATCTTTAACTCACGGGAAATTATTGCTGCATGACAAGTAATTCCGCCTTCATCGGTAATAATGGCGGAAACTTTGGGTAACAAAGGTACAAAATCAATGGTTGTCATTGGTGTCATTAAGATATCTCCTTTTTTCAACTTATAAAACTCCTGGATTCTCGTAATTATTTTTACTTTACCTTCTACCTTTCCTGAAAAAGCGGGCACTCCTGTAATTGTTGTCTTTTTTGGCATTTTAATTTCTGTTTGTAAATTTATAATTCTTTCAAAATCTTTTCCTTCTAATATTGTAATATCATTTTTAAATCTATATACGGCGAAATGATTTCCTTTCCTGATAAAAAGTTTATTTTTATTTAATTTTTTCCCTTGCAATGCGGCTATTACTTCCGGATAGGTCGCATATTGATATGTTCCAAAAGATAAACCTGCTCTGTCAGCCACCTCACTCAATAAATTCTGACACCAATATTTAGAGGCAAAAAGAACTTCTAATTCATAAGTATGTAGATACAAAAGATTTTGTAATGCCTTTATTTCGGTCAAAATCGAACCCCTTAAATGTAAATCACGTTTCATTTGATTGAATTGTTGCATTGGGTTTGATTGTTCAGCCCGCCGATTGTTTAGCAATTTTTTAATTTTTGTTTTAGCCTCTTTTATAGTTAGTGGCTTGTCAAGCCACCAATAATGAGCATCGATCCAATTATACCTATTAAGCCAATGATTCAATATCGATTTATTGCCTTTGCCGCTTATGGCTATAGCTAGCAAGTCTCTATTAGCTTGAGATACTAGAGTATCTTTAGTGGGGACTAAAATTTTTTCAAAATGATATCTAAGCTCATTTGCTGAATAACCATTTTGTTTTAGGATTATCCTTAGTTCTGATTTTATTTGTTTTTCAATTGTTTGGTTTAAAACATGTTTAAGTAATAAAAATGAGGCGACTGCGTTTAATTTATTCCAGTAACTAATAAAATATTTAAGCAATTCTTTATTAGATTTTTGATAATAATTTTTTCTTTTACCATATTCAAAGCACCATTTTTCAAGTGATTGGCAATGTTGGTTTAATCTAGCGACTACTCTTTTGAAAAAAAGGGGGTCTTTATTTCCTTCTTTTCTTAGTAGCTGTTTGAGCGCGTTGACATCGCTTTGACTCCAAAACCAATCGTTGCCAATCCGCTTCTCATTTTGGAAAGAAAAATTTACGCCCGTTATTCTATAAAACCATTTTTTAGGGTATTGGCTGCCAATATTAAGATAGACCCAAAGTGGCGGCACCTCATTATGACGGGAAATTAATAAATTCCACTTTATTTTTTTGTCTTTTTTCAAGATTTCATTAATCATCATATTATTTTGTTTATAGTATACCAAAAAACCGCCCGCCAGGCTTGTTTAATCCGGTACCTCGGCTCGCTGGCTAGAATTGTTTCCAGGTTTCCTAGATTCATAGACTACTCTATTATAGCATATAGCCAAAGTTGGTATTAGGTAAGATTTTGAACCAAAAAACCGCCCTTCGATAAACCTCGGGGCGGTTTTTTGTGATTGTTATTGGAAGAAAATTTAGACCTTTTGGACTTGAGTTGCGGCCGGGCCCTTTGGTGTGTCTTTGACTTCAAAGGTCACGGTGTCGCCTTCTCTAAGCGAGCTGAAATCAGTTCCAACCACTTCATTGGCGTGAAAGAATAAATCTTTCTGTTCGCCAGCTTGGCTGATAAAACCGAAGTTTTTGTCAGTCAATTTTTTGATTGTTCCTTGCATGATTGTAATAGAGATAAAGTGAATTAGTTTGTGATAGTTAGTAGAAATTCGACTTTATTTCTATGATAACTATGCTACTGGCAATGATTACCGCGTTAATTCGCGATTTTCAGTACCAGTTATTATCTTAGCACGGATTGAGAAAAAAGTCAACCCCTGTTTACACCTGGTGCTTGCCATTTTGATTTTGTGAATATCGAAAACTAATTTAGCTACAATTGGATGACTAGGGTAAAACTCATCATTAGTATATTGAGCCATTTTTTTAGACCCCCTTTTTACCACGCTTCGCCTCATATTTTTTACCTAGCGGCGAAGCGGGTAACTCCCCCTTGAGACAAGGGGTAGGAATATGGAATTTCGATATTCACGTTAATTTGAGGGGGTTGATTATTTTTTAAAATTATGCAATAATGATTTGCCGGGCTGGAGGGAAAGCCGGATTGTAAAGATGAACTTGTTATGCCCCTTGCGAGAGCGTAAAAATATGAACCAAATTTGTTTTGGGAATTTCAGGGGAAACAGACGAGGGATTCCTGAGCAAGAATCCGACAAACAAGGTCCAAGCAAGCTAAGACCGGAGCCTGACGGGTTTAATCGTCTTGCCCGACACGTCGACATTCAGTCTGGTGTCGATATCTCGTCAGAAGAAGCCAAGCCTGATGGGCTGCACAGCATGTCGCGGCTTCATCGGAAGAAGACCAGAGTAGTAATCGCTGCAGATGGTTTGAGGCTTGTATTGTCGCCCGGAGATCAGAAAGTGCGTGAACATCCACGTCTCCTGATCTGCCGACCTCCGAACAACGGAGCAGATTGTTTTGCCACAAGCCTCCGTGGTGAGATAGTCTGCTCCTATCCAATTCATTTCTGTGTCAGAACTACTCTGACACAGTGACTAATAGATTGTTACGAGGGTTCTAACCCGGAGGAGATTTCAAGATGTCCAGAATAAGTGCAGAATGGCTTCAAAGCCCCAGTACCGGCAGGTTCATTGTCCGGCTAAAGGGCAACCACTTGGTCCGCGGGGAGGGCGCGAATCGGAGCGCCGCGACTCAAGCTTTTCTGAGGGCCTGCAAAAGCCAAACCGGGCTCTCTAGCGACCGCAAGTCGTATATCATCCGTAAGGCCAAAGTCGATTGATTCACGACTGTTAATTGTTCCTTGATCTTGTCCCTCTTAGGGACTCTTTTTTTATACAAAAAACAGCAGATAAATTCTGCTTTTTTGAGGGTCTTTTGGAATAAACAAAATTGAAGAGTAGAGTTATGAAATTATTTAAATATTTGTTTAATCTGCCCGCAGATAATTTTATTGCCAATAATGGAATTGTGATTTTTGTAATCAAAAGAATTGGAATTTAAGTTAATGGCCTGTCCGCCGGCCTCAGAAACTATCAGTGAGCCGGCGGCATAATCCCAGTCTTCGCCAAAAGGATCCAAGGCGATCCTGCCTTCAATTTTGCCCTGGGCGATTAAGCCGAATTCGTAGCCGCAGGTGATAGTTTTAAATAACATTGTTTTATTTCTTAGGGCCAAAAATAAATCTAAATTTTTTCTTTTTGCCAAGTCTATTTCATAAGTCAGATAACCATCGGTTAAGCCGCGGTTACTCACCTTGAGATTTTTATTATTTAACCGCGCTCCCCGGCCAAGCTCGGCATAAAACATTTCGCCGGTGACAAAATTATTAATTGCCGAAAAAACCACTTGGCCGGAATCTATCAAGGCAATCATGGTAGTGCAAAAAGGAATCCCGCGGACAAAATGGGCGGTGCCGTCAATGGGGTCAACCAGCCAGAACCGTTTAGCCCTTTTATTCCCGCCGAATTCTTCGCCAAAAAAATCAATTGCGGGATAGAGCTTACCCAAATTAGCGGTCAGATATTTTTCCGTTTTTAAATCAAGCTTAGTAACCACCGAATGAGCCAGGCGGCCTTTCTGGTTGGAAATTTCAATTTTTCCGAAATATTTTAGCAATTCCTTGCCCGCTTGGCGGAGGATTGGCAGAATTTTTTTGGCGTAAGTCATATAATTTATTGTACCAAAAAATCGCCTACTCGTCCCACTCTATTTTTTTAATTACTGTTGGCAATTCTTTTAATGTTTTGATAAAATATTTAACGGCGCGCGCTTGAAATTCTTTCTTGGTGTAAGCACCGCTCAGTACGCCGACAAATTCAATTTTGGCTTTGCGAGCCGCTTGCCAGTCAATCAGGGTGTCGCCAACGTAAATCGCCTGGGCCGGATTGATTTTTAATTTTTGGCAAGCCAGCAGTAATGGTTCGGGATTGGGTTTATGCTTGCCGGTATCACGCGGCGTGATGAAAAATGAAAAATATTTTTTTGATTTTCCCAATGAACTGTTTAACTTACTCAAGCGTCTGGAAGTGACAATGGCTTTTGGCAGTTTGATTTTTTTCAAGGCGCTTTCAAGGCCGCCAACCAGCTTCATCTCCGGTTCGTATTTCTCCCAGACGCGCAGTTGAATGGCTCTAAATTTAGGATTTTTGCCAATCACCCGTCTGATCATAGCCGGACCCGGCAGGCCCAAAGCTGAAATAACTTTTTTGCGGCTGGGTATTTTTTTGCCACACAAAACTGCGGCTTGCTGATAAACTTTAACCACCACATTGGTGTTATCGGACAAAACCCCGTCAAAATCAAAAATTATGGCTTTAATCATATTAATTTAACTATACCAAAAAATTGCCTGTTCGGCGATTTTTTAGCTGATAAGATTTTTTTGTAACATTACACAAACAAATGGCAAACTAAGTAAAAGTGATGTATAATACCAGTAACTATTTATAACATTATTATTATGCAAAATTTGCAAAAAGACTAATTATATGAACACGTTATCTAGCCGCAGAATAATAATTCTCTCTCTGGTTTCTTTGTTGTTGGGGGTAACTTTCAATTATCTGTTTTTCCAAAAACAGTTTGGCATTTCTGTCGTGGTTTATATTTTTTTTCTGCCATCAGCTTTTTTCTTGTTATTTCATTTGTTTAGAATTAATTTTAATCGTAGTATTTACTGGTATGCGATACCGCTGGTCTTTTTTTCCGGCATGGCCGCAATCCGCGATAATGAATTCTTGCTTTTTTGGAACTGTGTTATGGTTTTGGGCATTTTGCTTGTTTTCATCGGCCACGTCATTGGCAAAAGCATAATTAAATACGAGATTGTTGATTATTTGCGGACCGGAATTTTGCTGCCAATTAAAATATTTCTAGGATTCTTCAGTTTATTGGGTAGGATTTTTTTAGCAAATGATAAAATCGGAAAAAACAAAAAAATTACCCAAGTCGTAAAGGGAGTCGTTATAACCATTCCGATTCTTTTGATCCTCATTCTCTTATTATCTTCATCTGATTTGATTTTTAATCGTTTAGTTTCAAAAATTTTTTTCATTCAAATCAGTGAGGAGATTTGGTTTCAGACCATAATTATCGCCTTTGTGACCTTAGCCTGGCTGGGGATATTTGCTTACGCGCTTGAGAACGCCAAGGTTGTAGCTAGCCCCGTTGTACCGGCAGACGAAAACAAACGCAAATTCGGTTTGATTGAGGCTGGTATTTTGTTGGGAACAACAAGCCTGCTGTTTTTAATTTTTGTTATCATTCAGGTCAGATACCTGTTTGCGGGTCATGATGCCATTGCTACCTTTGGTTATACCTATGCTGAATATGCACACAAGGGTTTTGCCGAGCTGATTTTGGTATCGCTGATTACTTTTGGGATTATTTTTCTTTTGGAGCGCTTTGTGCTTCGGTCAGGCCAAGGCCACGCCAAGGTCTTTCAGTGGTTATGTTTGATACTGACTGTGTTGATTTATATTATTATGGCTTCGGCGTTTTTGCGATTGTATATATATGAGCAAGCTTACAGCTTTACGTTATTAAGAATTCTGGTTCAGGCTTTCATAATTTGGCTGGCGGCAATTTTTGTTTGGCTTCTGGTAAAAATTTTCCTTTCATTAAAAGATTCAGTTTTTCTTTTTGGGGTGTTTGTTTCGGTGCTTCTTTTCTTCGCGGTATTTAATCTATTTAATCCCGACAATTATATCGCCCGCAAAAACATTGAACAGTTTGCCGCGGCCGGAAAACTGGATTTGAAATATTTATCAACATTATCCGCCGACGCCGTTCCCCAAATCGTTAAATTGTTGGAGTATAAAGGTGTCAATGACAACCAAGGAGAAAACCTGGCTGAAAGCGCAAGATTGCATTTAGAAAAAATGAAAACGAAGCTTGATGGCCCTAGCTATCAACAATGGCAGTCATTCAATTTTTCCCGCGCTCGAGCCATATATATTATTGACCAAAAATAATAACGAAGCGCTATTTGTTACGATTCGAGACTTGTTTTACCTTGTCCAGTTCGTCCGGAGGCAGGTCTGAATATTGCCAAAATAGATAAATAAAAATATCCGACACAATGTCGGATATTTTTATGTAGAGCTTATTAAAATAAAAGGCAAACTTTCTAAAAAGTGAGCGGTGCAGTGATTGATTCACCGACCGTATAATTAACAAAAAAAGCATCGGATAGATCATCAACATAGGTTGACCACTTACTTCCGTACATACTTTGGCCAATCTCTGGCGTAGTGACGTAGCGCAAAACACCGCCTTTATCAACCACGTATATTCGTGGATCAGTTTGGATTTTAACCATCCGCACACCCGGCCGATATGTCACATTGCCACCTAAAGCAATCTGAGCCAGCTGCTCATCAGTAATAGTAATCACATTTTTGAAGTCGGCATACCAACTGGCGTAAATTTTTTGATTCGGAAATACGTAGCGCTTACCATTAGCCCCACAATAATAGACGGCAGTCGAGGAGCCTTTAATTAAGGTATTTGAGGTGCACGTTGTCACGGTAGTGCTGACTAAACTTTTATCTTCATTAATCGTTTGGGCACTCAATCGTGCGGCCTCGGGGTTAAACGAACCCGGGTGTGCCGCGGCGAGCAAGCTGGGGTAAGAATTAATAGCGGCACCGTCTGGAGTGTGAATCTCGAAGTGTAAATGCGCTCCTACATTCTCGGCATTACCACTGTCGCCCACCCAGCCAATCAACTGTCCGGCCTTTACTAGTGATCCGCGGCTTATTGTTGGAGCGTAGGCGTAGACGGTACCACCTAAGCCGTCATCGGTACCAGGCGTGTCATTGTTAACGTGGTAGTAGCGGTATGAGTAGCCGTCGTTGTCATTAATATATATACCATAACCCCAGGACGGTTCTTCCTGAGGTAAAGAAGTCACTCGTCCGTCAACAGCCGAAACTAGCGGTGTCATTTTTTTGGCAAATATGTCAGTACCTTCATGCACCCGACCGCCTGCTCGCGGATCGCCGAAAGTATCAGAAAAAGTAGTATATACTCCCTGTATCGGAAAAACAATCTGCCGGATTTCTTCAGCGCCTGTTTGCGGCGGTAGCATGAGGGTGAAAATACTAATGGCTAAAATTATTTTTTTCATATGATTCATTATACCCCGCCAAAGGCGGGCAGGCAAAAAAATCGCCTATTCAGCGATTATTAAGATGGTAGAGCTTGTCGCAACGAGTGGCAAACCTAAATAGATTTCAACCATTCAGTAACTTCAAAGTTAGTTTCAATCATTTCTTTTGCCTCACCATAATTCACATCCTTACCTTTATGGATGATCTCGTTTCTAGTTTTATCATAGAGTGTGCACCATTTATTCCATAGATCAATATTTGAATCAAATAAGCATGTATTTTTAAGTTCCTTTAAGCACTCTTTCAATCTCTCCTTAGTGCGCCAATGTTGATCAAGATACTTAATTGTGTCTGTCTCAGATTGCCCTTGATTTATTAGTGATGAAAATAATAGGTTCTCCAAAAATATTTCTAAAGACTGGAATGACTGTACAACAGTTAGTATATATTCTTTTTTCTCAAAGGAATTTATTGTGTCAAGTGATAGCAAGCTGTGCAAATCTGGTCTTGATCCAACTTTCAGCATTTGTTCTATGCGTTCTACTTCTATTTTTGACCTATTCATTGGAGCAGCTTGAATTCCAAGACCAGATGTTAATATATAAAATCCTATTTTATGATTTATAAAATAGATCATATTAATATTTAACGAGCCAAGTCTTTCTATATATGCTTGATTTGTTATGTATCTATAAGCATCTAATACCCTGTTGACTATCATCAAAGCTTTTTCTCCAACTGCCATTAGAATTTTTTTATGATCCTCAGCTTCTAGTTGTTTTTGGGATGCTTTATAATCAAATTGGACATAAAGTTTTGAATAACGGAAAACACCATTTTGATCTTTAATTTTTTCCAAGTTTGTTCCTGTAAAATTTTGTTGCCATCCTTCACTTGGGTTTATAGGAATAACAGGAGTTATTATAGTGCTTTTTTGGAAATAAATAGTCCTATCCTCAGCATAAAAATCCACATCACTTGAATTTTTACCTTGGTCTGATGCTTGCTGCGTCCATATTTTATTAAAAATCACCAGCGCATGTATATTTTCTTCGGGGATATTAATCTCCATCTCATAATTGTTAGGTAGATGGAGACAATAGGGCAAATGTATATCAAGAAGAACATTACCATAATTAAAATCATTAAGTGCATCAGGATCAGAATAACTAAATCTCATAGCGTTATAAGTAATGCCCATAACAGATGTTGGTGAAACTTCAGCTATCTCTTTTGTCAATTTTTCCTTAATTTGTTCCTTGTCGAGTCGTTCTATTTTATCTTTGTCCTCAATTTTATATAATTGCAAACGTATTTCATCGTCTTTACAGAAATGTTTTGCTTCAACCCATGCTATGGTTCTATTTTTAATCCTCCTCGGATCCCTCATACCGTTTATAAGTAAAAATTAAGTCCAAAGTTTATTTTACACCTTTAGCCATAATGTGACAAATTAAAAAATCAAAGCCAATATTTACAAAATTTAGCAAAAAACCAATACCAAATAGAAAAATTAATGGAGCTTGAATTTACCCATTTTTTCTGTTATATTATGAATACAATTAAGTGATCTAAACTCGCTTATGCGAGCATGGTCTCAAATCGTACAGAACGTTAAACCCGTCATGGGGCGTTCTGTACGTTATGTGGGGAAACTCACATAGGCCGAGAGGCTCCTGTGGCGGGCTTTATGTTATGAAAAAAGAAGAATACAAAAAGTTGAGAGATAAATATAAATCCGAAAACTTAAGAGGTATTTTTATTGCAGAATCCCCACCTAAGAGTGGTAAATTTTTTTACAACGAGAAAGGGTTTATTAATGAAGACCTCTTTTCAGCAATGATGAAATTTATTAATGAGCAACCAAAAACAAAAAGAGAGGGGCTCAGTGCTTTTAAAAATAAGGGATATTTTTTAATTGATTCAATCTACGAGCCAGTTAATAAAATCAAACCAGAAAGGGAAAAAAATAGAAAGATTTTAGGGAACATAAATGGGTTGATAGCAGATCTTGATAAAATTGTTAATGGATCAAGGATTAAGGTTGTTCTAATAAAAAACAGCATTCATCAAATCCTTTATGGACCATTAACTGCTATTGGCTACAAAGTTATCAACAAGGAGCCTATCCCATTTCCATCAAGAAGCCAAAAAAATATAAACAGCTTTTTAACTAAGTTAAGAAAGCTTAAAATTTAAAAATATTTAGAATTTTTAATTAATCTCACATAATCTAATTAGAAAGTTTAAAAATATAGATTACCGCTATGGTTAAAAGAAACCTCAAATTAACACTTGTGATCTTCGCTATTTTATTTATTTTGATAATAATTTTAGGGATATTCTACTGGTGGCAAATTAGGCCATATATTATAGTTAAAGAATGTAATGACTTTGCTCATAAGCTAGACCGAATAACTGAAGAGCTTGGCAGTGGTATGAATTATAATGAAGCATATCAAGACTGTTTAAGATCCAAAGGGATTAATAAATAATTTTTAAACAATATGTCCATTATCAAAAAACTTCTACTTCAAGCATTCTTATTGGTAGTTATAATTGCACTAGTTTGGCTATATGCTTGGGGCATTACTTCTCAAGATCAACTTTTTACCGCTGGCGTTTATTTTTCCTATCTTTTTAATTATCTGCTTCTAAGCCTTTTTGTATTCATACCAGTATCCGCCTTATATTTTATTGGCAGAACCAATCGGGTTATATTGGGTAGAATATTTAGAATTACTGCTACAATTTCAATTTTAGTAACTTTGTCTTTATTTTTGGTAAGCCTTATTGCTGATAAATTTAGTAGTGGAATTTGGAGCTACTTGGCCTACTTGATTTATTTAGTCTCGATTATCTTGTTTTATCTAGCCATTAGAATTAATAAGTCCTTAGCCGTTTGAGATATAAGACAGAATCTGACTTTAAAGAAAGTGCTCAAAGTAATCTAAAATAGGCAGACAAAACAAAAACAACCAGCTGGTGCTGGTTATTTTGGTACCGCCACGGGGAATCGCCCGCCTCGCCTTGACTCATCTAAGCACAGCCCCGGCGAGTCGAGGCGGGAACCCCGGTTACCCCGCCTTTGCCTCTCAACAAGCTCGAGACTTCGGCGGGCAGGCAGGATGCTCCGCACCAAAATATTTTATTGATTTTATACACTGGTACACAATATCGTAACAAGTGGCAAACCACTTTGCCTGTTTTAGGTTTACACAAATTTTTATTAAATTACCTCAAATTTTAGTTTACCGCAAGAATAGTATCTTTTCAATTCTTTGCTTGCGCAACTATTTTTTTATATCCGTCTATTAAATACAAAACCCCAGGAATTAGGGGGACAGATAAGTTTATGCTAAGATTTGCTTCCGTCAGAAGTCCGACAATAAAACCGATTGCGATTGAAATGATTATAAGCCATCCTCCGGCTTTAGGATATTTCCAGCCCAAAGCCAGACCGATAAAAACCAATGGCATCATAGATAGCGCAACATTTTCCCATAATGAATAGTCAGGTTTAGCAAATGGCAACGGGTTACCGTAGCCAAAATAAAACGGCAAGGCAAAAAGTAAAATACACAACGCTAGTATTCGGGCAGACCATTTGGTTACATTTAATTTTTTTTGATTCATATTTTTTGGCTTAAGAATATTTGGCAAACTCAAATTAATTATGTTAATTTAAGCAAATTAGTTAGTTTTGATCTACTTTTTATTTTACCACCTTTAATACAAGGCGGCAAACTCAATTTCGTCTCTAAGTTAAAACAAAAAGCGGAGTTTTAAACTCCGACTTTTTGATTGGTACCGCCACGGGGAATCGAACCCCGATTACCAGGATGAAAACCTGGTGTCCTAGCCGTTAGACGATGGCGGCATGATAGTAAAATTATGAGGTGGGCTAACCACTAGACCCGCTTCGACCCGCATCTTGAGTGAAACCGGCGAGGCGAGGCGATGGCGACATTTTAGCATTAAATTTTCCAAGCTAAAACTGCCAAGTGGCAGTTTTAGCTTTATTCTAACAAATTATATAATAGTCTAATTCAGTCGTTTAGTCAATTTATTCTAAGACCGGACCGTCTTCGTAATAATTAAAGTGGATTTGATTTAAGGCGACAACTTCGGCCCATTCAAAATTATTGGCCTCAAAAACCGCTTCCGATTTAATCAAGCGTTTTTTAGTACCATCAATAAGGTAAACTTGAGATTGGTTGCCATTTTTGATTAATCTGACATTAGGGTAGGCATCAATGTCCAGCTGGTCGACCCGGGCGACATTGCCCCAGTAATTATCAGCATAGCTGACAAAAACCGTGGGCGAAGGAATATTAATCTTCAGCCATTTATGATCGGGCCGTTGGAATAAGTAATAGATTAACGGATTGGTCGGCGTCCGGACCAAATTGGCATTGGCATACCGGTTTAAAACCGCGCGGGAAACAGTTTTGACTTCGCTCCACTGGCACTGATATTTGGCAAAAGCCTGGGGACTGGTGATGTAATGTTTTTGGCCGGTTTCCAAGATTGCCCAAATATCAGGGCTGTCGGCAGTTTTGTATAAAGCTTTAAATTTAGTATAGCCTAAATCGGGGTTACAGACGTATGCCGGAACATTGGCTGAAGCTTTCTTGTAATAGCCGTCATCATAGCCGGCTTCATAGCCCTGATTGTAACTGTCGCTGTTATCGCCAGTATTGCCGCGTTTGTTATCATAACTTAAGTTAGCGGCACTGTCATTTTTGCCGTCAGTATAACCTTTTTGATAGCCTAACTGATAATCATCATCAGTGGTAGCGCCTAAAACCACGCCACCGCTACCCAGCGACTGATTATAGGTTAAAACATCTTGGATAGTGCAGCCTTCAGGCAAAGGATAAAAGGTTAAGCGAGTATCGCCCTTAAAGGTGAAAACGGCGCCGCTTTTGCTTCTTTCAGCATAGTATATTTCCAGCTTATGATAGCCGGCGGTTAAATGAGTTGACTTTTCTTCGGTTTTGGCCGGATGAACGCCGCCCAAGCTACTGATTAATTTATCATCGATAAAAAGCCAGGAATCATCATCGGAAGTAAGTTTATAGGTGTAATCACCATCAGCCGGTACCTTGATAATCGCCCGCCAGTTAACGGCGAAGTGATAAGGGTCACCCGGTTTGCCTTCATCAATGGGGAAAAAGCGACTGCCGAAATCAATTCGTTGGTCAACCCGGCTGAAACTGAAGTACTGGTCATTATACCAGTCATTTTCTCGGGCGACTTTGGGATTGGTAATTTCTTTGCCTTTCCAAAGGTTCATATCCGGATGCTTTGAGGTTAAGTTATAGTAAAGGCCGTAGAAACCAAAGTCGGTTCTTAAATCAATATCGCAAGTTGAAGCGCCTAAGACTTGGCCGGGATAATCCGGGGTTTCTTGATCGGAGCCGCCGACATCGCTGGAAGCGGATTTAGTTGAGAAAGTATAGCCTTGGGTTTTTAATCTTTTTCCAAAAACATCCTTAGCTTCGATCTCAAAATAATAAAGAGTGCCGGTTTTTAAGCCGGTTAAAGTGACCGACTGACTGAAGTCACGCGGCGGGTTAGTGCTGACCGCCGTGCCCAAAGAAGAGCTCGTGCCATAACGCACAGTGCCCGATGCCAGTTTATTGGTCCGCCAGGAAATCACCGCCGTTGTCTGGGTGATATTCGGATCATTTTCGCCGGCGGGCTTAACATCATAAATAATCAGTTCGTCATTATCACTGACGTTAGTGACTTTGGTCCAGAAAGTCATGTCATACCATTTTGAAATATTGCTGTCCTCATCTTTAGATCGGACTTGGAAATGATAGTAAGTGCCGTCAGTCAGGCCACTTAAGGTCAGATCGTGAATTTTAACCAATTTGCCGTCGGTTTTAGTCTTGCCGTAAGTGGTAGTCATGCCGTAAACCACTTCGCTGGTGGCTTTTTCGTCAGTCAGCCATTGAATGGTGGCGGTCCCGCCAGTGGTATAAGCCACTGAAACATCGGAAATAGTCGGGCTTTTGCTGTCGCCGGCTTTATTGGTTTTAAAATATTGTTCAAAAGAAATAACCTCACTGATATCATCATCGGCCGTAATCCGGAAAAAATAATCAGTCTCCGGTAAAAGACCGGAAATGGTCATGGTTTGTTCGCTAGTTTTTTGGTTGGTCTGTAAAGTCCAATTATAGTCATTGGTAAAGAAACCGTACTCGATTTTGCCATAAGCCGGCCGGTTGGTCTGCCAGCTGATCGTCGCGGTCTTGTCCGTTTTATTGATGATTTTAATATTAGCAATCGTCAAAGGGCTGCCCGCTAAAAGCGTGCCAGCCGGAATCAAAAGACTGGTTAAGACCGTTATGATAAGTAACTGGGTCATAACCATTTTTTTAGCTAGATTTAATTGATTTTTTTGGCTAAATATAGTCATAGAATTTATGTGTTTTAACAATATTCAATTATAGCACACCTTATTTATTTTGTCAAGATTTTTTGTTTGACACCATCAATTAAATCAAATAAAGTAATATCAGCTGATTACTATTCGGTTGGTAGGTCTTTGTGAATGAGTTGTAGTATGGCTAACAAAAAGGAGGATTGCGTGTTATGGATAAAGGATTGTTGTTAAGATTTATTGCCGCCTGGGGTCTCATACAAGAGGCCAAACGCAAGTGCGAGAATAGTCTTATCTCGCACTTGCTGGGTACTATGGATGCGCTGTTTCGATTGGAGCTCATCCAAAAGGTGCCATGTCCCCAAAGCATGATTACTTGGATGAAGGAGGGAGACAGGTCGGCCATAACCACGGCAGACATCACTTCGCCCGATGCTTTGGACGGGGATGAATTGGCTGAATGGGTTTGGCTCAAATTCGCTTTGGCGGGCACTGTTTCAACCTATGCCAAAGGCGGTCAGAAAGCGGCTGTTTTGGCAACGCAATTGGGCATCTGCGAAGCCTTGTACGAATTCGAATCGTTAGATGTTACCGTGGACCGCCAAACCCCCGGGTTAGCGGAATTGGTTACCGCAATGACTGCATCTTTGCCGTTTATGCGTATCGGTGCGGTTGACTGATTCGTTTGGGCCCGGCTTTTGGCGCTGCCCGTGTCTGTACCTTGATCCTGCCCGATGAGGGAATCCCTTTATTACTTACTCGTATTGACCGCCGGTTGATGCGAGTTTTTTCTTGCTTTTATCGGCCTAATTTTATATAATAAGAGCGCAAGAAAATTTTTTTAAAAAAATGGGTTTACTGAAAAAGAAACAAAAATCATTGGTTGAAACCGAATTGTCGGCCGAGGAGCAAATTGCTTTTCATCAGGAAGATAATTCTCTTTTTGGGCCAAACTGGCTGGACGAAGATAATGAAGGCCAGCTGCTTTTAGATGTTTTTCAGGATGATAAAAACATTTATATCAAATCAACCATCGCCGGAGTCCGGCCGCAGGATTTGGATATTTCGGTTAATAATGACATGCTGACTATCCGCGGCAGCCGCAGTCACGAGCAGGCCGTGTCGCAAAAAGACTATTTTTTTCAGGAATGCTATTGGGGCAACTTTTCCCGTTCAATCATCTTGCCAACCGAAGTAAAAAGTGATAAGATTTCAGCAACTTTAAAAAACGGGGTACTAACCGTTACCCTGCCTAAACTTGAAAGGAAGAGAAACATTCCTGTCAAAGTGAAGGAGGAATAAGATGATTATTGATGATTTCAATCAAGCTAAAAATCGTTATTTTTTTGAAGGAACAATTGACCGGTTTGAAGATAAGATGGCGGTGATTGTAATCGAGGATGGCCAAACATTGCTTTGGCCGATAAAAAATTTGCCGGAAGATTCAGACAAAGGCAAAAAAGTCAGGATTATTTTAAGCACCAGCAAAACCGACCTGGAAGACCGGGAAAAAGCGGCCAAAACGATTTTAAACAAAATTCTAAAAACCAATAACGAAAATGACAAATAAACCTTTTGCCAAACCGGGTGAAATTAAAAGCAAGAAGGGGTGGTTAATTTTGGCCGCCGCTTTTTTTATTTTTGTTTTAGTCATTATCAGCCTTGTTTTCTGGGTGGAAACAAGTTATGCCAACCGGTTTTATCCCGGTTTGAGAATCGGCTATTTAAAGATTGGCGGCCAGACCAGAAATCAGGTTTTGGAAAAACTCAAAACCATTGAAGGAAATATCCAAACCAAAGGTTTGAAATTCAGTGCCGAAGGCAAAGAAGTGGGCATCAACCCGATTATGGTTTCTGCCACTGATCCGGATTTAGCCAATCCAATATTGGTTTTTAACTGGGAAAGGACTTTAGATTCAGCTTTTGGCGTTGGTCACTCCGGGAATTTATTTAATGATTTAATCAGTCAATTGAAGCTAGCCATTTTTAAAGAGCAGATCCCGGTTTCTTACAATTTGAATCAGCCGGAATTAGTTAATATTTTGCAAGCCAATTTTGCCGGTTTGGAAAAGCCGCCGATTAATGCCCAATTGAAAATTCAAGGCAAAGAAATCGAAGTAATTAGTGAGCAATCAGGCTATGTTTTTGAATACCAAAAGGCCGTTGAACAATTGGCGAATAATATCAATAACTTGGACTTTTCCCCGATTAATTTTGAATTGAAGTTTCAAAAGCCGCAAATCAAGAAAGCCAATACCGGCTCAGCGGTTAATAGCCTGGAAAAGATTTTAACCATTGAATCGATAAAGTTGACTGCCGGTTCAGAAGGATGGGAGATTAAAAATGAAGAATTGGTCAATTGGCTGGAGTTTCAAATGGTTGCTGGTGAAGTAGTCGTTGGCCTTAATCAAGATAAGGTTTTAGAGTTTTTAAAACCAATTGCCGAAGCGGTCAATGTTGAAGTCAAAGACGGCAAGATGAAAATAGAAAATGACCGCGTTACGGAATTTCAGGCTAGTCAGGACGGCAAGACTTTGGATTTAGAAAAAAGTTACCAAGAAATTAACAGCCAAGTTGTTGCTGGCGAGGCCAAAGATATTGAATTAGTTATTAATGTGTCGCCCGCCAGAGTTAAAACGGCTGATACCGATGTGACCAATTTGGGCATTAAGGAGATAATCGGCCGCGGGACTTCTAATTTTGCCGGCAGTCCAAAAAACCGGCGGCATAATATCACGGTTGGCGCGGCCAGTTTAAATGGAATTTTAATCAAGCCAGATGAAGAGTTTTCTTTGCTTAAAGCTTTGGGTCCGGTTGATGGCGAACATGGCTATAAACAGGAATTAGTAATTAAAGGCGACCGGACCATTCCGGAATACGGCGGCGGCCTTTGCCAAATCGGCACCACGACTTTCCGGGCCGCTTTGTATTCCGGCTTACCCATTACTAAACGGCAAAATCATTCTTATCGCGTGGTTTATTATGAACCGGCGGGCATGGATGCCACAATTTATGATCCAGCCCCGGATATGAAGTTTATCAATGACACCGGGCATTATATTTTATTTACTGCCAGAATTTCCGGCGACACTTTGATTTTTGAATTTTATGGCACCAAAGACGGCCGAAAAATTGAAATTTCTCCTGATCCGCCGTCAATATTTAATATTTCCAGCCCGGGCGAGCCGCGCTACATTGAAACCGAAGATTTAAAACCGGGTGAAAAGAAAAAAATCGAAACTGCTCATAAAGGGGCGGATACTTATTTCAAATATACCGTGACTTATTCTGGCGGTGAAGTCAAAGAGCAGGAATTCAAAAGTCATTATGTCGCCTGGCCCGAAGTTTGGCTAGTGGGCAAAGAACCAACTGCCACGACGACGGATCAGACTGCGCCTCAAGACGGAGATTTACCAGCCGTTGAAACCCCGCCAGCTGAACCGATAGCGCAATAAGTTTTTGTTTTTGATTTAGGCTTAAGGCGTCCCTGCCGAGAGTGCCAACCCAAAGACATTTCAGATTTAGTTAGTATCCTTAACAATAAAATCAAAAAACCACTCTTTAATTATAGTGAGTGGCTTTCTGATTAATCTAGTCAAAAGTCTGCAGACAAGAAGTTTGTTTCTGGGAGTAATTGAGCCGAGGCCGAATTTTCCAAGAGACAAACTCCGTGCTTGTCGTGCCTGCAGAAATTGGACAGCAAGTTAAAGGAGGTTTGTATTGAAAGGTACAAATGTTACTTGCTATCCAAATTTCTACAGGCACTAAGAGCCCCCTCTCTGCTTGGCACAAGAAGCACCGCGGAGGGTGTTGAGACCCGTTTTGGGCTGTCTGCAGACTTTTGAGCAGATTTAAGTTAGTGATTTTTCAATGTTCAAAATAACATATTATGATAGCACAATTTAAAATCTTTGTCAATGGTTTTGGTTGTAGAATAGCAAAAAATCGCCAAATTTAGCGATTTTTTTGTTTTTCTTTTGACCGGTTTGACCGGTGTTTTTATTTTTAACTTTAATTACTGATAGATTCTAACTAATTTCTCTTTGGCGGTCAAGCCTTTAACTATTTCCACTTGTGACTGGCTGACCTGGTACTTTTTAGCCAAAAATTTAATCAGCTCGGCGTTAGCTTTACCTTTGATCGGTGCAGCCTTAAGCCGGATTTTAAGATAGTTTTGTTTTTCCTCGATAATTTCAGTTTGACTGGAGCGAGGAATTACTTTAACCAGGATATCCATAAGGGTAAAAGAAAAAAATAAGAAATTAAGAAATTAAAAAAATAAAGGTTATAAAAAGTATTTAATTTCTTAATTTTTTTATTTCCTTACTCTCTCCATGTTATATATTCTTTAGAAGCTTGAGCAGTTGCTGATGAATTTTTCCGTTTGATGCCACCATGTCTTTTGATTTCAGGTTCCAGTCGGCTCCGGCAAAATCAGTGACTTTGCCGCCGGCTTCCCTGACTAGTAATGTGCCCGGACCGACATCCCAGGGGTGGGCGCCGGGAATAATAATGCAATCAGTCCGGCCGCAAGCGACAAAGCCCATTTCAACAGCGGCGGCGCCCAGCTGGCGGGAATCCAGGCTGATAAGTTTAATTTTATTATAGATTTTCAGGGCGCGTTTAATATCATTTTTGGCGCTGCCATGGCAGAAAGTCAAAAATGACTCAGCTAAACGAGTGCTTTGGGAAATTTTTATTTTTTTACCATTCAAAAAAGCCCCTTTGCCTTTTTGGGCAAAATAGAGTTCTTTCATCGCGGGCATATAGGCGCAAGCCAAGATTGGCTGGTTTTCGAAAAACAAAGAAATGCCCACGGCAAACATCGGGCTGCCGATGGCATAATTGGTTGTCCCATCAAGGGGGTCAATTACCCAAAGATATTTTGATTGAGTTTTATGCCGGCCCGATTCTTCGCTTAAAATTCCGTACCCAGGGAATTTTTTCCGAAGATTTTTAACAATAATCCGATCGGCAATCAAGTCTGCCTGAGTGACGATCTGGGATTTCTTTTTGATTCTGATAATTTTGTCCTTATTAAAACGCTGAAGGATTTGATCGCCAGCAATCTTTGCCAGCTGGATGATGAAGTTTTTCATAAGATATAATCCGAATCTACAAATCTATACCAATCCACAAATAATATTCGTAGATTCGGATGGATTAGTAGATTGGTATCGTATTTATATTCTTTCTAACAAAATCAGCTCGGCTTTATCGGTTTTGGTGTCGTAAACAGCGAAGGTGGCTTTGTTAAACATTCCAGCCAAGGTTCCCGGGTTTAACATTTTTGTTTTGCCAACCATTTCTTCCCAAGGTTTATGATTATGGCCGTAAAAAACCAAATCATATTTGCCGCTTTTTGCCAATTCTTTGGCCTGCTCGGGATAATGGTTAAAAGCAATTTTTGTACTATCAACCATTAATTCACCAGTTCCATTATAATAAATTGTGACATTATCTAAACCAGCAGATTTTTCCTTCAACGTTTCCAAATCGCTAGACACATTACCTAAGACAAAATGCACCGGCCCGCTGAATTTTTCGCCAATCAATCTCAACACTGAACCAGCGCTAATATCGCCGCAATGAATTATCATTTTGATCTCATTTTTATTAACAAAATCCAGCATTTTTTCAATGTTGGGCAGATTATCATGCGAATCGGAAACAATGGCGATTTTCATAGAATATAATGCAAATTTACGAATGTATGCGAATCTACGAATGATACGAATAGAAAGGTAGGGGTATTTATTTGGTTGATAAAACTAACTTAACATTTTTGGAGATTCATGTTAACTTATATGTGGAGTGCCAGTTGTTTCAGGATCGTCTGCCTGGAGATTTGTCTTTGGCAACAAAGGCCAACTGGTCAAAATGACGTAAGCCGCAAAAGGAGAACCTGGCTTATGAAAAAGATGTTGGTGCTTGTGAAGCACGCGGAGGCCGACAACTCGTAGACGGCGCAGACACAACCCAACCGGGTAGGAGGCTAACTAAGATGAGACTCAAGGGTATGCCTTCGGGTATGCGTTTCCCGTCTGGATTTATCTAGACGGGATATGGCCAACATTCGTAAATCCTCGCATTTAAAGGATAACTGATCCAGCAGATGTGAGGATTTTTTTAGCCAATCATTACGGATTTTAAATAATCAATCACTTTGCGGGCAGTCAAAATATTTCTCAGGTATTGGTGATAAGCCGGGCTATCAATTTGTTTATTAATCTCCGGATTATTTTGGTATAAGACTTTGGTTTGTTTGATTTCTTCGGCAATATCTTCTTCGGTTGCTTCAACAGAACCTTGCTCTCCGGCCTGGCGGAGGATTAAAGCGCCCTTAACCCGTTTAATCGCCTGGGGCACGAAATCCAAAAGCAGCTCGTCTTTGGTTTTTTTAAGATGACTAAGATAATCTTCAAATTTAAGTCCGTTTTGCGTAACGCTTTGCTCCATTTCCTCAAGCATTTTTTTCGCTTCGGTATTAATCAAAATATCGGGGATATCGTCAAATTTGCTTTGATTAATGATTGTATCAATGATTTCTTCTTCTAACCTTTGATTTTCTCGAGCTTCGGCGTCATTAGTCAGTTTATTTTTCATTCCTTCTTCCAAATCTTTGACGGTTTGGAACTGGCCGAGGCTTTTGGCAAAATTATCGTCTATGGCCGGCAATTCCAAATTATAGACGGCATTGAGCTTAACTTTAAAATCAGCCACCCGGCCGGCCAGATTTTTTTGATGATAATTTTGCGGGAATGCCAAGGGGAATTTTTTTTCCTCGCCGCTTTTAAGGCCAATAAGCTGTTCTTCAAAACCCGGGATGAATGTTTTTTCGCCAATGACTAAGGGGAAATTTTGGCTTTTGCCATTATCGATTGGCACTTGATCCAAAGAGACGGAAAAATCAATTTCAACTTTATCACCTTTTTGGGCTTCCCGGCTAACCAAAGCTTCTTTAGCTTGCGTTTTTTGGATATTATTTATTGCTTGACTGATTTCTTCTGGTTTAATCACCACAGGCTTTTTACTGACTTTTATTTTTGTTAAATCGCCTAATTCCACTTTTGGCAATAGGCTGACTTTGGCTTTATAAATTACGGGGTTGCCCGCTGCCAATTTAATCACGTCGATTTCCGGAGAACCAACCGTCGGTAATTTTTGCTCTTCTAAGGCTTGCAAGAAAGTTTTTTTCACTGCCGCTTCCAGCGCCTCTTGCCAGATTTTATCTTCACCCACTTTTTGTTTAACAATATCAAAGGCGGCTTTACCCGGCCTAAACCCCGGAATTTTGGTTGCTTCGGAAATAGCTTTAGCGGCCTGCTCTAAAAAGGGCTGATATTCATCAACACTTAGCTCAATAGTTAGTTCCACTTGGCCGCGGGGGAGTTTTTTTAGTTCTATCTTCATAATATTAGCTTGTGGTAACTTATTAAAATACTTGATAAGTCTAACAAAAAGTTATTATCAAGTCAATAATATCGGTAAAAAATGACAAATTTTAAAGTTGACTTTAAATAATATTTTTAATATTTCTGATAAAAAATATCCCCGCATCTTTTCTTCCCTTCTCCTTTTTTAGGAAGAGTAGATGAGGGGACGTAGAACAAAAGGACTTCAGGTTCGCCGAGGATCGTTTACGCCGGCAAAATACCACTCTTCATTATAAAAGCCATTATCCCCGGCGCCAGCCATGACGTTGCGCCCGCGTTTATCGCAGCTGATTGTGAGATGACGCCACCCGTGATGCCACCATACGATTGCGTTAGGGTGCGTGTCGGCTAAACCTGGGTCATCGATATTCGCCTTTATTTGAGCGTAAGGATCTTCTATAAGCCGACGCTCGTCATATTCATGGCCTATGACGTCATAGCCCAGAACATGCCCAGGATTAAAGAACTTGACTTCAACTGTTTTTACCCCGCTACCTTTATGGGGTAAGGTGTCGATTATGAAGTCATGCGCGTTGATGGGCTTCCTTGTAGCAAACAGCAAGTCCAGCAACTGTTTGGGTGTAAGACCGTAATCAACAGTTACAACTCTTGTTGTTGATACAGCTAATGCGCTCGTTGGTACCTTCATCTCCTCTTCCTCCTCCTCTTGCGGCTTTAACCGCCATTATTGATAGCAGTCAGTTAGACACTAATAAAACAATGTAAAATAATAGCATGCCTTACAAACTTTGTCAACACAAACACAATCAAACACACAAACACAATCAATCCCCCTACATTCAATCCTGTCAATAAAAAAAGAGGATCCAGTGGATCCTCGGTCTGCAAATTGTTTGAGTTCCTCCTTTATTGTCCTGCCTTAGCCGGTCGGCCTTATCGGCGGCCTGATGTTGCCACCTGAGTCGATTCGGCCGGAGCGATCAAGGAGATATTGGCGCATAATGTCTTTAAAGCCGGCTACTCCGCTTATGACCATAATCATTCCCGGCACCACGACCAGAATGAGGTGCCATTCGCCGAAAGGCAAATACAGCACGGCAAAGTAGGTTATGTTCGCCGATAAGTAGAGGCATATCCAACTTTTCAGCCGGTACGATAGGCCACTTGAGTATTGGCAAATGGCTTCCACCGACAGCGGCTGTAGGTGCTCGATAGTGGTGATGCTGCTGGCGTCGACGCTGGTGAGCTGTTTGAATTCTTGATTCGCCTTTTGGGCTTTGGCTCGGCGGTTAAAGCCGGCCCAGGCCAAAAGCAAAATCACTGTTACTACCAAAAGCCAAACTTCTTGTTCTGTTGTCATCTTTTGTTCCTCTTTATCCGTTAGGCTAGACATATCTATGTCGGACCAGATAGGCCCGAACTTCCCGGATCGTCTTTTTCTCGAACGGGACCGGGGCATCCCATTGGCAATTTTCGGAGACACCGCATTTGTCGATTAGCACCCAGCCTTCTTCATACTGGACGCCTGGCGTGTCTTTTTCCGGGCGGTTCAAAATCACGGCGCAACTTTGGACAGTGAAGAGGGGTATCTCCTCGATGCCGCACCTGGGTGATAACTGGGGCCCAGAAGTTGCTGCCTCTCTTCGGAGCTGGACGTAGATTGCCACTTCATAGCCGGGCGAGTTGCCGGCCGCCTTGAATTCCTGGATCGCCAGTTTAGCGATGGTCTCCGGCCCTTGGGTCGGGAAACCTTCCCGGAAGAATAGCTTCGGCGGCTGTTTCTGATCCGGTGCCAGGCTAGTCTCGATTTCACCCGAGTCACTGGTGGCCATTACTGCGCTTGGCGTGGCTTGGTTTTGGTTGACGCATCTGGCCAGCAAGAACATAATGCTGCAGAAAGACACTATCATCATGAAGATCCATATGCCAAGACGGGGTCTTATCTCTTCGTTTCTCATGCTTCATTCTCCTTCTACTAGGTTAGATTTGGTTTGGACACAGCTTCTCTCACTTGACCATAACTAGCCACAATAAAATATTATAATCAGTTATGGCCAAGTGAGATTAATAGATTGGTTAAGGAACAATAACAATAAGGCATAGTAACATATTGTTTAGGGTAAGTCAATAATCAATAAATATAAAGCCGAGGCGATTTTTGCCTCGGCTTTGAAAATTCTTATTAATTAAATTTTTGATTATTCTTCAGTCTTTTCTTTTTTCACCCTCTGCTTTTTTTCGGTCTTTTCTGTTTTTTCCTTGCCATCTTTTTTTGCCGGCCGGCCGCGTTTTTTCGGTTTTTCGGCAGTTTTAGCATCCGCGTTTTCCGCGATATCTTCTGTAGGTTTTTGTTCCGCGATATCTTCTGGGTGTTCTTCCGTTTCTGATTCCGCTATTTCTTTTTCTTTCCCGAGCTTTTTAGCAGCTTCCGAAGAAATGTCGATTTTCCAGCCAGTAAGTTTAGCTGCCAACCTGACATTTTGCCCCGCTTTGCCGATAGCCAACGAAAGCTGATCTTCTGCCACTTGAGCCACTGCTGTTTTTTCTTTCTCGTTAGTTTTTATTTCCAAGATTTTAGCCGGTGACAAGGCATTAGCGATATACTCGGTTGGGTCGTCGCTAAATTTAATAATATCAACCTTTTCTCCCTTAAGTTCCGAGATAATAGTTTGAATTCTTGCTCCCCGTTGGCCGATACAGGAACCAATCGGATCAATGTTTTCTTGTTTGGTCCAAACGGCAACTTTAGAGCGGGAGCCGGCCTCGCGGGCAATCGCTTTGACTTCAACCACGCCGCTGGCGATTTCCGGAATTTCCAGGCTGAAAAGTTTTTTAACAATTTCCGGATGGGATCGCGAGACGATTACCTCCGGCCCTTTAGTGGTGGTATTGACCGAAACCACATAGACTTTAAGATGGCCCCCCGGCGTATAATTTTCGCTTCTGATTTGTTCTTCGGGCGGCAAAAGCGCCGTGAGCCGGCCCAGGTCAATTAAAACCAAACTGCCTTCTTTTCTTTGGACCGTGCCAACGAGAATTTCGCCTTCTTGTTTTTTGAATTCTTCATATAAAGTTTCTCGTTCGGTTTCCCGTAATTTTTGGACAATGACTTGTTTGGCAGTCTGAGCGGCCATCCGGCCAAAATCACCGGGAATTTCCAATTCAGTTTTAATCTCATCGCCAACTTCGTAGCTCTTTTTTATTTTTTTGGCATCACTGATTTGAATTTCCGTTTTAGGATTAAAGCGCCTGATTTCTTCTTCTTCACCTTCTGCTGTTTCTTTAGCTTCAACTTCTTCTTTTGTTTCCTTTTTCTTTTCTTCCTTTACTTTCTTTGGCTTTTCGTCTTCCCCTTCTTCAATTTCAACTTCTTCAATTTCGGGCATATCTTCAACCACGGTCTTAATGTCAAAAACTTTTGATTTGCCGGTTGCTAAATCAAAATCAACTTTGATATTTTGGTTTTTCTCGCCGAAGTCCTTGCGGTAAGCCGCGGCCAGGGCCGCTTCAATCGTTTCGATGACTGATTCTAAGGGAATACCCTTTTCGTTGCAGATTTGTTTTACCGCTTCGGCAACTGATTGTTGATCCATATGGGTTAGTTGGTAAATTAGTAAGTTGGTAAATTAGTAAGCTTGATTGTGGCTATAAAAAGTGGCCGCCGAGGCGACCAAAAACATCAAAATCTGAATGATGAATTTAGTATAGGGCAATTCTAAAATTCTGTCAATATCATGTAGAGGCGATGTTTTTAATATGCCCTAGCTCAGCGATTCTGGTTTTTTGATCAATTAGAATGCTGATAATATCAATTTGCCATTCAGAATTTATCTTGTAATCTTGGCAGTATTTTTCACTGGCTATAATTATTTTTTCCAGTTTTTCATCGGTCACCGCCTCTTCCGGCCAGCCGAATTTCCGGTTAGTCCGGGTTTTGACCTCAATGAAATGGATTACCTCATCTTTTTGGCAAATCAAATCAATTTCGCCTTCGCGGGCGGAGTAATTTCTGGCCAGAATCTGGTAGCCTTTTTTGATTAGGTATTGGCCGGCGATTTGCTCACCGAATTTACCCAGTTTGATTTTGTTGGCCATAGATAGATTAAAATTGTTACATTGTTAAATTGCTGAATTGTTAGGTGGTCAGCAGATATTTTTATTCGCAACGATTTAACAATGTAACAATTTAGCAATTTAATAAAAAAAATGCCCCATTTAAGGCGCTACGTTGATTAGTTATACAAAATTAAAGCTTAAAGCTACGGGATATACTTTTCAAATCTTCTTTTTTCCTCGATGTTTCTTCTTAATTTCGGGACATCCCAAAAAAGATATTTAGCGATAAAACCAAACCAGACCAAAACCACTAGCCCTAAAATTATCAGCCAGAATCTGCTTGCTAGTAAAGTTACTCCCTGCCAGGCAAAGAAAAGATAAACCAAACCCAAGATGCCGACAGTCAAAAATAGATGGAAAAGCCGGCGCCAGCCTTTTATCTTCAGGCCATCTTTAGTTTTCATCACAATGAGCTGGCTGGCAATTCCCAAAATTATTAATAAGCCGAAAGCCGCCGCCAAAATTAAAATTGCCCGGCTATGCATCACCGGCGGGCGAAGGTCGAATAAATGGCTAGGATTGAAAAAATATTTTAGGTATTCGGTCATTTTTCGAATATTAATCCATAATGATAAGTGCCGGCGGCAAAATCGTCAATTAATTTCAGGTTCAGATTTTTAGTAACTTTTTTTACTGCCTCGGCTTTGACGCGGTCAGAAAGCGGCGGGCCGAAAGAAGTAGGAGTTTGATTCCAGTCAATAATTAGGAGTTTGCCTTCTGGTTTCAAAAGCCTTATCGCTTCTTTAATAATGTTTTCAATTTTTTTTGTCTGAAACAAGTTATTTATTAATAGGACAAAATCAAGGCTGTTTGATTTGATTTTTGTTGCCCCAAAAATTTCCAAATTCGACCAGACTGGCTTAATATTATTGACTCCTTCCAGTCTAGCAACACTTACCACGGAACGCAAGACAGACTTTAAGATATCAACGGCATAGACAGTGGTTTGAGAACCGACCAGATAGGCGGCCGGAATAATAAAGTGGCCAGAGCTGCCGCAGCCTAAATCGGCGATTTTGGCTCCAGTTTTAATGCCAATCCGGCTTAAAATTGTAGTCGGATTCAGAAGTTCATTGCCACCAGAAATGTAGACCATATGGCTTTTAGCTGTTAGTTTATAGCTTTTAGTAAATTTTTGAACTATAAGCTAGCAGCTGACATTATTATACAATAATTTATCGGTTAATCAAATATTTCATCGGTTCCCAGGTTTTGCGGTGCAAATCACAAATGCCGTACTTATTCAGCATGGCAAAATGATGATTAGTGCCGTAACCTTTATGATGTTTAAAGCCATAAGCCGGAAACTGTTCATCAAGCTCATCCATTATTTGATCGCGGCTGACTTTGGCGATGATGGAAGCGGCGGCCACGGAAGTGATTTTATAATCGCCTTTAATCACTGAACTGGTAGGCAATCCTTTATACTCTAATTTAACAGCATCGATTAAAACATAATTGGGCGGCGGCTTGAGTTTGTCTAAAGCCTCTTGCATCGCCAAAAGATTGGCTGAAGTAATGCCGATTTCATCAATTTTTTTTTGATCAACTATACCAACGCCGTAGGCTGTGGCTGATTTTATAATCTTTTCATAAAGTTCTTTGCGGTCAGGCGATCTTAATTTTTTGGAATCCTTTATCCCCTTAATTTTTATTTTGGGATTTAAAATTACGGCCGCAGCCACAATCGGCCCGGCCCAAGAACCTTTGCCCGCCTCATCAATGCCCGCCACGTGTTTAAAACCCTTGCGGTGCAGTATTCTTTCACGATTGTAGTTGGGGTAATACATGACTCGCTATAAGAAATTAAGAAAATAATAAATTAAGAAATTAAGGCAAAGTTTTGGCTTTAATTTTTTAATTTTTTTGTATATTGCTCTAAGGCCTTTTGCAAAACCACCATCGCCTGCTTTAGTTCGGCCGTGTTTAAAACATAAGCAATCCGGATTTCATTTTTGCCAATGCCTTTGGTGACATAGAATTCCGCGGCCGGCGTCAGCAAAACGGTTTTGCCTTGGTAGCTGAAATCAGTCAGTAAAAATTTAATGAAATCTTCGGCGTTTGGCACGGGCAGCTTGGCAATAATATAAAAAGCACCCTGGGGTTTTTGGCATTTAACGCCCGGCATTTTATTCAAAGCGTTGAAAACAACATCACGTCGCTTTTTGTATTCTTGCTGGAGTTTATTGGTATAGGGTTTAGAATTTTCCAAAATAGGAACTAGGCCGTATTGCTCCAGAGTCGGCACTGACAATCGGATCATGGCAAGTTTCAAAATTGACCACATCACCTCCGGGTTATAGCTGACAATACAGCCAATCCGGGCGCCGGGCATGGAAAATCTTTTGGAAGCGCTGTCAACCAAAATCAAATTTTTTCGGGCAGAAAGATATTTCAATAAACTCGTTGGTTTGCCGGTAAAAACGATTTCCCGATAAGTTTCGTCCGAAACAATAAAGAGATTATGCTTCTTGGCAATCTTGATAACCAGTTTTATTTCTTTTTCGGTTAAAGCTGTCCCAGTTGGGTTGTTGGGATTAATGACGACAATCGCTTTGGTTTTTTTGGTAATCTTATTTTCAATTTCTTTTTCGGTTGGCAGGGCAAAATTATTTTCCACTTTCAAGGTGACTGGCACCAGCTTAACATCACTCATTGTGGCAAAACCTTTGTAGCTGGTGTAAAGCGGCTCAAAGACAATAATTTCATCACCGGGGTTGGCCACGGCCATCAAAGCCAAAATTATGCCTTCAGCGCCGCCAACGGTTGGCACCAGATTTTCCGGTTTTATTTTAATGCCAAAACTGGCATAATATTTAATCCAAGCAGAGACATGTTCGGCTATGCCCGGTGATGGCGCATAGTGAAGATTTTTTTGTTTGAACTTTTTGATCGTCTGCAAAAACTGCGGCGGCGGGACAATGTCCGGATCGCCGACATTGATTTTAAAGACTTTAATCCCCGTTTTTTCTGTTTGGACGACCAAAGGCAGGAATTTGCGAATAGGAGAAACCATTAGATTTTGAGTGCGTTTTGAGACTTTGAGCATATTGTAGATAAAAAATTAAAAAAATAAGAAACTAAGAAATTAAGGCAAAGTTTTGGCTTTAATTTCTTAATTTTTTAATTTCTTATTTTCTTTATCCGAACATCCTAGTACTTTCCATTATAGCTAATTTTTCAATGAAATAAAAGATTGGCCTCTTGATTTATAATTTGACATAAACTGTTATTTATAATAAAGTAACTTGTTGTATTAATACCTATCAGAGGAGAATACAGGAGGATTCAAGATGGGAGAACGACGAGAGTTATTAGTGCCGCCGGACCAGGACGAGACTTTGATCAATGACCCCCGCTACAAAGTAGTGTGGCCGCTGGCTAATGGTAGCCGGGTGGAAATGCGGCTTTTTGACCGCCGGCAGCAGCGCTGGATTTTTGAGTACGACTATCGGGAATATCCCGACGCAACCAGGCGCGGCCGGCCGGATATGATCAACAAGGTTTGCTTGGTTGTTGATTATCTTGACGGGCTGGTTATTAAGATCGAATTATTAATGCGTGTCATCTTTCCGGCGCGACTGGGTCAAGTCTTTTTTGCCGGGGTTGATATTTCGCCAGGCGCCGATACCTTTTTCCAGTTTGCCTATGAACGGGTGGTGTTGTCAGAAAAAGAAAACGACTTCTTATTTCGGCTGGTGGAAGTTCAGATCGGTGCGCGCCCGCCCATTGACTTGCGGCCAAAAGTCGGACCAAAAGCTCAAGCTTTGATGCGGCCGGTAAACTTTCCGTTTCCGGTTTGCGATCAAATTATAGCCGAGTATGGTCAGTTCAAAGTGCCGTTTTTGGACAACAATGGCCAAGAACAGCATTTCGCTTTTCCCAAAAGCATCGTCAGTCAGTAGCCCAGAGCTGCCGGAAGATGGTGCTCTTTTTTTATCAAAAAATAACCCTTTCGGGCTACCTTTTAGCTTATTAACTTAGCAACTTGCTCGCCTCGCTTCGATGAGTCACAAGTAGACTCAGCGAGTCGAAGCGGGTAAACTTAACAACTTACTTCTTCTGTTCCCAGTCCGGCAGAATATGTTCATCTTTTTGGAGCCAGAGATATTTATAAGCCTGCAAAGCGGCTTTGGCGCCTTCGCCGGCGGAAATTACGATTTGTTTATAAGATGAATCAGTGACATCACCGCAGGCAAAAATGCCGGGTTGGCTGGTATTTGAATCTTTATCAGTGATGATTTCACCCCGTTCATTGAGTTTAACCAAATCTTTAACTAATTCGGTTTTTGGCTTGTAGCCGATTTCCACAAAAACGCCGTCAACTTTTATTTCTTTAAGCTGACCATGGCCGTTATCAGTGATAACGATTGATTTAACCAATCCGTTGCCCTTAATCTCCTTTATTTCCGAACTTAAAACCATTTCTACTTTTGGGTTATTTTTTAGTTTTTCCAAAATAACTTTTTCCCCGCGAAACTGATCCCGACGGTGGATTAAATAAACTTTAGCTGCCAGTTTGGCTAAATATTCTGCGGCATCTATGGCGGAATTGCCGCCGCCGATAACTGCGACAGTTTTATTTTTAAAAAGCGGCCCGTCACAAGTGGCGCAATAGGAAACGCCGTGGCCTTTAAATTCTTTTTCCCCCGGTATATTAAGATCAGAAGGCATTAAGCCAAACGCCAAGACCAAAGTTTTAGCGGTAAATTCTCTGTCATCAGTTTTGACTAGAAATTTATTCTCCTGTTTTTTGATTTCTTTAACTTCATTATATTTGATCTCGGCGCCGAATTTTTGGGCCGACTCGGCAAATCTTTTCATCAGGCTGAAGCCGTCAGTTAGATCAACTCCGGGATAATTTTCCACTTCATAAGTAATTGCCGCTTGGCCGCCCAAGTCTTTGGATAAAATCAAAGTCTTTAAAGTTCGCCTGGAACTATAAAGACCAGCTGTCAGTCCAGCTGGCCCGGCGCCGATGATGATAATATCGTATAAATTCTCGGTTTTCATGCCAATAGTTTATTCAATTTTTCGGTCAGTACTTTTTTATCCTGAACGCCCACCATTTGATCGATAGGTTTGCCATTTTTGAATATCATCAGGGTGGGAATACTCATAATTTGGAATTGGCTGGCCGATTTTCCGGCTTCGTCAACGTTGAGTTTGCCGATTTTTACTTTTTTACCCTCAAAATCTTTAGCTAATTCTTCCAAAATCGGCGCTTGCATCTTGCAGGGCCCGCACCAAGGCGCCCAAAAATCAACTAAAACAGGGACTTTGGAGTTTAAGACTTCTTCTGGGAAATTTTCATCAGTGAATTTAAGTTCTGGCATAATAAGTTTTATCATTAAGCGTAAAAAATAGCGGTTTTTTTAAAGACAAAAGTATTATAGCGCTGGATGAATTTTTTGTCTAGTAAAGCTTAGTAGTTTCTTGATAGTGCGGAATAAGAAATTAAGAAAATAATAAATTAAGAAAATAAGGCTAAGTTATGGCTTTAATTTTTTATTTTTTCAATTTTTTAATTTCTTATTCTTGTGTTATAATACTTTTATTATAAAACTCAGTTTATGCGCAAAATACCGGCCACCATGGCCACCCAACATCCGGACAACGCCTGCGCGCCGTACTGGGAAAAAGACGGTGATGGTTTTGTTTCCACCCACGAAGAGGTTTTGGAATGTTATTCCGCCTTTAAAGATTTGGCTTGCCAGGAATTCATGTGGGATTGGGAGGGTAAATATGTTGATGAGGCCGTGGTTGACAAGATGTTTCATTCTTATCACCAGTATTTTCAGGCTAATCAGCTGGGTAAAGACAAATTTTTGACTTTTCGGATTCCCAATATCTGGCAGGAGAAAGGTTATGGCTTGACTCGGGCCTTGATGGGAATTTTGACCGCCGATAGTTTTGCCAAAGATTTGAGATTTCATCACCCGCCGCTTTTTGAAGTGATTTTACCGATGACGGTCAAAGCCGAAAACATTATTTACATCCAAAAAACTTTTACCAAGCTGGCTAAGTTTAAATGCCGGCTTTTTAATGAGCGCTGTAATTTTACTTATCTTAATTTATTGCCGCTTTTGGAACGAATTGAAACTTTAATCGGCTGCCGCCGGCTTTTGGACCGCTATTTGGTTTTGCATCAAAAAGAATACAAGGCAAAACCGGAATATTTAAGGCTGCATATCGCCCGCAGTGACCCGGCCCTTAATGCCGGTTTGGTTCCGGCAGTCATCAGCGGCAAAATCGCTTTATCGGAATATCATCGTTTCGGCCGCGATCATCAGATAAAAGTTTATCCGGCTATCGGTGTTGGTACCCTGCCTTTCCGCGGCAGCTTATCGCCGGAGAGAATTTCTGATTTTTTAAAAGAATATTCCGGCATGCGGACAGTTTATATTCAATCGGCTTTTCGTTATGATTTCCCGCTGGCTAAGGTCAAGCAGGCGATAAAAATTTTGAATTCAAAGTTGCCCAAAACCCCGGTTAAAATTTATAAGCCAAAAGAATATCAGGAAGCGGTGGAAATTTGCCGGACGTTTGAGCCATTTTATAAAAAAAGCGTTGAGCCAATGGCGGATTTAATCAATAAACTTTCCGAGCAAGTGCCGTCTCGGCGGGAGCGCAAATTGCATGTCGGCTTATTCGGCTATTCTCGCCTGATAGGCAAAAAACACTTGCCGCGGGCAATTCCCTTTACGGCGATTCTTTATTCTTTGGGCGTGCCGCCGGAGTTTATCGGGACCGGCCGCGGCCTTCAGGCTTTGTCAAAGAAAGGAATCAAATTGGAAAAATATTATCTTAATTTTAAAAAAGATATTTTTTTGGCCGGTCGTTATCTCAATAAAGAAAATTTGAGTCAGCTGGCAAAAAAACATCAGGCTTGGCGGCAGATTCAAACTGATGTTGAGATTTTAGAAAATTATTTTAAGACCGAGTTTGGCCCAAAAACCAATGAAGATTTTATCCATCGTAATATCACTTCCAATATTTATTATCTCTGGCAGGCGAAAAAGCCAATTGGCAAAGAAATTATTGAGTCCGGAAAAATCAGGAAAAGCTTGGGCTAGTCTTTCTAGCAAAAAGAAAAAGAGCCGCAGCGGACGAGGTGTCCTGCTGGGGCTCTTGCTATAAATCCTCCTTTAAATTCTCCTTTAAATTCTCCTTTGCCTTTCAGCCGCCTACGGGTCAGGCAGTGGCCATCGTCAGTGTGACCTGGCCGATCCGGTGATTGCTATTACCCCGCCAAAACCGGTGAACACCACTGCAGTGCGGGCACGGTACGTCCCAGTATGGTTTATAACCGTCTGGGCTGTTTGACTGGCCACTTTTGGCACCTGCCTCATCAGCAGCAGTGACGACATGAGTTTTGCCCGATTGGCTGCAAGTGAACTCTTTGTCGATGAGTAATCCGAATGGAAATCCGCTGTTTTGTGCCATGGTATTTCTTTCTCCTTTCTACCTGGCCATTTGGTCCAGGTATTCAATCCATTCCGGCCGCGTCAGCTTGGCGAGGCAAACTCCCCAAGTCCCGCTGACCATGATTACCGAATTCAGAACTGCCATCGGATCCAGCCATTTGCCGGTGATGTACCAGCAGGGCTGGATTACTCCCAGCGGCCAAAAGACCGTCAGTAGAATGGCCGTGGCCCAGATGACTGAAGCCGGGGCCGGTGAAAGTATGAACAGCAGTAGAATAGTAATCTGCGCTGCCATGAAGTAGACGTGGAGCCGCCCGGCAATGCTCATGCCGCGCCAGCAGCCAGATTCTGGCCAGTTTGGCCAGACCCAGCTGGTCATACTTTGGCTGGTAAACCATGTCTGGTGCATCACTACTGTTGCCACTAAACTGATGCCAATGATCACTGCAAAAACCCAAAGTGCGGGCAGGCGCAGGTGATTACAGACGATGGCATTGATCACAGAGAAGAGCAGCAGATCGCCCCAGATCCCGCCGTGTTTCCGGATAGGAAATTTGGTTTGCTGACTCCTTTCTTCTCTTGAAACCTCCATCTCGGTAATCACCACCAACACCGTGATGAACCAAAAACCTAAATTGAAATCCATACGCCTCATCTCCTCTAGTTCCAGGTCTAGTTCCATGGCCAATTTCGCTGCTGTTACTAATGCATTCTAAATTAATACAAATTGCCAAAGATCGAATTTATTATAATACTATTAAATTTTATTTTTGTCAAAATTTTTTGACGGGTTTTTTAGTAAAAAAACAACCTCGGCAAAAGCGAGGTTGTTTTCTATTTATCTAGATTTTTATTCAGCCTGGGGAGTTTCTGGTTCTGGTTCAGGTGTTGGCGTCGGATTTGTCGCTGCGGTTCCGGCAGTTGGAGCGGCCTGCTGTTGCTGTTGCATATTTTCAAACTGAGTTAAGGCTTCAGCGATATCAACTGCCTGGGGAATAAATTTTTTGCCATCCTTGGTAACAAAAGCTGGCTGTTCCGCTTGTTGGCCTGTCGCCGGATCATTTAAACTGAAGGTTACTTTATATAGGCCGCTTTCTTCAGTTACCCCTTTAACGGTCATTGCCCCCAATTGAGTGCCATAAATTTTATTGACAAAATCCAGTAATTTATCGCCAGCTTCTTGGGTTGATAAAACCGTTGTTAAAGAATTATTTGATCCTTGCTTGGCCGTGTAGTTCATAACCACAACGACAACCAAAATGATTGCCAAAATAATACTGACAATCAGCCAAACATTTGGTTTATTGCCAGCTGGTTTGGGTGCGGCTGGCTTAGGCATATTTGCCTGAGTAGGTGATGGTGTCATAAAGTCAAAATTAGCCGTTAATTAATATTAGATTATTTAATATTTAATCGACCCTTTAATTATTATATCAGCTTCAGGTTTTTTTAACAAGGAAAAAGTAAAAGGTAAAAAAGAGCGCCTAACATTGTGCTAAGCGCCGGTGTAACCCTCCAAACCTAACCTATGATTGGATTCCTCCAGATTCTGGTCTGGACCTAATGATCAAAGAGTCCCTCCAGTGCCGCCAGAAATTCACCGACATCAACGTCGTATCCCATGCATACCTGCTCGATCGTGTCATTTTCATTGAGCAGACTACAAACCAATTGATGGTTTGTAAACACGTCCTGGGCTTCGGGATTGACGGCCAGTGCCTTGCCAACAGTCATGTCTGCCCGGAATATCTTGCTGGTAGCAGTCGATGCTTGAACTAATGTTCCTTGTGGCATAGCAGTCTCCTTATCCGTTGATTTTTACCCGTTGGCTGAACTATCCAAGTTAATATTTACAAAATTTTTTAAATATGTCAAACATCATAAAACCTGAAACATATAACAAGCAATTCTAAGCATTCGTTCCATGTTTTATGTTCCATGCTCTATGAAAAAAAGCGCCGGCATCACTGCAAGCGCTGGTTAAATCCTCCAAAATTCCTATAGCTTGAATTCCTCCAGATTTAGGCCTAGGGTCTACTCGCTCATGAGCGCCTCAAGCGCGCCCAAGAATTCTTCGACATCAATGTTGTATTCCTGACACACCGGCTCGATCGTTTCGATCTCATTGTCAGGACAGTGGGCACAACCGCCTAAGTGAAATCTTGTAAACACCTCGGTGGCTTTCGGATGGGCGGCCAGTGCCTGGGCAATAGTCATGTCCTTCCGAAAAGTCTTGCCGACAACTGGCGCTTGATCTGCGGTTCCTGGTAACATATTGGCCTCCTTATCTGTTCTATGGGCTTTATCGGTTGGCTCAAGGTTAATATTTACAAAATTTTTTAAATATGTCAAACATCATAAAACCTGAAACATATAACAAGCAATTCTAAGCATTTGTTCCATGTTTTATGAAAAAAAGCGCCGGCATTGCTGCAAGCGCTTGATGTTTTCCATAGAGCGACGAGTTTAGAACCGGACTTGAAATCTGGCCAAGATTCGATCTGGCTGCTGGCCTTCCAGCGCCATCTCATAGTCTAGGGTTACGGCCCAGTGATCATCCTCTCCCAAAATCCGCAGGCCGTTAGTCCAGGCGATCCTGGCAGCGTCCGACGTCCGGTAGGTTTGCCACTGGTAAGTGGTAATGCCAAGCTCGTCGGTCTGCTCTTGAAGTTCTTGGTACTTCTTGGACAAATCCGCGGTGCCGTCGATCATCGTGTGGATTTCGAACCGAGGGGTTAGCCGGTAGGCGGCCAGGCCAAAAACATCCAAAGAGTTACTGTGCTTTTCGCTGGCATAATCCGAGTAGACCAAGCCGCCGCGTAAAGTCAGTTCCTTGATCGGCCGATACTGGCCATCCAAGCCGAAATGGCAGACATTCTTGATGAGTTGGACCGACCCTGACAAATAGCCAAGTTCACGCTCGGCATCGGCAAACGTCCGTTTAATCAAGGCGGAGAATTCAAGATCCCGCAGACTCGCCAGATCATCAGGTGACGCCGACGAATTGCCAGTGGCATCAATGATCGCTGACCATGGTCCAAAAATCCACTTAAGCTGCCAGCCAGTGCCATACTGACCCCAGGGTAAGTGCGGGAAAAGCGCTGTCTCCCAGCGAAAAGGGCCAGGTCTGGCATTGCCGGTGCCCACCGAATGCAAGATGCGGCCGACGCGAGCTTCCCAGGCATTAGTCAGCTTGACTTTGCCATAAAACTCACGCACCCAGTCGCCATACTCTTCTTGCAGGTCGGCGAAATTGAAAACAAAGCCGAGCCCAAACCTTTCACCATCAAGGTTGCCGTATAATCTCAGATTGGTCCACTGGAATTCGTCTGGCTCAGCGTTCTGGATAAACGCTTCGTGGAAAAATCCCCAGAGATCTAACGTCGCCTTTTCACCGACATTGATTATCAGGATCACCTTGGCCGGGTCCCTAGACTCGGCTTTCTCCTCGGCCCAGACTGGCAACATTGCCAGTAATACCACTATCATCGCAACTGCGTTTCCGTACCTCATTCGTTTCTCCTTTCTCGCCTGCCTCTAAGGCAGCACTAATGTCATCAAGCTTTTCTGTGAGTAGCACTAGGCTGGTTTAGGTCTTCAGCTAGAAAAGGTTCTTCCAGAGAGCCTCTGTCTGAATAAGCCCAGTGTTCGCAAGGCGTTAATGCCCTGCCCTTTGTTCTTTCCTTGGCGACAATAATCTCCTGCAACCGGCCCGAACAGATATTGGCGTTAAGCTGACCCAGTGGAACGTCCGGCGTACAGTAGGCAAAGGTCTTGGGATTAACCAAACCCTCAAGGCAGTAGGCGGCGACTGGTTGCAGCAGAAAAATCGGCCGTTCAGACTCGGGAATTTCAATCATCCGAATCAGCCGGTATTCGATCCAGGCCATTGCCTCCACAATCCTAGGCACGCTAACCTTGAAAGAGTCTTGCAGTGTAAAACCGCTAGCCTTGACTTTGTCACTGGTGCTCCTGAAACCGCCGTCAGAAAGTACATACATCCGCTCCGCGTCTTCCTGTCTGGGGTAAAGAAAGTTGGCCACCGTTTCACCGGTCTCCAGCAAATTACTATAAGTTTTTCGCGGCGCCGTAATTGAGACCAGGTGCACGGCATATTCCGAGTTGTCAAATGGTCCGACATACCCGGCTTCCCTTTTGCCCTGCAGGGTCAGAGTGGACATTGGTGCCGCGTCATAATCAATATCCGCTCGGTAACTCAACCCGGGCATGGCGGCAAAATATGGATCGTAGCTCTCATGCGCCAGATGGCGCACCGTCGTGAGCACGGCAATCGGCCTTGGTGCACACAGGTTAAACGCGGCATGTATCGGTACCGTGGTAAATCTCTTTAGTTTCATTGTTCATCTCCTATTTTCAAGGTTCATCACCTTTACGTTTCTTCAAGTCTACCACCACGGTAAACGCTTCAAATTAACATGCTGGACAAAAACTGTCAATCTGTTGACGAAAACCGACAACTATGCTAAGATGGAATAAATTGTTCAGTTGTTACATTGTTAAATTGTTGGACTGGAAAAATCTTAACAATTTAACAATTTAGCAATGTAACAATGTAACAATGTAAAAAATGCTTTCCTCCATCCTCAAAAATCTCAATCTATCCGACACCACCAGCCGCGTTTATCTTCGCCTGCTGGAAACCGGCGCAGCTTCGGCCCGACAACTGGCCGAGAATCTTAATATTCCCCGGCCTTCGGTTTATGATAATCTAAAAATTCTAATCAAGCTGGGTTTGGTGATTGAACACGATCAGGAAAATAAAAAACTATTTCAGGCCGCGGATGCCAAAAATCTTTCTCATTTGGTCAAAGACCGAATTGAAAATCTGCAAAAACAAGAAAAGCAACTCAAAGAAATTATTCCACAACTTTCTACCCAAGCTCATTATTTGGAACCGAAAGTTAAATTTTATAGCGGCCAAGAAGGCATTAGGCGCGCGGTCAATGATATTTTGTGGTATGAAAACATTGTGACCTTATGTATTTGGCCGATTTCGGAAATGATTGAGGTGCTGGGCGCTGATTGGCTGGCTGAACATAATAAAAAAAGAATTCGCAAAAAAATTTACTTGAGGACAATCTGGCCTTCAGATAAAGCGGTAAAATTCAAACAGTATCCATTTTTAGGGGTAAGCAAAGAATTTCATCGTGAAATTCGTTTAGCGCCCAAAGGCATGACCTGGAATATGGGCTATTGGCTTTATGCTGACAAAGTCGCCTTTATTTCCTCGCGAAAAGAAAGCTTTGGTTTTACGGTCCACAGCCGCGATTTTACCGAATTAATCAAATCCCAGTTTGAATTAGTCTGGCCGCTTTGTAAAAAAATTCAGGTTAATTCTAAGGATACAGAGTCGTTTTTAAAAAGTTTGTAATAATCGGCAGAACGCAACCGGATCGATTTTGGCCTGATTTTTTGTTTCCCAGCGGACAAGTCAGGAATAATTTTAGATTGACAAATAAATAATTTAAGTTTATGATCAAATATCGGGATTATAAAGTATTCATTTAGCCAATTGCTGAGTGAAGAAACATATCTGGTGAACTAGGGAGGGGTCTGTAATGGCTGACATCCAAAGCATTAAATTGTTTGATAGCACCAGCGTGTCGGCGGGGTCAATAGTCTGCCACCGTGAGGAGTGGCGATCGAACCCTAAACCATCTGAACCGCTGAAGTTAGAGCCGATGAAAATCATCGAAATCTTGCCCGGAGCGGCTGATCCTATGATTCGTCTGATTATGGCTGATCGCACCGAGAGGACCCTCAATCCTCTTCAATTGCGGTCAGTCACTCCTGATGAGTTGGCCCAAAACGGTGAACTCATCGCGGCCATTAGGTCAGTTCGGCCTAAATCGTCGGCTAGACCTGATTCCAAGCCGAATGGCGGTCAGCAACCATTTGGTGTACAGCTGGTAATCCAGTGGATTCTGCGGCAGTTAGGTTATCGTGCTTAGCTCCTTTCATTCCATTTTGGAGGGATTTTCGAGGGTAGCGAGTCTTTAAGCTCCCTCTTTTTTGTTAATTTAATTTGGTTTATAGTGTAAAAAAACCGCTAGTCGAAGAATCTGTGGGAGTTGAAGCTAAAATGTCGATTTTTCTAAGAAAAATAAAGAAAAACAAAAAAATGTTCCACGTGGAACAATTTAACAACTAGCATTTAGTTATTGAAAAATTAACAAAAAAACAGCTAATTAAAGTCAACTGTTGATTGTTTCTCGTTAATTGTTATTCGTGGTGGACCCTACCCCGCACCTTTTTAAATCAGGTATTAGTATTATTAGATTTTAAAATCCTTATTTTTATGGACCCTAAGGGATTTGAACCCTTGGCCTCCTCCATGCCATGGAGGCGCTCTAGCCAACTGAGCTAAGGGCCCATAAAAATAAGGATTTTGTAATATAAATCTATTTAAAAAAGGTGCAGGACGCTCCCCGTCTCGACTCGCCGAATAAAGAAATACATCGTCGAGGCGAGGTGGGTAGCCAACTGAGCTAAGGGCCCATAAAAATGAAGACTTTGCTTTAGCTCCTGAAGCCCCTGAAATTCAGAATATTCTATAATATACAATCTATTATTGGAAAAGTCAAAATCAGGAATAAAATAGTTAAATTTTGTTGGTTTCAGACAGTTCTGGTAAAAGAAATAAGGGAACCGCAAATTGTACCCGTGACCCTCTTGCGCCAAGCAAGCATATAGGTTAGGTAAAATCATTGGTTCCCTCATGGAAGGAGCCCGAGCGCCGGTTTCATCCAAGAGAGGAGAAAGGTAGCTCGGTTTGTGCCCATGGTAGGCACGAAATCCCTGGGGTCAACCCGGCAAGTATGTTCCCAGGGGAAGAATGATGACAAAAGAACGTATAGCTAAAAAAGTAACCTTATTCTAATACTATTTTTTTAAAAAGTCAAGAGCCAAAAGTCATTTTTTAAAAAGTATTTGACGACGCTTGAATCAAACTAAAATAAGCTATTTATTCAAAATTTTTTTAAGTACTAAATCAACTTTCGGTTTTTTGCCGTTATTTTTTATGATTTTTTACTATTATTTATTAACAATGAATCAATTGATTTAATTATTATTTAAATTTAGCCATAAATAAGTGTCGTGAAATAAAAAAAGCCAAAAAATTGATTTTTTGGCCATCAAAATATTAAGAGATGATTAATTAGTTTGGTTTTTGTAACTCTGGATATTTTTAGGTATTTCCAAAGTCTTTGCCCCCAGCCAAAAGTCGAGTCTTCAATATTAATAACAAAACTTATGATTACGATTGAAGATTTCCAAAAAGTTGACATCCGCGTCGGTAAAGTAATCGACGTGCAAGATTTTCCCGAAGCCAAAAAACCAGCCTACAAACTGACTATTGATTTTGGTCCGGAAATTGGCATAAAAAAATCCAGTGTCCAATTGCCGCAAAATTATTCTAAAAATGAATTACTCAATAAGCAAGTCTTAGGCGTGGTTAATTTTCCAGCTAGACAAATCGGGCCATTTGTTTCTGAAGTGCTGACTTTGGGTGTGCCGGACGGAGCGGGCAACTGTTTTTTAGTGACACCTGATCACCAAGCTCCGCTTGGCGGGCGATTGTATTAAGAAATCGACTTAGCAAAAAACATCTCTGTAAATCAAGAGATGTTTTTTGGCGCCTCTCGCCTTTCAGTTTTATTCAAGGCGTCTTGAGTAGGACTGAAAGGCGATTTGCTTCACTCACTCGAGGCACCACGAGTGAGTCCTTGTCTTGCTTAAATTTAATTGACTGGTGGACCCGAGGAGACTCGAACTCCTTGCCTCCGCAATGCGAATGCGGCGCTCTACCAGATGAGCTACGGGCCCAAGCGCCCTTGGTAGGAGTTGAACCTACAACCTTGTCCTTAGGACGGACCTGCTCTATCCAGTTGAGCTACAAGGGCATATGATAAATTTTATTCTAGCCTATTTGGCTAAAAATTGCCAGATAAATTCAAACATCATTTTTAGTAGTGAAGTAATCTCTTGGGAAACAATCTCAACCGCAATTAATTCTTTTTTATAGGCAATAAATATAACTTTATCTTCAAAAATATAAGTGCCAGCAAAAAATTTCCAAGCAGACATAGCCGGCGGCAGAACTTTTACTTCTGAATTAGTTTGCTCTTCTTGAGCCTTTCTGTCAAGAGAGATTTGGGAATTATCCAGGATTAATCGAGTTTTAATGCCGGCATCAGCCCGGCGTTTTTTAAAATCAGCAAAGAATTTTTCATCCATCGAAAGCCAGTAACCTTCAGCGGCAATTATATCATAGCTTTTTAAATTTTTTATTTTCAAAATACTGTTATACATTTCTTTCATTTCGGAAATTCCTTGGTAGTACTTGATCTGCGGCTTAGTTTTAGCGCCTTGATACAATTCTTTAAGTTCGGGAAAAATGGTTTTAATCGCTTGAGCTTGACTGGTAATATCCTGCACAATTTTAGCCGGGTCCTGGGCGGTGTAAGTTTTGATTTTGCCTTGGTCATAAGAAAAGACCAAGGCTTTTTTTTCTAAAAATTCCAAAACGCTATAAACAGTAGAGCGGGGAAGTTTGGTTTTTATTGAAATTTCTTTGCTTTTGGCTTTCCCTAGCTCTAAAAGAGCCAGGTAAACCTCGGTTTCTTTCTCTGACAGCCCATATTTTTGCAAAGATTCTTTAATCATAGGATTTTTTTGATATCCCTATCTAAATTCCAAATTTCAAATCACAAATTCCAAACAAATTCAAAATTACAATGTTCAAAATCCAAAACTGTGTAGCTTAAGGGTTTGTAATTTTGAATTTTGATGTTGTAATTTATTTGGAATTTGAGATTTGGTGCTTGATGCTTATTGATATTTTGCCGGTAATCTCGACGATTTTTATATTATTATTTTAGCTTATTTAAGAAAAATTGTCAAGACTTTAATATTATTTATTTAATATTATTGACAATCTCTTGTATAAGTAGTATAATTGATAGTTAGACTAAAGTGGTCTGACATTGAACCTTGTAAATTTAACTACTAGGGAGAAGTGTCATGAATGGATCGAATGAATATGCCCAGCAGCATGATAAGATCGAAAGGATCATGCAGAAAATCAATAAGGTATGCGAGGATGCCATGTGGCTAAGTGAGCTCAGCTACGAAAAGGAGGTTAGAGAAGCCGAGCTGGTACATAGACTCATACTCGATACGCTCATCCTTGAACTTGGCGCCGAGGAAACGAATCGGGTGGAACATACCAAGACATACCTCGGAGTTTTTCTCAAACCGTTTTTGGGAACGACCAATCCTGGTCACAAGACTTCGCGCGGTTTTCAGCAGAAGTACGCTGAATACTTTCTGACCATGGCCGCCCTGGAAATTGTCTTTGGTGATCCTATGGAAAGACTTAGCTACGGAAACTG
>Ga0265297_10001539_pt1 | contig 53262 bp, 57 predicted proteins | sample Munlanlwell13791_FD_192502 | JGI IMG/M metagenome (GOLD analysis project Ga0265297, IMG submission 192502) | Leachate microbial communities from a municipal landfill in Southern Ontario, Canada - Leachate well 137-91 | ecosystem: Engineered > Solid waste > Landfill > Unclassified | place...
AGTAATAGCGCCTGTACCCAGGGCCTCGGCTGATGTTGTAGCGCTTACAACTCCCGCGCTGATTGTTGTGCCGCCGCTGTAGGTGTTAACGCCCGACAGCACCCATGTGCCTACGCCTGACTTGGTTATACTCAAAACACCCGTTCCACTGCCATCACTTATTACGCCGCTTATTGTGTTTGAGCCTGTGTTACCGCCGCTAAGAGTGAGGGCCTGGGTGGTATCCGCAAAACCTGTTATTGTCCCGTCAAAATTCATAAGCTTAGTATTATCCGTAGCGATGTTGCTAAAAGTGTAATCACCGCCCAAGAGAATATTGGATGCAATAGTCTGGGTAGTGGCAATATCGGCATGATTTTGTATGGTGCCGGCCGCTGTAAGGTAAAGGGTATTGCCGCTTAATGTAAAAGCCCCTGCCGAGGCATCAAAGGTGATACCGGCAACGTTTCTAGTATCATCAACCGTAACGGCATTATTGACCGCGCCTGTAAATGTAGCAACATCGGCGGAGACAATTGTCCCGTCTGCAATACCGGGAGCGGAATCGCCTACCCAGTTACCCCCGGTAACCCAAAGCCCGCTCTCACTGCCATCCCATGTCGCGCTTGCCGCAAAACTGTTGACAGGCAACAGGCCTACCATCGTAAATATTAATATAACAGCGCACAGCTTCTTCATGCCCCCTCCTATTTTTTCCGATTATGTATAGTATAAGATTGCCAGGTTTTCGGTCGAAGAGATAAAAACGATTTGAGGATTTGAATGTTAGATGACATACTATATATTTTTTTTCATTTGAAATTATTTTACCGCAAACAAGGACAAGGTGTCAATTGTTATTTACAATTTAATGACATTTACTGACTACCTTACTATTTACTGCAGACGTTTTGATTTTTGTTCGGGGCACTGTCCCTTTCTTGAGATACGCAGTGTCCCTTATAGGGAACACTGTTGTGCTCATATTTTGAGGTAACGGGGTACTCAATTTTCAAAACATCTGGATATGGATGCTGAATATGGAAATATTTATTAACGGGGGGCAAAATATCCGGTATCTTTGAGGCATCTGTATAATAGCCTGAACACCGAAATATCTGGTTTGTCAGTATCTGCGTCCTTGATGCCTGAATCAAGAACCCTGACTATCATCTTCACGTTAGGTATTAATATAAATTTTTCTTTTTCAATCTCAACTATATGCTTGCATGATTCAGCGACAAAAATCTCTTTTTCCATTTCGGAAAAAGACATCCAGTCCGAAAAAGACACTTCATGAAGGCTTAATTGCCTTGCGGACACGTTTTGTGCCATGGCCAGCATTAAAAACATTATCAATAACCGCATTATTATCCCTCTCTTCTGGCCACTACTGACTACAGGCGTTTTGATTTTCGTTCGGGACACTGTCATGCTCATATTGGGGACAGTGGGGTGCTTAATTTTCAAAACGTCTGGATATTCCCCTGGATATTCCGTAAGGGTTATGATTCTAACTATTGTCATCTGCTATCCTACACTTGTTATGTTTTTCGCTTTTTGTAGGCATTTTATGTGCCCATACGAACTTAGCCGGTTATTTTTCTAGACCTAATGAAAACTTCTATAAAATCAATAATCCATAAAAATGTGATGGCGGCTATTGAACACCAGATCTTAGCATCAATAAGTTCGTGTTCTATTATAAGTTCTTCCTTTATATGTATTGCGATAATTAGAATAATTATCCAGATAGCTGTTTTATGCTCTTTGCTGCGAATTAAACGCTCCAAGCTAAAACTCCATTTATCACCTTTCTGGTAAGGGGTAATACGAAATGTTTTTAAAATAAAGTTTTTCTTATAATCACCGTATTGACTATTAAATTTATCTTCGAGCATCTTCTCTTCTATTTTTATGGTGCGGTAATAAACTGCAATAACTATTGATACAAATAATAGCCCTATATAATACGTATTTAAAATTATCGCAAAGCCCATTGCTATCAATAGCGTGCCTATATAAAGGGGGTGCTGGAAAAAAGCGTATGGCCCTGAAGTCGTAAGCCTATCCATCTTAATAGCGTATCCGTTTGCCCATATTCTAAAAATAATACCTGTTATAACAAATGGAACACCCCAAGCTAAAGATATATCAGTAGAGTTAAAAAACAATATGGTGAACATTCCTATTGGATAAATAAAAGCAAAGCGCAGTTTTGTAAATCTATCTCTATACTTCATATATCTATCTCCTATTATTGATTACTACTGACTTCAGACTTTTGATTTTTGTTTAAGACACTGTCGTGCTTATATCGGAGGCAGTGGGGTGCTTAATTTTCAAAACGTCTGGATATTCCACGTCTGGATATTCCATGGATATTCCAATATACACACCGCTCTTTCACTCATGGCGAACCCTGATAATCAACCTTCAAGGTTCGCCTGAGCGTCAACAATGGCGGAGAGGCAGGGAAACTTATAATTGTAAAGTCGTAACTCTCGTTATTTCAATAGATTATGATATAACTTATTTATTGTCAAGGAATTAAATAGTCTGGATGCTTCCCGTTGTTTCTATTTGTTGCTCAATGTTTTGGACTTCGGTGGGCACCTTTTGGGCACCTGTTAGATCCTACTTCGTAGTTTTTCAATTTCTTTTTTTGTTGGGAAAAATAACAAAAGCTTCTTCCCTTCTTTTTCTTTTTTCAAAAATCCCTTTGAAACAAGAAGCATTAAATCCTTGCGTGCTGTATCATACGCAACACCATGTGTATTCTTATGAGCTTCTATTGTATAAGTAGTGTATGGATACTGAATAGAATGATATATTAAGCTTTTTTGTCGCAAATTTAATCCTCGGTGACTTCTTAACAAATCGTTTGCTTTTGATGCTTCCTTATGTTTATCAAGAATATATTTTCTCAATTCATGTAAAGCAAACCTGATAGAGACCAAATTATAAACCAAGAAATAAGTTAGGTCATTTTCGTCATATTCAGTATATAGATATGATCTTACATACCTACCAGGCGCTCTGAGGAAATGTTTGGAAATAGACAGATACTGAAAAAGCTCGTAGCCACGATTAAGAAGATACCAATACATCAAAGCTCTGGCTGTTCTACCATTGCCATCAATAAATGGGTGGTCGTAAGCTAACCAAAAATGACACATAGCTCCCTTAACTACAGGGTGAATCCATTTTTCTTCGTCATCATTATTTATAAATTGAATTAGACGAGCCATCCTTTCTTTTAACATATGTGCTTTGGGCGGAGTGTGCACGACTTCATCTCTATATGTAACATAAATATTATCTCTTTCCCTAAATCTTCCTGCATCATCAGCAGATTCTAAAGTATCTTGCGTCAAAAGAACATGTAATTCACAAAGTTTATCTATGGAAACGGCTTTTTTAATATTATCTCTTATGAATTGCATTGCATTCCAGTTATTAAATATCATCTGTTCATTCTTGTTGTCTGGTTTGCGACCTGACCGCAACATTTCTTTCGCAACTATATATTCCGTTGAAGCTCCTTCCAGCTGACTTGACGCTATAGCTTCATCCATCAACGAATTGATAATATATTTTTCTTTTGATGGAAGATTTGGTTGATTAGTAATTATCTGTCCACCAGACCACTTGTCAATTTCACTTATATTACGATGTAGACAATCTGGTATCCAATAAGTAAAAATTTGATTATTTTTATCCATTATGGGTGCGGATTTACTATTCGCAGAACGGCCCAATTTCAAATATGCCCATATTTCTTCAGCTTTAATTTCTGTATCTTTAGGTATGCGGTGCTTGAGATCTGACCAATAATAATATGCATCGTTTGCTTTAAACATAAGATTCTGCAGCTCAGGCATTTGCCCAATCTTTATAATTCTTTCAAAATTGTTGGAATTACTGAAAATATCTCTAAAATTAGGCGGTGATTCAATTATGCCCATATTTGACCTCCTTTTAATTACCAATTAAGTATAAAACAGTAATTGTAAATTGTCAAGTGTAATTATCTAATTACCAATATATGATAAAAAAGTATAAAAAAATTAATTAAATTTTTATACTTTATAACTATATGCTGTATAATAAGTTAACACTTCAATATTAATATAAATTACAAATCAATTTTTAATCTATTTCTACCCCTCCTAAGTCTTTTTTTTAACCAAGATTCAACATCTGATTCCTTAAACCTAATACCCTTGGGTAACTTATAGTGAGGAATATAGCCAGTATGTGTCCATTGATAAATTGTTTTGGATTTTACTTGGATCAAATCACTTAATTGTGTAATAGTAATCAACTTTTCCACTGGCTTAGAGTTCCTGATTCTTTGTTGTTTTTCTATGGTGTAGAATCATTAGTTCTTACTCTTTTTGTTATAACTCACCTATCTACAGTATATTGCATTATAACGCACTACATTTAGTGCCCACATAGTGCCTAAAATAGCTATTTATACACCCCCGGAGTTCTTGTTAGCCGCTTATATTCTGCTTTCCATAACACTAATGTTGCCTTGTCTTTTTCGCTCAAGGGTCCATACCTTTCCTCTTCCTCAAAAATTCTTATAACCCGCTCCATTATCTCTAATTTGTGCTCAAGCGTTAACTTGATAGCAGGAGGCAGCATGGTTTCTATTTTCTTCAATCTTTTTCTTGCATCCATTATTAACGTCTTTCTCTTGATACTCTTGATTCTAATTGATCTATCCGACCTTCGATATCCTCCAATTCGATACTTTTCAAAGCATACTCTAGTATATCCTTACAGGCCAATCGCCTCAATTCTGGCTTAGGGGAATCCATAAGCTTAATAAGTTCCTCAACAGCCCTTGTGATAGCAGTTTTTAATCTGGCTAAAGAATCCTTAACAACTTCGTCTCTTTGACGCTTTAACTCTTCACTAAAAGACTTTTCTTTAAGCCATGTATACAGAGACCCTTTGCTTATCTTTGCTCTTCTGCAAGCTTCTTCAATGGTAGGAGAAGCGATAATATGGTTAATGGCTAATAATTGCCGATTGGTCAACTCACTTGCGTTTTTTACCATAACCCCTCCCTAAACCGTATAGTTTAGTGCATTTCCGTAGTTTCAAGACTTTTATCTAACTCAACTACCACTTTTCTGTGTAGGAATTGAAATCCGCCTACCTATGCCTGCTCTCTTTGGGTTTTTACCCATACGAAAAACAAATAAAGGGCATCCTACTATATTACAGTTTCTGATTTCAGACATTTGCCATGCTGAGCAATCAAGGCACTTGGCCCTTATTGCTTTTAACGGTGTCAAATTTTTCATATCTTTACCTCTGTTTCATATTATCTGTATATAGGCACATACCTCTTAATGCTATAGCTTTACTCTTTATTCCTACCAAGCATAATCTATATCTATAGCAATAACTTAAGTAAAAGCCAAGCCCCTGCATGCTTGTATAGGTCATCGTTGATAGAGTAATCAGATCAGAGCGATGAAGTATTAACAGAAGCTTGGCTAATTTCACTATTCTACCCTCTTTATGGTATATTTGGTTTTGCTTTTATGCCCTGTTCTTTTGATATTAATTAACGCTCCTGACGGTATTTTTGACATTTGATTAGCTAAATCTCTGGATGTCCTATCCCATAGTTGTTCTATAGCCTCTACCTCAAAGTGATATCTCGCACAAGTTGTTTTACCGCCATCAAAATTATTGGGCACTTCTTCTGCATATAGATATTTTACTGTGGCTTCTTCTCCATCGAGCAGTTCAAAGAATCTTGATTTTGAAGTAGCAAACTTTTTAAGAAAGTCCTGGCTAATGTCCATTTTTACTACCTCCTTTTGTCAAATCTTCCATAAGTTCTAAATATCGTTCTACAATTCGCTTCTGAATCAAAAGCCCAGCTTCTTTACTAATTGGGTGCACAATACTAAGCTGTTTGCCATTACTTAAGGTGCGCGCAGGATAAACTAATCGGAAACCACCTGGAGAGGATAACGAGGTATAAATGGCAATATTGCCTATATAGAATTGCTTATTGATCGTGCAAGTGGCAAATGCTACTAAACCACTTTGCGGCTTAACTGGAACAATATTTATTTCTGAAATTGTTAGGTCATTCATTTTCTTCACCTCATAAGTAAAAAATCCAGCAGGCTTTTGCCTATTGGATTCACTATATCTTAAAAGTTAATTCTATGGGAGGGGTAAATAAGGGGGGCTACCTTATTATTTTATAGCCCTTTTCTATGAGCTTTTGGCAGGCTTGAAAATTGTTCTTTACCTTTTCGGTAAGTGGCTGAATAGCATCTTTTCTGCTGTCTCTATACATAGTTAATTTTTGATACTCTTCGGGATAGACGATTTTTGCTATTTCCCGATACGTCTTACCTTCTTTACATAGATCGTATATTTTTATATAGGCGTCATAATTAGAAAGCCTTATCCTATTATCTCGATGTTCCTTTTTTACATTGAGATACCATAAATTAATGAAAAATTTAATATCTTCTAAAATTTTTTTCAATGACGCTTCTGTATTAATATCCATTTCTATTTTTTGTATTTTTGCTGATCTATGAGATTTCTCTGTTAATAAAACAACCGAAGAATCATTACAAATAAAATTTCCCTTAACGCTATGTAAAAATACTGCTTTGTATTTACCGCTTAAGTAGTATGGCATACCTTTCTCCGGGGGCAATATTAAACCAGAAAAAAATACTTTCATTTTTTCCCGCTCAGCTTTAGATCTCTTTCCAGTCTTTTGTATAAACTTTGATATATCTCGTTTAATTTGCTTCCAGTCACACCTTAATGCCTCTTTCATAGGTTTTTTTATACTTCTATCTAATTCTATAGCAGAAATATCTGGGTTGAGTGGGACTTTAATACCGTATTTGTGCAAAAAATATTCGAATCGATTTTTACGAAAATCATCAATTTCTACATGCAAAGAGGATCTAAGAAAAATCTTCTTATAAGCAACTAAAAAATCATTAAAATCCTTGATGTAATATTTGTCCCTACGAAGAAATTCCCATTTATAATACTGTATTAAGTTTGTTTGCAACAAAGACTGTTTTTTACTTTTCTCGGCCACTCTTTCCTCACATCTTTAGTATTATATAAAATAACTGTGCGGGCACTTTTTATAGTGTCGGTAAACTATTATTATTTTATCCTATTTTTGATAATTAGTGAAACATAATTATATAAGGGTAATGCGGTAATTGCCTAAATTGGCCTTGCGGGTTTCTTCGTTGCTCTCTTGATTATATTGAGTGCGTCTCGCGTCGTTAAGCTCGGATTTAACGGACTGCTCTCGTCTCTCCAGGTCTACGCTCAGAGCTTATTCGCTAAGTTCCTCGCTTCCGCTAAGTCGTTCAGCAGTTCCTGGTAATCCTCGTCGTATGTCGTCTCTTTCTTCGGCATCTTGAGCTCCTTTTACCTTTTGATCCCCAACTCCTTGCACATTCTCTTCGCGTCCGCTGTCGCTTTCGGGCTTGGCCCCACTGATGCGAGCAAGCCTCTCTTTCCCTGTTCCAGTAATTCCTCTGAGGAAAGCGGCCTGGAGTCCTTTGGAGGTTCAGCTGAATTACGAGCGACATCTTGGAGATCCACTCTTAACTTAGTTGCCGAGTTTCGCATACCTATATCCTTAGCTACAATCTTCAGAATGCCCTTAAAGAGCCTGTTCTTTTGATATAATCTTGCTATTATAGGGCCTATATCCTGTAAAAAACCTGGCTCCAAGTCATCAGGTAACGACACATTCATTACAATGAATAGTAACTTTTGTAAATTTTCGCAGTATGCTCTCTGCTTGCTTCCATCTCTTAAGCGTGGCGACCCTGTCCTTTTCTTGTTTGCCAACTTAATCGAGTGTATTTCTTCGCATATTAAATCTATAATTTCTAACTGATTTTGAAGCTTCACAGATTTACAGAACTCGCTAAAATTATATTTATTAGAAATCATATTTCTCCAACAAATGTTAGTTTGATAACTCTCTATATCATTGTATCTTTATTGTAATGCTTTCCATTGATTATCAGTGAACTTGCCACAACCCTCAACTATAGTCGTTATTAATTAAAATCTAAAAAGCATACCAGATGTTATCTGAAAACGCTTCTACTACTTTCACGGTATTAAATCAAAGCAAAATGGTTAAGAACTATTTGTTCTTAACCCTATTCCTTTCTAACATCAAGGCTTGCCGTTCGCTGCATTGATTTGCTATGAGTCTTAATGTATATAAAAATAATTAAACATTATACAAGAAGCGCCCAAAAAATATAAAATCTTATGCAGTTCTTCGTTGAATATTTCCGGCAGAGTCTCGCCATTCCAAGTTTGCAATTCATAACCAAAGTGACTAAGCACTCCGAATAATATTAAAAAATATCCTATTGTTGCAATAACCTGAGAAACTACTGAAATATGATAAATTTTAAATATAACACTGGTTAAATAGGCAAAAAATAAAGCGAGGATTGTTATTATAAAAGCTCTACCAACATATTTTCGCAATTTTGCAATATTTTTCTTTAAGCCCTCTTTATCTTTTTGAGTCAATTGATTGCCAGAAAAACGAAAAGTTTCTTGTTCAAAATTTTGTGGTTGTAAAATAAAATAGAATATTCTCTTAGCAAATCCAATATTAGGTCCTATTAACACTGCCAGAAATAATAAGTAGATAACTGTAATTATTATTGTCATAACTCTCTCCTAACCATTGATAAACAAACTTCTTATTTTGTGACATTATCAGCGGCTCAGAACACCTTGTTCTTACTCCTCTTGCTATAGCTCGCTAATAACCAATATGCTACACAGCCCATTGCTACATTCAATACTAAGGGAATAGCAATATTTTAAAAAAATCGTTGACATAATTACACCTATGGTATATAGTTTAAGAAGCTGGCAGTATTTCTTTGCTGTCAGCAAGCTCGGCCCTTCTCTTGAAAAAGAGGAGGGCTTGATTCGTTTAACACCATATTATTATATCCCTACCTTTTGGATCTCCACTAAACAAAGCAGATAATTTTTGCCAAACTGGCGTAAGATACTTGTATTTATCTTGTTTATAATAAATATAGCTATAATGCATCTTTGTAATATAAGCAAAATAATGTGCTATCTGCAATATTAAAGAAAGATGGGATCTTGTAAAAAACGGTAAATCCATAACATTATTATAATGTTTTCCGTATTTTCCCCATAGCAAATAACTGCTTTGCATAAAAGTCATTTTATCATCTAACCCTTGGCCACGGGAATCCATTATAATAATCCCTCTTGCTCCCTTTTTGGTCAAATAATGGTTGTATTCTCGTGTTAAAATTTGCAAACAAGCTGGATATAGCCAATCGGGATTTCTTGTTTTCAACTTATCTTTAAATGCTATTACACAATGCATTTTAACATTATGCTTAGTGCAAATATTTATCACCTTGTAAATAAATGTTCTATTGGGATAACAAAAATCGGCAGGTGTTAATATATGCTTTTTTTCTCTAAATTCTAATAGTTTTATTTTTTCTTTAATAGTAGGTAAATCTCTTAGGCGTTGTTTGTAGCATTTTGGAAAATAATATTTCTTCAGCGAATTATACTCATAAATAAGTGTTTTGCCTTTGGATTCATCAATATCAATACCCAATATACAGAAGATGGGATCAGGATCATTAAACGAAGATGTTCCACTCTCATCAATATACAGAAACTTCATTCCATCTTCTCCTTATTAAAACTCCAATTTCTCTACTGCCCTATCCACATGTTCATCGGCAAGATGGGAATATATCATCGTTGTTTGTATATCTGAATGGCCCATAAGTTTCTTTACTGTGGGTAGATCTACGCCCTTCATAACAAGATGACTTGCAAAGGTATGGCGCAGAGTGTGAAGTTTGGTGGCATCTGGGAAACCACAGCGCTTTGTTAGGCTCATAAGGCGCTTTCTAAGGCGGTTATTCTCTATCTGCTGTCCTTTGTCATGGAATACATATCTGCCCTTCTTCTTGGTCTCTAATTCCTTTAAAACACCTACTAAGCTCTCATTTATAGGTATCTGCCTCTCCGATGTCTTGGGAGACCAATCATCCTTAACCCTTAGTTTAATTTTCTTTCTATTAAAATCTATATCATCCCATTCAAGATTTAGAAGTTCACTTTTCCTCATGCCTGTATTTAGTAGTGTATAAAATATAGGGTATTCCCATTCATTACAAGTAGTTAATAGCTTCTTGCATTCTGCCTCAGTAAAAAAGCGTGGGGCAATATGATTTGTGATCTTCATAAACCTTACGCCGTCCGTAGGGTTATCTTTCGTATATCCCCAAGTTTTAGCAAGCGCCAATATGGCCCGAATGGTCTTTAGCTCCATATTTATAGTCTTGTTGCTTGCTTCCTCTTCAACTCTAAATGCTTTATAATCTTCAAGTAATTTTGGGTTTAACTGTGATATTTTAGTTATATATGGGTAGCTTGAAATAAACCTATTGAAGTTATCTATTATAGCTCTGTAACGCTTCTGCGTAGATGGGGAATGGTTTGTTTTTGAGTATTTAAGATAATCAGTAAAGAGTTTCTCCAAAACCTCATCCTTCTTAAAGAAATCTGATTCGCCTTTTGCTATTTTAAGTTCAAGGTCTTTTAAGTAGAGCTCGGCTATCTTTTTGGATGTGCTTACATTCTTACGGATTCGCTTACCATCTAAGCGATAATCCACATAGTATCTATTTCCTTTTTGGCGTAGTGTCGGCATATTCTATTCCTGATTAAGTAAATCTTACTCCATTCTCATATATCCTATAATATCAGAGAGCTCCTTTATTGGATAATGAGCTAAGGCTTCTTTTTCCCGATAACCAACATCTTTGCTGAAGACTGCTTTGTTTCTTAGACACATTAATATATATGTGAAGTTTCTATTCAGAACAGTAATAAAATGTAAATATCCTATGAGATGTTGTAAAGCGAAAGAAAGTTTTCTCTTTAATGAAAAATCCTTTTTAACCTGCACATCTTTTAAGAGAGGCGCAATATCTGCCTCGTTAAGCTTTTTATCTAATTTGTGAGCAAGTTGGTTTCTCAGCTTATTAAGTTTTCGCAGTTTTTCAACTAATACCTTAGATGGAACATCTAGATTCATTGCTTCAAATATGTCAAGCTTGGTGGAAAACTTTTTTTCTAAAATGCGGTTAGGTTTTACCATATTTGAAGTTATAATATCGTCAATAAGACTTTCTATATACAGGTGGCTTTTTAGGATTATTGCGATTATATCATCAGTGTTGTTCCAATGCTTTTTATGAAATTTGTCCATTTTTTCTTTTTCTCTAATAGTAATCTCTTTAACTTCTTTTGGGCTAATTCTCAATTTTTTATTCATAATAACCTCACATCCTAATAAATGAAAAATCCCATGCTTAATTGCATGGGATCATAAATTTCTTTTGTATATTTTCGCCACATTGTCATTATCTTAAAAGCTCCAAAATTGTGGGCACCTTTTTGGGCACCAAGCCTTTTTGATAATGTAGCATATTTTTATCTACTTGTCAACATTAAAGTTACAACAACTAAAAACAAGATGGCGGAGAGGCAGGGATTCGAACCCTGGAGGCCTTGCGGCCTACCTGCTCTCCAAGCAGGCGCACTCAACCGGGCTATGCGACCTCTCCGCGTTTCTGTTGTTATTCAGATACAATAACCTTTATTATAAATCTGCTGCGCTGTCCTTATCAGCTTAATATAGCGTATTATACAACCTGGCCTTACTTTTGTCCATAGTCCGCGCGTTCAAGCTGTGCCGTGATCTCGGTAAAGACAGGGGCCTGGACCACCGCTAAAAGAGGGATCCTTTTGGAGTCAGCGCTGAAATATCCGCTTACCTTTCCTTTCTTGACATCTTCCTCCCTTATCCGGGCGTATGGCTGTATATAAAAAGCGGGGACATCGCCTATGCAGGAAACCCTTACATGCCTCTTTGATTCTACTACTCCAAAAAGTTCATAGACAACTTCATTATTGCAAACAGGGTATCCGACCCTTGCGCCCATATCAACACTTAAGAGCCTGAAATAATAGCACGCGCTTAATGTGTCCTGCAGTCCGGCAGGAATATCAAATACCTTTTCCGATTTATCAAGCAGATTCCTGAAACAGGCCTTCTTAGCCGTGTAATCAAAATCGGTCACGGCATCTTTTTTATACCTGCCCTCTTTCCTGTAAACCTCATGGCGCAGGGTATGGAATTTTTCCGCGTCCATATAGGAGACAAACCTGTCGTCTATCTTGTATATCGCTGAACAGAAACTGTTCGTCCGCGCGGCCAACTCTATCTCATACGCCTGTCTGCCATTTATCTGTTTGATGCCATTGATAGAGGCGGTAATCGTCCCGACAGGTATGCCGAGCCATCTTACCGTGTAGGATAATTTCTCATACTCGGGAAGCCCTGACGCGGCAGACTCAATTATTATTTCGTCGTCACGGGATTGAACTCGTTTTACATTGGCAGGGCTGAAATTCTGGCCCGAAAATACATCCCCGCATACCAACATTAAGGCTAAAAACATCACGGTCCTTTTAAACACGGGCACACTCCTTGTCTGGCTGGTTAAGCCTTCTCGCCATATTCAGCCGCATACCAGGCTTGGCGTCAAGACAGGCCTTCACCATACCTCTTACGGCATTCGTTAAGAATATATTGTCAGCCGTCAAAAGCTCTTTTGGGTATATGATCTTTTCCCTGATGCCTGATCCGCTTTTTTTAAAAAGAAAACGCCTATATATTCCGTTAAGAACTCCGCATTCAAGGGGCGGAGTATAATAAATACCGTTTTTTTCGATGAATACATTGGATATGGCACCTTCCGTGACCTGGCCTTTTTCATTTAAAAACAAGACATCATAATAACCCAGCCTTTTATATTTATCGTGTTCACTCTCATAAATGCTTCTATTGGTTGTTTTATGAAACAACCATTTGTCTGATGAGTTTGTTTTAACCGCTGATATAGCGATCCGTTTAAGAGCATTCTCATCGCGGATGATTGAATAGCTGATACTTGGGCGGCCATTTCTATCAAGAAGCAGCCGGACACGGTAATCCTTTGTCTTGTCGAATGAGCGTGATATATCTTCAAGGCATTTTGTAATGTATTTTCTTTCATATATAAAACCAAAATAACGGGCAGAGTCTGAAAGCCTTTTTAGATGCAACCCTAGCAGCGCGAAACCATACCCTGGCTGCCATAGTATTGTCTCTATCAGGCTAAAGTCAACCGCTCTCTCCGTAAGGAACCTCGCTTTCAAAAGGCATTCTTCATATTCATTCCTACCGTCCGAATCATAGACAATACCGCTTCCTATACCCATCTCCGCTTTGCCGGTTTCGGTATCCAGAAGTATGGTACGTATAGCAACATTGAAAACCCCGCTATTGTCCGGCGCGAGAAATCCTATACCCCCTGTATAGATACCTCTCTCGGGTTTCTCTATTTCATCTATTATGCTCATAGTGCGTATCTTCGGGGCCCCGGTGACAGAACCTGACGGAAATACCGCGGCAAACAGCTCATATAATGAAAACCCAGGCCTTGTCCTCGCCCGAACGGTTGATGTCATCTGAAACAGCGTTTCATACCTTTCTATCTCAAAAACCTTTAGCGTTTTAACGGAGCCTTTGCGCGATATTTTGCCCAGGTCGTTTCTCAATAGATCAACTATCATTATGTTTTCGCTTCTGTTCTTCGGGCATTGATAAAGTAAGCGGGCATTTTGGGCATCTTCTTCCAACGACCTGCCCCTTGGTATAGTGCCCTTCATAGGTTTTACCGTGATAACACCCTTGTCCAGTTTAAAAAAAAGCTCGGGTGAAAATGAAAGTATATACCTTCCGCCAAACTTGATAAAGGCCGCATATGAGACCTTTTGTTTTTTCCGCAGGCCGGCATACAGCTCCGGGATCGAACCTTTAAAACAGCTTTTGAGTTTAAATGTCCTGTTTACCTGATATGTCAGACCTTTCTCTATGCGGCGTTTGATATCTGCTATTGACCGTATATACTCTTTCTCCTGGATATCAGCTCTTATATCAGACAAGCTGGCATCTCCTGCAGGCGCATCATCAGTAAACTGGGCCTTTTTACTGTCAAAAACCAGCGGCCTTTCAAATATACCAAACCATAGCAGGGGAAAATCATAAACCCTGTTTCGCGCCAGAGAAGGTTCAAAGGCAAGCCCTGCCTCATAAGACAGGAAACCGGCGGCATAGTATCCGCTTTTAAGCATTTCATGCAGTTTGTCTAATGAAGTCCTTAGTAATCCGCTGTCATAACAGGAAATGATATCCAGGGGTTTCTTAAACAGGTAACTGCGCCTATTATCTTTGTCAAAACGCCCTGTGTCAAAAAAAATAAAGTTTTCATTTTTGCAGGCATTTTTTAAAAAACTAACTAAAGGTATCTTGCGCATAAAAATAATCGTATCTATAGCCGGTTTTCAGCAGAATGCAGTATCATCGCATAATCTAAAGCTGCATAGCTGACAATCTTAACAGGCAGTCTTTGCCTGTCTCTGCTAAGATAGAATGTGAACTTAGAGGGCTCGCTTGTAAAAATATCGGTGATATATTGCCCTGAAGGCGTATCCACCGTATCATTTCCGGATACGCGAATATTGAATTCCTGCGTGGGCAGCAGAATCCTGGAATCTTCCTTTACGACCGTATCTGCATTGGCCCTGCAAAGATATGTCAGCAATATCGCGTTATGAATATTGCCCTCTTTCTGTATAACAATCTCATTGGATAAAAACGCGCTCTTTTTCTTTATCGTAACCGTAAACCTATCCTGGTCGTATTCTTCTTCAATCTCCTCGATTGATATACCCCCCATCTTATGGATCTTCCTTCTAATCTTAAGAGGCAAAAAAGAACCTTTGCGCGCGTATATGTCTTCATAATCTTTTAAAAAAGGCAATTCCGTCTCAAAGGTGATATGATAAACACTCTCGCCGTTTAGTTCCTCTTCGCCCAGAAATCTAAGAATAGAACTGCCTGTTTTAATACCGGCACAATGCACATCATAGACAAGCGTCTCACCCGGAGTAAAGGGCAGTGCAATACCCTCTTCAGCAATAGGCCCAGACGGGCTGTCTATCAATATCTCATCCGGCAATTGATAAGGCTCAAGGCCCTGCATATACGACGGCTTAAAGCTATGCCTATGTTCATCTTCGCCGGCAGGCCCTATATCACCTATGCACGCGCCAAATTTGCCGTTATAAAAGTAAAACGCAATAAAAGACCCCAATATTATGACTAAAATTAATATGAGTATCTTTTTCATTTGGATTGGCACCTTATACAATGGTATACAGACGTTTTGATTTTTGTTCGGGACACTGTCCCTTTATTAAGATGCGCAGTGTCCCCTGCAGGGACAGTGGGGTGCTTAATTTTCAAAACGTCGTAATATTTTACAAAATGGCTTATGTGAAAATTGTCCTTTTGCATTGTATTCTTTTTGAGTAATACTTTGCTTACCGCAAGAACTCACGACCTTCCTTAAATCCTCGAAAAGTCCGTTATCTTTGAAATATCGTGCATTTCTTCTTAATTTATATTCCATTGTGTATTGACTAAAATCTAACAACCACTGCTCATAGGCAGCCTATTTTCAATAACTTTTTATTTTGTGGCAATTTTTTATAATTTTCTCGGCTAATGACTTTCTTGCCGCCTTTACGCTCAAGCTTTTTCTGGCGTTGCCCGCAACAGCTCCACACTCAAAAGTGGCTTGCTTGTTCCCTACGAAGCCTTGAGCGTTTTTATTAACGGTTATCTTTTTGTTGAGGCTTCGCCAAGCACAAAAAAAGGTAAGCTCCAAATCAGTTATGTAGTCCGCGGATTTCCACGCTTGAGCCCCTTATGTTTTTTGTAAGCCGATGGGTCATGCCAAATGTTGCCTTCAATATTTTAACGGTCAATGTTTCGTATTACTTTTGCTTTTTGATGCTACGCTTCTGCCGCTGGTCGGTTGACTTTTCACAGATCGCGATTCCGCGCATCCGCTTCTCAATTCACTCATCGCCATACCCTTTTACCTTGCACAAAGCCCTTGTTCTCTTTATAGCAAGCTCTGTGTTCTCAATTTCTTGGATCCGCTCATAACCAGCTCTAGCCGGCCAGCGCTTGAATGTTTCAGCTTTTGGTGATGGTATAATACGAAAAATGCCTTATGTATTAGCGCAATTAAGCTTTTGATGGCCCCTGATGCCTTGACAGAGAGGGGACACCAAATTGTCCCCGGCCTTTGCTAAGCTTATTGTCACGTTTACACATCCTCTTGATATGGTCTTGAACATTAGGCGAGTCGGTAAATGCTAATACGACATCACAAACCACTATTCATTGCTATGGATGGTCTTTCTGATTTCTAGTTTCCAAAAAATCGCTATTTTAGTTGTTGTTATTTCTTTGTTCATGTTTGCTCGCTTCAGCTCATGATTACCCTAGCTTATTACAAACGCCGGAGTTCGCCTGAACATCAACAATGGCGGAGAGAGGAGGATTCGAACCCCCGAGACCCGTAAAGGCCTAATCGCTTTCGAGGCGACCGCTTTCAACCACTCAGCCATCTCTCCTCACGCAAATCCCCGCCGATATCTTTATGGGACAAAAAACTGATGCCAAACGGCATCAGCGGGATTGATCTTTTCTTTATTAGTCAAATTGCACGAATAAGGTATATCTGTTTGGCAATATTATTTATACCAAAAAACGGCTCAAAAAGCAAACGAATTCCAGCCCGGCCTCCAGGCCGCGCTAATAAATCATACCTAGAACCTATTGGAAAAAATATGCCTTAGCTATACCGCATAACCATCAATGCACTTTTCATTTATTAAATCCTTCATTAGACATGCCCTCGCGATGTTGCAAGAGGACTTTATGATACAGTTACGATACTACAATACAGACGATTACGGTACAGACGTTTTGATTTTTGTTGTAAACAGCGCCCCTTTATTAAGACGGACAGTACCCCCTACAGGGGGCACTGTCGTGCTCATATTGGGGACAGTGGAGTGCTTAATTTTCAAAACGTCTGGGTATTGTCAAAACGTCTGGGTATTGTCCTGGGTATCTGGGATAGCCAGATAAATAATAATTACCCTTAGGGAATAATTCGGTAATAGCTGAAAGCTCATCAATCATGATGGTGATCTTTTTATAAACTTCAAGATTTTCGAATAGAAATGGGGTATTGTCAATCCTTTGAAGAATAGAACAATAGAAAATAAACCACAATAAAGTTTTTGTCTGTCTATTGTTCTGTTGCTCCATTGTTCCGCCATTTTTGCAAAGCAAAAATGGCGGAGGAGGTAGGATTCGAACCCACGGTACCTTTCGGTACAACGGTTTTCAAGACCGCCGCGATCAACCAACTCTGCCACTCCTCCGCGCAAGAGCCTGCTATTGAGCCTTTATAATATATCAAAGACGGAAATTGTTGTCAAACCTAATCCCACCCATCATAGCGGCATCCTTCGTATGGGTCATAAAAAAAGCTGTTTAAATATACCCGTATACACGGCCATGGATACGAGATAACAATCCTTTAAAAAATCGGAAAACACGATGTCGTGGAATAAAAGGCTTAATATGAACCCTATTACAATCAAATTAATAATGTAGATTAAACAGGCAGACAACAGATAACCGGCATACTGAAGATCCGTCTGCCTGATCTTTAAAAAGTCAATGGTAAGAACTATATGGAATACCAATGCAAAACCGGCGGCAAAGAGAAAAAAACTATGATAAATTCCTCCGCCTAATACACGTTCCGCGATAAACCATAATAGAATTACTACTACGGCATACAGGGGGGCAAAATAGGGGCTTAAAGCGATAAATATATTATTTTTCGTGGCTATCACGCTTCCACCCTTGGAGGAAACCTTTATGGATCTGACCCTTGCTCCTGTAAGCAAGGCCGCTATAGCGTGCATCAGTTCGTGGCTTAAGATATATAGATATGAAGGTTTGACAACTAAGGCATGGAATATAAGATACGCGATAGCGCCTAATAAAAAATATTTCTGTTGATATAATGAAACAGCGCTTATACTGCCTATATGACGGTATAGGCTTAAAGATATGCCGGCGCAGGCTGGCAAAGCAAAGATCCCAAGCAATACCTTTAATACCCTAATCAGCATAACTTATATTCTATCAGATTTTAGAAACCGCTTTTTGCCCAAATAAGGCCTAAGCGCCCTGGGAACATCCACAGAGCCGTCCTTACGCTGATAATTCTCCAGTATCGCGATAATAAGCCGGGCCAAGGCCACACCTGAACCGTTTAAGGTATGGACAAAATGAAGCTTATCGGTATCAGTGACTTTAAATCTGATATTGCCTCTACGCGCCTGAAAACCTTCAAAATTAGAACAGCTTGATACCTCAAGCCATGCCCCCGCGCCCGGGGCCCATAACTCGATGTCATAACATTTGCTTGCCGCAAAACTTATGTCACCAGTGCATAAAAGCTGGACCCTGTAGGGGAGTTTCAGCGCCTGCAGGATATCCTCGGCATCTTTTAAAAGTTTTTCGAGCTCATCATACGATGTCTCGGGCCTGACAAACTTCACCATTTCAATCTTGTCAAATTGATGCACCCTTGAAAGACCTTTGGTTTCCCTGCCGTAAGAACCGGCCTCTTTCCTGAAACAAGGCGTATAGGCCGTGTAATATATCGGCAGGTCACTGCCGTTTAATATGGCATCCCTGTATATATTTGTGACAGGCACTTCAGCTGTCGGTATCAAAAACAGGTCTTCGTCCTTTAACCTATACATATCGTCTTCTAATTTAGGTAATTGCCCTGTAGCAGTCATGCTTTGACGATTAACAAGGGCGGGCGGCCAAACCTCCTTATATCCGTGCTTTTGGGTATGCATATCCAGCATAAAGTTTATCAATGCCCTTACCATCCTTGCCCCGTCACCCATGAAAAGTGAGAATCCTGCGCCTGACAGTTTTGCCGCTCTTGCAAAATCCATAATATTCAAGCTTTGGGCTAATTCCATGTGATTTAAAGGTTTAAACTTAAAATTCGGTAATCTCCCCCATTGCCTAATCGTCTTATTAGAGCTTGAGTCAGGACCGATTGGCAGGCTTTCATGAGGAATATTTGGGATTTGCATAATAATATCTTTTACTTGCGATGTTAAATCCCCCACTTTCTGGTCTAATTCCTTAATTTTTTGGGAAACAACCTTCATTGACGCAACCTTAGAGCCCGTATCCTTGCCGGACCTCTTCAATATGGCAATCTCTTCAGATTCATTATTACGAATATTCTTTAACCTGTCAGCTTCAGCAACAAGGGCCCTTTGTTCCCTATCAATGCGCATAAGATGATCTATATCCAAACTGCAATTTCTGTTCTTTAGCGCCCCTTTGACCTTATCTATATTCTCTCTTATAAACTTAATATCAAGCATATTATACCCCTGCCTTTCCCCAAAATAATATTACCTTATGATTTAACCTTTAACTGCGCCTAAAGGCCTCATCTTGCATACCTTTTTTGATATGCCTGATTCAACCACTGCCGACATAACATCATCTATGTCCTTGTAAACCCCAGGGGCTTCTTCTGATACAGTGTTTTTTCAGATGTCATCAGCACAATACCCTTCTTGGCAAGCTCTGCCATTACCTTCGCCAGCGAATAGAGCCCTGCCCTGTGGCGGACCTCCTTGATAATGCCCTTCCCGCGCCATAACATGTAGTAGCAAACTTATCATTTACAGCTTGATCTGTGCCGAATAATAAATATGAGTATGCGCCCATGTCTCCGGGTATAATAACCGGCTGGGCTATCTCCCTGTATCCACAGGCATTCCTCCGAACGCCCGGGCCAAAAAACCCTTGCAGCACCCTATATATCTCATCAACTGCCTGGACCTCTATAAGCGGATATCACCTTTTAAGCCTACACCCGGCGGGATATCGCGATAGAGTCCTCTGGCAATGTCAGACAATCTTGATTTGATATCATTCTCAAAAAGCAAGGTCTTTAAAAGCCTGATACCGCAGTTTATTTCAAAACCCACACCGCCAGGCGATATTATTCCCCCAGCATCAATATCCATCACGCGCAGGGCCTTTATCGAATATATCCCCAATGCATATTAGGCATAGCCAGCGAATACCTGACTATACCTGGCAGCATGGCCACATTCGCGACTTGCCACAAGGCTTTATCGTTTCGCGCCACATTAATCAGCTTATCACCGGCATATACCAAACCATCCACGCGCATACCCCTAATACTATCCGGGATATAAGCCAGCGATTATTATCTATTCTTTTAAGAGGCCCGTTATAGCGCGGGATCATTAATACCTCTTAAGGCCTTATTACGCCTATTTTTCCGGCACAAAATAACCACCTTAAACACATTATACATCAAATATGATATCTGTACGGAATTTGTTGCCTTTTTTGACTATTTTTAGTTTATGGGAAGTTACCGCCTTGATCTCGCGCCTTAAGCGGTGCCGGGCCCTTAGAAATCTCTCTCCGATAACCCTGGATAATACGTTTGTCTCGCTTAATCTGATAATATCAAATTTCACGGGTAAAAAACCTTTTGCCGTAAAAATAATATAAGGGTTCAAACAACCAATTCCTTAAAAACTCATCCCTGTCTACGCCTTTAGATTTTACCAAAAAAGATCTGGCAAGCCTAACCAGCCTGGTATCTGATGTAATCTCATACATGGCAGCACGGAACAGGTAAAAAGGTCTTTGATATCGCGACCAAACTTGTATACCCAAATCTGCCGTATACTCTATAAACTTGTAAAACCTCATATAATAAGTGTATCAGAATAAAGACCCTTAAGCCAATTACGGGAGATAAAGGCTATGCGGCGTTGTCTACAATCTTAAAAACAGAAATAACATCTTTAACGACAGCCGGTGAATGGGTATTTTTACCCTTGAAAAGGTCTCTGATAACAGCGCAGCGGCCTTGAGCAATGCTGTGCCTGTTGAATCTATTCATTTCATCCAAATCAACAGGGCTCTTGTCTTCTATACTCCTTTCATAGTATTGTATGATATCAGGATTATTTGTGCCAAGACCTTCTTCATACATTCTTAAAGGAACTACTATCTTGCTTGCCCCCATAGAGACGGCTATCTTTTCCTCATAATCCAGGACCTTTTCTACAAAATCGCCTACATCTATATTACGCGTAAATTCAAGTCGGGGCGACAAGCCCCTGTCAATCAACACCTTAACGCCATTAATATAATTAGGCATTAGCAAAGTCCCCCCTACAATCTCTCCATAATCCTCATCCACAAAAACAAGCGGTATCATATCCGGGTTATCTCTGATAATATCAGGCGTCGCCACCCAACATTCGTCGCAATAATAACCGATATATTCTGCCAGCCAGCCGCGACAAGGGTAAATTCCGATCCTTTTCTTAAAACACGATCTCTTATCGGCCAACCGTGCCATCTTATCCTTGAAGGTCGCGGGATTAAGGTGTTTAAGCAAGGCCTTTTTGGCTTCGTAGTCAATATCGGAAAGCAAATCCAGTTTAAGGAAATCATCCACAAACTCAACAAGCCTAACCGCTTTCTCCGGCGTTAAGACAGAACTGTCCAAAATACTGAAATACCTTTTCCATTCGGCATTATCATAAAAGGCAGCCATAAATAATGCCTGCCTAAACATCATTCTGGCAAATTTTATATCGCTTAATGCATTGAGTTCAGGACCTTCAAGAAAAAGTAACGGCATGACATGGCTGGACTGATACAGCATAAGGTTTTGCCTGGCCTTATTGAATAAATCCAGTCTTTGATTAATATATGATAAGACAAACGAGTTGATTACTTTTCCGCGGGCCTTGACAGACAGCATATCTATTTCATCATCAATAAAACCTATAAGAGATCCGACTATGCCGGCATAAGGGCTGTCATGATCGTCCATGTTTTCCATAATGGATATGGCATCGTGCGCGGCATCTATTATATCCTTATAATATTGTTTTGCAAGCCCTGAAAATGACCGCGAGATATCTGTCGATACTTCAATAATAGCGGGTTTAGGGATGCCGGGGGGGAGTGGTTTTATTCCTCCGGCACACCAGGCCTTTCTAAAATCATAGTAAATTTCCTCAAATCCCTTTTGGCCGTGGCGAGAGAAATTGCTGATATCAAATTTGGTAATCGCCCTTAAAAGGATATTTGTTGACTTTTGCCTTATATCCAGACTATCAGGCAGTATATCTCTGAAGATGTAACCATACAGCATGTTATGCATACCCCGGAATTTACCTAGGCCTCTTTGCGCGAATATATCGCCCCATACGGCACCCGGGCCTAAGACATCCATAAGCCTGGTAAGAGCCCTGATAAAATGGAGCTTCTCATCCGCCACAGACAAAACAATATCCAGGCAATCTGTCTTATTATTTTTTAGCGCATAAGATAAGCCGGAACAGATAAAATACGATATTCTGCTGTCACGGGCCTGTGGCATATCATTTAATACCGAGATTATCTTATTTATCTTTTTACCGAACATATTATTCTTCAATGCCTCCAACGCGATACAGCCCGCGTTATACGGATTATCAAAGATATAACATTCACTTATACACTCGGATATATAATCATCGCTTATACCCGGAAATCTTTTACATAGAATAGACTTAATAATCGGCAAGGCGGCGTAAGAATTTCTTTCAGCAAAACACTTGGCAATTACCTCTTTCAACTCATGCGCGGTAATTCCCGGGACGTTGCCATTTACCGCCTCTGATAACAAATATCCTGCCTGATACGTAAAACCCGCGTAAAGAGTTTCGGAGACACCTGTCCTTATATCATTAATACCAACGGACGATATGCCGTTTTTAACCGCCTCAATCGCTATTAACCCGCCGTCATCATATTTATTATTTTGAAAACACTCATATACACTCTTACTGACATAACCATCTGTTACGCCCGGCACATTACGCTTAATGGCCTCTATCGCGACAAGGCCCGCGGTTTTCGGGTCACCGATAAAAAAACTATGCTCAATAATATCCTTTATACTGTCAGGGGTTATACCGGGTATATCATTAATAAAGGCCTCAATAGCAATCATACCGGCTTCATAGGACAGGCCTTTCGCGCGGCATGCCTTGACAGCGGCGCCAACCTCCTCTGCTGTTATATTACCCATTTGGTTGGCAAGTATATAGACAATCAATCTCATAGGGCTTATCCTCAAACGCTTATCACTGCAAACCTGGATGCTTCTTTTTATACACGGCCAAAAATCGCCGAGCACATTGTTTTTTTCCGCTTCAACCGCTATCAGGCCCGCGTCAAGGGGAAAACCCCTGTCAAAGGACATCTCAATCCAATTTTTTATATCATTACCGTTTATGTCCGCGGCATCTTCTTGCATAGCATCTATTATAAGCTGGCTGGCAAACTTTATTTCATTTTTTTTAAAGCACATATCTATTGATTTGTGAATATCATCAGGTAACACGCCCGGAATTTTGGCTTTCAGTGCCGCTATAGCCATTGTGCCCGCTACAGATGAAAAATCATTTTTAAAACAACCTTCTATACTTCTTTTTACATAATCCATATCAATACCCTGATAATTTTTCTTGAAGGCCTCAATAGCAATATAACCGGCATGAAATGAAGGATCTACGGGAAAACATTCGGCGATCCATTTATTGATCTGGTTGGAAGTAATACCCGGGATATTATTTTTAATTGATTCAACCGCCAAAAGGCCCGCGTTACGGTAGGATTTTCCTTGCAGGCTTTCGCTTATACCTCTAAGTATGGTCGAAAGATTATCTAACTCTTTTCCCAAAATCTCGCGGGATTGCGTATCGCGGGGCATTTCTCTTTCAAGCCTTTTTAGGATAGACACAAACAGCTCATCCTGCCGGCCGGCCCGACTGTACACCGGCAGACCTTGTTCGCGCGGGATTAAATCCTTATTGATTACACGAGAAGATACAGGACGAAGGGTGCCGATGTCAGCATACAATTGGCATTTATATCCATCGCAATAAATGTGGCCATGATTTAGAAGGCTGATCACTATGCATATTATAGATATTCGCTTTAACATATACAAAACCATATAAATTGCGCAAAAACCGGCTTCTGGTTAATGCGTTAAAATTAAATAATTGAAATATAACTACAGAAACCGGCATAAATTACATATTACTGCAAATACGTTAAAAAAGGATGCGAAAATACAGGTTACGAGATAGCTTCTCTGCCTATATTTCGCATCCCTTGATAAATGGTACCCCGCGTTGGATTCGAACCAACGACTCACGCCTTAAAAGAGCGTTACTCTACCAACTGAGTTAGCGGGGCGTATTATTCGTTAATAATTCACCCATACCGGCTTGGGCGCGGTTAGACCTCAAGGAGTTCTTTATCTTTTTGCTGGAGGATATTCTCTACTTCTTTTATATATTTATCCGTAAGCTTTTGTATGTCTTCCTGCGCCTTAAAGGCCTCATCTTCCGAGGCAAGTTTATCTTTTTCAATCTTTTTCGCGTGTTCATTGGCATCCCGCCTTATTGTACGTATAGACACGCGGCTGTCCTCGGCCATTTTTTTTGTGATCTTTATCAGATCTTCGCGCCTTTCTTCTGAAAGAGGCGGTATGCTGACACGTATAACCTTTCCATCATTAACAGGCATGGAACCGATATTACTCTGCTGAATAGCCTTGGCTATATCAGGCAGGCTTGCCGGATCCCACGGCTGAATTATTATAAGCTTCACATCAGGCGCTGATATGTTCGCGAGTTGCTTCAAGGGTGTCTGCGCGCCATAATAATCGACATGTATACCCTCTACCAGCGAAACCGACGCCCTGCCGGTCCTGACAGAAGCAAACTCCCTCTTAGCCGCCTCAACCGCCTTTTTCATCTTATCTTCAGCGTTCCTTACAACCTCTTTCACGGTATTCATACATTTACCCCCTGACAATAGTGCCGATCTTTTCCCCTTTTATGGCCCTTTTAAGATTGCCTTCCTTGAACAGATCAAAGACAACTATGGGTATATTATTATCCATGCATAAGCTGACGGCTGTAGCATCCATAACCTTAAGTTGTTTATTCAGCAGATCTATATAATTTAAACACGCATACCTTTTGGCGGTTTTGTCTTTCAACGGGTCGGCGGAATATATACCGTCCACCTTTGTCGCCTTAAATATGATATCAGCCCCTATCTCCGTTGCCCTCAAGGCCGCCGTAGTATCCGTCGTAAAATAAGGGTTCCCGATACCGCAGACAAATATCACAACCCTTTTCTTTTCCAGGTGCCTGATAGCCCGCCTCCTTATGTACAATTCGGCTATCTGGCGTATCTCAATGGCTGTCTGCAGACGCGTAAACACCCCCTGTTTTTCAAGCGCGTCTTGCAATGCCATACCGTTTATCGCGGTAGCAAGCATCCCCATATAATCAGCTGTTGATTTGTCCATGCCGTTTTTGGATGCTTGGGCACCTCTTAATATATTTCCTCCGCCAATAACAATTGCGGTCTCAATACCCATATCATGGACCTGCTTAATCTGCGAGGCTATCGAACGGGCCGTTGGGATATCAATGCCATAACCGCTCTCCCCTTGCAGGGATTCGCCGCTAAGCTTAAGGACTATCCTTTTATAAGGAAGCTTGACTTTCTTTTTCATGCGCCCTGGCCCAACTGATACCGGGTAAACCTCTTAATAACAATATTTTCGCCTGTCTTGGCTATCAATTCGGTAAGAAGGTCTTTGATGAAAACCTTTTGGTCTTTTATGTGCGGCTGCTCGAGCAGGCACACCTCCTGATAATAGCTGTTCAGTTTACCCTCTATTATCTTATTCAGAGCGGCCTCCGGTTTATTTTTATTCTGTTCCTGTATTATGTCCTTTTCCTTCACAAGATCTTCTTCCGGCACTTCATCCTTTGAGATATAACTCGGAGCGGCGGCGGCTATCTGCATAGAAAGTTCTTTTACAAAATTCTTGAAATCACTGTTTCGCGCGACAAAATCCGTTTCGCAATTGACCTCAAGAAGCACCCCGATTTTATTATTTGTATGTATATACGAGGTTATCAAGCCTTCCTTAGCCGCCCTTGAAGACCTTTTACTCGCGAGGCTTGCGCCTTTTTTCCGCAATATCTCTATCGCCTTTTCCAGGCTTCCTTCCGCCTCGAACAGGGCCTTTTTACACTCCATCATGCCGGCGCTTGTCTTTTCTCTTAATTGTTTTACCTTATCCAACATTTTTATATTCCTTTCCAAGATTATCTATCAACTTCACCCTTATCCGATTCCGCTGCCTTGACAGGCGTCTGTTTCCTTTTGCCTTCCGTAACACTATCGGCCAGCACAGTCAAAACCAGTTTTATCGCCCTGATAGCATCATCATTGCCCGGTATAGGGAAATCCACGGTGTCGGGGTTGGAGTTTGTGTCTATCAATGCCACGATAGGTATGCCCAATTTCCTGGCCTCCCTGACGGCTGTCTCTTCTTTTTTGGGATCAATTATAATAATAACACCCGGCAACTTTCTCATATCAGCCACACCGGAAAGGTTTTTGTTCAGCTTGGCCCACTCCTTTTCGAGGGCCGATCTCTCTTTTTTTGTAAGCGCGTCTATATTAGGGTCATCTTTCATGGCCTCTATTTCTTTCATGCGTTTGACACTACTGCGGACAGTGGCAAAGTTGGTCATCAGCCCTCCAAGCCATCTCTCTGTTACAGAAAACATCCCGCATCTCTGGGCCTCGGACAAAACAGCCTCTTTTGCCTGCTTTTTCGTGCCTACGAAAAGGACACTTTCACCCCGCGCTACAACCTCGCTTATAAAATTACACGCGCCTTCAAGCCTTTCAGCAGTCCTTTCAAGGTTGATAATATAAATACCATTACGCTGGCCGAATATAAACGGCGCCATCTTAGGGTTCCATCTTTTTGTCTGATGTCCAAAATGAACCCCTGCCTCTAAAAGCTGTTTCATTAAATCGGTAACCAAAATACTCCCCCTTGCTCTTCTGCTATTACGAATTCCTTTGCAATCGGAACATAGCAGTCGTATTATCCCCACTTTTCGTTTAGGCGTGGCTTTTAAAGGGATAGATTTATCTATTAACAACTACGCCTTTCCTGAACAGGATATTAAGATCGGAGATAGATTATATCATAAAATGCCAAACTTGCAACAAAAATGTCAAAATTAACGCCTGGTCGCCTTAATAATACCCGGTTTTAAGGTCTATCTACCGCGTTTAACGATTTCCACCATGTTCTTAAGTGAGGCTGTTCACCTCCGGCCAGTCACGGGTCTTTAACCCGCAATCAGGGTTTAACCAGATCTGGTTTTTTTTAAAAACCCTTAGCACCTTGTCCAGCATGCCTTTTATCCCTTCAAATATTTATACGGATATACCCCAAACATAAAAGCGGTATCCAGGATGTGATCATACGGCGCGATCTCGGCGGCGGAGAGTAGGTCAGCATATTCATCATACGCGTTCAGCCGTTCATTCTCGATGTCATCAAGCAGCGACACCAGCCTTTTTTCCGGTATCCTCCCTTTCCAAAAATCCTCTATATGCCTCTTGTATCTTCTGTCCACGCATAGCCGCGGAAACCATACGCGTGTACCCTCATTATCGCTCCTGTTGTTTTAAATTTATGGGATATCTTCCGCAGGTATATTTTTTACCTTCCGGGCAATATCCCAATTTCTCGCATTTTGCGCCTGCCGTCATAAAAATCTCCGGGAGGTTTTCTCTGCATATTAGCAGCATGGCACGCGCCAAGCCCCTTATCTCCCATTGGGCCCTTTCGCAGCAACGCTGGCTGAAAAAATACAAAAGCTGACGGCAGTTCATAGAAACAACTATCATGGTCTCTACCGCTTGAGGCAGAACAAACCTCGCATCCTCCGCCGCCTTTTCTTTTCCCGTCCCCGCGGTTTTTAGCAATTCGATTATTTTTTTGTAATCCCTGCGGGCGTTTTTCATTGATAAAACAAAGATTTTTTTCGCGGCGGCATTTTTTTCTATAGAGACGGGCAGAACAAAGTTAAAGTCCGTCGCCTCCACGTATCTTTGACTTTGCTGGGAATACGAAGCCAGCCTATGCCGGACAAGCTGATGGGTCAAGGCCCGCGAAACACCCTTTACCGAAAAGGTCAATGTCGCATGTTCAAGCGGGCTTTCGTGACCTAATGATATTATCTTTTCGATAAAACGCTTCTTTTCGTCAGACCTGATATTTTTATCATCGTATATATCCGACGCCTGTCTTTTTGAATAACATTGCCTGGCCGCTGAATAAATAACCGACAACGCGCCGGGGGTAATGGCCAACAGCCTGACCTCCGCTTTAACGCCTTTCATTCCAGCCCTCCTTTTTTGTCATTTAAAATACCCGCCGAGGTATTTTAGGCCCTTTTTTAATAATAAAAACAAAATCCCGGCTTAAACGCCGGGATCGCAGCCTGATTACTTCGTCCCCTGCTTGCGCATCAGGCTATTCTCTCGATAGCTTATACACCTTTCTTCGCAAAGGCCTTCTGGCTTCCCCATCATGTTGATACATAAGGTTACAGCACCGAGAGTGCTGCCGATTTTCGCGGCATTTCCCTTTATCACCATTTTAAACGGGCGCAAAAATATTGTCCTATTATAATATAAAACACCGCTTAGTCAAGATCGATTTATACCTGGTCTGCCTGTCTATCTTAAAAACCCGGGCTTATATCCCGCGGGACGGTTAAAAGCATCTATGATTTGATGTTAAAAAAGGATAAATTTTACAACAAGGACATCGGGGTATCGGGTTATCGGGTTATATTTTAAACGGTTCGCGCCCGAAAATATACGCTTCAAAATCCGGAAAACTGCATAGTATAAAGCTTATTATAAAGGCCTTTTCTGGCAATAAGTTCTTCGTGCCTGCCGGTATCCTCTATCCGTCCGGCCTCCATAACAATAATTTTATCCGCGTGTTTTATCGTAGAAAGCCTGTGGGCCACGACAAACACGGTTCTGCCGCGCATCAGCCTGTCTATAGCCTCTTGCACCAGTTTTTCCGATTCGGAATCAAGCTGCGATGTGGCTTCGTCGAATATTAATACCGGCGGATTCTTAAAAACCGCCCTTGCTATCGCGAGACGTTGTTTTTCTCCGCCCGAAAGCTTAACCCCCTTTTCACCGATCACCGTGCGGTATTTATCAGGCATTCTCATTATAAAGTCGTGGGCGTTGGCAGTTTTTGCCGCCTTCATCACCGCGGTGATATCAGCGTTCTTCTTCCCATATGCGATATTTGCCAGCACCGTGTCATTGAAAAGTATCGTATCCTGGGTCACCAGGCCTATCTGGTCTATCAAAGACTGCAATTTTATATCCCTTATATCAACTGTGTCTATGGACACATGACCCCGGCCGGGGTCATAAAAACGCGGCAAAAGATTTACAAGTGTGGTTTTACCTGAACCGCTCGGGCCCACAAAGGCTATTACCTCTCCGGCCTTTGCCTTAAATGACACGCCTTTTAACGCGTAGGCCTGTTTATCAGAGTATTTAAACCAGATATCGGAAAAAACAATCTCGCGGCTGACAGGGGCAAGCTCGCGGGCGTCTTTCTTATCCTCAACCGCGATCTTTTCGTCAAGAATCTCATATACCCTATTAGCCGCTGCCAGGGCCTGTTGATTGATATTGTGGACCCTGCTAAGCCTGTTGATAGGCTTTGACAGCGATAGAACCGAGAGAGAAAAAACCGTCAGCGTCCCGACACTCATACTGCCCGTTATAACCTGCTGTCCCCCAAGCCAGAGTATACCCATACCCGATACCATAGTCATCAGTTCCGTCAACGGGCTGGCCACCAGTATCCTCTTGTTGGATTTCATGACCATTCTCTTCAGGCGCTCGTTTTCCTGCCTGAATTGCTCCCTTTCGTATTCCTCCATAGAAAAGCCTTTTATAACTCGTATCCCCGATATGGCCTCATATAGTATATTGCTCATGCCTGCCATTGATTCCTGGTGTTTTTTGCTTATTTGTCTGACCCGTTTACCAATATAAATCAATGGCACGATTATTACCGGCATGACAACAAAAGCAAAAAATATAAACATCATACTTATCCGGAAAAAGACCGCTATGCATATTACCATAACAAGGGAGAACACAAACTGCAGCGACTGCCAGATAAGGTCGGTTAATCCTTCCGAGGTAGCATCCTGAATAATAGTCGTATCATGGGTTATACGCGAGACGAGAGTGCCTGTGCGCGAATTACTGTAAAAATTCATCGAAAGCCTTAAAAGCTTATCATACAAAAGGTTTCTTATATCGCGGACAACCCTTTGGCTTACTTCACGCATAAGGTATTGCTGAAAGTAGAGAAAAACAGCCCTTAATGTAAAAGCCGCTATATAAAAAATAATAAGAATGCCAAAAAGCTTCATCCTCGGCATATTATTCACCCATGACACCGCCTTTGACACGAAAACCGGTATATGATCGCCTGAAAGGACTATGTCCTTACCCATCATCACCTTATCAATAAACGGTATGAACCCTCCCAAGGATATGGGTTGAAGCAATGACGATAATATCATAAATACCGTGGCATAAGCCAATACCCATAAATGGGACCTGACATACCCTATAAGCCTTAGGTAACTACGCATATTACCTCATATTTATCGCAAAAAATGTTATCGATAAAACCGGCGGGCCATAAGGCCCGCTCTCTTTGATAAAACAAATGTATCTTATCATACCCGTCCGGGCTTGTCGAGCCAAATGTCCCAAAACAACCCTTAAACCAAATATCCCAAACGCCGTAAGACGTAAACAGGCTTATCTCCGGCAACAGGACCGCATTTTTATCGGTTTAATCGATATCTAAACCACGGCAGGCATACCGGACATGTTAAGGCCCAAAAAGATACAGGCCGGCGGGTGGTCTATCAGGTCTAATTCGGCCTGACAATAGTATTTTTCACGTAAACCTTAACGGCATCGGCCATATCGTAAAGGTCCTCGGCCCGGTATGGTTTAAGTTCCATAAAAGCGGGGTCAAGGGTGTCCCTGGGCACAAATTGCTGAATACAGTATTTCCTTGCCCTCTTGATCTCTCTGGCTATGTGGACAATATTATTTTTATCAATGATGCCCGGGATCGCTGTTGTCCGGAATTCATGATCGATACCTGAATCCATTATAATATCTTTTGACAGGATTATATCATTTATATTGACACTGGCGTTTACCGCGCGGCGATACTCCTCTTTATGCAAAGGCGCCTTAATATCCATCGCGACATATTCAATAAGGCCGCCTTTGATAATCTCTCCCAATAACGCGGGCATCGATCCGTTGGTATCCAATTTTACCGAAAACCCAAGGCCTTTTATCCGGTTAATAAGTTCTATAAGGTGCTGTTGCTGAAGGCATGGCTCCCCGCCTGTTATAACAACACCGTCTATCCAGCCTATCTTTTTGGATAAATACCCCGCAATACGTTCAAAGGGTATTGTATCTATACTGTCAAAATCATCCACAAGAATTTTAGAATGGCAAAAACCGCATCTGAAATTACACCTGCCTAAAAATATTATGCAGGCTATCTTGCCATCCCAATCCATAAGGGTGGATTCCTGAAAACCTTTTATAAGGGCATAGGATTTAGTATGGGACATAAATAAACCGCGTGTGTTTATTGCAGATAATGGGCAAAGTCTTCCGTCTTAGGGACTTCCCCGTCCCATCTAACCAATACATCATCCCCATTTTCTATAAGGGTGGTGGGGACCTTTAAGATGTCATTATAAGCGCCTTCGGTCATGCCTTCAACAGTATCAAGATCATGAAATTCCAGCGAGGCGCTTAAAGGATTATTGCTCTTTTTAAGATAGTGGTTTATCTTATTTTTTGTGGTTTCACATTTTGCGCAGTTCTTTTTTCCAAAAACCTTTATCTTCATAGCCTCACCTTTCTTAATACTTTATAGCGCGTAATTTACCGGGTTTTGCCTTCTGTCCGTAAGCTCTCCCAATTTAGACTTGTTCCAGTTATTTATACGGCTGTAATAACCTACTATACGCGTCATACCGTAAACATCGTTTGAACCGCAGGACCTGCAGACATCACGCAGGCCATTATCCCTCTTATGGCAGGCATTGCATATGGTAAACTCCGGCGAGATCGTAAGCTGTGCCGCCTGGGTCTTTTGGAATGTCTTTTCCAAGAGCCTCATTATCGCCTGCGGAGAGGGCAGCCTCTCACCCACAAAGGCATGGATTATAGCGCCTGATTCTATAAGGGTGTGGAATTTTGACTGTTTTTGTATCCTCGTGATAAGGTCCACAGGGGCGTTTGCCGCGAAGTGTATGGAATTGGTATAATAATACATATCGTTTGCCATATCGCCTTTTATAACGTTGGCTGTTTCCTCGGGATATTGCCTCAAATCCACCTTGGCCAGCCTTCTCGCCGCGCTTTCCGCGGGGGATTCTTCAAGCGAAAACTTTAAACCGAGCCTTTTTTCCGCTTCCTTTGCCTTAAAATACATATATGACACTATCTTAATGCCAAGCTTAAATACCTCCTCATCATCATGAAGCTGCCTGCCGGTCAAATGCTGAAGGCATTCATTAAGCCCTACCAGGCCTATTATATATGTCGCCATATCAAGGTCTATATACGGCCTTCCGTCAAGGGCCAGTTTTCCTACCTCCCACATAGGCAGATGGGGTTTTGACATCAGCTGGTTTATAAAATCTTTTTTCTGGACATGCGCCTTTATGGCAAGCTCCATGCACCTATCCACCTCCTTATAAAAGGCGTCCAGATTGCCTTTTCCCGCGCGATACGCGGCCTGGGGGAGGTTTATTGTTATATTCTGGAAACCGCAAAAACGCATTGACTCCGGGTGTTCTATCATGTGGTTGTCCCGTATTTGCGTCCTCAAACGGCAACAGGCGGAAAGCGTCACTTCGTCTCTGTCAAAGACAAAATACGGTGCGCCGTTTTCACTTGCTATCTGGCAGGCGTATTCCAATACCTCTCTTTGCTTAAGGTCGCTGAATGTGTCGGCACTGATATGCAAATCGCATTTTGGGAAGGCGAAAGGCCTGCCAAATTCGTCACCATCACGCCATACACTAAGCATGGCCTTTGCGAAGCGCTGGGCAGTCTCTTCATAATAGCTGTATGTCTTGCCGGTATATTTTCCGTCCGGGCCTATGGCAGGTATATTTTTAAGATAACCGGGGATACCCGTGTGTATATTATGATCTATAAAAAGGCTCTGTCCACCGCGCGAAAAAGCGTTCTGGGAAGCCGAAAATATAAGGTGTTGCGCCTCCTGGCGCATCTGTTTATCTGTCATATCTTCGATATAAGGCGCATACATAATATTGACATAGGCAACCCCCAGCGCGCCGGCATAATATGCCTGCATGCTGGCTAAAAACGTGTTGAGATGGCCCGTAAGCGTTCTGGCGTGTTTCGCGGGCGCGCTCTGCGTGTCAAGATTGCCGAGATGGAGGCCGTATTTCTTAAGATATTCCAGAGAATGCGACGAACAATAGACCCTGGTCGGATAACCGAGATCGTGGAGATGTATCTCTCCTTTCAAATGAGAATCCGCTATATCCTGCGAGAATATCCTCTCAAGAGCGTATTGTTTAAGTATCGTCTCGGCTATAGCCAAGTTTATGGCTTCAGGATTATTTGAATTAATATTAGCGTTCTCATTACTCTTTGAAAATATAAGCGTCTCCAGGTCATACGCGGGCATTCCGATCGCGGCCTGTTTTCGAAGGGTCTTGTTCAAGCCTCTGGTAAATAGTTCATTATCTACCAATTCTCTTATAAGACTCGTTGATATCTGGCTGATATCCGAGCTGACTATTTTACGTTCAACTGCGGACGATATCTCATTGGACAACTCTACGCTTAAACCGGCTTCTTTTTGAAGCGCTTCGGCAACCTTATTTTTATCCCACAGCACGACCTCATCTTTGGCCAAGGGTGTGACCATCAGTGCGATATCGGTGGAATTATTTTCCTGACGCACCTTTTTTCTTACGCGCAAATTTTCCCTGGCCTTTGCCCTGTTTTCTCTATATAGTATATAGGCCTTGGCTGTCTTGGCATGGCCTGTTTTAATAAGCACCTTTTCAACGGCATCCTGTATTTGTTCTATAGCCGGGGTCCGGGAAATGAATTTCTTCCTCAAATACAGGGTAACAGCCGAGGCAAGCTCTTCCGCCATTTCCCTGTCTTCTCCCCCAACAGAAAGAGCTGACTTGAATATAGCGTCCGCTATCTTGCTCTTGTCAAAAGCGACCAACCTGCCGTCCCTTTTGGATATAACATCAAAATACCCCTGCCGGACACCTGTGCCGTTTGACTGCTCTACGCTCATCCCCTGCCTCCTTTTGCTAAAACATACTTTAATTCCTTCATAAACTCCGTGACATCCTTAAATTCCCTATAAACAGAGGCAAAACGCACATAGGCAACCTCATCTATTTCGTGGAGCCTGTTCATGACCATTTCTCCTATCTGCGATGACCTTATTTCTTTTTCATTCTTTCTCTGAAGCTGTGTTTCAATATTATCCACAAGGCTTTCGATCTTATTCGCGCTAACCGGCCTCTTCTCGCATGACTTCAATATACCTGATATAAGCTTATTCCGGTCAAAGGCCTGCCTCTGTCCGTTCTTTTTCACAACCATCAAAGGCATCTCTTCTATATGCTCATACGTCGTGAAACGCCTTTGGCACTTAGCGCATTCCCTTCTCCTGCGTATAGCGTCGTTTTCCGAACTTGCCCGCGAGTCCACCACCTTGTCTTCTTTGTAACCGCAGTATGGGCACTTCATTTTTTTCCTTTTCGGCCTAAAGACCATTGCATTAAAAAATACATTATATAGTGGTAGGAGGGAATATACACCCTATATATTGTATTGTCAAATGCCTGGATAAGGCTAATTACGGTGATTTAACGCGGAAACTACCCTAAAACACCTAAAATCTTCTATTTTCTTTCTTTTTTAATATTCACTATCCGTACGCCGGCCTCTTTCAAAAAACCCTTGGCCATGCGGTCGGCATAACCATCTGCTATTACTATCCTTTTTATGCCGGCATTTATAAGCATCTTAGCACATATAGCGCAGGGCATATTCGTGCAATACAAAACAGCGCCTTTCAGGCTAACGCCATATAGGGCTGCCTGTATAATGGCGTTCTGTTCCGCGTGAAGGCCCCTGCATAATTCGTGCCTTTGTCCAGACGCTATATTGAGTTTTTCTCGTAAACAACCCGCACTGCTGCAATGCTCGATACCTTTAGGGGCCCCGTTATAGCCCGTCGAGAGTATATGCCTGTCCTGGACAACCACCGCGCCGACTTTGCGCCTTAGGCATGTTGATCTTTTTGAAGCAAGTATCGCCAGGCCCATAAAATATGTGTCCCAATCAGGCCTTGTATCCGAATAGGCGTTTGTCCCGGTTCGTTTTTGATTTTTTTTATTTTTCATTTTTGCCGCCTATACACAGGAAATCTCTTTGTAAGCCTTGACACCTCTCGTTTTATATCTTTGATCTTATCATCATCAGAAATATCGGAAAGAACGTCATCTATCAAACGCGCGATCTTTATCATCTGGGGCTCTTTCATGCCTCTTGACGTAAGAGCGGGGCTTCCCAATCTTATGCCGCTGGCCACGAGAGGAGGCTGCGAATCATAAGGTATCAAGTTTTTATTGACGGTAATACCCGCCTTGTCAAGAGCGGCAGAGGCATCCTTGCCTGTTACCCGCTTCGAATAAAAGACATCAACTAAAACCATATGATTATCCGTTCCGCCCGAAACTATCCTATACCCGAGCTTCTTAAGTTCCTCGGACAAGACGGAGGCGTTTTTCAGGGTCTGGACCTGTTTTTTCTTAAATCTCTGCGTGGAGGCCTCTTTAAAGGCAATGGCCTTTGCCGCTATTATATGCATCAACGGGCCTCCCTGCAGGCCTGGAAAAACGGTATAATCTATCTGCTTGGCGAAGCCTTTCCTGCAGAGTATAAATCCGCTTCTCGGCCCACAAAGGGTCTTATGAGTAGTGCTTGTGACAAATTCAGCGTATTCCACGGGATTGGGGTGGCAATCCGCTGCCACAAGTCCGGCGATATGTGCCATATCTACCATAAGCAGGGCCCCTGTCTTATCGCATATCTGCCTTAACCTGTCAGGGTGTATAGTCCTCGGATACGCGCTGGCGCCCGCTATCAAAAGCCTCGGTTTATGCTTTTCGGCGAGTGACAATATATTATCGTAATCAAGCCTTTCGGTCTTCTTGTTTACCCCATAAGGTATTATATTAAAATACTTGCCGGAGAAATTTAAAGGATGCCCATGCGTAAGATGCCCGCCGCAGGCAAGGTCCATTGCCAGAATAGTATCGCCGAATTTCAACTGGCTAAACAACACGGCCATATTAGCGCTTGAGCCTGAATGGGGCTGGACATTGGCGTGTTCCGCTTTATAAAGGGTCTTTGCCCTTTCTATGGCAAGGGATTCTACGATATCAACATTCTCACAACCGCCATACCATCGCCTGCCCGGATAACCCTCGGCATATTTGTTTGTAAGAACCGAACCCTGCGCTTCCATAACAGCCTGCGTAGCATAATTCTCACTGGCTATAAGCTCGAGATTGTTCTGCTGTCTTTGACGCTCACTAATAATAGCGTTGTAAACCTGCCTGTCCGCCTTTTTTATAAAACCCATCTCGCGCTCCCTCGTTATGATTGCAAATCGTCCAAGCCGGTTATTTGAAAACCTTTGCCTCTATTCTTTTTATCTGTCTTACGCGACGGGCATGCCTTTCACCCAGGGCATTTGTCTTAAGCCACACAGAGAGTATGGCTCTGGCCGTATTCTTCTTAACATACGAGGCGCCAAGCACAAGCATGTTCGCGTCATTGTGTTCCCGGCTGGACCTGGCCTGGGCAATATTAAAACACAGCGCGGCCCGCACACCTCTTACCTTATTGGCCACTATTGAATTACCTATGCCGCTTTTACATATGGCTATACCCCTGTCTACTTTTCGCCCACCTACGAGACCGGCCACAGCAAAACTATATTGGGGATAATCACAGCTATCGGGGCTAAAACACCCGACATCTACAACACCATGACTGTCATTTTTAAGGTATTTGATGATATCCCGCTTCAATTCAAAACCGCCGTGATCCGAACCAATAGCTATTCGCATATGCCGTCCTTTATGCGCGCAGCCACATCTTTTGTGGCCTTCTTTATATTATCCCGCACAACCCTGTAAACACCAAGCGGTTGACCTATCGGGTCATCGATATCAGACGCGCTGTTTCCAATACCGGCAAATTCATTATAAAGAAACACCTTGCCCTTGGCATACGGGGCCATCACCAAGATATGCTCTTTATGCAAAGCGGTCATGACAAGAATAATGTCCGCAGACCTCGCCAGGGCCTCGGAAAAAGGTTTTGTAAGATAAAAAGATATATCGATATTTTCTTCTCGCATGGCCTCGACAGCAGCCCTTGTTGGCGGCAGACCGTCAATAGCCGACAACCCTGCTGAAAAGACCATAAAACCCTCTTTAGGGTCAAGATATTTTTTTAAAAATCCCTCTGCCATAGGGGAACGGCAGGCATTTCCCGTGCAAACTACAAGGATCTTTTTAATGTCTTTGGTCATAACCTAAAAATTGGGTTAGTTTCCGGGATATAGCGCCCTGACGCAATATCTTAAAAGGCGGTCGCGTGCAATCAAGGACGGTTGAGGCTATACCTGTCGCCCTGGTCCCGTCATCCACAACAGCGTCTATCAGCCCACCAAAGGCCTCTATTACATCCAGGGCGCTAACAAGTTCCGTTTCACCGGACATATTAGCGCTTGTAACAAAGACGGAAAAATCCGCCGCGGCGATAATTGACAATGCGGCTTTGTTATTAGGCATACGAAAACCTGTCTTACCGCCTGGAGTTTCCATTAAAACCGTAAGAGGCCCCGGCCAAAACTTATTTAATATGCGCTGTATTCCAGTCCCAAGGCTTACACCATAATCTGCTAATCTCGCGACCCTATCAATCTGGACAACAAGCGGTTTTCCTGAAGGCCTGTTCTTGAGTTTATATAATTTCTTAACCGCCGACTCATCATCTCCATTACAGGCCAAACCAAAAACTGTCTCCGTGGGGATTGCCACTATCCCGCCTGATTTTAAAATCAGGGCAGCCTCGCGCGTTATATGGCCTTCATCGGGCTTGCCGTTCAAGTTCATTGTTCTGGTGATCATTTTTTCAAGACGGACTTCGTCTGTATCCTCTTATAATTATCCAGCTTGCGCCTTAAAAGACTGTCATTTAACGCTAATATCTCTGCCGCGAGCACGGCCGCGTTTACCGCGCCCGATTTTCCTATCGCCATACACGCGACAGGAACGCCTGACGGCATCTGCACGGTGGAAAACAGGGAATCAAAACCTCCTAAGGCCTTCGTCTCTATGGGCACCCCAATAACCGGTAATGTTGTATGAGCGGCGATAACACCAGCCAAGTGGGCCGCTCCCCCTGCCGCCGCTATTATCAACTTATAGTTCTTCTTTCGCGCAGCGGAGGCAAATTCTATCGTATGCCTCGGCGTCCTGTGAGCTGACAATACCCTGATATCGGCATTAATACCGAATCCCTCCAATGCGTCCACACAATTCTTCATTACCTCCATATCCGAATTGCTTCCCATTATCACGGCTATTCTATATTTTCGCATCATTTTGCCTGCCTTTTATTTTGCGCCTCATTCAACCCCCTGGCGACAACCGCCTTGCGGCCGATATCCCTTCTATAATGCATATCCTTAAAACTAATAAGCTCAACAGCGGCATAGGTTTTTTCTATCGCCTCGTCAATGCTATCCGCTACTGCGGTTACACCCAAAACCCGGCCGCCGTTTGTAACGATAAGAGGAACCTTTCCCGTAATAGGTGATAATTTCGTGCCGGCGTGAAAAATAAAAACATCCTTCATGCCCTTGGCCCTGTCAAGACCTGATACCGGCAGATCCCTGCCGTAAAGGCCGGGATACCCGCCGGATGCCAATACAACACATACGCATGGACGGGGGTCAAAAACAACCTTTAAATTACCGAGCTTAAGATCAAGCGCCGCGTCAAAGATATCTACCAGATCTGTCTTTATCCTCGGTAATATTGCCTGCGTCTCCGGGTCCCCTAACCTGACATTAAATTCAAGCACATGAGGATCTCCGTCTATGATCATGAGACCTATATACAAAACACCTTTATACGGTTTCCCTTCCAATCTTAGCCCGTCAAGCAAGGGACGTATTATATCATTTTCAACCTTTTTGATGATCTCATCTGTTACGACAGGGGCTGGCGAATAAGCACCCATGCCTCCCGTATTAGGGCCTTTGTCGTTATCAAGAACCCTTTTATGGTCCTGGCTGGCCGGAAACAATATATAATCCCTGCCATCGCTTACAAGAATAATAGATGCCTCTTCCCCCTTGAGATATTGCTCAATTATGATACTTTCTCCGGCAGGTCCAAACTCTTTATCCAGCATCATAGCCCTTACGGCAGACAATGCCTGTTGTTTCGTGTCAGCCACGACAACGCCTTTGCCCGCGCAAAGTCCGTCGGCCTTTATGACAACGGGCAATGGCGCTGATTCGATGTGCGCCTCGGCAAGGACAGGGTTGCTAAAAACAGCAAAATCCGCGGTTCTTATACCAAACCGTTTCATTGTTTCTTTAGCGGATACCTTGCTCGCCTCAAGCTGTGCTGATATTTTATCGGGCCCGAATATCCTCAACCCGCCTTCCTTAAAGGCATCAGTTATACCTGCTGTTAGCGGAGCCTCGGGGCCTACAACGGTAAGCCCTATTGAATTGGAGGCGGCAAAATCAAGCAGGGCTCCGACGTTATCATGGCTTATATTAACGCACTCGGCTATTTCAGATATGCCGCCGTTTCCCGGCGCGCAATACAATTTGCTGACCCTGCGGCTCTGTGCCAATTTCCAGCAAAGGGCATGTTCTCTACCACCTGAACCTACTACAAGCACTTTCATCAATACACACCTGTTGTTAGATTAAACGAAAAATATTTCAGGCCCTTTATTCTTGCCGATAATTCCTTCTTAGCACGTAAAATGTAAAAACACTTGGCGGAGACCCTATATCAGCTTCACCCTGGACCGGCCCTTTGTTATTTGTCCAATCACAAAGGCTTTTACATCAAAGGCCTTTAAAATCCGGTACGCATCTTCAACGTGCCTGGGCGAAATCACAATAACCATACCAATGCCCATATTAAAAACACGGTACATCTCGCTGTCTTTAATGTTTCCTTTTTTCTGGATAAGCTTAAAGATATCGGGCACCTTCCATGAGCCCTTGGCTATAACGGCGCAAAGCCCCTTAGGAATAATCCGCGACACCTTGTCTTCATAAGCGCCACCGGTAATGTGCGCTATGCCTTTTAATTTCACCTTTTTCTGAACAGCAAGTAAGGGCCGGGTATAAAGAAGCGTTGGAGCAAGAAGGCTGTGTTTAAGCCGCTTTATCTCACTATGCGAGAATACCTTTCTTATTAACGAATATCCGTTCGAATGGGGCCCGCTCGAGGCCAAGCCCAGGATAACATCGCCTTTTTTAATACACGATCCGTCTATTATGTCTTTCCTGTCCGCCACACCGACGCAAAAACCCGCCAGGTCATATTCGCCCGCATCATACATGCCCGGCATCTCGGCTGTCTCGCCTCCGACAAGCGCGTATCCTGACTGATCGCATGCCGTAGCGATAGACTTTACTACGGCCGTCAATACCCCTGTATGCAGTTTCCCTGTCGCGATATAATCAAGAAAAAATAAAGGCCTTGCCCCTGTCGTAGCAACATCGTTGACGCACATGCCTACCAGGTCAAAACCCACTCCGGAATGGGCGTTTAACGCCTGGGCTATCATCAGCTTGGTACCGACGCCATCGGTGGAAGAGACCAGAACAGGGTCATCATATTGTTTCGCGTCAAAGCTAAAAAGCCCGCTAAAAGACCCTATACCGCTGATACAACATGGGTTTTTCTTTGACCTGCCAATGACCCTTTTTATCTTCCTGACAAAGAGATTTCCCTTTGCTATGTCCACTCCCGCGCTCTTATAATCCAAGCCCTTTTTACTCATATTTTTCCCGCCTTTTTTTGCGCAAACGGTAAGGGTGGTATCACTTTATTATCCCCGACCGCCTTAATATCGCGTCAATATTTCTTAAATAAAACCCTATATCAAAACATCTTTTTATCTTTTGCGCTGATAGTATTTTCGTTACATCTTTATCCGCCAAAAGCAATTCCTTAAAATCACGCTGTTGTTTCCACGCGACCATGGCATTTTTTTGGACAAGGCGATAGGCGGATTCACGGGTCAGACCCTGTTTTATAAGCTCTATCATCACCCTTTGAGAAAAGATCAGCCCGTTTGTCCTATTCAGGTTCTTTTGCATGTTCTCGGGATACACGATCAGGTGTTCCATGAGGCCGGCCATAGTGTTTATCATATAATCTATCAATATCGCGGAATCAGGTATTATGACCCTCTCAACGGATGAATGGCTTATATCCCGCTCATGCCATAGGGCTATATTCTCTATAGCCGCCGAAGCGTTAGCCCTTAATATACGCGATAGACCGCATATCCTTTCACATGTAATCGGGTTTCTCTTATGCGGCATGGCTGATGAGCCTTTCTGCGTTTTAGAAAAGTATTCCTCCGCCTCTAAAACCTCCGTGCGTTGTAAATGCCTTATCTCAAGGGCAAGTTTTTCAAGGGTAGCCCCTGCGATAGCGATCGCGGACAAGAATTGAGCGTGCCTGTCCCTCTGAAGCACCTGATTTGAAACAGGCGCGGGCCTCAATCCCAGTTTCTTGCACGCATACATCTCAATAAAAGGCTCCATGTTTGAAAATGTTCCGACAGCACCTGATATCTTACCAAAACTTATGTTTTGCCTGGCATCCTCAAGACGTTTTATATCACGCTTTATCTGCTCATAAAAAACCGCAAGCTTAAGACCCAAAGTAATCGGCTCCGCGTGCACGCCGTGGGTCCTGCCTATCATCACCGTGTCTTTATGCCTGGCCGCTTTTTTCGCGATGATCTCCTTAAACCTGCCCATGCCTTCAAGTATGATATCGGCGGCCTCTTTCATCTGCATGGCAAGGGCGGTGTCAGTAACATCGTTTGAAGTAAGGCCCATATGAACATATTCCCCGCCGGGACCTATATTGTCCTGGAGGTTCTCAACGAAGGCCGCGACGTCATGATTGGTCTTTTTGTCAAGCGCCTCTATTTTTTTAAGGTCGAAACGGGCCCTCTTTTTTATACGTTCAAAGGCCTTCTTTGGTATCTTGCCGCTATTGGCGTGGGCCTCGGAGGCGGCTATCTCCACCTCCATCATTTTTTGAAATTTATTGTGGTCTTGCCAGATACGGCTCATCCGGGAAAGGCTATAACGCTGTATCACTGGAGTCCTCCTTGCTGGCATGCCTTTTTCTCATAAGAAGGCGGGCAGGCGCCTTCAACCCGGCCGGGATATTTCGAAAAAGACACGCAGGAAACGATCGATTGTATATTAGAGAGGGTCATTCTAACAAAAAGTTATTAAACGGTCAATAAAAAATATGGGGTATCAGGCCCGGCCTTAACGCGGGTCATTTAACCCAAAGAAAGATTATGGCAAATAAAGCGCTAAAGGCGAGAGTAACGCTCAATATCTCGACAAAACCATGCCTGGCATTGCCCAGAATGGCCAGGATATAGAGAACGCTTGCTATAGTTATATATATCTTGCGAGCGACCGACATATTGCCAAACTCAATTTTTACCATAACCGCCTCCTGTTCTTATGATAAATTATATATTATACAAAGCCGTTAGTAAAGGGAAAACACGGGGTTACGGTTATCTTCGCGACTGCCACAATAGACGTTCAATGAACCGTGTAAGTTTGTTTACACTATCCCCAAAAAGGAGACGTTTAAAAACGCACATGAACAGGTATACGCTATAAAATATAATATCTTTATTGCCGATACCCGCGGCACGCCATCTTGACTCGTCAACTCGGCAGCCCTGTTCATCAAAAACCTCAATTACCTTACCTATAATATCATTCTGCGTGATAATGCCGCCTGTGCCCGAATTATCACCTTTTTGCACCATATAGCATTTGCCGAATAGATTGGCCTTATATAGAACCCTGTGACAGACAAGTATCTTCCTTTTAAAAACAATTATGTCGCCGGAGGCTATATCCTTATATCCTGCATGCGCCATCCCTACACTCCAGCCGTTTTGGAGCGCGGGATCCATGCTCTCACCTTTTATACCGGCAAACGTATTATTGAGCCTTGTAATTAAATCATCCGCGGTTGAGGTTCCTGCCATTTTAGAAATATCCTCCTGAAAAACAGCCCTGCCAAAGCACTTTTCATTCTCATGGCAAGCCTGGTAACGGCGTCATGCATAAAAACTGCGCATATCAACAGCATAAAACGCATGTATTTCATGCGGTAAAATAATTTTGCACACACGGACACGCGGTAACGCACCGGCTCTTTTCCATGCCTTGTAAATTTTCATAATTGACCAACTGCGGATTCGCGTAAACGGTAATTTCGTCTTTCCCGGCATTGCCTGCCTGCCGGCTTCGGTTAGCAGTTTTAATGGCCGCGGGAGCAGCAGCCTTATTTCCGGCAGGCAATAACATCACTTTTAGCCTGGACGAAAATATTTAACCCATAATAATATGTATTAACCATTCATTTTACGTATTATTATACGCCTAAGCGCTATATACATCAAATAAATATGGAAACTGCGTTTTTCTAAATAAAATCCGCTGATACCCTTATATCCGGGCCATAAGGTTTATCCGCAAAATAAAAAACCAAGATCATCGCGGCTGATTATCTTGGTTTAGCGTAAATCTGGTTGCGGGGAGAGGATTTGAACCTCTGACCTTCAGGTTATGAGCCTGACGAGCTACCGGGCTGCTCCACCCCGCGTCAATATTATACAATAGAATGTCAAATACACCTAACATATTTAACAAAATCTCTAAAATCTGGAAACTCTCGTGCTACCTTTACGCTTTAAGCCATTATTTTCAAAACATTTTCCACCAGCCGGCAGGGCCTAATTAACCTCCCGCACCTTTAAGGCAAACCCCTGGAGCTTGTCCTCAAAGATATTCATCCTAAACCCCCGGCCAGGCCGGTCTAAACCGGACTTTTGTTTAAGCGGCTTAAGCGTAAGATCTATCTTACCATCTTCTACCTTTAAAACCCTTGCCTTTATCTTGTCGCCTAAGCGAAGATGGTCGCTGATATTCTTGACAAAACCATCCGCAATTTGGGAAATATGGAGAAAGGCCTTACGGCCGTCTTTAAGTCTGGCAAACGCGCCAAAACTTGTTATTCTGAATATCTCTGCTTCCACAATATCGCCTGTTTTAATCATATCTTCCGTCCGAGCCATCTCACCGCTCTTGTTCTTCGTAAACAAATCTGTATCTAAACTCTCCTTCTTTTCCTATGCCCATCTTGTCCCTCGCGGCCTTCTCTATACAGAACGGATCGTTTTCAAGAAGCTGGCTTCGGCACGCGAGGCTTTGATTCTCCGCTTTAAGTTCTTCTATGCGCGCGAGCAGGGCATTGTTCTTCTGCCTAAGCTCCAATAATCTCAAACAGCCCGGGGCAAATATAAAAATGATCACGACAATGCCAAGAAGGTAAAGATTCTTCTTTGACATAAGGCCTTTCCTTATCTCTTGCGCGGGAACTCGGCATACCTGGCCTTTGCCTTCAGCGCCTCTTCGATCCTAAGCAACTCATTGTATTTTGCCACTCTGTCCGTCCTGCACAGGGAACCTGTTTTTATCTGCCCCGCGGAAACAGCAACAGCGAGATGGGAAATGGTGGTGTCTTCCGTTTCGCCTGAACGATGCGAAATCACCGCCGTGTAACCCCCTTCTTTAGCCATATCTATGGCATCAAGGGTCTCCGACAATGTCCCTATCTGGTTTACCTTAATCAATATCGAATTTGCGATACCGGAATCGATACCCCTTTTTAACCTTTTCGTGTTAGTGACAAAGAGATCATCTTCAACCAGCTGGACGTCCTTGCCTATAGCCTTGGTAAGTTTAAGCCATCCGTCCCAGTCATCCTCCGCAAGCCCGTCTTCTATGGATACAACGGGGTATTTCTCTGCCCATTTTCTGTAAAACTCAACCATGTCTTCCGAAGAGCGTTGTTGTTTTTCTTCGGCCATAAGCGTATACTTGCCATCTTTAAAAAATTCACTGGACGCGGGGTCAAGCGCTATACATATATCCCGGCCCGGTTCATATCCCGCTTTTTCGATGGCCTGCAGTATTACCTCAACAGCCTCCTGATTTGATTTAAGATTAGGCGCGAAACCTCCTTCATCACCTACAGATGTCTCGAGACCTTTGCTTTTCAAAATCGCCTTTAACGCGTGAAATACTTCAGCGCCAGCCCTGACGGCCTCGGAAAAAGACTTAACGCCAACAGGCATTATCATGAATTCCTGCAGATCGACATTATTATCCGCGTGCGAGCCACCGTTTAAGATATTCATCATTGGCACAGGCAATATTACCGCCTTCCTGCCTCCGAGGTATTCATATAATTCCACGCCCCTCGACCTGGAGGCAGCCTTTGCCACGGCCAGCGATGCGCCAAGTATGGCGTTAGCTCCGAGCCGTGATTTATTCTCTGTCCCGTCTAACGCTATTAATTTATTGTCAATCGCCCTTTGATCAAAAGGCTTCATGTCCTTAAGACCCTTGGCTATAACACCATTAACGTTTTCAACCGCTTTCAAAACACCTCTGCCGAGGTATTTGGACATGTCATTATCCCTAAGCTCAATGGCCTCATGTTCTCCGGTAGAGGCCCCGCTCGGCACAGCGGCCCTGCCAATAACACCATCACTTAATAGACAGTCAACCTCTACGGTAGGATTGCCGCGTGAATCCAGTATCTGTCTTGCTTTGATGGTGCGTATTTTGGCGTCCATGCTGACCCTTTCTAATATATTATATTGTTTTTTTAAGTTATATTTAAGGTAAGTCCAAATTATACTTTATGGCCGGGGGTGATGTCAAGGGAAATAAACCCAGGCTTACCCCGCAGCCTTTAACTAACAGGGTAATCATGAAAAAAGCAAAAACGCCGCAAGTCCAAAAAACAATACAGCGTACACTAATTTCAGGGCCGCGAGATGCCTCTTTGCAAATAACTCAAACATACCTGACGAGGACCCAATACCGGCTACCACAAATACTGCCGCCAAAGGCAGGATAAAGGCGGTATTATACCATAAAAGATATCCGAAAGCCCTGGCGCGCAATACCGGCTCTTTTATGATAAGGGTAATAACCGGCAAATAGATCTGGCCCGTGCAGACAGATTCGAGAAGGGAGATAATAACACCGCTTACAAAGGCGATAGAGACGATACGCCGACGGGAAGAAACTTGCGCGCCGTCACGATAGTTCTTACTGATATTCATCCGTATAAAATTCTTGATACCGGCGGGGAGTTGGAGTTTCAGCCCCTCTGTTTTTAACGTTTTTTTATAAATAACATAATCATAAAGCGCGAGCGCGCCTAATGCCAGCGTAAAAAACGCTATGCAATATTTAACTATGTTAGAAAATATGTAAAATTTACCTATTGAACCCAGTATAGCCGCGCCGCCTAAACCCAATATAAGATATGTTATGAATACAGCCGACAAAAAGCTGCAGCCGGCGTAAAAGATATTGCGCCTGCTATACGAATGGAACCCGAGAAAACCGATAAAAAATACCAACGCGGTAAAGGCGCACGGGTTAATACCATCAAGCAGTCCCGCCAACCCGACCAGCGCGAGGCTAAAACCGGAGAACCTGTCAACCGCTGCGCCTTTGTCTGTCTTGACTTGCCTTTTGAGGATGCGGCCTTTTCCTGCCAACAATTCATCTATTGCGCCTTCAAGGCCCTGCCTTATCATAGCCTCGCCCCACAACACCTTATTAGGCAAAAACAGCTCGGGTATATCCTTGCCCAGGACGCCGTATTCCTTTTCCATGGAATACATCAAAAGAAGCTCATCCTGGTCTGATATATTGCGGTAATTGATCCTGATCTTTCCTTCATATTTTTTTTCAATCTCCGGCAGGAATTGGCTTTTAATCATCGCGCAATGAGCACAGCGATAAGAGTAGAAAAAATCTATCGGGATAAGCTCTTTTACCGCGTTATCGGCGGTCTTGTTCCGGGGCAGTTTGGCATTAAATGGGGCATATCTTTTTAAACCCGAGAGATCAGGTATCAGATAGACATTCTCCCATAAAAAAACCGGGCCGGATAATATGCCTAATGACACTATCTCGGGCTGGCTGTTTCTTAATTCGCTCAAGGCCTCATCGCGCCTGGCATCGATATCCTCGTCCCGTATACCCAAGACCTTCAACGCCTCTGAAGGGGAGTGGTCCCGCCTAAGAGCTATATAATCAAAAAATTTATCCGGATAATATTTTTTTACGGCTATCTGCTTTATGTCCTCTCTTATCTCGTCCGATCCGCGGGGTGAACTTACCCCAAATTCATCGGCGTTTACTATATATTTTATATCAAGCTCGATATCAAGCTCATTACGGCTTATAAAATCCGCTATTTCAAGCATGGCCTCGTTTGAGCCGCGGCCGAGCCCTGACGCGTAAAGACATAATCTGCCCGGCTGTCTCGGCCTGCCAAGAAACCTTATATCACCCATCCTAAGCTGGACGGCCGGTATAACATAATAACCTTTCGCCGTCTCGATCATATTGTTACGCGCCATATGAAAAAAATTTCCGCTATGGACGATGGACGGGCTGAAGACAACATACGGGATAAAATTTATGGACAATTCGTCGATATAACGCCGCGCTTGAGGGCTTCCATAATTGACAAACGTTTCATCGCATCCTGGTATGAGGGCCTTGATACTCGCCCTAAGCACATTGTTCACATGGGACATATCGTCCGAGGATATGAGGGTATAGCCTTGCGCGATGCGGGCGTCTTCTTCCTTTGCGCAAACAGCATTATTAAAAATACACGTGGCTGAAACCGCGAAAAATAAAAAAATTGATATTCTTTTTGTCATCTCCCATACCCCCTGCGTAAATGGCCTTAAAAGATAGAAGTCCTTTTTAAAACGGCTATTTTAAACGCCGGCAATGTCTATAACAGCCTTGCGTAAAAATGTCAGGAAGCGCCTTGAGGCTGATTCAATATATATCCTTACAATGGGCTCCGTGCCTGACGGCCTGAACAGCGCCCATGAACCGTCTTTCAGCAGGAATTTAATCCCATCTTTTTTATCGCGCGCGACAATGCCGGTATTAGCAAGCCTTGTAAAAGTTTTTGATGAAAGCCTGCGCAGCAGTGCCTGTTTCTTATTCTCCGGAAGAGCTATATCCACCCTGCCCGAATAAAGCCTTCCGTATTGCTTATATATTGAAGACAATATAGAAGAGATGGGCCTTCTCTCCACCGCCCGCAATTCCGCCACTAAAAGACAGGCCAGTATGCCGTCTTTTTCCGGGACATGCCCCGAAATTGAAAGCCCACCGGATTCCTCGCCAGCGATAATGCAATCATTGCTCAATATGCTTTGGACAAAATATTTAAAACCCACCGGGGTCTCAATCACATCTATGCCATGCCTTTCCGCGATGATATCTATCATATGCGTGGTAGACACTGTCCGGGCTGCTGTCTTTTTTGACGTATTCCTGTTGTGAAGAAAATGATAAAGCAAAAGTACGATCACCTCGTTCGGGCTTATATACGCACCGTCTGAATCGACTATACCAAACCTGTCGGCATCACCGTCGGTGGCAAGACCGAGACCGAATTCACCATTTTTTACCATTCCTATAAGTTCCTGTATATTCTCTTCCGCGGGCTCTGGCCTCCTGCCGCCAAAACCCGGATTAAGGTAATTGTGCAAGACGGCTGTCTTTATCCCGTAATCAGACAATATAGCGTCAAGATACCCTCTCGATGTGCCATACATGCAATCGCAGGCTATTTTAAGGCCTGCCTTCTTTATCGCCTTCATATCAACAAGAGACTTAATGCGTCCAAAATACCCCTGACGCGGGTCAAATTCCTCTATGAGACGCTCGCGGGGCCGAATACCGAGCGCCCTTCCACGTCTTTGAAGACGCACTATATTATTCTCTATTATTGACGTGATATCAGGCGTAGCAGGCCCTCCTGTTGAAGGAGAAAATTTTATACCGTTATAGCTGGCAGGGTTGTGGCTTGCCGTAAAATTAATGCCTCCAAGGCATTTTTTTTCTATTATGTGGTACGCGATAGCCGGTGTCGGGGTATCCCTGTCGCATAATAAGACCTTTATGCCGTTGGCCGAGAATACCTTTGCTGTTTCCCGGGCAAATTCTTTTGATAAAAAACGCGTGTCATAGCCTATCGCAACCGACTCTCTCCGCGCATTATGCGGCTTGGACCCTTTCACGTAATCGGCGACCGCCTGTGCCACAAGGTTTACATTGGCAAATGTAAAATCCTCGCTTATGATCGCGCGCCATCCTGATGTCCCGAATTTAATTTTTGTCATTAACTCTCCCCGGCCGGTCCCGCAAGGCCCCGTTATCTTCGGTATTAAGCTTGCCTTCGGCAAGAAGCCTTATGGCCCGCGGATAAAGCCTGTGTTCAACCATATGTATCTTCTCCGTTAACATCTTTAGTGTATCGCTCTTTTCTATCGTTACGGCTTCCTGCAATATTACAGGCCCGGAATCCACATCCTCTGTCACGAAATGGATAGTAACCCCGCTCACCTTTACCCCGCTGTCAAAGGCATCTTTGATAGCAGTTTTCCCCTTAAAAGCCGGCAGAAGGGCCGGGTGCACATTAATGATCCTGCCGGCATATCTTTCGACAAAGCGGGCTGACAATAACCGCATGTATCCGGCAAGGCATATAAGGCCTATATCTTTCTTATCGACCTCTACAGCTATACGCTCCTCCATTGCTTCTTTTGAAGCAAAATCCTTTCTGTTGGCTATAAGACATGGTATGCCCGCGTTGCGCGCCCTTTTTATCGCGTAAGCGCCCTGATTATCGCATACCATCAATTTTACCCTGTAGGGAATAAGCCCATTCTTTTCAGCATCAAGTATGGCTTGGAGATTACTACCGTTTCCCGAACAAAATACCGCTATATTCATGATTAATCCTCATAACTGTAAGTCGTCTTGCCTTAACCTAAGGCCAGTGCCTGGATATACTCTTTCTCAAATCTCCTGCCAAAAAGAGGGACGTGTTGTATTTGCCCAAGCAGGTTTGAGACATTAGCCGGTATACTTCTATTTCCTGCCCATAAACGAAGTCCCGCAATAACCGCGTTTTGGATATACACGACCTTACCCTTATCCATATCCGGCAGAAGGCCTATGCCGATCACACTTTCAACATCAAGACCCGTCCCGAATGAGCCTGTTAAAAAAACCTTCTCTATATCAGAGCTTAAGGCCTTATGCCTGCTTAAGAGCACCCTGACACCCGAAAGGATTGCCGCCTTGGCGAGCTGCAGTTTCCTGATATCAGCCTGGGTAATAGTTATCCTTTTCCTTCCCTTGCAAAATAGCACGAACTCCTTTTCCCGCATCCTGCCCGATCTGTCAATAAACCCGCTTCGATAAAGCTGGTAACAGGCCTCTACCAACCCGCTTCCGGCGATGCCCTTGGGATCGATATTGCCGGCAATCTTTAAACGCGGGCGGCCATTTATAATTTTTACGCCGGTTATCGCGCCTTTGGCATAGGGCATACCGTCTTTAATGTGCCGCGCCTCAAAGGCGGGCCCTGCGGCCGCAGAGGCGGCCAATATCTTGCCTGAATATCCAAGTAATATCTCGCTGTTCGTGCCTATATCAATGACAGCTCTTAATTTATCAAAACTATATATACCGCTTGATAAAACACAACAAAAAGCGTCCGAGCCGACAAACCCGCCGATATTAGGCAAAAAAGTAACCCGCGCCTTTTGGGCAAGCTTAAAATCTATCGAACCGGCAGAGACCGTCACCTCCGATCTCTGCCGTATTTTATAAGGCGGCGTTATTAAAGGTGACGGGTCAATGCCGAGAAGAATATGATATATGCCGCTGTTGCAGGCGCAAAAGGCCCTGTCGATATCTCCAAGCCTCGCGGGGCATTCACCCAATACCCGGTGTATCAGGAAATTCACGGAGCCGGCCGCCTTTTTTTGCAGTTTCTCAATATTCTTCCCGCCTCTTAGGGCAAAACCTATTCGAGAGACAATATCCTCTCCGATCTCGGACTGCGAATTCAACACATTGCCGCGCGCAAGGGGTGTCTGCGCGGCAATGTCAAAGATTTCAGCCGATATTGTCGTAGTCCCTATATCAAGCAATAAAACTAAATCAGCCAATATACCCTTCTATCTTCTGCGTAATGAACGCTTCCTGCGACGCGCCTATTATCCTGTCCTGTTCTTTTCCGTCCTTAAATATAATCATTGTTGGTATGCTCATCACGCCAAATTCAACCGCCAGCGTGTGGCAATTATCTATATTTATTTTATATATCTTTACCTTACCTTGCAGTTTCTCGGCTATTGACTCAAGTATAGGCGCCGTTACCCGGCAGGGCCCGCACCATGGTGCCCAAAAATCCACCATGACCAATCCCTCTGCCTGGCGTATATTGTCATTAAAACCCGCTTCCTCGATCTCTACAACATGACCGGCCATATCAGACCTCCTTCTTTATAGCCTTTGTCGGACACACGGTTTCGCACATGCCGCAATTTACACACTTAGAATAATCTATAACTGCCACATTATCCCTGATATCAATCGCGCTCACAGGACAAGAGGCGGCACATTTATTACACGCGATACAGCCAGCCTTGCATATCCTTATGGTATCAGGGCCTTTGTCTTTTGAGCGGCATCTTATATGATAATTCTTATCCAGCGGCACAATGGCAAACAGGCCCCTTGGGCAGGCCTTAACGCACTTTCCGCAGCTAAGACATTTATCACGATCTATATGAGGCAGGCCGTCGTCACCCATCTTTATAGCGCCAAAAGGGCAGGCCCTGACACAGTTTGCCAATCCGATACAGCCAAACGCGCATGCCTTTGGGCCGTTCAATATAAGGGCCGCGGCGGAGCAATCATTAACACCGTGATACCGGTAATTATCCCTGCACTTGACGCCGCCGCCGCAAAGCAAAACAGCAACGGTCCTTTCCTTAAGCATGTCATTTTGACCGATTATCTCTGCTATTGCCTGCCTTTCCTGGCCATGGACTGCCGGGCATGTTATTGATTCTACATCGCCCGCGGACAAGGCCTCTGCCAGGCCCATACAGCCTGCCTGGCCGCAGGCGCCGCAGTTTGAGCCCGGTAGGAGTGAAAAAATACGCTCTATACGCGCATCCTTTGAAACAGCAAATAACCTTTGCACAAAACCAAGCCATAGGCCGAAAATCGCGCCAATGGCCCCAAGAATTATAACCGGCGCTAATATACTCATACTGGCAACAAGACCTCTCTTAGATTATACGCGGAACCGCTAAACATGCCTTAAGACAGCAAACACCGTCAAAACTTGAAACCGGAAAAACCTAAAAACCCCATAGACATTAACGAAGCCACTATAAACGCTATCGGAACGCCCTGCAATGATTTCGGCACATCGGCCAGATCCAGCCTTTCCCTTATGCCAGACATAAGGAGCATGGCAAGCGCAAAACCTATGCCGGCGCAGAATGCCTGACACAAGGAGGCGGAAAGAGAAAACCCCGCGGATAATTCTCTGCCGAAAAACATATTGACATTTAAGACCGTAACGCCTAATACAGCACAATTCGTGGTGATAAGGGGCAGATATATCCCCATCGCTTTATAAAGCGAGGGACTTAATTTCGCGATTGCCATTTCC
>Ga0265297_10001540_pt1 | contig 53238 bp, 98 predicted proteins | sample Munlanlwell13791_FD_192502 | JGI IMG/M metagenome (GOLD analysis project Ga0265297, IMG submission 192502) | Leachate microbial communities from a municipal landfill in Southern Ontario, Canada - Leachate well 137-91 | ecosystem: Engineered > Solid waste > Landfill > Unclassified | place...
AAAAAATGAAAAAAATAATAATTGATGATATAAAAATTATCTGGGATTCTGATAAAACATTAACTGATATATCTGATATGATTTTAGTTTATCTTTATGGTAATAGTTCATATATAAAAAAAGATCAAGATAGTATTGATAGAAGAAAAAAAAGGCTAGAAAATAAATTAAAAAGACTTTGTAAATCATGCGGTAATCCGTTAGATATTGATGATAAATTACGATGTAAAAGTTGTAAAGAGAAAGAAACAAAAAGATATATACCTATTAATAAAAGATTATTTAAATCTAAAAATAACATTGAATATAGCTATGTTTATTTACATAACTTTATAATAAAATGTAATAAAAAAACTAATGAATGCAATCATTTAAAATGTCTAGAATGTGATTTTTTATTTTAAAAATGAGGACGGTAAATAATATGATAAAATTAAAAGGACTTAGCTTAGAACAAACAAAAGAATTACTTCCAGATAATCTTATTTTATTAGGTTATCGTGGTAGTATAGCTCATGGAATGTACATACCAAATAAAGACCCAAATAGTATTGATGATAAAGATATTATGGGTATTTTTATTGCACCAAAAGATTATTATGTTGGAATTAAAAATATTCGAGAAACAAAAGAAAAGTTTATATGTGAATGGGATTCGGTTTGTTATGAATTAAAAAAAATGATAAATCTTTTATTAAAAGGCAATCCTAATGTTTTATCTTTATTATGGCTAAAAGATAATTATATAATTTATAATACAAAATACGGTGAGTTATTGAGAGATAATAAAAATTTATTTGTTAGCAAAAAAGTTTATCATTCATTTGTTGGATATGCTTATGGTCAATTTCATAGAATGACTCATTTTAAATTTGAAGGTTATATGGGTGAAAAAAGAAAAAACCTTGTAGAAAAATATGGTTATGATTGTAAAAATGCAGCTCATTTAATAAGGTTGCTAAAAATGGGTATTGAGTTTTTGAATGAAGGCATTTTATATGTTGAGCGTGAGCTTGACGCTAATTATTTACTTGAAATAAAAAAAGGGGAATGGACATTTGAAAATGTAAAAAAAGAAGCTGATAGACTTTTTAAGTTATGCGAAGAGTCTTATGTACATAGCAAATTACCAAATGAAGCAAATATTGAAGCAATAAACAATTTATGTATAGATATTATTTCTAATTATTATGGGCTTAAATATGAATAAAATATGTGAATAATGCATTAAAACATGCAAGGGTAAATCAAACGACTGCAATTATTTTGAGATGAATACAAATCTTATAGACGATGATTTATCAGATGCCAAGCCGGCGGTTAGAAAAAAGGGGTAATATATGGAATTAAAAGAAGTTAAAGAATTTACACTAGTTATGTCAGAGAAAGAATGGCTTGAATTATGGCGATATTTTTATGATAAAAATCATCATAACTTTAAAGACTTTTCTATTTATGAGAAAAAAATGTATGATAGATTAGAAGACTTACGACTTAAAAAGGTAAGCAAAAGAAATTAAAATAAAAAAAACATATATAATTATATTAAATAAGGAGAGATATATGACAATTAAACCATTAGGTGACAGATTATTAGTTGAAATTAAAAATTCTGAAGAAAAAACAATAGGAGGTATTATAATTCCTCAAAATATTCAAAAAAATACTCAAGAGGGTATCGTTGTAAGTTTAGGAGAGCTAAATGCTGTTTATTTTAAAAAAGGCGATAGTATTATTTTTAATAAAGATACCGGAACGCAAATTAAAATAGACAATAAAGATTATTTAATATTAGAAATTGAAAATATTTTAGCCGTTATAGAATAATTATTAGATAATAAATTGTTGACAAAAATTAAAAATAAAAATATAATAGTTTATTCAATCATATTTTGAGGTTTTATGTTTAGTAATAAAAATATTTTAATTACTGGCGGAACTGGAAGTTTAGGAACATATCTAACTAAATATCTATTAAAAAATTATAACGTAAATAAGATAGTAATATTCTCACGAGATGAACAAAAACAAGATAAAATGCAAAAGACATTAAATAGAGATGATGTATTACGGTTTTTTGTTGGCGATATTAGGGATAAAGATAGACTTAAGCAAGCTTTTGTTGGTATTGATTATGTAATTCATGCAGCTGCAATGAAAATTATTACAAGCTGTGATTATAATCCTTTTGAAGCTGTCCAGACTAATATTATAGGTGCTAAAAATATAATTGAGGCTTGTGTTGAAGATAATATAAAAAAATGTGTATTTGTAAGCACGGATAAATCTGTAAGCCCATGCACTTTATACGGTGGTACTAAACTTGTTGCCGAAAAACTTTTTATACATGGAAATTACTATTCAGGCGTTTTTAAAGAGCCAATATTTTCATGTGTAAGATATGGAAATGTTGCTGGAAGTAATGGTTCGATAATTCCTGTATTTGTTAACTTTATTAAAAATAAAATTAAGAATTTGCCAATAACAGATTGGAGAATGACGCGTTTTATAATGACCTTACAAAAAGCAGTTGAATTAATTATATTTGCTTTTGAAAATAGTAAAGCAGGCGAGATTTATGTTGCTAAAAATAAAACTCACACATTAAAACAATTAGTAGACTGTCTTGTAAAAATATATGGTGTAGATGTAACTTATAAAAACATTGGAATACGCGCAAATGAAAAATTACACGAAGTTATGATTAGCGATGTTGAATCAAATAATACTTATGAATACAATAATCATTATATTGTATATCCTAATTTTTATCCAGAAAAATTAAAATTAGATAATGGTATAAAAGTAAACGAGGGGTTTGTTTATTCAAGCAATAATTTAGAAGATAGATTATCAAATGATGAATTAAAAAAAATAATTATAAGCGTTTTAAATGAGCAAGGTTTATTATAGGATATATTATGTCTGAAAAAGATGAACTTGAAAAAATAAAAAAAGAATTAACTCAACTTAATAATGATATGGATTTTTATAAAAATCAATTTAGTAGAATAAATTTAGAATGCGTATCATTAAGCACAAATATTTTATATGGTTTATTAAACAAAATAAAAGACTCTATTGATGATAATGATGTAGTTGCCTGTGAAAAATGGTGTATAATTAAAAATACATATTTATTAAACGAGTTGTTACAAATAAATAAAAAGGTATAAAGATATGATTAAAATTATTATATTTATAATTGTATTAAATGTCAGTTTAAATATTATTTTATTCATTATTTTAGCTATTAAAGAATTAATAAAAATAATGGATGAAATGTCAAAAATGCCAGACCCTGAGCCAGAATGTGAGCATGATTGGGAAATATTAGAAGAAACAGATGAAAAAAAAATAAACTATGAACTAAAATCATCTCCCCTTATGCCTTTTCATGCAAGATCAAAAAAATATAATCAAGTATCATTATATGCTTCTTATACTGATGGTTATGGTTTTCATTATAACGATACAGAAAAAACTTATATAAATACAAATAGAGATTTATATAATCAAAGATGCAAGATTTGTGGAAAAGAAGATTTTCAAATTAAAAGATATATAAGGGCATGTAAAGCCTTTTATGATATGAAATAATAAAAAGGGGTAAAAATGAAAATATACATTACTGGAATATGCGGGATGCTTTCAGAGGATATTATAAAAGCTTTTGATAATGATGTAAATAAAATCTATGGATGTGATATTAAAAAATCTAAATATAGTCAGATAGATATAACTGATTATGATAAATTAGAAGCCGATATTTTAAAGGTTAAACCAGATGTAATAATACATACTGCTTGTTTAATAGATACGGAAAGATGCCAAGAAGATCAAGATTATGCTTATAATATAAATGTTAACGGCACAAAAAATATAGTTGAAATAGTAAAATCAAACAAATTAAAATGTAAGATAGTTTATATAAGTACTCATGCAGTTTATGAGGGAATAGTTGGTAATTATAAAGAAGATGAAGTTAATGACAATCAGGTTAATTATTATTCAAGGACAAAATATTTGGCTGAAAAGGAAATCGAAAAATATAGCAATCATTTAATATCACGTGTTAACATATTTGGCTTTGGAAAAATAGACAAATCAAACAATTACGCTGAATATGTTATGGATAATTTAATTTCTGGAAAAGAATTTAACGCTTATGAAGATATTTATTTTAATCCATTGTATACAGGCGTCTTCGCAAAGTGTTTGCCATTTATTTTAGATAAAACTGGTATCTATAATATAGGTGCTCGAAATTCAATGAGTAAGTTTGATTTTGCTTTGAAATTAGCCGAAATGTTTGGATATAATCAGTCGTTAGTAAAAAAATCACAATCAAGTTTTAAGGTAAATAGACCTAAAAATATAACTGCAAATTGTGAAAAGATAGGGCTAAGTTTACCAACTATTGAGAGTAATATTGTTGAATTTAAAAGCGATTGGTTAAAATATAGGAGATAATATGTTTTTTATCGCAGATGTTGGATCATGCCATAACGGTAGTTTAGAAAGGGCAAAAGAACTAATTAGATTATCAAAAAAAGTTGGTGCTAATGCAGCTAAATTTCAATCATGGCAAACTGATAAATTTATTAGCAGTGTTGTATTTGAAGAATTAGAAAACATTGTAGAAAAATCACATCAGGACAAATGGGAGAAATCGGTATATGAAACTTATAAAAAATATGAATTGCCTTTAGCGTGGATACCAGAATTAAAATCAGAATGCGATAAAAATAAAATTGAGTTTATGTGTTCTGTTTATACTTTAGAAGATTTAGATTATATAGATAAATTTGTTAATATTCATAAAATAGGTTCTGGGAAAATTACAGATTATAAATTTATAGAAGCAACTGCAAAAAAAAATAAACCTGTTTTATTAGCTACTGGTGCAAGTACATTGCCGGAAGTTATTGATGCTGTAAATATAATTGAAAGATTTAATAGAAATATAGTTATAATGCAATGTAATACTTGCTATGATTCTAATAGAGATAATGAAAATCAAGTTAATTTAAATGTGCTTAAAAGTTATAAGACATATTTTCCAAATTATGGTATTGGTTTATCAGATCACACAAAGAATTTAAGTATTATTCAAGAGTCAATTACTTTAGGTGCATCATTTATTGAGAGGCATATCACAGACAGTCAAAATAATAGTCCTGATAACAGCTTTGCTTTAAGTGAAATTGAATGGAAATATATGATTGACAATTGCATTGATACATTAAAGCATTTAGGGAATACTTATAAAACAGTAACACAAAATGAACTTGAAACCAGGATTTTACAGCGTGAATGTTTAATGGCAAATAAAGATTTACCAAAAGATCATATTTTAACAGACGATGACATAATTTCAATGCGCCCGTGTCCACAGGACGGAGTACCGCCTTTTATAAATTTAATTGGTATGAAATTATCAAGACCGATTAAAAAACATGATTATTTTAGAGCTGAATTATTAGAGATAAAAAATGAAAAAAAATAAAAAAAATAATAAAGATAAAGAAATAGATTGTAAAAATAAAGATTATAGTTCAAAACGACATATATGGAAAGATAGTTTATGGTCAAATGAAAGAAAATGTATAAAATGTGGTAAAAAATATTATAGTTTAATATATTAAAGAGGTAAAGAAATGATAAAATATATTGATTGTTTAAATTGTGATTTATATAGATTTCCAGAAAACAATTTAAAAGAAGCGTGTTTACATAATATTGATTATGAACCTCCAAAAGACTTATATTATAAAATAATAGTTAAAAAAAATCATCAAAAATATATTAAAGATTGTCCGTTGGAGGCAAAGAAATGACAAGAGATGAAGAAAAATTAGAAGATAAAATATTTTCAAACTTAAATAAAGAATTAATTAAAAATAGTCCTAATTTAAATAAAATAAAATATTTAGAGTTTAAGGCAATTGAAGAAGCTGATTTAAAAGAGATGATAGAGTTTAGAAATAAACATTATCAATATTTGAGACAATGGAAATTATTGTCATTATACGAACAAATGCAATGGTATAAAAATTTAGATAGGAATAGACATTTATTTTATAAGGCTAAAATATTTGATTATAAAAATCCTTTAACAATAAATGACAATCAAGATTTAATAAAAAATATTAAAAACTATTATATTGGTTTTACTTATATAGACTGGGTAAATAGAATTTTAGAATTAAGCTTTATTACAGATACTTATATTGACGATAATGCAATATATATTTTAGATTCAATGACTGAATACGCTTTTAATAATCTAAATATGCACAAAGTATTTATCGAGATATATGATTTTGATTTACAAAAAAAAGAGTTATTAGAAAAAACGAATTTTAAAAAAGAATGTGAGTTAATAGATACTGTTTGGTATAAAGGCAAGTATCATAATTCTATTAGATATTATTTAATAAGGGGTTAAAAATGGTTTTAGGCAGTTGCGGATGGGGTGTTAATTATAATGGATCAAACTTATCTATTTCAGAGTGTTATAAGGCTTTAGAATATTTTGAAAAAAATGACGGTGAGATTGTTGATACAGCACCTAATTATCCAAATGCGCACAGTATTATCAAAGATTATAAATGGTCAAAAAAAATTATTACTAAAGTCTGGTCAATAGATGAAATAGATAGATGCTTTGATGAACTGGGAGTTGACCACATTTACTGTATAATGAATAGAAATGTTTTTGATGAAAAGCTTCGAGAAAAGCTGGGAGAATATCAAAAAAAAGGATTGATTGATAAAATTGGAGCGTCAATTTATTATGAATCAGAGTTGAGACAAAACTATAATGCTTTTCACATTCAAAGTTTTTTTAATACAAAATATTTAGACATAATGTTTTTACATGCTGATATATTTTTAAGGACATTATTTAATAGAATGAATCCAAAAGATTTTGTTACGGCAACATCATGGTATACCGAATTTAAATGGCATGAACGTCAAGATTTAAATCATAGATTATATCCAGTAATTGGTATATCCAACTTAGATCAACTTAAGCAGGACATGGAGCTATTCAAATGATAAAAATACAAGATTATTGTTTTAAAAAAGAAGCTATAATGGGGTTTAAAAAATATTCAATTTATTGTTTTTATATTGAAGTTGGTATTATTGAATTGTTTTTAATAAATAATACTAATGTTAAAATTGAATTTTCTTTAAAAAATAGAGAAAAAGAATATAATAAATATATTAAAGATTTAGAATTTATTTTAAAAAATAAATAGGAGTATTAAAATGATAAAAATAAATTTATAATTGCTTGTAATGAATTAGAAAAGGATATAAAATTAGAAAGGGAATAAACATGAAATATAAACTATTACAAAATATTACTGAATGGGAAAACTGGACAAATGATACCGACCCTAAATGGTATGATGCTAATTGGTATAAACAGGGTGATATTATAGAATTTAATGAATGGGTAGGCAAGGGGATGTACGGCAAACCGCTTGATACCTATCCGATGCGGATGTTTAGTAAAGAATTTGTTGAATCAAGAAAAGATTTATTTGAAAAGATAGAATAAATTAAAATAGGGGTTTAAAATGAAAGTATGTATAATTCAAGCGAGGATGGGAAGCTTCCGATTACCGAATAAGGTTTTATTGGACTTAAAGGGTCAATCTGTATTATCTCATGTAGTTAATAGAGCTAAACAAAGTAAGCTTATTGAGAAAGTTATGGTTGCAACAACTATTAACTCTAATGACGATGCTATTATTACCGAGTGTGAAAAGATCGGAGTACAATGTTATAGAGGTAGTGAGCTTGACGTTTTAGATCGCTTTAAACAAGGTATATCTTTATCGGATGCAAGTCATGTTGTAAGGGTGACCTCTGACTGCCCTGTGATCGTACCCGAGATAATTGACATGGTTATTGAAAAACATTTAAAAGAAGATAATGATTATACTACAAATGCCCTTGAAGATGGTAGTTATCCAGAGGGTTATGACGTTAGTGTTTGTAAGGCAACTGCTTTATATGAAGCCTGGAAAAATGCTAAATTACCATCTGAACGTCAACACGTAATGCCGTATATTATAAATAATCCAATTAAGTATAAAATCGCAGAATTACGATATAAAGAATATCTTGGACATATTAGATTAACCTTAGACGAAGCAAGAGACTATGAGGTTTTAAAATTAGTATTTGATGAACTTTATGACAAAAACAACTTTTTTGGATTAAGCGAAATTATTGATTTATATCAAAGAAAGCCAGAGATATTTAAAATAAATTCAAGCATCATTCGTAATGAGGGTTATAAAAAAGACTTAGAAAATGAAGAAAAGTTATATTTAACAATAAAACCTAAGAATTTGAATTGGCGTTTAAAAAAATGGAATATTATAAAGTAATAAATTTAAAAAATTACGAAATAAATAAAAAAGACTTGGAAAAAGAAAAGGGGATAATATGATATTTATCTGGGTTTTATTGCTTATTTTATTTATAGCATTATTATACTTCTTAATCCAAAAACGTAATTTATATGTTTATAAGATTTATGATAACAATTTAAAACGGATAAACAAATATCATCTTTATTTAATAGATAAAGGCATTGTTAAATTTAAGGAAACAAATGTTTACGAAGATACAATGTATAATTATAAGTTTGCAGTATTTAATTTATTTTTATGGCACCCAGATAAATTTATTAAAAAATGGTTTAGAAAAGACTTGTTAAAATTTGAAAAGGATAATAAATAATAAGGCTTTAAAAATAGCTGGATGTAAAACATGGGAAAAAAAACTTAAATCAATACAAAACAAAACTTTTAAATTTAAAAAGGATAAAACATTATGAGTATAATATTAAAAAATGTTGTATCGGATGATTTTGGGACGATTGAAATAGAAAATATAAATCAAAACGGTCATGATTTAATTGAATTTAAAGTTAAAAAAAATGATGCTTGTTTTAATTTTAAAGTTATAAGTTTTTGCCTTGATACGAAAAAACTTAAAGCAGCAATTAAAACTTTTAATGGGATTAAAAAAGATAAAAAATGAAAAAATATTATGTATCTTATGCTAAATATGATGGCGAATTAGCGGGAGCACCTTATTATAATTTTAATTATAAAATTATAGAATCAAAAACAATAAAAGATGTAATAGAACTTTTTTGTAAAAAAAATAGAATTATTTTATATATATATGAAATTAAGGATAATAAATGAATCGTGGTTATTTTGGCATCGGGATAGAAAACGCTAAAAACACTGATAATATTGGTACATTATGGAGATCAGCTTATATATTAGGAGCTTCATTTATTTTTACAATAGGAAATAGAATTAAAAAACAATCAAGTGATACAATAAAAACTTATAGACATATTCCTTATTATCATTATGAAACTTTTTTAGATTTTTATAAATCAATACCTTTTGATTGTAGACTTGTAGGAGTTGAAAATATAAAACAATCTATACCGATAAAAGATTACAGTCATTTAGAAAGGTGTATTTATTTACTTGGTGCTGAAGATAACGGGTTAAGTAAACAAGCATTAGAAAAATGTGTCCATACTATAATATTACCAGGTGATATATGTTTTAATGTTAGTGTTGCGGGTAGCTTAATAATGTATGATAGGATGTTAAAAAATGGAAAATAATCAATTAGGACTTTACAGTAAAAATTTAGATTACAATGGTTATAGTGAATATTATACAAAATGTAAAGATGTTTATGTTTGGCAAAACGGACAGAAGTATCTCGACATGGGAATTATGGGTATCGGTACTTCTTTACTTGGATATAATAATAAACAGGTAAATAAAGCAGTTAAAAAAGCAATTGACAAAGGAGTATTTTCTAGTAGTAATTGTTATGAAGAAAAATTACTAGCACAAAAAATGCAAGAAATACATGACTTTGAATGTGTTACAAGATATGCAAGAACTGGCGGGGAAGCAATGATGATCGCTTTGCAAATTGCTTTAAATAATACAGATAAAAAAGAAGCTATTCAATGTGGTTATTCGGGCTGGTTATTAGAAAATCTCAAACTAAAAAAGTTTGAATATAATAATATAGAAAGCTTAAAAAAAGTTTTAAATAAAAATGTTGGTGTAATAGTTTTAGATATTGTAAGAAATAAATACCCGACAAAAGAATTTATGCAATATATTTATGATGTTTGTAAAAATCAAAATATAATTTTAGTAGTTGATGAAATAACGGCAGGATTTAAATTTAATTATGGAGGATTTTATAAAAACATTTATGTTGAAGATTATATTAATAATGGATGTGTCTCCCCCTCACAAAACGATAAATTTCCAGTAAAAATAAAACCTGATATTATAGTCTATGGTAAAGCTATTTCAAACGGCTTTGCTTTTAGTATGATCGTTGGTAAAAAAAAGATAATGGAAAAAGCTGGGAACTCTTTTATAAGCTCAACTTATTGGACTGAAAGAATCGGAACCGTTGCTTGTCTTAAGACTTTAGAGATATTAAAAAACCAAAATTTTAATTATTTATTTAAAGTAGGTTTAGCAGTACAAAAGATTTGGGATAAGATGAGTAAAAAATATAAAATACCAATTGAAATAAGCGGTATATCGCAATTATTACACTTTAAATTTTTACCAGATAAAATATATTGTAATCAAGAAAACATTCATAATAAATATTTGACAATATTTGTAAATGTGTTATTATCTCAAAATATACTTGGTGGGTGTGTATTTTATTCTTGCTTTAAACATAGGGCTAAGCATTTATTAGAATATGAGCGGGCTTGCGATAATGCCTTTATGGTTATCTCTAATAATAGAGATACGGCGGATATTTTAATTAAAAATAATAACTGGAAATTGATAAGAGATTTACCAGTAAAAATAAGGTGAGATAATATCATGGAGTTAAATAAATTTGATATTGCGCTTGTTATAATTATAAGTAATTTAATTATAATTATAATTGGAGTTTTAATGTTATATTTAACAAGAAATGAAGCTAAAGAATATTCTAAATTTAGAAATAGTTTTTTTGAAGAATTTTATAAACATAAAAATAATTCAAGGTAATAAAATGTAATGAATATTTATAGTTATTAATTGGAGTTAATATGAGTTGTAGTATTTATGCTTATGCATGTTCTGAAAACACAAGCGATTTATTTAAAAAACATTTAAATGCTTTACGGTTTTGTATAGATAATAATCTATCATTACCTATTGAAACAAAATAATATTTTCAAAACGCTTATGATAAAGAAGGAGAAGACATAGATGATTATAAATTGGATGATGTATTTGAAAATGTAAAAAATGGATTTAAAACATACTTAGGATCAGATCAACAATATTTTGAAATTGATATATCAAAAATGCCAAAAGATGCAAAAAAAATTATTATAGAATTATCCTATTAGGAGCTAAATTAAAATGAAAGACTTAACAATTATATGCTGCTCATTAGACTTTAATTTAATTGATTATAAAATAGCATTAAGCTTATACAACTTAGGCGCTTTTTATAAAATAATTCTGGTAAGTCCTAAAGGTGCAAACCTCAAAATTGAAAATGCCATTTATTTAATAGATGACAAAAAGGGATTGTCTTATGCTAGAGATAAGGCTTTAGAATTAGTAAATACAAAATATGTTATGATATTAGGCGATGATAATATTATTTACAAACCAGAAATTGAAAAAGCTATTGAATATATGAATAATAATAGTTGGGTAGGATGTGGATTTTTAACCAGGACATTAAACCCAAAAGGTTATTTACAAAAAGCTTTAGACTATAGATGGGAAAAAAGATTTAAATCTGGTCAATGCGAAGTAGTTGGATCACCAATGATTTATAAAACCAGCATATTAAAAGAATTCTATGATAAAAAATCTTACTATTCAGATGATACTTTGCTTGCAGATAAACTTAAAGAAAATGGCTATAAGCAGGGGTTTTCGGATTCCAAATGTTATGAGTTGGGGTTTAGTTTAAAACAAATAATAGCAAGATATAAAATTTATGGAAAATCTGACAAAAAGTACTGGAATGAAAATTATAAAGCATGGGGTCTAAAAAGACGCTTACAGAGTTTATTACATCCCTTAACTTGTGAATGGTTGTCTAATTTATGGTATATGCCATTTTATATATTGATAGTATTTTATAGATATTTAGGATGGATAAAAAAGTGAAAAAAGTTTATATATGTGGATTAGCAGAAAAAAACTTTAAAAAAATATTGCCATTTAATAATCCGGATTGTGAAATATGGGGATTAGGAGTACATGCAATATGGATGAGAAAACATAAAAGATTTTTACCTTTTAATAAATTATTTGAAATACATGATTACAGCGAGTACGTTCAAGATACTTTTCCATTTTTGGTGAACTATTCAAATAAAGTTGTTTTAAAAGATAAGAATGAATATATACCAAATTATGAATTATATCCGTTTAAAGAAATATACAAAACTTATGGTACTTATTTTACTAATAGCTTATCTTATATGTTAATACTTGCTTATCATTTAGGATATAGAGATATTTATTTATATGGCATATCTTTTGGTGATCCTGATAAGGCAACATTGAGAGAAAATATACAAGAAAAAGCCAACTTATATTACTGGATAGGTTATTTACAGGGTAAGGGTTGTAAGATTACAGATGTTAGTCAAAAGAATAAATACTTTTTAAAAACTAAAAATATATATAGCTCTGTAGTATTGCCTAAAATTGCAAGGCAAAGAAAAAAAGTTAATAAAGAGTTTCAAAAGTTAAAGAATAAAAAAATAGATTTTTCAGAGTATAACGAAGACTGTCGGTCTTTTTTAAAAGAATTATTTAAACTGGGTAATGAATGAGTCAACAATTAAAAGAATTATTAAGATATTTACATCGAGCCGAAACCGATAAAAACATAAGAATCTTAAAAGCTGAGTATTTACGATTTAGAGGTGATAAAGATTACGAGCCTCATAATTGGACTAAACTCATTGAATTTTTAGATACTGAGAAAGTTAAGTATTTACTTGATAGTATTAAGATTGATAGGGGGTATAATAAATGAAAAAAGAGATTCCAAATTGTAATTTATGCGAATGGTATGGACTTGGTAATTGTAGAGCGCAAGGTTTTGAAAACACTCAAATATGTTATAATTCAAGTCTTTGCAAAAAATTATATAAGTCTAAAATAAAAACGAACAAATTTAATGAGTTTTTATTAAACAAAATATTAGATATAAAATATAATCACAATAAGTTTAATTTATTTTGTGATCCAAGTGCTTTAGCTTCAACAGTATTTTATCAGACAATTGAAGATATAAAAGAAAACGCTAAAGAAAAAGGGTTATTAGAGTGAAAATACCTTTAATTAAAAACACTTTTTATAATGAATCAAAAGTAAAAAAACAGATAATTAAATTTATTAAAAGAGAAAAGAAGTTTACTAAAGGATTTTATACAGAATTGTTTGAAAAAAAAGCGTCTGAATGGTTAGGTACTCGATACGCCGTATTTGTTAATTCTGGAAGTAGTGCTAATTTGTGTCTATTGCAAGCATTAAAAAACTTAAATATAATTAAAGAAAATGATAATATTGGAATAAGTGCAATAACCTGGGCTACAAATGTAATGCCTGTTATACAGATGAGTTGTAAGCCCATACCGATTGATGTATCAAAAAGCACGTTAAATATTTCACCGGATAATTTATTACAAACCTTAAAAAAGACTAAATTAAAAGCATTATTTATTACTCACGCTTTAGGGTTATCTGATAATATAATTGAAATAAAAAAAATATGTGATGATAATAATATAATATTGCTAGAAGATAATGCAGAAAGTTTTGGAACTGAATATCAAAATAAAAAGCTTGGGACTTATGGTTTGGCTTCAACTACAAGCCTTTTTGTCGGGCATCAATATTCGTCAACAATTGAAGGAGGCTTGATATTTACAGATGATTTTGAATTATATCAAATGCTTAAAATGGTACGCTCGCACGGTTGGAGTAGGGATATTGTACAAGTTAATTGGTCTGGTATAGATCAATATCAATCTAAAGATAAATTCTATGAAAAATATACTTTCTATGATTTAGCTTATAATATCAGATCGACTGATTTACAAGCTTTTATAGGATTACAAGTTTTACCGTATTTACATGAGATGGTTAAAAAACGTGAAATTATATATGATAACGTTTTTAATAATATAAATATAAAACATCTTGATATATTAGAGATAAAGGCATTAACTATATTTAGCGCTTTTTGTTTGCCGTTTATATTTAAGAATAAAGAAGATTGTGAAAAATACAAAAGGCTATTTGAAAAGGCAGGAATAGAAATAAGACCTATTATAGCTGGTAACATAACAAGACAGCCATTTTGGAATAAATATATTAAAAAGTTTTATGATTTACCAAATGCCGATTATATATCAGATCATGGATTTTATTGCGGATGTTATCCAGAGATGACAAATAAAGAGATTAATTATATTAAGGATATAATAAATGTTTAATTGTTGCTTTACTAATGAAAAATATATTAATTCTAATGGAGAGATAAATTATAAAAAATATTATAAGGCGGTTAAAAACTATATAAAATATGTATTAAAACAAATTAAAAATAAACCAAAAGGGTCTTTAAAAAAAGGTATTCCAGAAATAACATTTAATCCAAATAAAATATGTAAATGTAAGTGTCATTATGATAATGAGAATTTAATACATTAGGAGAATTATAAATGAATGATAATATAAGCAATAAGATAAACAATTTAATATCTGGTAAAAATATAAAAAGATTTTATAACAATAATGAAGAAGATGATGTATTAACATTTGAATTTACTGATAATACAGCGTTAAAAATTAGAGTTGACTATATATATGATTATGAATATAATGGGAAAGAAGTAAAATAATTATGACTAATGAAATGGGTTTTATTCTTATAGGGTATCTTTTTTTAATTACAATTGTATTATCGGTAGTTATTTTTATTTTATTGGATAAATAAAAATGATTGAGTATTATAATAATATAGATAAAAGCGATTTATTGCAAAATTTTTATATAAAAGAATATAGTAAAAAAAATGAAACTGATAAATGTACAATTGATGATAAAGATTATATTGAATGGTTAGAAAGTAAAGTCATAGAGCTTGCAAAAATAATAAATAGTGAATTTTCAGGAGATATATTAAAATGACTAAACAAGATATAAGAGATAAATATTTTGGATATAATGAGGATATTACAAAGCTTGATAAATTAGAATTATTAAAGTATATAAACTTTTTAGAAGAAAATATTGTTTACGTTAAAAATGTAATAGATAATATAAGTCAGCGTTTAGATGTAATTGTTAAAAAATAATTGACGATTTTAAATTAAAGGATTATAATAAGGCTAGAGATAGGTAATGGCTAAAGAAAAAAAGAAATATAATTATACTAAAAAGACAGGAAGCCCTACTAAATATAATAAAAAATATTGTATTGATATTATAAGGTATTTTAATATAGATCCTTATAAAGAAATAACTGAAATAACTGAATATAAAGATGGGACTAAAAAAGAAACAATAAAGCTTGTTGCTTGTGATTTACCTACATTTGAGGGTTATTCAAATAAAATAAACGTTCATGTCGATACTTTATATGAATGGCGTAAAATATATAAGGACTTTTCCGTGTCGATGACTAGGTGTAAAGCTATTCAAAAGACAATTTTAATAATAAACGGACTTAAAGGTTTATATCAAAGTAACTTTGCGATATTTGTAACCTCTAATCTAACAAAGTTTAGGCAAAAGAAAGATATTCAAGCTGATTTAAAACATTCTGGGAAGATAACACAAAAGATTGAAGTAATGTCAAAAGAAGAAATAGAAAAACGTCTAAAAGAAATAGATGAAGTAGTAAATGAGCCTAAATGAAAAACTATTATTAAAGCGTGAGCTTGCAATTAGACAGGCAAGAGATAATTTTTGGACATACTGTAAGATACTACATAAATATAAAGAATCATGGAAACATTTAAAGGTATTATGTAATACATTACAGGCTTTTTATGAAGGTTCTTTGAAAGATGAAAATGGCTTAATATATAAAAAGCTAATGATAAATATGCCGCCGAGGTTTTTTAAAAGCCGAACATTAGTTTTATTTTGTACCTGGGTATTTGGTAAAAACGCTAAAAAGAAAATAATTGCTAGTAGTTATTCCGATGATCTTGCGACTTCGTTTAGTCGGTACACAAGAGATGAAATTTGCTTAGGAAAAAATAATTTTTATGATATTGTCTATTCTGATATATTCCCAGAGACAAAAATAAAACAAGGGGATGCTAGTTTTAATCAATGGTCATTAGAGGGATCATTTTTTAGTTATAAAGGGTGCGGTTTTGGTTCGTCAATAACAGGCAAGGGTATGGACATTGCTATTATTGATGATGAAGTTAAAAATTATGAAGAGGCTGTTAATGAAACTGCTTTAGAGAAAAAATGGGAGTGGTATACAGGCACTTGGTTATCAAGGTTAGAAGAAGGGGCTTTAGAGATAATCTGCATGACTCGTTGGTCAGATAATGATATTTGTGGCAAGCTTATTAACAATGAAAATGAAGTTAAAAAATGGTATATATTAAAATTTGAAGCTTATGATAAGGTAAAAGATGAAATGCTCTGCCCCGAGATGTTAAGCCGTGAAAGTTATGAGGATAAAAAAAGGCTTATACAAGAAGAAGTATTTGAGGCTAATTATCACCAAATGACAATAAATAAAAAAGGGGCTTTATACCAAAAGTATAAGACGTATGATAAATTGCCTCAAAACGATAAGGGTGAATATTTAGAAGATCGTAGAATCGCTTATATTGATACTGCCGATGAGGGCAATGATTATCTTTGTGCTGTTATGGGGATTGAGTATAAAAAGGATGGATATATAACTGATATTTATTGTACTCAACAACCACAAGAGATTACAGAAAATAAAACGGCAGAAATGCTGGTTAATAATAACATAAAAGATGTTTTGATTGAGTCCAATAATGGGGGGCGTGCATTTGCAAGGAATGTCGAAAGGATATTAAAAGAAAAATATAAAAGATATGATATTAGAATACATTGGTTTCATCAAGGATTAAATAAAATGAGTAGAATATTAACAAATGCAAGTAATGTAGAAGAAAGGATTTATTATCCTATTGGCTGGCATTATAAGTATCCGGAATATTCTAAATTAATTAAAAGCTTTATGAGAAATAAAAGTAACAAAAATGACGATTGTGCAGACACGGTTACAGGGTTTATAGAATACATAGATAAAAAACAGGTTATAAGTTCAGGGTTTGTATCGGCTGGGAGTTTAGGGCTATGAAAGTTAAGATTAAAAATAAAGTTTATTTATATACGATTTTTGATATTCTTTTAAACGATGATAAAGACATAGTATTTATTTTACAAAATAATTTAGAAATGGTTGATTATAAAGATATTGAGGAAATATTTACATAAATGTATATGATAAAACTTTGACTATTAAATGTATATATTTTATAATAAGGGAAGAGATGTTAGACAGGATTGATCTATTAACCAGGATTAAAAATGACTCTTTGTTATTAGCTCAATATTATTCTAACTACATTGAAATAGTTATCAATGTGAATAAGGATAAAAATAGTGCTGTGGTAAGCATTATTATGAAAAATATTTAACTCTTTAAAAAGAGATCTGTATTAAATATCGGTAAAAACTATCATAAAAGATAGTCCCGCATTTTGAGTATTGCTTGAAAGGCGATATTACAGCTAAAATCAAAATATTAGAATATCCACAAATAGACCCGTCAATATTAGATAGTGATCTCTCGTCTACAATTAAAACAATAATAGAAAATCATGCAATATTTATAGATAAGTTTGATGAAGATGAACAGTTTTATCTTGGCAATAATACATCAGTATCACACGATATAGATAAAGACTCTCCGGATAATGACATACATATACCTAACGCTAGAACTATCACAGAGACAGTAAAAGGCTATATGTTTAAATCTGGGAATATAAATTATAATATTGAAGATACGGGCAATGAAGAACTGTTTAATAGCTTGCTTGATATATACAGTAAAAATCACGAAGACAATCATAATGCTAAACTTGGAGAATATCAAAGTAAATATGGTATTGCATTTGAGATACTTTATAATAAGCAAGATGATACAGATAAAACCTTGCCGCATTTTGCAGTATTAAAACCTCAGGAAGTTATACCTATCTATGATTATTCTATTGAAAAAAAGTTAATCGCAGTTATAAGGTTTTATAGCACTGGTAAAAATCCAAACAATGATAATATTTATAATGTTGAATTATATCTTACAGATAAGATTTTATATTTTGAATATAATAAAACTCAAAAAAGTATTATTAAACAAGAAAAAGAAGACATAAATATATATGGTGATATACCATTTGTAATATATAAAAACAATGAAAATTATATTGCAGATTATGAGCCTGTTAAATCTTTAATAATTCTTTATGATAAGCTTATATCTGATAGTGCAAATGAGATGGATAGATTTGCAGCTGCTTATTTAATATTCAAAAATTATATTTTAGGCGGTAATACCGAAGAGGCTAGAGCCGCTCAAGATAGAATTAAAAAATTACGTGTTTTTGAAATAGATAATGACGGTGATATAAAATTCTTAACAAAAGAAATACCGGTTGCTTTTTTTCAAGAGTGTAAAAAAACTATTGAAGAGAATATTGAAAAGCATTCTCATGTACCTAATTTTAGAGATGAAAGTTTTGGCACCGCCTCAGGCGTAGCTATAAAATATAAACTTATGGACTTTGAGAATCTATGTGCTCATAAAGAGGCTTATTTTAAAGAGGGCTTGGATAGAAGAATAGAGCTAATAAGTAAATTTTTGAAGATACAAAATGAGGGGCTAGAAGATTTAAATATAAATACAACTTTTACAAGGAATATTCCTGATAATATAACAGAGGCTATTGATAACGCTGTTAAGGTTTGGGATAAGTTATCTTTAGAGACTGTATTGTCTTTATTGCCATTTATCAAAAATGCGCAAGAAGAAATTGATAAAATAAAAAAAGAGAAAGAAGAAAAACAAAAAGAATTTGATATTGATAATATGTTTAATGAAGATGACAATAATAACGATAAAAATAAAGATAATAATATAGACCAATCTAATAACCAGGAAGATACAGATGTCGCTAAAGACAGCGAATAAAATATTAGATTATTCTAAACGTTCTTTGAAACAAATAGAAAAGAGTTTGGTTTTAAACTATAAGCAAGCTTTAAAAGAAATTAGAGATAAGCTTTTAAAGCTTGATAATAAAGATGCTTTAACTCAAAATGATATTCGTAAATATGATAGATTAAATGTAATGAAAAAAGACATTGAGATTTTATTAAAAGATACTCAAACAAGTAATTATAATTTAATCAATAAAATACGTAAGACTGTTTTTGGCAAGGCTTATGTGGATAGCTTAAAAGAGTTTGGTATTGATATATCTAAAATTACTGAGGCTGTTAAAGCAAGTATTGAGAATCCATTATTTAATGCTAATTTTAAAGACAGTATGAAAAATCTGACAAAAACAGATTTGACTAAAATTAGTAATGAAATAACAACCGGGTTAATTCAAGGCAAAGGGGTTAAGGAAATTTCAAAGGCTATTAAAGAGAAAATAGATATGTCAGCGCAAAGGGCAATTACAATTGCAAGAACCGAAACGCTTAGAGCTATGAGTCAAGGACAGCTTGAAGCAACTGATAAGATGATTGAAAAGGGATTGAAAGTTCGTAAGGTATGGTCTTATAGTTATCATGTCAAAGATAGTAGACCATTACATGAAGCAAAAGACGGACAATATGCAGATGACGATGGATATTTTACTTTTAGCGATGGGGTTATAATGTTAGCGCCCAGATTAAGCGGTGATCCTAGTCATGATGTATCGTGCCGATGTGCTTATTATAATGAAATAATAGAGGACTAACTTACAAAAGGGAGGACTCAATAGGAGAAATATATGTTAAATAAAGAAATGTTTTTTTATTCACCGGACGGTGATACAACTAGCGATGCTGGGCAGACTGATAATACTAATGATACTAATCAGGATACACAGCCGGATAAAACAAGTGATTCAACAACAACAACAATAGACGTTGTCGAGTTTGAGAAACTTAAAGAATCTGTAAAAAAATACTCTCAAAACTTTGATAGAATTAATACCGAAAAAGTTAAGCTTGAAACTGAATTAAAAAAAGAGAGAGAAAAAAATTTATCTTCAAAGCAGATTGAAGAAATTCAAAAGGCAGAGTATGAAGAGAAATTAAAACGTCAAGCAATTGAGCTCGAAGAAAAAAACTTGATCTTTGAAAAATCAAAATTATTATTTGAAAAAAAATGGGATAACGAATTTCTTGATATAGTTGCGGGTAAAGATATAGAAACTTATGAGCAAAATATTGAGAAATTAAATGATAAGATTAAAAAGATTGTAGAAGATGAGGTAAATAAAAGACTTAAGGCATCAAACCCTGTTCCTAATAGTGCTGGTAATAAAGATAAAAATAAATATTCTATGGAGGATTTGAAAAAACTTGCCAAAGAGAATGGTGCTGATTGGGTCAAAAAAAATATAGATAAATTTGATACGGCAATGACAAAATAGGAGGTCATAATGGCTTTAGATAATTTTATTCCCGAATTTTGGGAAGCAAAGCTTTTGTTAACAAAAGAAAAACAACTTGTTTATGCTAATTTAGCAAATAAAAATTACGAAGGTAAAATTAAACAAGCTGGCGATAGAGTTAGAATATCTCAAATCGGCGATATAACAATTAACGATTATACAAAAAATTCAACAAGCGCAAATACAAGCCAATTCTTGGATAGTGCGGATTTAATGCTTGATATAGATCAGCAAAAATATTTTGACTTTAGGGTTGATGATATTGATAAGGTTCAATCAGAAGTTGAGTTTATGAATGAGGCAATGAGAAAGGCTTCGTATAGACTTGGTGATGCAGCGGATCAATATCTTGCTTCAAGATATGTTCAATGTGGCATATCAAGAAATTCAAGTTCAAGCCCTGTTGATATGACATCAAGCAACGTTGAAAACGAGTTCTTAATGGTTAATGAGCTTATGAATGAAGCAAATGCACCTTTAATGGGTCGTTATGCAGTTATAGCCCCTTGGGTTTTAACGAAAATTACATTAGCAGGAATTAAATCATTAACTGATAATACATCCCCTTATAACAATGGTTATTTAGGGCGTGCTTATGGTTTTGATTTTTATATTTCAAACAATGTAAATAAAGATTCTACCGCATGGGCAGATACCAAAATAATTTGTGGTATCGGCAAAGAATCATTTACATTTGCAGAGCAACTTTTAAACATTGAAGCATTGAGAGATCAAAATATCTTTGCAGATAAAGTAAGAGGCTTATATGTTTATGGTGGCAGAATAGTACAGACTGATATAACAGCCTGTTTATTCGCTGACAAAACAGCCGAGTCATAAGGAGGATAGATAATGGCAAGAACAGCAATTACGGTTACAGATTTAACAATAAATGCAAGTTGTACTTCCGTTGTTTCTGCCGCTACTACAGCGGGTGCAGGATGGGAAGCAACTGCAAGCAATTTTAGCAAATTATTTTTACTTGGCTATAATTCAGATACAGGGGTGGCAGCTATTACAATAAATGCGGCTAGCTCTGGTACTGACTGGGCAGGTAAAGGAATTGGAAGTTTAAGCACTTCTATTGCATCAAGTGAATATAGAGTATTCGGACCATTTGAAGGATTTAGATTCGCAAGCACAAACGGATCATTACAGATAGACTCTGATTCTACTTGTAGTACATTGGTTAGTTTTTATGCTTGGCTTTTGCCGTAGCAATTAAATTTTAAGGAAAATTTTATGACAGTTGTTGAACAAAAGAAAAGTAAAGTTGAAGAAGGATTTAATCCATTTAAAATTGCAATTAAAAAAAAGGTTGTTATCTTGGGGACTGCGCCCTCGTGTAAGGACGCTCCCTTTGGTAACCCTGATTTTGACGTATGGGGTGTAGCGCATTGTTGTTTTTTAAAAGAAGTGTCAAGGCTTGATGCTATCTTTGAAATTCATACCAAAGATATTTGGGAAAAAGATAATGCTCCATTCCATAGATTTCCAAATGCAGTTTTATTTTTACAAGAAAAAGATGCTAAGTTTGCTAATAGTCAAGCTTATCCATTAAAAGAAATACGAGATATATACAAGGTAAATAAAGGATTTGAATACGAGGCTGATTATTTATCGAGTTCGTTACCTTATATGGTAGCAATGGCTATTGAAAATAAATATGAAGAGATTCATATTTACGGCATTCATCTTTTAATGGATGAAGAGTATTTTTATCAAAGACCTTGTTTAGAATATTATTTAGGTATTGCAAGGGGTAAAGGCATAAAGGTATATGTTCATCCTGCAGCTGATATTTTAAAGTTTAATTATCTCTATGGTTGGCAAGATATGACTGACCAGACTAGAAAAATTAGAGATAGGATTAACGAGTTTAATACAAGAATGGCTAATTTACAAGCACAACTTAACCAGGGTACTGCGCAATTACAAGCACAGATTAACCAGTTACAAGGAGCTAAAGAAGACGCCATGTATTTCTTGAGAACATTTGGAGGTGAGTCAAAAAAAAATGACGTCATCTTTTAAGGGAGGTACAAATGTACGGAAGAGGATTAGAAGCAGATTATAAAAGAGTAGATACTGTAAATCTTAATGTTTCAGACATAAATTTAACAAGCACATGGTATAAAATATTACCAGTAACATTAGTTAACGCTTCAACAGAGACGGCGTATTATGAAATATGGCTTGCTAGTACGGGCGTACTGTCAAGTGCGGTAGGTCAAAAGGCATGGTCATTTGATGCTACTAAAAGTGAGTTGTTAGGTTTTCAGGCAATTATGCCTACTGATTATAAAGAGGGGACAGCAATAACCCCATATATACATTGGTTGACAACTAGCTCTACTGGTAGTACACAAGCAGTTAGAATGCTTATTAGTTATATGTGGACAAATCAAGATGCTTCATTTGCAAGTACAGCAACAGAAGAATCTATAACTATAAGTACAACCGGAAGTTCTGCTTTAAAATTATATACAACTAATTTTACTGCAATTGCAACAACTTCATTAGAAGTAGGGTCAATTGTAAGCGGTTGTATAGCAAGGTTAAGCTCTGGAAGTACCGATGATTTTTCGGCTGATTTTTGGTTGCAAGCGATGAGTATCTATTATCAAGTTGATGGAGTAGGCTCTACTGCTATAATGAGCGATAAGTAGGTAAAGTATGAGTGAATCAAATTTACTTCAAAGAACTATAGCCGTAGACTCAAATTCTATAAGCGTTATTGATTCTGTACACAATGAAATACACAGAGGCGATGTTTATTCTGCTTATAAAGTAAGTTCGGCTATTGGTGCATCAAGTTGGATTGACATCTCATTTATAACTCCGGCTACAACCGTAATTCATTTAAAAGAATTTGGTATTAACTTTTCAGGCGGAATATGTGAGGTAGTAGTTTTAGAAAGTCCAACGACAATGACAATGAGTACTGCTTTTTTAAGTGCAATAAATAGAAAAAGGTCGTCTACTCATACGAGCGCGATGACTATTTATACAAATTCTACTTATCCAATTGGAAGCACAGCGACAAGTACACAGGCATCAATTATAAAGGATATTTTAATAGGTTCTACAGGAACTAATTCTAATAGGTCTGGTGCCGGAGTTATGCCTCCATTATTAGAGTTTGTGTTAAAGACAAATACAACATATTTAATTCGTGCTATAGATAAATCTGGTGGGGGGTTTGGCTCTTTAGCTGCTTACTGGTATGAGGAATATAGTACAAGAACATAGGGGGTAAATAATGCCTTTAAAAAAAGGATCAAGTAAAAAGACTATAAGTAAAAATATAGCGACAGAGATAAAATCAGGAAAGAAAAAATCACAAGCAGTAGCTATTGCTATGTCAAAAGCAGGAAAGAAAAAAAAGAAATGATAGTAACAACGACAGAATGCAAAACATTATTAAATATAACTTCAACAATTTATGATACACTTATTGCATCTTATCTGTCGACTGTCGAATCAGATATATTCCAATATACTGGTCATAGATGGCATGATGCTTATCATTGGTTATACGATGACGGTATTGTGTTCTCTAGCACAGCAAAGACTATAACGCTGTCATCTGATTCGACATCTTCTTTTTTAAGCGAATATTTTGCAGGTGATACTATAGATATAGTAAATAGTTATCATAACAATAGAACGTTTAGTATTGCAAGTATAACAAGCTCGCATATATTGGTTGTTAATGAAACGGCAATAAAAAATGAATCAAGTACTAATTATGATTTAAGCACTTATATATATAGATGCAATTTTCCTGATTATTTAAAAATGATAGCGAGTAAAATGATATGGTATTTATGTCAAAATACCACTACAGTAACGGGCGATATAGCAAGCGAAAGCTTAGGCAGTTATTCTGTAAGCTATAGAGATAACGGTATGAGTCAATATGGTACTTATCCAAACGCTTTAATAAGTGGATTGAAAAGGAAAGTTGGGACATGGTAAGCCGATATAAAACCGACTCGGTAGTTGTATATAGAAGTACAACTACAATTGGAGCGGGCGGAGAAAAAATAAAAACTTATTCGACTCATTTAGATATTATAGGAAGCTTTCAAAATTTAAGCGGTAGTAAATCTGCCATAAACAATATAGATGCTTACAGGAAAAATAAAATATTTTTTTGTGATATCGCAGATATTATAGAGACTGATAGAATTTATTATGACAGTAAGTTTTATAATATAATTGACGCTCCAAAAATATGGGGTCATCACATGGAAATATTGATGGAGATAAAAAGCACATGAGCTTTAAAATTGAAGTAACAAAAACATCACAAGAAAATATGGCTGAAAAAATTAAACAAGCTATTGTACAGGGTTTATATATAGCAACAAATATAGTTCATTCGCAGACGGTTAGAGATACGCCTGTAATGACGGGTGCTTTAAAAAACAATAACGAGATGAGAGTGGATGAAGAAAAATTAGAAGGAACTGTTTGGAATAATCTTGAATATGCGCCTTATGTCGAATTTGGGCAAGAAATGAATCCACCTCATAATCCTAAAAATGTTGGAAGAATTCCTTTTATGAGACCGGCATTATATGAGAACGAAGATAAAATCGTTGCTGCTATATATAGACCTTTAAACAAGATTTTAAATAGTCCTTGGGGTAAAGGTAAAACGGAGACATTAAGAATATGATGTTGGGTACTTATATATATAATAGATTAGCTTCATCTACAACAATTACAGGAATAACGTCAAATATAACACCTGATATAAGTAGTTATAGTGATATACCTGCGATTACATATAAGTTATTAGCACAACCGACAAATATTAAATTTAGGAAAGCGTCGATAACATTAAAAGGGATAGAAACAACACAAGAAAAATGTGAAACACTTATGGAAAATATTTATAATTTATTTGATGGAACAACTTCTAGGATATACGGATCATCAAGTGATTTAAAAATAGAAAGTATTGGATTGTTAAATTTTATTCCTAGTCTTAGGGATGAAGTAAATTCCGTATGGTACGGAATTTTCGATATAAGGATTAATTATCAAAAATAGGAGGTCATAATGGCTTATCAAAATACGGTACAAGATGCGGATAAATTATATAGCGAGGATGAGATTGTCTATATAGCAGATTATTCTACAAGTATGACAAATGATGCGTTAACATCATTGACAGGTGCTTCATGGACTAATCTTGGGTCTTTAGCAGAATTTTCAAGAGAATCAAAAATTGAAACACAGCAACCGCCTTCTCAAAATGTGCAGCATACGCAAATAATTTCTAAAATGGCAGAAACTATAAATCTAACCATTCAGGAATTATCACCCACTAATTATAATAAGTTATTGGGAGGGACAGCACAGGCTCAAATAGTAACGGGTAGCTCTACAAGCGCAAGTGAAACTTATGCAGCGGCAGCAAAAAGCGCAGATCAATTTATTGCATTTGCTAATCAATCTTGGAGTACAACGAGCGCAACTATTCCAATTATACCAACAGGTATTATAATAAGTGGTAGTTCGACTTATGTATTGCAACAAGATTACGATGTTATTCAAGATGTAAATAAAAATTATGGCATTATCTTTTTTTCGACTGGTGCATTCAGTTCAACACAGGCGATAGTAAATGCTTATAGTTTTGTACCTAAAGCAAGTAATATCTTATGGCATGGTGGGGCAGATGAGATCACACCTGTTATGTTAAAGGTATATACTATCCAGGCTGATAATAGGACTATCACAACTTATTATCCAAGGGTCGAATATGTATCCGGTGGATCACTAAATGATAAAGCTGGCGGTTCGGGTGAGTATAAAGATATTAAATTCACACTTGAAGCAAAAGAACATCAAAGCTTTACTTATAGTAGTAAAAAACAATTTAAGATAGAAGTTCAAACAACTGTCTGATAAAACAATAGGGGAAATTATGGATAACATTAACTTTAATGATTTTGAAAAACTCGGAATATCTTTGACGATAGGGGAGAATACCTACTACATTAAGGGTATTCCTTACCCTATTGAGAAAGACATCTATATGAGAATACCAGAATATAATGAAGTGTTTAAAGATTTTTTTAGTATCAAAGATGAACAATTACAAAGAATGAAAGATTGGATAATAGGAACATTAAATTTTAAAAAAAATGGTAATAATGTAAAAGAAGATATTTTTGATGAAATAGGTCTATCTGAATTGATTGCCTGTTTTATGGTTATAATTAAATTTGTAACAAATAGAATAACTGCAATGCAAAGTATTTCAGGATTAGAGCAAAAAAAAACGGTAGAAAACATAACAGAGAATCCGAAATAGATGACTTTGAAATTGCAAATATATTGATAAGGGAAGTTTATCAGCATGATTGGACACCGTCAAAGCTTTTGTATAGTTTAGAATGGTGGGAATTGCTGGGGACTTGGAATACTGTTTTAAAATGGCTTAATGAGCGTGCGGACGATATTAAGAATATTAAACGCCCGAATAGAGAACAAAAAGAGAATGTTAAATCTGTACCTATTAGTAAATATGTGAACACAGGTAAACAGTTAAGTCCTTATGCAAAGGAAATGCGAGAAAAGATTTTACGAGGTGAATATTAGTGGATGCAGGCAGCATTAATGTTAAGATAACTGGTGATATAACAGACTTGCAAACTGCCTTTGATCAGATGCAAGGACAAATAAATAAAGCGACTCAAGCAAATGCTAATCTTGGTAAATCTTTTTTTACCGCACAATTAGCAATTGAAGGATTAAAAAAAGGCTTTCAAATTGCAGTACAAACAGTTACTGAATTAATTAATGCTTTTAAAGAAACTGAAATTACAGAGCGAAGATTACAGACGGTAATTGGTGGAAATATAGATTCATATAAAAAATTTGCAAGTGAAATACAGCGAACAACTACTATTGAAGATGAGTCAGTATTGCAAACTATAACACTTGCCAAAACTATGGGCATTGCAGATGAAGCTCTTAACAACACATCCTTACAAGCAATAGGCTTATCAAAAGCCTTTAATCTTGATCTTAATACAGCAACAAAATTAACGGTGCTTGCAACACAAAATAACTATGATATGTTGCAACGATACATTCCGGCATTAAGAACTACTAAAGATGAGACACAAAAACAGGCAATTGTTCAACAAGCAATGGCTAAGGGTTTACAGATTGCAAAAGATGAAGCCCAAACATTCACCGGGCAGTTAATACAATTACAAAATGCACAGGGTGATCTTAAAGAAGAAGCTGGGCGTATCATAGCCGTGTTTGGTATTGATATAGTAACCGCAATGAAAGATGCTACAAATAGTATAACAGATTTTATAACGAGCGCAAAAGGGATAGAATCAATTGCTAATGTTGGTGGAGTATTATCGGCTATATTCCAAACCGCTGCTAACGTAGGAAATGATCTAAAAAAATCTTTTGAGGAAGGATTTGGTAAAGTTATAGAGACGATTACTACTAAAGTAGGAAAGTTAACATCTGGAATAAATGTTTTGACGCCTGTTATGTTTGCATTATCGACAATCTCAAAATACTTAGGATTAGTTTTTAGTTTTTGGGGTAATATAATAAATGGAGTGGTAACTGGAATTTTAAATATTGCGCTTGCTATAAAAAATGGAATAGGAATTCTCGCTACATTTGGGAAGGCTTTAATTACAGGAGATTGGACGGCTGCAAATAAAAAGATTAGTGAGATAGGTGATAGCTTTACAAAATTTGCAGATAACATTAAAAAGAAAATTTCAGACACTTCATTTGATTCATTAAAAGACGGTGCAATAAAAACATTTCAGGATATTGGAAATGCTGTTATTGGTTCGGGTAAAGATATACTTAATGATACTAAACGTTGGACAAAAGATTATGAACAAACAATTGTAGATTCAACAAATAGTATTAAAGATAAATTATCTGGTAAAACTTCAATAACTGCGGGCGGAGAAACCGATAAACCTACTGGTGATATGTCTCCTAATAGTGATAAAACAAAAGAAGAACTTAATATTGTAGTACAGGCTTATGCGGATTCTGGCAATTCTATTGTAGACATATTAGGTACTACAGCTTCATCAGTTGGTGAAAGCATGAGTAAAATTACGGCTTCATTTAAAGGCGGAGATTTAGCGGGTGCCATTACAGGCATAGCACAAGCTGTAGGCTCAGCATTTGATTCTATGATGTCTCTAATCCAAGCAAGTACAGATAAATTCTATCAAGATCAATTGGACGCTTTAACGGCTCACCATGATTCGCAAATTGAAAAAATAAACGAAAGGTTAGAACGTGAAATTGAATTAATAGAAAACGATGGTTTAACAAAAGCAGAGGCAAGAGACGCTGAAATAGCAAGTCTTGAAACTCAACTTGCAGCCGAGACCGATATACAAAAAAAAGCTGATATTGAAAAATCATTATCTGAATTAAAAAAAGAAAAGGCAATTGAAAAGGCTAAACTTGATGCCGATAAACAAAAGGCTATGAGTGATTATAAAATGGCAAAGGCTAAATATAATCTTGATAAGCAACAATTTGAGATCAACAAAACAATGCAAATAGTATCGGCAACTATGAGCTATTTGCTTGGTTTAGTAATGTTATGGGCTAATGTTTGGTCTTTAGGCCCGATAGCAGGCGCTATAATGGGTGGCGTAATGACGGGCGTATTAACCGGAATTTTTGTCGCTTCCGTTGCTACACTGGCAAGTCAAACCTTTACGGCTAAACCTCCTGAAGCTCCGGCATTTGCAACGGGCGGTATAATAGGCGGTACGGCAGCGGGTACGATGATACTTGCAGGTGAAAACTCGAACCCTGAGGCAATACTTAATCAAGATCAGATGTTAAGATTTATGGAGTTAGCGGACGGGCGTGGAGGCGGAGGCGGTCAAACTATCAATTTAATAGTTGACGGAGATATTTTAAAAACATGGTTATTAGGTAACCAAAATAAAGAAAATCTTTTAGCGTATTAGAGGTTAGATGTATACTTTAGAAAATGATACAACAAGCATTAACATAGATGATTATTTTGTTTCATTTGAAACTGGACTTCCAGAAATGTCTTATAAAATGGAAACGATTATAGGCGATGGCGGAATTATAACGGGCGTTGGCTCTTTAGCGGGAAGAAAGGCAAAAATATCAAGATCATTTGTAAGAACTGATTTTAATGGACGACAAACTTTTATTGACTGGTTTACAAAACCTAACTATGAGACTATTTATTTACGATGGCAGCCGACGACTTCGTTTAATGGTATTACACAAGTAACACCTTTTTTATCAGGCGGCGAAAGTTTTGAGACTAGAGATTTTAATTATGTTAAATCAATAAACTTTGAAATGTATATGGCTAATCCATACTTTGCAAGTACTACTATAACGAATAGTACATTTGCAATTGCTTCAACGGTAGTACATAGTACGAGTGTTATTATAACAGGATGTAAAGTATTTCCAATATTTAGTTTTACTTCAACGTTAGCATGGACAAGTTTAGAAGTTAAATTAAATACTAATTACGGATTCCATGTAGACTATAGTTTTACAGCTGGGGATGTGGTTGATATATACACAAGTAATTCAGAATTAGAAATGTATATTAACAATAATAAAGTCGATGGATTTTTTCATATAGATTCGACACCTTTTTCATTAAAAGCGGGATTAAATACGTTTGATGTTAAAGCACAAGCAGGGACATTAAATATTAAATATTATGAGAGGCGATTGTAATTGTATAAAATAAGTGAAGATAAAATATCAGAGCAAACGCTTCAATTAAATACAGAGGGTTATCCAGAATCTCAATATAAATGGTTAATTGAGATGGATTATAAAGACGGCGGTATAATGAAAAAATGGTCTTTATGTGCAGACGGTAATCCTATAAATAAAGTATCATTTTCTTTAGGTGAGAAAGGTTGTATTGACGCCACATTAAAGTTTTCTCAAATTGATTTTCCTGTTTATTATGGTAATGAAATAATTATAAGTTACAATGGACAAAGACGATATAGAGGTTTTATTAATAATATACCATCATATACCCAGCCAGACAGTTTAAAATGTACACCTTTTACAAATAAACTTAATACTATTTTTATAAATACAACATTTACAAATAATACTTTTAAAGAAATGATTTTTGAAGTATTAAACGATAAGTCAACTTCTTTGGGTATTTTTTATAATGAAAGTATGATGACAGACTATACAGATGAAACTGTGTATTCAGGTGTTAAATATAATTATACTCCATGCCAACAAGTTATTGATGATTACTATGAACGAACCGACGATGTTTACTGGGGAGTTGAAGCTAACGGATTTTTATATCTTAAAAAAAGAAGTACAAGTATTTCTAAAAGTCTTTATTCCGGTGGATGTCAAGCATTTCAATCCTTAACTTATAAAAAAGATTGGACTAAAATAAAAGCAACTCGTTATCATATATTTCAAAAAAGTACGGCAACGGGCGAGAATGTTTTTATCGCAACAATTCCAGACGGTTCATCAAACTATCCATATTCAGATATGGAATTAACAGTCGGAACATTGGAACAAAAATTAACAGCTCCTAGCGGATTAAATTCTACTGAATGTAAAGATTATGCTTATGGTAAAATATTCGCTTCACGTGCGCCTGATAATGTTAAAGTTAAAGGCATTGATATAAACAAGATTGATTTAAGTATAGGTGATAAAGTTAGAATTTATACAGGAAGTCAATTACAATTAAAAGAGTTAATTTCTTGTGATTCAACCGCTAAATGGTATGGTGAGATAAGTTTAGAAGATAATATAAAAGTTGAGGGCGATTATAGCTTAAGCTTTCCAAGTTATGCAACTATAATTTATGACTTTGGAGAATTACAAAAATATGATAATATAAAAAAAATAAGCTTTATGCTTAAATCAGATAAACAAGGAACTTATTTACAGGCAAGTTTTGGTAAGACAAGAACTGGCTATAGTCAAGGTGCTTATAGTAACGGTGCTTATTCTGCAAATATTTTATCGACGGCTTGTGATTTATTTTGTAGTAATCAATCTATTTTGATAAGAAATATAGCAACATGGAATTTAATAGAATTAGATGTTACAGATGATTTTAGATATTTTGCAATATCAAGATTGTCTACTGGTTATACAGATGCAACATTATATATTGATGATATTAGATTATATGCTTTTCAAAATAGATTTTATGACGCTAATGTAATTAAATTAGATTACGATTTAGATAAAGAAAATTTAACTTTATACGATGCCGAACTCGGAGAGTTTAATCCATTCTTAAATGACTTATTATTTACAATGGAAAAACGAGTTAGAGACGTTGAAGTTTCACAGCAGGAGTAATTATGCCTTTTTTTGATAGTCAGAGAGACCCCGTGGATAATTCCATAGTTGACACTTTTTACTGGAAGTCAACAAGTAGCACAGGGTCAAGTACAACAATATTTGATGATTTGACAATTCCGTCAAGTCCTAATTTTCCAAATAGTACGGCAACTAGATATATGATAAACTTGCCAGGTGAGCCTTACTATGCTGGTATAGACGCTGGCAATTCTACATTTATAGTTAAGAATGTTAATACAACGACGTTTTTGACACGCGTAGCGTATAATGGTACTTTGTCGGCAAATACTTATAAGATATTTCCGAGTCAATCAAATACCCCTGCAAGACTTGAAGCTCATGTCGGAGTTGGGTCTAATAGTGCTGGGGATGTATTAGCTTATCACGGACGATTTGTAACAAGTATTATTTCAAGTTCTAATGCTAATGATATTGATAATAATTATAATGTTGGTGTAAATTATTATTCGACAGTTACCTATATTAGTTATAATAGTTCAGAATGTATAAAAGTAAAATCAAACTCTTATTTATTTGATATTGGTGCTTGGAATATGGTTGCTTATGAAGGCAAAACAGTTAGGGTTTTTTTAAATAATTCAACAAATAATAGATATTTATTTAATTGTTATATTACAGATGATAATGAAAATAAAGTTTTTCCTATAAATTATTCTCCAACGACAACTTATACTATAAAAGGTGAAGTTAATTTAATTACAAGTGCATCAACTGTAATTTATTTTAATTTAGACGGAGGATCAAGCACAAGCTTTTTTGCTACGGCTGCTCCACCTTTATATTTTGTTAGTACATCAATAAATAGAGGTTTTTGTGAATTAAAAATTATAAGTGAGGATATTTAATGCTAACAATTGGAAGATATAACGATGATACATGGTGCTGGGCTATAAGCCATAACTTATATCACCGTGCATTACTGGCAGGATATGAATATATAGATATTCAGCTTAATGGCAATAATCCGCCAACATTAAAGCAAAATTCAGCTTTTCAAATTTATAAGGAAGTTAATAGAATTTTAAGTACGGACGCCTCTGGAAATACTGTATTTCCTGCATCTCAAACTATTGCTAACTATGAGGGCGAAGCTGCTTATACTCCTACAGATCAATCATATACTTGGGATTCGACTAACTGTCTATCGACAGGCGTAGACGCTACTTATTATATGTATTGCCGAGGTGCGGAAGATATAACAAGTACGAGTCTTGGGCGTGCATATATAGGCATAAGTTCAACAAAGACTTTTACTTATAATTCTGCAAAGGGATTAGTTCCTTATTCTACAGATAATGAAAGGGCTTTATGTAAGTTTACAATGTTATCTAATACCTTATCAGGGTTAGAAGTTTTTAATAAAACTAATCGCAAAGATATAAAGTACGTTTCAACTGCTTATACATTAACTCAATTTGATGAATATCTTATCTGTAATACAACAAGTCTTACATTGCCTAATAGTTCAGAATGTTATGGCAAAAACTTTAATATAAATAACCTTACAACTGAATGTATAATGTATGGAACTTTTTGGACGGGAGCAACGTCAAGATATATTTATGAAAAAAATGACATTGTACAATTATGTTGTAATTCTAGTTACTGGTATGTTTTTTCAAGGCATGAAAATTTTATTGAAGTTTCAACAACTAATGGTAGCACTTCAAGGACTTTACCAGACCCAGCGTCTAATATAGGCATGGAAATTGAATACAAATTAAAAGATAATGCAGGAAATTTATATATATATGGATTAATTGAAGGCAGTACTTATTCTTTATTATGGTCACAATATGATTATATAAAGCTTCATGCAGGTAGTACTCAATGGTATATTAAATCTATCTTAACATCTATAGATACTGGAAATATTAATAATAATGATTGGTCAAATGTTGGCTTAGGTGCCTTAGTTTTTTTATACGATGGATATTCAAGCACTGGTTCAACATGGATAATTGGAGAGACTATAACGGTATCAAGTTCAGGATCAAGTGCTGCTGGAACATTTTTAACGGGGAGATTAATTCGTGCAACTTCTACAGAATTACAGTTATCTAATGTTGAAATTACAAGCACAGGAACGACAGGCGTTTGTCCGAATGATTATAAAATTATAGGATCATTAAGCGGTTCAACTGCAACAGTAAATGAAAGTACTGGTAGTGCGAAAGGGAAAAGTTTTTATATTTTTCATAATTTAAATAAAAATATAAATAAATTTAATATAAAAATACAAATAAATAGCTCAAACAGTGAAATTGGGTCTATAATACCTGTTCAAGGGATTGATATGACAGATACTTCGGGTGGGGCAAGAGGTCATTCTTACGTTGAAATAAATTCTCTAAGCGTAAAGATACAAACTGCGGGTGCTTTTTTTCCTTATATATCTAATGCTGGGGCTTTGGTTGGGTTAGCAGCACAGGATTATTATTATAGAGTGTTTTTTGAATATAAAAGATAAAATTAAACTAAAAGAAATTATTTTGAACAAAAAAAACAAAAAAGGAAATAAAATGAAACTAAATGATTTTTTTAAGAACTTAGACGCCTGGAAGATCCTGATTATGATAGGCATTCTATGCGCCATAATAATTGCATGGTTTGGTTTTACCATTGTAACGCCCTGGGGGACAATTACACGGGATAGTTATGAAAAAGTTATAGCTCATAACCGGATTAAACTTAAAACTCAGGTCAATTATGCAAAAGACATGAAAGAGCGGATACTGATTGATCTTGGTGCGCTTTATGAAGAAAAATTATTGTTGTATTGTCAAGAAAAAAACATTATAATTAGTCAAGATCAAATTAACAATGACGTAAAATACTATAGAGTAATAGTCATGGCAATGAATGATTCGTGCGATAATATCACGGTCGATAGGTATATTTTAGATAACGATTTGTATCGTTATCAGAATAAAGCGGACTGGGACAAGTTTAAATTAAACACGGCTGATCTTTTTATAAAAGAGGGGAAAAAGGTATTGATAAATAACTACGATAATAGCAAGGTCATCATGCCGATTAATGCTTGGTTTCGACTTGGCGGTAAGGAATTAACTGCTTGTCTTATTGCGAATACTGATAGATTGTTAGAAGACTTGAAAATAGAGAGCGTACTTTATCATAATATGAAGAAATGAGGTGATTTATGAAAATTAACGGCGTTGAAATGCAGTATCAAACCAATGAGTTTGCAAATGAAATTATGACATTTCCAAAATGGCAAAATCAGCCAGATATAATTAAAATGTATGGTTGCTTATTAACTGCAAAATTAAACGCTTTTAATCTATTTAATGCTGGTAAAAAGTATTTAAATATAAAAGAGCTTAATGATCTTATGATAAAACATAAAGGTTATTTATGTTTATTTTACCTGGATAAAAATAATGGTGATATTGAACTTACTAAAAAAGATTGTTTTGGCAAAGAATCATTTCAAATACCGGAAGTAATTAACTGGATACTTGGAATAAAATCAGAATCAAAAAATTATATAGGTTCAATTGACATTAAGAGTATAAATGATTATTATATAATCAAGACAAAGTATAATGAGACTGGTCATTATTCACTTATCTGTAAACCGGATAGATCATACATTGATAGTTATGACGGCAAGATAAAACAGCCGACAACTATTTTAGATATAATTAAAATAACTTTTAAATAGATAGGCAGAAAGAAAGATAAAAAGAAAGGAGGCAAAGAATGATAGTAAAAATTGAAAATGACAAAAAAGATGGGTATTATTATTATGAAGCGGAAGAAGTCGAATATAGAAGAATGACACTTAAAGACGCTTTTAATTTAGGTTATGATGTCTATGATTTTCAGGTAAGAGATGAAGATAAAAGTAATCCTGAAATGATAGCTACTATTATAATCTGGCTTTTTAATAATGAAAGAAGTGATATGAGGTTAATATATTCAGCAAAAGAAACGTATTTGATGAATAACAACGGTAAAACAATAGATAGACTATTATAAATAGATACTGCCTATCTATTATAATTAAAATAACTTTTGGAGGTTAATATGTTTGTTTTTCTTATTTTCTTAATTGCTTGCATTGCTTCATTTATTGGTGGAATTTGCTTTGACAAATTTGCAATCCCTGCTATAATGAAGAAGTTAAAAGGCGGTAAATGATGAAAAAAATTTATTATTACAATTTTCCAGATATTCCAGAACCTTGTCGATATTGCCCAAATAATAAAAATGCTTTTTGTCATTGTATATTAGGCTCACAAATAATTTCTTAAGGATGTAAAAAATGACTGAAATAAATGGGGTAATAAATTTAATTGGATTAGACTTAACAATTAAAATTTTAATAACATTAGGGGTGTCTTTTTTATCAGTCTCTTTAATTAATGTTTTAAAATGGTTAATTGAGGGTATAGTAACTGGTATAAAATTAACAGAGTCAGAAAAGATAATTAAAATTTTAGAACATTTTGTTTATCCTTTTTTAACAGTGTTTATTGCCATACCTATACCTTTTTTTATAAAAACAAATTCCTATAATTATTTTATAAACTTATGTATTTATATAACATTAAATTTTATGTTTTATAAAATACTTTGGAAAATGATTATTGAAAAAATAACAGAAAAAATAAAAGGTGTTTAAATGTGGTTAAAATTAAAACTTTCATTATTTCTTGTTGTATTTGTTTGCTTATTGGCGCAGGGGTTACAATTGCGGTCGGATCGTTTGCCTTCTTTAAATCAATGGAAGCTAACAGTAAGTTATATACAGAATATAGAATCAATAAACTTAATGCTCAAGCAGGAATCAAAGACCTTTATTCAACAAGCAGAAAATTTGAAGAGTCAAATAAACAAATTAAAATTACAAGTGACGAGCTCGGAAAATCTAGTATTGACATTTCAGAAACAAGTAGAAGAATTAAAGACATCAGTGACAAGCTTGACGCAGAATGCAGACAATATTCAGCAAAAATTGATAGAAGCAACAGCCCGTAATAATTTTTATAAAATATTTTTACCTGTATTTTTACCAGTTATAATTATAATTGTAGGCGTTGTTTGTGCTATTGGCGGTTATTATATTTGTGATTATTTTTATAAAAATAAAATCTCTATCTCCCGATAGAGTTAGCTTTTTTCATTTCGAAACTCCTATGCAGGACTAATCATCCTGCATTATTTTTTTATATTATATAGAAGAAACTCAATACTGTATACTTTATCATACACTAAAAAATATTTTAATTATTTTTAAAATAACTGTTGACAAGATAGTAAAATGTGCTATACTTAATAATGGAGACGGACGCTTGAGCGTCTATGAATTACTTGAATTGAGAGGGATTATATGAATATTATAACAGTTAATCTTGAAAAAGATGAAGTTTGGCAAGACGGCAATTATTGCAATTTTTATGAAGCTGGAATAATTGGAATGACAAATGAAGATGAAATTAGAGACTTCTTAATTGAAAAACAATCATATAGAAATACCGAAAAAACAATAGTTAATTTTGAATAATCATTCGACAGGGCATAGTCCCTGTCTGTAATGTAGCCAAAGCACGTCACAAGCCGTGTTGAAAAATACAGAGTGAAAGCGAGGGATTACATGGAACAAGCTATTTTGGGATTACAAGCTAACTACGCTATATACTGCAAATTGCGGTCTAACGACATAACAATTGCAGAGGCAAGCGCAGAGATCATTAGCAATTACAAAAGGGGGACAAAATGAGAGTAAAAAAAGGCGTTGAAATTAAACAAGGAAATAAATCGTTTGTAAAAACTGGGAATAATTTTTATGCTCTTTATTTAAACGGGCATTATGTTGGCAATTGCCTTTATTTAAAAGAGGCAAGGTCTTATTTAAGATAGCAGATGACAGGGAGCAATCCCTGTAATGCAGTCGCTAAGGCGAGCCGTTCAAACTCGGCGATAGGAGGATTATATGAATGAAAAAAACATTTTTGTTTTGACTGAAAAACTTGCAGTCGAAACTGAAAAGGCGCAACAAGGTAATAAAGAGGGACTTAATGGATTTCAAAAAGTCTGGGATATTTTGGCAAAAAAACCTTTTTATGACGTAAAAGTAAATGCAAAAAATTTAGACGAGTTTTTTGATAATTACTTAAAAAATGGGAGACATAATTCATTTTATCCGTTTTTGCAAAATCAATTTGATGTTTACGGCAGCACATTTATCCCTGCGCATCTTTCGATGACTGGGGAGATAGTAAGTTATTATAAGGACTAAAGCAAACGCCCTCCCCATTATGGACGTTTTCATGTAATCCGTGTTGTCTGCCTCTCCAGGCGGGCAACATAGAGTACATAGGAGGTGAGAAATGATGAACATATTTGCGTTTGAAGAAAGGCTATATAGATATACAAGATTGTTAGACTTAAATTTTCTCAGGCATCTTGACGATGTTGAAATGGATGAATTTAGATTTTTGTTCAGATATTTTCATGACCAAAAATTTAGAAATATTGAAGACAATAAGGAGGAAAGGATTATGATTGACACTATTAATTACAAGGACAAATGTATCTTGTATTTAAATCATGAAAACAAAGGCGATAAGGATTTGCTCAATGATCTTATAGCCGGCAATGTTGCAATTGAGCAAGCGTTAAAAACTGGTGATGTTTTAGTCCTTGCAAGCTTTAAAGGTGCTTACATGTCTCAGGCTGCAATGGATTATTTAAAATCCGAAGAATCTATAAGAATTAATTCCAAAGTAAAAAAAACGGCAGTCTTCGGGATTTCTGGCGTTCAAAAAATATTGCTAAAAGTTTTTGTTGCTATCAATAAAAAAGACGTTGGCGTATTTGAAAATGAAGACGCTGCAAAGGAATATCTTGTTTCATAAAAACAGGGGAGGGGATTATATAAAAGGAGTAAATAATGAACATTAAAGAAATAATTGAAAATGTAAAAAATCTTAAAATATCAGAGGGTATTTATACAGCTTTAGAAAATAAAGGTGCAGAAATAGGCACTATTTCTATTTTTATTATCAATAAATATTTAAAAGAAAATATTTTACCTGATCTTGAATTCGCCCAGCAAACACAAAACGAATTGATTGACTCTTTAATAGAAAGCACATTAATTATGGAAGACTTTCTTTTCCATTTAAAAAAGCATACAAATGCAGTCTTTTTGATTTCAGAGCGAGTAAATTATAATATTAAAATTATTAAAAAACATAAAAATAAATCCTGGGAAGAAATATTAAAGGATGGTAAATAATATGAATTTAGAAATAAATATAAATACTGAAATAGAAGTTGAATTGACAGATGCAGGAATAAAACAATATAATTGTTATTACAAAGAATTAAATAAAACTCTAAATAAAATGGGATGGAATAGTATACGTCCGATAAAACTAAAAAAAGGCTTAAATAAATTTATGCTATGGGAATTTATGCAAATATTTGGAAACGGCTATTATATGGGCGAGGATGCTTTAACAAAAAATAACAACATAATTTTAAAAAACATTGATAAATAAATGTTGACAAGATTAACGTTTTATTGTAATATCAATTAGGAGGTTTGAAATGAAAATAAAATACAGCGAGCCTGAAAGAATAGAGATTGAAAGACAAATTGAAGTTGATGATTTTAAACATGAATATTATCTTGATATTATTGATGCAGAGACAAAGATTAGATGTAATCCTGAAAAATGGGAGCAAGTCAAAGATAAGTATTTAATAGACGTAGAATTAAATATAGAAAAAGATTATCCTGAAGCGCATTTTCATCAAGCGCGAGAAATGAATTTCAATGAGTCTATAAGATATGATGGTGATTACGCGATAGTAACAATACCGTTTGTTAATGGTGATAAATATTAAGAGGATTATATGAAAAAAACAATTAGGGTTACTGTGGATTTACCTAAAAAGCTTTATGCAGTTTTAGAAAAATTAGAAAAAGATCACAATTTTTCAAAAGCTGATATTTTAAGAAAAGCCATAAAGTTAGAAAAAATTATAATGGATGCTAAAAAGAAAGGATATGAAATCCTTTTGATAAATCCAAAATCTGGCGAGGCAAGAGAGCTTATTATTTTATAGGAGGACGAAATGAATTTATTTGATTTTATGAGAGCTTGTGAAATTGAATATTATAAAGAAAATCAGGAAGAAAATAAAGCGTTTCAAAATAAAATCGGATTAAAAAATTATCAGGAAAATACACAACTAATTAAAAATGCTGAAAAGGAAACGTCATTAAAAAATACACTTGAACATAAATATTATATTGAAAAAGTTAGGCACACGATTATTTTAGCTAATTTACAGGACGCTATTTTATGAAAAGATTGTTTTTACTATTATTTATAGTTTTAATTTATTCATGTTCAATGATAGACGAAGATGTTAACGGCTGGTTTTATATTTCAGATGACAGTAATATTCCTGAGAAATATCAGTCATTTGAAGATATTTATAATTATATCCATTGTCCAAAATATTTCACATGGAAATCAAATAAAAACAAAGACACTCAATTGCCACAAGAAACGCTTGATAAAATGTCCGGCAATTGTGTCGAACAAACGTTATTAATTTTGGCGTTAGTAAAAAAAAGGCAGCATGGATATAAAGGACAACTTGTAATTGGATGTCTTAATGGTAATATTGTAAATCATGCAGAGCCGAGGTGTCATGGTAAAATTATAGATAGTGGTAAATTTAAAGAAACAATAACAGTCGAATTTGACGATATTGCTGAAAAAATTAAACAGCATAATTCTATATATTAAGGAGTTTATAATGAATAATCTTATGTTTAATTTATCAATTGCATGGATAGTCGACTTTATTTTATGCGCTATTATTTGCATAGTTATAATTTTAGCGATAAAAAATAAAAAAGGGAGTAAAAAATGATAAAAATAGAAAGATTAACTAAGCCTTATTGGCAATGTAATTCATGCGAAAAAACAGCAAGGTCAACAAATGTTTATAGGATTACAATTGGTATTAAAGAAAATCAAACTTCATCATTTACTATATGCGAAGATTGTATAAAAATTTTTATACAATTATTAAAGGGAGTAAAAAATGATAGAACATGAATGCTTAAAAGGTGTCAAAATAAATAACGAACGCCCAAGACAAAGAGGTCATGCTATTAAATATGAAGCTAAAAACAGTTGTACATTTATGTATGTAAAAGGAAGCGATTTAAATGCGACAAAATATTTTAATAAAAAAATATATAATACCGTCAATTCATCCTATGTGTAGGCGTCAATTATTAAATGTTAAAAAGGATAATAAACAATGAACGAACTAATTAAAATGACAGATGATGAATCAAAAGAAATATGGAAAGATATTATTGATTATGAAGGATTATATCAAATAAGTAATTTAGGAAGAGTTAAAAGCCTTTCAAGAAAAATAATAAATTCACGTAGAAAAGGTTATATAAAGGAGAGAATATTAAAGTTTGCTTTAAATTCAGATGGATATAAATATATATGTCTTCATAAAAATAATAAAGGTTATACTCACAGAATACATAAATTGGTTGCAATTATGTTTATTAATAATATTAATAATAAATCTGAGGTTAATCATATAGATGGAAACAAACAAAATAATAATGTTAATAATCTTGAATGGTGTACGCGAAAAGAAAACATTTTACATGGATATAAAAATAATCTTTATAAGTATAAAGGTCATTTAAAAAAATATAGTGAAATGAGAAGAATAAAAGTAGTACAACTATCAAAAAATAATAAAATAATAAATATTTTTAATAATATGTTGTTAGCAAGCAAAATATTAAAAATAAATCAAGGGAATATTTCAAATTGTATTCACGGAAAACAAAAAATTGCAGGAGGATATAAATGGGAAATATACAAAAAAATAAACTAATTAAGCTTAGTAATGACGAATACTTTTCATATCCGGCATTATCAAACAGCTTTTTAATAGCCTTTGACATTTCACCATGCCACGCATATTTACACAAAGAACCGTCAAAAGCTCAGGAACTTGGCAGTTATTTCCACGCTGGTATTTTAGAACCTGAAAAATTATCAGAATTTCTAGTGGCTCCGAGTAATAACCGTAATACAAATGTATATAAAGATTTTAAAAATAACAATCCAGGTAAAATAATTTTTCTTGAAAAGGAAATGGAAGAAAATATTAACGATCTTAACCAGATTAAAAAGAATTTATTCCAATGCGAAATTGAGGGTTTTTCATTTGAAGAAATTTACAACAAGAGTCAAAAAGAAGTTGTCGGGGTATGGACTGAAAATGGCATTGAGTATAAAATGAAAATGGACTTACATCTTGAAACTGAAAATCTCAATATTATTACAGAATTAAAATCTACAACTGATGCTTTAAGCTTTCAAAAATCAGTCAATAACTTTCAATATTATAGGCAAGCTTATTTTTATTGCAATGGTGCAACACAAATAAACGGCAAACGATCTGTTTTTTATCATGTGCCCTTTGAAAAACAAGCGCCGTTCGGCGTAAAGAGCTATAGACTAGACGATGTCTATTTGCAAAAAGGTGAGCTTGCAACAACACGAAGCATTATAAAGTATTTGGAATGGCAAAAAGCTGGTGCGGACAAATCAATAATTTACGACAAAAAAACAGAGATTTTATATGCACCGAGTTGGATAAAATAAAAGGAGTAAAGATGAAGATTGAAGAAGAAATTAAAAAGTTAGAAAATAAGTTGTTTCGGCAATTAGCGCGTGATTTTTCACACCCTGAATTAGGTGAAGATGAAATAATCAGAAATTCAATGGCTATAATATATCCGTTTTTAGAATTGTTTCAGAAAGAACAAAACAAATTGATTAAAGAAAATAAAAGGCAAAAGGCTAAATTATTGTCCGCACAAGTTTTTGATTATGATGATTTATCAGATCAAGCAAAAAAAGATTTTTTAATTAAAAACGGTAAATAATATGACTAAATATAAAATAATCATAACAGGCAATTATAAATATTTTGATTTGCCATATTATAATGAATTTGAAAAAAATGAATTAACAGCATCTAAAGAGAAATGTTTGATAAAAGTAAAAGAATATTTTACAAAAAACGTGCCTGAAATATTTAGTTTAATAGAAAAAAGCATAAAAGTAAAAATAGAAAAGATATATGAAGAAGATATTTTAAGTTATTGCATTTAATCAAAATAAATGTTGACAAGATTGACGTTTTATTGTAATATCAATTAGGAGGTTTGAAATGACAGATATTATTAAAGCTGATGAAACTAAAAATATTCAACAAAATGTTCCTCAAAAGTTTATGAACAACTTTGATATGCAGGGTTTATTAGTAAATGCTGGAAATGTTGAATTAACAGAGGAACAAAAAAAGATACTTTATGCGCCTATTGATGAAGCGTTAATTAGCATTAAACCAACTGGAATAGTTTATTTATCATGGTCATTTTATGCAACAAGATTAAAAGATGCTTTTGGCATGCAATGGGCTATAATTCCAAATGGCATGCCACAGATGCAAAATAATCTTGTTGTTTGGGGATTTTACCTTTATATCAAGGGTTCTCTAATGGGCTTTGCGATAGGTGAACAAAACTATATCGAATCAAATAAAGAAATGAGTTACACAGATGCTTGTGAGGGAGCTAAAAGTAACGCTTTAATGCGGTTATGTAAAGAGATTGGAATTGGTCTTGAATTATGGCAACAAGAGTATGTATCGAAATGGAAAGAAAAATATGCCATTAAAGTATTTGATAATTATAAAAAAAAGGAAATATGGAAAAAAAAGACCGATAATATAAAACCAGAAAATAATGACGTTAAAACAGAATTGAATAACAGTCTAAAAAACGATAAGCCTGTTAATCCAAATGAAAACTTGATTAAAAAAACGTTTGGTAATAAAACGCGTACACCTAAAAAAGATGAAATATATAATCTAGGTAAAAAAATAGCAGAAACAATTGATAAAAAAGAATTTCAATCAGGATTTAAAAATCAAATGAATCATTATATTGAACTAAAAAAATCACAAGTTGAATTAACAGATGAAGATTATCAATTAGAGCTTGAATATTTAAAGCAGTTTGAGCTTGATATTACAAATTATCGTAAAAATAAAACAGGTGCGGTTAATGACGGTGATCCGGTAGACGTTGAATTCCATATTGAAGATAAAAAAGAAGACAATTTACCGCCAGGCGTGATTTAATTGTGATTTCATAAATCCTTCACGGCTTGCCTGTGCCGATAAACAGGCGATTTATTAAGGGGGTTAATGTGAGTGAATGCGATTGTAAGTCATGCCAAAATGCTTGTAAATATCGCCCTGGTTGGTTTTTACCAAATCAGGTAGCAGATATTGAAAAGTTTTTTAATAAACCTATTAGTTTATTGTTAGGAGAAAAATTATCGATTGATTGGTGGGAGGAAGAAAATATTTTGATATTAGCACCTCAATTAAAAAATAATGATGATATACAGTATCCGGCAGACCCAAGAGGCGAATGCGTGTTTTTTAATGACAATAAATGTGATATACATAAAATAAAACCTTTTGAATGTGCCGAATATCTTCATGATGAAAATATTATTAAAAATAAAGAACGGCATAAATTTGTAAAAGATGAATGGAAAAAATCAAACATACTAAATAAATACAAAGAAGATTTTATTTTTTATGAGTTTAATAATTTTAGTGGATATTATTTATGAAAAAAACAAGCATAATTCTAATTAAAACATCGTCTAAATATGCTTATGATAATGGCATAAATTACGTGCTTGTGCCTAAGTTTGAAAAGGGTAAAGCTATATTAAGTAAAATAAATGGTGAGGTTAAAGCACAATTAACACAACCGAGAAATTTAGAATTATTACAAAAATTATTTGCTATTGCAGAGACTTGTTGTATTCAAAATATATTTAAAAAACTTATAAATCGCTGGGAATTGGCAAAACAAGTATTTAATATAGTATTAGAAATTAATGAGTCGGCTATTCAGGGGATAAGGGCAGAATATAAACGAGATTGTTATAGCTTAGTTTTTATTTGCAAATATTTATTTTTACCATTTGAGAGAGAGCTCAAGCCTAATGGTGAGATAGGGTTAAAAATATCATCAGTAGCCCTTGAGTCTATGGATGAGATTGTATTCCAGGAATTTTATAACAAATGCGTCGAATTTTGGTCATTTATTTTAGATATAAATAGGAGTAAATTAGAATGAAATGGTTTAACTTAAAACAAATTGACTGCATTTGTAACAGCTGCGGAGGATCTTTTAAATCCAGGACAGGCAACGATTTACTTTGTAAAAGCTGCAAGAAAAAAGAGAAAGAAGAAGTTAATGACAATGAAGAAGATTATATATTTTTTTAATAGATATAAAAAATGAAAGAGGTTAAAATTGAATATATTTTATATAACAATAAAGATTTTAAAAACATCGTATTTTGTAAATCATTATCAGAGGCTAAAATTATAAAAAGTAAATTAAAAAAATTAAAGCATATTTCAAATATTAAGATAATAGGAGTAAAAAATGAGAGAGATTAAATTTAAATACTGGGATAAAAGATTAAAAAAATTCGCCATTAATTGTCCAAACTACATTTCAGTAAATAATATTAAATCATTTATAGATGATTATAATTTTCTGCAATATACAGGATACAAAGATAAAAATGATACTGAAATTTATGAGGGTGATATAATTAACGCATTTATAATTGAAGATCATATTGAAACAATGGGAACAATTGTATTTGATGATTATTTTTTATTTTATGCAAATAAAAATTTAGCTGGAAATACACCTCTTTTTAAATTAAATAACATTGAAGTTATCGGTAATATTTATGAAAATCCAGAATTATTAAAAGGTTAATTTTGACAATCGTAATAAAATGTTATATTATGTTTTGGGGACAAGTCCTTGTCGATTATGTCAAGGCAAACGGCTTAATGGATTGTGCCGACAAATACAATCCTTAAGGATAGATAGGTAAGTGGTCAAAACAATCTGGCTGTAAACCAGACGCTTCGGCTTCGGGGGTTCGACTCCCTCTCTATCCATTTATATAGTTGCTATGTGGCGAATTGGAAGCGCTAGGGAAAAGGCTTTTTATGAAAATAATATTTAAGTAATATTTAGCTGAGCTCATCCTGACTTATAACGCATAAGGCAATGTAAGTTCGAATCTTACCATAGCAACTATTATTTTTATATATAAGCTTTTTGTTTATATACGAGTATGTATTACTCGAACTATCTTAATGTTTTTTAACAAACATGTTTTACAAAAAAGATTTGTGGTTATTTTAAAGTAAATGGCTCTTTTTAATTAAAGAGCCGTTTTTATCACAAATGATTGATTTTGCAACAAGGAGCGATTATGAAGAAAATTATGTTTTTGTTTTTAATTATGGTTTTATTTGGTTGTACCGCAGCTAATAAATTACAATGGGATAAAAATTGGCAATCAGAAAATGAGGGGCTAACCCGAAAAATAACTGTTTATTCATCTTTTACAGGTCAAATATTATTGGAAAGGGTTATTGAAAATTCTTATTTTACAACAAATGATAATTCAACAGATACAATTGATATTGACATTTTGGATTTAAAGACAAAAAAGAAAACGACTATAATCGGAAACAATGTTATTCTGGTCATTGATGAAATCAAATAAACATCCTCGTATGAGGTTCTTAGTAATAATGGTTAGAATAGTTTAATTACATTAAAGGGTGATTTGCAATAAATCCTGTAATTAAAAAGATGCCGGTTCGAATCCGACGGAGCCTGATTTTATTTAAAGGAGTGTCTATGCAAGATATAACTATAAACTGTAAATGTAACGATAAAAAAGGATACTGTGCGTCTTCAGCTTTATTTACTGAATACCCGGGAAAGAAAATAATGCTTGTGTTAACGGATAATGGTCATCATTCATCTATTATTTTAGAACCGGATGATTTGCGAAAAGTAGTTAATGAGCTTGACAAATGATCTATAATTTATTATTCTCATTTATCAATTGTTAATTGATAGACTTAAATAATAACTTCGCATTGTTTAAGTTTTTGTATAATTATATAGGCATGAGTACCGAAGCGAAGCGGGAAAGTGCCTTTTTTATTTTATTAAATAAACTTTAAGGAGTAAAATATGTTTGACGCTATATTTTGGAAAGAGATAAAGACTAATTATGAAAAATCATATTATGAATTTGAAAATTATATACATAATAATTATAAAGACATATATCATGTATATATAGATTTTTTTTTTATTATAGATAATGGTAAACCAGTAATAATACCATTTGAAATACTTTACGGAATTATTGAAATTTATTTTGACGGGCTGAAAATTGAAATTAATATAATTCATTATAATTGTCTTACTTGGTATTTTGTTATTGATGATTATATTAACAAGCAATACATAAGCAACAAGGATTATAATTTTAATTCTCGTCTTGAAGCCAAACTTGCAGCGGTAAAAAAGTCGTTTGAATTAAGAGAGACACAATTAAAAGAGGTAAAACATGAATGAATGGGAAGCACAATATAAAGCTTTAGCAATGGGTATTGAAGATAAAAAATATATTGATAATGCAAAATCGTTTGTTGACGCTACTATAAAATTAAGTTTATCATCAGGGCATAATTTAGATTATGCTTTTTATTTAATGGAAGCTGCTTTTTCAAGACAATCTCACGAAGCCAATATGATAAATATTTTAGAAAAATACATAAATGATAATTTGTTAAAATGTTTATTTAAATATTTTATTTATAAAATAAAAAAACATTTATCAAAATTAAAAGGTTAAACATGAATGATCTATCAAAAGAAAAAACTATGATAATAAATATATCTGGATATGACGTCTTAATTGATAATAAAGATTATGATAAAATTAAATTAAAAAAATGGAAAGTTAGAATAAAAGATGGTTATCCAATTGTAGTAAGTTCGTATTATGATAAGAAAAAAAGAAATTCAAATTATATAAATATGGCAAGATATTTAATGGACGTTAATGATAGTAAAATAGATGTAGATCACAAAAACCATAATACTTTAGATTATTGTAAATCTAATTTACGTAAATGCACTCATCAAGAAAATACTTTTAATCAAATAATAAGATCAAATAATACCAGCGGATTTAAAGGGGTTAGCTATGATTTAAGAAGAAAAAAATATAGAGCTTATATAATGTTTAACGCTAAACAAATATGGTTAGGATACTATAAAAATAAAAAAAAGGCTGCTTTAAAATATAATAAAAAGGCTATTGAATTATTTGGTGAGTTTGCTTTTTTAAATAAAATATGAATAAGATTATTGACATTATTATAATAAATTGATATTGTGTTTTATTCTTTTTGTGCGAAAAGAAATAAGGCATTGAATAAGCCAGCGTTATCAGGATGCGCACACATCCGAGCTGGTTTGTTTAATGCCTTTTTTATTTGAAAAGGGGAGAATATGGTCGAAGAAAATATTTATTTTGATAATTATATTAAAGATATGTTAAATCAAGATCATATTAAATTAAACTTTATTTTACAAACAATAAGAACATTTTATAATGAGTCTTTATATCATTATTATAGAAATCTTGAATATAAAGATTATCTATTAACCGGATACTGGTTAACAATAAAAAAATATAAAATATTTAACTCACAAAATACTTGTGAAAAATGCAAAACTAAAAATCAAGTATTAAACGTTCATCATAAAAATTATTATCATATCGCTTTATAATTTATTTTTGAATGTGATTTAATAGTTTTATGCGAAGACTGTCATAAAAAAGAACATGATATAAAAGGGTAATAAATATGAATCTTAGTTTTATAAAATTAGATATAAACATTTTAGATGATACTAAAATAAAGTTAATTAGAAAATATCCAGACGGTGATAAATTGTTTATTTTATGGGTTGGGTTATTATGTTTAGCAATGAAAAGCGATAAACCTGGTTACATTTATGTAACAAATGGAATACCATATACAGATAATGATTTATCTATATTATTTGAAATAGATTTAAAAACCGTTCAATTAGGATTAAGTTTATTTAAGCAATATAACATGATTGATTTTTTGAATGGTGGAATTATTGAAATTATAAATTTTAATAAACATCAAAATCTTGATAAAATAGAAAAGGCAAGACAAATATCAAGAGAATCTTCAAAAAAATATAGAGAAAGACAAAAAGATTTATTGCTAAGTGACGGTCACGTCATGCAGAGTGACGAGACAGATAAAGATAAAAATAAAGATAAAGATAAAGATATAGACGAAATATACAATAAATATCCATCAAAAGATAAAACTAATAATAATCGTAGTACATCTAAGAGTGAGAAAGATAAAGATAAAATAAGATCATTATTAAAAAAGAAAACCAAAGATGATATTATAAATGTCATTGATTTTTATTTAAAAGAATGTTATCGCACAAATACATTTTTAAAAAACTTTTCGACTTTTTTAAATAATTTACCTGATATAAAAAAAAGCGATCAAGAGACTGTAAAACCAGCTGAAAACAATGTTACTGAAAATAAACCCGAATGGAAAGAATGGGGAGAATTATGATAAATAATCTTGAATATAAGGTAATAGGTCTTATAGTTAATAATGATGAACTATTCAATAGTTTTGATTATAAGCTTTTATTTAATGCTGATTGCTTAATACTTTATCACATCTTAAAATCCGTAAAAGAAAAATGCGGTAAATATAATAAAGAGCTTATTATTTCGCATATTGAAGAAAATAATAATTTTGATATTGAAAAGTTTTATGAGATATACGACTGTCATTCAATTTATGACGCTGCCGATTATGATAATTATTTAATTGAATTAACTACAAAAAAAATGAAACATGAATTACAAATGTATTGTGGGTCTTTGAGAAATAATTCCGGAAATTATCGAGAGATAAAACAGGAAGTAATAAACCTAGTTAATAATACAAAAGATATTCAATTATCAAAAATTGAGAATAATAATGATCTTTGCATGCAGTCTCTGGAAGAACTTAGAGATGATTATAAATTAAAAAAGATTTATTCTGCAGTTAATTTTATAGAAAAAAGTAAAAATGGTTATGATACAGATGATTATATAATACTTAGTGGCACGGAATCCGCTGGTAAAACTTCGTTTATGTTGCATTTAATTGCTTGTCAAATAAAAAAAGGTATTAAGATTGTTTTGTTTAGTTGTGAAGTTTATAGAAAAAAAATATTTCAAATGATGGCTTGTATTATTGCAGAAATTGATATAAATTTATTAGATCAAAAAATGTTAATTGAAAGTGAGAAACAAAAATATATTGATGCGGTTGCATTGCTTTATGAAAGTAATTTAATAATTATTGAGAAAGAAAATAGAATTGATAGAATTGTTGAAATGATGCGAGTTTATAAAAAAGAAAAAAATATAGATATGTTTTATATAGATCATTTACATCAATTAGAAGTTAAAGCCGATAGGATGTTGTCGGAATATGAAGAACTTAAGATCATAAGTAAAACAATAAAAAAAACGACGACAGAATTAAACACGCCTATTTTTTGTATCGCCATAATGAATAAAATAGGTAAACAGGATAGCGAGCCTCAATTATGGCATGTATCCGGTAATGGTAAAATAGGTTATGACTGCGATGTTGCAATATTGATAAACACGGAAGAAGTGTTTGAAGATTACAGATTATTAAAATTTTTTGTACGTAAAAACAGGTATGGTAAAACAGGCAGTTATAAAATGAAATTTATTTGTAATATAAGGCGATTTTTAAATGAGTATTGAAATGTTGAAAAATGAGATTATTTATAAAAATTCTTTGCAACGTGAGAAATGCCCTATTTGTAATAAAATATATTGGTTACAAAATAAGACTAAAAGAATTAAATGTGAAGTTTGCAAAAAAGATTTTATGTTTTATGAAATAATAAACATTAAACCAGATATTGATTTTATAAACATGGTTAATAATTGCAATGATGAAATAAAATTAAAACGTAGTCTTTCAATGTTAGAGCGTATGCACAAAATGAACGACAAAGAATATAATGATAATTATAGTTAAAATATGAGCGTATGCAAAATGTAACCGAGGTACTGGAATTAACAGGCAATAATTATAGGCGTAAAAATATTTAAATAAATGTTGACAATAATGAATTAAAAGATTATACATAAGTATAACAAATCAAATTTATTTAAGGAGTTTTAAAATGTCTGAAATTAAAAATCAGTTACATCAATTATTAGCTGTAGAAAATGACAGAAAAAAACAAGCTGATAATATTATAGCAGAGACTTGCGAAACGTTTTCAAAAAAACACGAACACTTTGACGGTATTATAAAAATTTATAATTCATTCGATGAAGCCGATCAAAAAATACCACCGGAAACGAAAGAAATAGTAACGACGGTAAAACAAAAGCTTGATTATTCCCAGCAAGCAATTGTTAAGGGAATAGATGCTCAAATATCAAAAGAAGAAACAAATTCAAGCGGTACGGTAAAAGCCGAATTAAAAATTGATAATGTTACATTTGGGGATTTATCGGCAACGTCTTTATTAGCCCTTGAAAGTTTTCTTGTCAAAATAAGAGCGGTATATAAAGTTATACCAACTCTTGACCCGACTAAGAAATGGATATTAAAAGATGGCGTTTATGAAACTGAAAACGAAATTAAATACCGAACTGAAAAAAAGATTGAAAAAATAGTTAAATATGAAGCAACAAAAGAACATCCTGCGCAAGTAGACTTATTAAATATTGATAAACAAGTTGGTGAATATTTAACAACTTATAAATCTGGTAAAATTTCCACAGTTCAAAAATCAAAGCTTTTAGAAAAAATAGATTCTTTGATTGACGCTGTAAAATCAGCAAGATCAAAAGCAAATGAATCGGAAGTTAAGAATGTAAAAATTGGTGATAAAATATTTAAGTATATCAATAGCGATATACTTTAAAATAAACGGCTAGTTTAAGCGTTAAACTTATAATTAAAAATTAGTTTTAGTCTATTGCCGAATAGCTTTATTCTTTGAAATATATTTAAATAGAGTAGTTTATTATTAAAATAAATCTTGTGCGTAGGTTCGAATCCTATCTCCCGACCCTGATTAGCGGAGTTAATTATTCCGATAATTTGGTCGGGGGTAGCTCAGTGGCAGAGCAAAGAGATTAGAATTATTAGTAATAGAATGAAAAATATATATTTCAAATATCTTTCTTTAAGATATAAAATTGAAGGCGGATAAGGACAGGTATAATCCTTATCCGCTATTTTTTTTAATATTTGTAAAAATAAATGTTGACGATATAAAGCAATTAAGCTATTATTAAATTAAGTCAAGGGGCGAGCTTATCGTGACGGAAAGCCGTAATGAAGTCAGAGCCAGTGAGGCGGTAAAAAAATCAATCCCCTTATTTTTTATATTAACAAATAGGAGTAAAAAATGACACAAGATTTAGATGTTATTACTATTAACGGTAAAAAATATTATGCAGATTGTCAATCAAATAATATTACAAGTCCCATTAAAATAGTTGTATTACAACGAGGATGGGTTGTTATTGGAAGATTTGAAAGAAAAGACAATGATTGTAAATTATATAACGCCCATATAATAAGATCATGGGGCACTGAAAAAGGACTTGGAGAATTAGCAAAAGGAAAAACCTCAAAAACAGTGCTTGATAAATGTCATGGCATTGTTGAATTTGATTATATGACTACAATTTTATTAATAAATTGTGAGGAAGAAGCATGGTCAAAAATTTTATAAATGAAAACGGTCACTCAATTATAGACGGGAACGGGGACGGGAACGGGAACGGGGACGGGGACGGGTACGGGTACGGGGACGGGTACGGGTACGGGTACGGGTA
>Ga0265297_10001541_pt1 | contig 53224 bp, 47 predicted proteins | sample Munlanlwell13791_FD_192502 | JGI IMG/M metagenome (GOLD analysis project Ga0265297, IMG submission 192502) | Leachate microbial communities from a municipal landfill in Southern Ontario, Canada - Leachate well 137-91 | ecosystem: Engineered > Solid waste > Landfill > Unclassified | place...
CCATACCATATCAGAATAAAAGTGCAATTCAATAAAAGTTACACATTTTAGAAAATAGCGTCGATCCGTCCGGCGGGAAGGGCCGCCGGCCCGACCCGCCGGTCAAGGGACTTTTGCCAATGTCCAGTCACAGGCAGGAATGCCTGTGCCACGCTCTCCACAGGCAGGAATGGCTGTGCCACCTTCCCCGGCGGCGCGGCGCGTCCGGCTCAGGCGAGGCGGGCGGCCTTGTCGCGGTCGAGTTCCCAGCGGGGCGGCTTGCCGTCCAGCCAGTTGCGGAACTCCTCGAGCATGTAGGCGCCCATCCGGGCGCATTCGCCGTCCATGGAGCCGGCGATGTGGGGGGTGAGCACGACGTTGGGGAGGGTGTAGAGGGGACTGCCGGGGAGTGGCGGCTCGGGGAAGGTCACGTCGAGCAGGGCGGTGAGGTCGGGGCGGCGTTGCAGCGCCGCGATCATTTCCGGTTCGTTGACCACGGCGCCACGGGCGGTGTTGATGAAGGTGGCGTTGGGTTTCATTTGTTGGAAGTGGGCGCCGGTGACCATCCCTTCGGTCTCCTTCAGCCAGGGGGTGTGGAGGGAGACGACGTCGCCGCGCTGGAAGGCCTCCTCCAGGCTGACGAGTTCGACGCCGAGCGCCGCGGCGTCGGCGGGGGTGACGAACGGGTCGAAGGCGATCACCTTGAGGTCGAACGGCTTGAGCAGGCCGCGGAGCCGGCGGGCGATCATCCCGAGGGAGATCAGGGCGACCGTGCTGCCGTAGCCGCCGGCGACCGGGAGGCGGGGCGGGTGGGCACCGAGCCGGCGGGTTTCGGCGGCGTAGCGCCAAGCCTGCTTGAGGCTGAGCAGGATCTGGGCGAGGGTGAATTCGGCCACCGGCACGGCGTTGGCCGCCCAGGCGCTCCAGACGCGGATGCCGCGTTCCCAGAACTCGTCGGTGACGAAGCAGCGGACGGAGCCGGCGCCGTAGAAGACGCATTTCAGCTTGGGCGCGGCGGCAAGGAAGGCGGCGTCGAGCTTGGGCGCGCCCCAGCCGGAGAAGATCACCTCGGTTTCGGCCAGGTGCGGGCAGGCGAGGGCATCCTTGGCGGCGAGGGGCGGCACGGGCACGGTGGCCAGGGCCTGGATCGCCGAGCGGATGGCGGGCGGGTAGATGGCCGCGGCGCTGCCGGGGTCGAGGATGAACAGGGCTTGGGGCTTGGGGCTCATGGTGGCACCGGAGGTGGTGGGGGGGATGGGGGAATATGGAAATATGGCGGGGAAGCGGCCGGGGTCAATCTCTGGCGGCGGTGCCGGCGGCGATTTTTTCGGGGCGCGGGGATTGCCGATTGCGGTGCCGCCGACGATATTACCAGGAAATGGCATGTTAAACATTTAACGGAATTGTCGGGGCACGCCGCGCCGCCGCGCCACGCCCCCACCAGGAGTCCGGACCGTGAAAGTACTCGTCATCAACGCCGGCAGTTCCTCCCTCAAGTTCCAAATGTACCGCATGGGCGCCGAGCGCATGCTCGCCAAGGGGATTGTGGAACGCATCGGGCTGGACAAGCCGCTGTTCAAGTATGAGCGCGAGGACGGCGTGAAGCAGGCCGGCGACGCCTTGGTGGCCAACCATGACGACGCCTTGCGCCTGGTCTGCGGCAAGCTGGTCCATCCCGAGACCGGCGTCGTGCAGAACCTCTCCGAAGTCCAGGCCATTGGCCACCGGGTGGTCCATGGCGGCGAAAAGATGACCGATTCGGTGAAGATCACGGCCGAGATCAAGACGGCGATCCGCGACTGCTTCTCCCTGGCGCCGCTGCACAACCCGCCCAACCTGGGGGCCATCGAGGCCTGCGAGCGCGTCTTCCCCGGCACGCCGAACGTCGCCGTCTTCGACACCGCCTTCCACCAGACGATGGCGCCGGAGGCGTACCTCTACGCGATCCCCTACGAGCTGTACCAGAAATACGGCATCCGCCGCTACGGCTTCCATGGCACCAGCCACAAGTTCGTCACCCAGGCGGCGGCCGACTACCTCGGCCAGCCGGCGGCCAAGATCAAGCTCATCACCTGCCACCTCGGCAACGGCTCCAGCGTCGCCGCCGTCAAGCATGGGCACGTCATTGACACCAGCATGGGGATGACCCCGCTGCCGGGCCTGATCATGGGCACCCGTTCGGGCGACCTCGACCCGGCGGTGGTCCTGCACCTGGTCAAGATGGGGATGTCCGCCGACCAGGTGGACGGGCTGCTCAACAAGAAGTCCGGGCTGCTGGCCATGGCTGGCACCGGCACCGGCGACATGCGCGACCTGGTCAACGCCGTGGCCAACGGCAGCGCCCAGGCGAAGCAGGCGCTGGACATGTTCGTCCACCGCCTGGTCTTCTACATCGGCGCCTACTTCGCCCTGCTCGACGGCGCCGACGCCATCGTCTTCACCGGCGGCATCGGCGAGAACAGCATTCCCGCCCGCAAGGCGGTCATCGAGCGCCTCGCCGGCCTGGGCTGCATCTTCAACCCCGCGGGCAACGCCGTCATGGGGCAGGCCGCCACCCTGACCACCCCCAAGAGCAAGGTCAAGGCCATCGTCATCCCCACCAATGAAGAGCTGATGATCGCCCGCGAAACGGTGCGCGTGCTGGAGGGCTGAACGCGGGTTCGCCCCTGGCGCGCCTTCGTGTTGGACTGGCAAGGGAGCGGGATGAGCCGCATGAGACGAATCCTCCACAAGACATCCCATGCGCGCCTGGCCCAAGCGGACCGCGCCAGGTATCGCGCCATGACCGCGGAGGAGCGGCTGGATTGGGTCGAGCGGCTGCGTTTGGCGGCGGGAAAGTTCCTCTATGAATATCCAGCCCGATTTCGTCGAGTTTTTTCGGTTGCTCGCAAGGCACCGCGTTGACTATATGGTCGTGGGGGGCTACGCTGTGGCCTTCCACGGTTTCCCGCGCTTCACCAAAGACATTGACATTTTTTTCGCCACCGATCCCGCGAACATCCAACGACTGCGGGCCGCGTTGGTGGATTTCGGCTTTGCCGAAGCTGAATTGCCGGATGAACTTTTCACCCAGGACGGCAATGTTTTGACATTCGGGGTGGCGCCGGTGCGGATCGATCTCCTCAACCAGATTGACGGCGTGACCTTTGCGGAAGCCCGGCCGAACCGGATCCGCGGCAAGTACGGGGATGTCAAGGTGACCTTCATCGGCCTGACGGATTTGCTCCGCAACAAGCGCGCGACACCACGGCTTAAGGACAAGGCGGATGTCGAGGAATTGACCTGAGCCCCCGTACCGCCCACCACCCTGGCCGCCAGTTTTTGCGGTCGCCCAGCCAATGACGGGCGGCGTTGTCCGTGAATGAAATGGACGTTCCCCTTCCACCCCCATCCCGAACCGGAGCCCCTCCCATGAACCTGCTCGAACGCCTCATTGCCCGTTGCCACACCGTCACGAAGACCCTGGTGCTGCCCGAAGGGCATGACCCGCGGGTCATGGCCGCCGCGGCCAAGATCGCCCAGCAGCGGATCGCCGGCAAGGTGATCGTCCTCGCCACCCCCGCCGAGGCCAAGGAGGCCATGGCCAAGGCGAACGTCAGCTTCGCCGGCCTGGAGGTCGAGGTGCTCGACTACCTCAACGCCCCCGAACTCGCCGCCAAGCTGGCCGCCATCCTGCTCGCCCGCCGCCAGGCCAAGGGGATGACCCCCGAACAGGCCGCCGAGGGCGTCAAGAACCGCCTCAACTTCGGCAACCTCATGCTCAACGCCGGCCTGGTCGCCGGCATGGTCGCCGGCTCCATCGCCTCCACCCCCGACATGCTCCGCGCCGCCTTCACCTGCCTCGGCACCGCCAAGGGCATCAAGATTGCCAGCAGCTTCTTCATCATGGACCTGCCCAAGCCCGCGCCCAACGGCGAGGACGTGCTCTTCTACGCCGACTGCGGCGTCAACCCCAACCCGACCGCCGAGGAGCTGGCCGACATCGCCATCTGCACCATCCTCAGCCACAAGGCGATCATGGGCGGCGACCAGCGCGTCGCCTTCCTCTCCTTCTCCACCAAGGGCAGCGCCAAGCATGAGCTGGTGGACAAGATGGTCAAGGCCTGCGCCCTGACCCAGGCCCGCGTCGCCGGACTCGGGCTGCCCGGCGTCCAGGTTGACGGCGAATTGCAGGCCGATGCCGCCCTCGTGCCCGCGGTCGGCGCCAGCAAGGCCCCCGGCAGCGCCGTCGCCGGCAAGGCGAACATCCTGATCTTCCCCGACCTCCAGGCCGGCAACATCTGCTACAAGATCACCGAGCGCCTCGGCGGCGCCCTGGCCTACGGCCCGGTGCTCCAAGGCTGCGCCAAGCCGGTCAACGACCTCAGCCGCGGCTGCTCGGCCGACGACATCGTCGGCGTCGCCGCCATCACCGTCTGCCAGGCCATCGGCTGAAGAGGCCGCCTGTCATCCCTGTTGGATGTTGAATGTTCGCCGTTGAATCTTCGGCGGCCGTGGTGAAAGAATAACGGCCAGCGCCTACCCGCGGGATCCCGGAATGTCCACTTGCCTGCTTGTCGATCCGGTCATGGGCGCCTCGGGCGACATGATCCTGGGCGCGCTCTTCGACCTCGGCGCCGACCCCGCCGCCGTCGAACGCCTCCTCCACGCCATCGGCCTCACCGAGGTGCATCTGGAGTTCCGCCAGGTCGAGGCGGAGCACCGGATCCGCTACGGCCGCTGCGAAGTCCGCATCGCGGCGGAAGGGGAAGGGCATCATGCCGCCGGCGGCCACGGCCACGGCCACGGGCGCAACCTGCCGGGGATCCTGGCCATGCTCGCCAGCCCGGCCTTGCCGCCCCGGGCCCGCGACCGCGCCGAACGCATCTTCCAGCGCTTGGCCGCGGCCGAGGCGGCGGTCCACGGGATCGCCGTCGAGCAGGTCCACTTCCACGAAGTCGGCGCGGCCGATGCCATTGCCGACATCGTCGGCGCCTGCCTGGCCCTGGAGCAGCTCGGGGTCGAGCGTCTCCACTGCGGCCCGCTCAAGGCCGGCACCGGCACCATCCGCTGCGCCCACGGCATCCTCCCCAACCCGGCGCCGGCGACCGTGAAGCTCCAGGAAGGCTTCCCCGTCATCCAGCTCCCCATTGCCGCCGAGCTGACCACGCCCACCGGCGCGGCGATCCTCACCACCTTGAGCGCGGGCGACTGGAGCGGCCGCCCCTTCCGCTGGCTCCGCAGCGGCGCCGGCTGCGGACTCCGCAAACTCGCCGAAGGCCCCAACATCCTCCGCCTGATCCTGGCCGAAGAACCCGCCGCCGCCGCCGCCGCCGCGCACCTGGCGCCGGAGGCGATCGAGATCCTGGAGACGGACATTGACGACGACTCGCCCGAGGTCACCGCCACCCTGCCCGACCTCCTGCGCCAGGCGGGCGCGCTGGACGTGACCTTGACGCCGCTGCTGATGAAGAAGGGGCGCCCTGGCGTCCGCCTCACCGCGCTCCTGCCGCCGGGCCGGGTTGCGGAGTTCGCCACCCTTGTGCTCACCCACGGCAGCGCCATCGGCCTCCGCCACTGGCCGGCGCGCCGGCTGGTCCTGGAACGGGGTCCGGCGACCCTGGCCACCCCGTGGGGCGAGGTGGCGGCCAAGCGCATTGTCCGCCCCGACGGCCGGGTCGAGGTCACCCCCGAGTTCGACTCCTGCCGCGAGCTCGCGCAACGCGCCAACCTCCCGCTGCGCCGGGTCATGGCCGCCGCCCGCCAGGCCGGCGGCGGCTGATCAGTCGCTTGGCCGGCCAGCTTCGGCCTGCCGCCGCCAGGTGGAGGGCGACAGGCTCCGGTAGCGCCGGAAAACGGTGGCGAAATACTGGGACGAGGAAAAGCCGAGGCGGAAGGCAATCTGGGTCACTGGCAGCTTGCCGGCGGCCAGCCAGTCGCAGGCCCGGGCGACCTTGCGGCGCAGGATGTACTCCGCCGGCGGCATGCCGGTCTCCCGGCGGAAAAGCGCCTTGAACCAGGAGACGGACAGCCCGGCGCGCGCCGCCAGGGCGGGGATGTCCGGCGGTGCCGCCAGGTTCCCTTCGATGAACCGCAGCACCGCCGCCAGCCGCGGCGAGGCCGCCGGTGGCGGCCCCGCCGGCCCCGCCGCGGCGCGGACCAGCTCCAGCGCCAGCCGCAGCAGTTCCGCGCGCATCTCCAGGGCCGCCAACGGTTCCGGCAAGGCGTCCTTCAGCGTCCACAGCCGTTCCAGGATCGTCCCCGCGGCCGGGCTGCCGGCAAAGCAGCGCCGCGGCAGGGCGCGCAAGGCGTCCAGCAGCCGGCGGGCGGTTGCGCCAGCGAGGCCAAGCCAGCCGCGGCGGTTTCCCCCGGGCGGCCGCAGGTGCAGCCAGAAGAGGCTGCCCCGCTGCTGCGGTTCCGTGCCGGTGCCGTGGATTTCCCCTGGCATGGTGACGAAGAAATCGCCGGCCTTCAGCTCGTAGGTCCGTCCGTCCAGGCAATAGGTCTGGCGGCCTTCGCGGAGGAAGCAGATTTCGAAGGCGTCGTGAGTGTGTGGGGTCAGCAGCCCGGCGGCGGCGCGGAAGCGGTAGGCGCCGAGGAGCGGCACTTCCGGCAGGCCGCGCCCGGTCAGGTCAAGGATCTCGCAGAGTTGCTTGGCGCCGCGGGTGGTGGGCACGGGTTTTTTCCTTCCTTCGCGACACTGGGCTCGGCCGCCGGCATTGCTGTTCGACATTGTACTGCATCTCCCGGCGAACGCCAGCCGGATTCATTCAGGCTATGCTATTCTTCGGCAACCGGCACCCGTGGCATTCCGCCCCGCCGGCCGCCGCTCTCACCGCCCACTCTTTGCGAGGAAAAAAAACGCCATGCAGACTCCGCGCGAGCTTGTCCGCAACGCCCTCACCTTCAACCATCCGGAGCGCCTCCCCCGCGGCCTGTGGATGCTGCCGTGGGTGGACTTGCACCTGCCGGAACTCAAGCAGGAGCTGGAGGCGCGCTGGCCGGGCGACTTTGGCGGGGCTGGCAATCCGTACCGCCCCTCGGCGCGTGCCAAGGGCGATGCTTATGCGGTGGGAAAGAGCACGGACGACTGGGGCTGCGAGTTCCTCAACCTCCAGGCCGGCGTCATCGGTGAAGTCAAGGAACCGCTGGTGGCGGATCTCGCGGCGTGGGAGCGGCTCGTCCGTCCGCCGGTGGAAACGCTGCCGGAAAACCCGGCGGCCGCGCGGGAGTTGGTCAACCGCAACTGCGCGGCGACCGACAAGTTCGTCACCGCCGGCTGCTGCCCGCGCCCCTGGGAACGCTACCAGTTCCTGCGCGGCACGGAAAACGCCTTGATGGACATCATGGAACCCGACGCCAATGTCCGCGGCATCCTTCGCCGCATCCACGAGTTCCATCTCCGGGAACTCGAGTTTTGGCTGACAACCGACGTGGATGCCATGATGTTCATGGACGACTGGGGCTCCCAGCAGCAGCTTCTCATCCCGCCCGCCGCCTGGCACGAGCTGTTCAAGCCGCTGTATGCCGACTACTGCGCCCTGGCCCGCGCCCATGGCAAGTTTTCCTTCATGCACTCCGACGGCTGCATCACGGAGATCTACGACGCCCTCGTCGAGGTTGGCGTGGACGCGCTCAATTCCCAGGTCTTCTGCATGGACATGGCGGAACTGGCGAAGAAGGCCAAAGGGAAGCTGACCTTCTGGGGTGAAATCGACCGGCAGCATGTCCTCCCGTCCCCCGATCCGACGGTGGGGCGGCAGGCGGTCCGCGACTATGCCCGGCACTTCTTCGACCCGGCCGGCGGCGTGATCGTCCAGTTCGAGGTCAGCCCCGGCTCCAACCCCGCCACCGTCCTGGCCGTCATGGAGGAATGGGATGCCATCCAGCGCGAGGCCGGCCTGCGCCCGTGAGGCGGTTGGGGGAGGCGGAAACCCAGTGATGGTTCGCACGGAGTTCACGGAACCCACGGAGATGGGGGCTTTTTTGGGGTGGTGGTGGTGGGCGAACGCCGAACGTCGAACGGATGGGGTGGCCGGCCGTCGGGATCAATGGCTGTAAGGGGTCTGGCGCCCCTCCACGCGGGTCATGATCCGGCCGAAGCGGCGGTACTGCCCCGGCGGCAGCCCTTCCACGGCGCGGAAGGCGCGGGAGAAGCTGTGGACGGTCGCGAAGCCGGCGCGCTGGGCAATCTCCGACAAGTCGAGGTTGCCGCCGATCATCAGTTGCTTGGCGAGGCGGATGCGGCCGCGCTTGCGGAAGTCGCGGGGTGGACAGCCGAAATGGCGGGCGAAGAGGCGCCGGAAGTAGCTGGGGGAGAGGCGGCAGAGGGCGGCGGCCCGGGTGACGGCGTCCGCCGCGTCGCCGTGCTGTTCCAGCCAGTCGGCGGCCTTTTCGAGCAAGGGGATGTGCTCGCCGCCGCCGCCGGCCGGCAACCCCGCCTGCGTCCGCAGCAGCTCCGCGACGATTTCCAGCATCAGGCCGGACATGCGCAATTGGGCGAAGGGCTGGCCGCGGGCCGCCTCGGTGCAGACTTCGGCGAGCAGCGCGCCGATCCGGGCGTTGGCCGGGGTGCGCAGCCGGCCGCACAACGCGTCCAGCCGCGGCTCCGGCAGTGGCGGATGCAGGAGCGGGCGCAGTTCGCCCAGATCCGTCAGCCCCCCGGGAATGGAGAAATCCCAGTGGCTGACTTCGGGCCGATAGAGCAGGTCGAAATGGACGTAGGGGCAGACCATGGCCGGCGGGAAGCCTTCCATTTCGTGCTCGGTGTCGGGCGGAATCCAGAAGAGGTCGCCCGGTTCCGCGTCGTAGGTTGTGCCGGCGATGGTGAAGCGCCCCCGCCCCGCCTCGATGTGGACGAGCAGGTAGTCCAGCAGCCGGCGGCGGCCGAGGCGCCAGGCCGGCCGGCGCGAATGGCCGCAGTGGCGGACATAGGGGCGGAGCTGCGCCAGCAGTTCGGCCTCCGGGCCGGCGCCGGGCATCGGTGGCGGGGAATTGTGGGCCGTCGCGGGAGCCATTGCCATCGTCTTTCCGGGTAGCGATCCGGATACATCTTTGGCCAATCCGGGCAAAGAAATTGCCGCTGAAAAGCCATACTGTATCAGGGAATGAGCCATCAGGCAAAAAGCGAAACGGGAAAAAGAAGGAACCACGGGCATGAGCCATTCATTCCTGGAAAAAGTGCTGGCGTACCGGCCGGCGCCGGATTTCAGCCAGCTTCTGGAAGTGCTGGCCCGGCGCTCGCCGGCCCGGCCGACGTTGTTTGAGTTCTTCCTCAACGGGCCGCTGGAGGAACGGCTCTCCGGCCTGAAGCCTGGAGGGGTGCCGCTGGAGGCGTTCCGCGCCCGCGCCGCGGCGTACCGCCAGGCCGGCTACGACTACGTGACCACCCAGGCGCCCGGCTTCGATTTCCCCACTGGGGCGCAGCACCGGGAAGCCACCGTCTCCCTCAACGAAGGCGCCATGATCACCGACCGCGCCAGCTTCGAGCGCTACTCCTGGCCCGACCCGGAGGCGACCGCCGCCTATTACGGGCGGATCGCCCCGCTGCTGCCGGAGGGGATGAAGGTCATGGTCTGCGGCCCCTGCGGCGTGCTGGAGAACAGCATCCGCCTGGTCGGGTACGACGCGCTCTGCTTCCTGCTCGCCGACGATCCCGCCCTGGCCAAGGAGATCTTTGACGCCGTTGGCTCGCGGCTGCGGCGCTACTACGAGATCGCCGCGGCGCAGGAATGCGTCGGCCTCTGCATCTCCAACGACGACTGGGGGTTCAAGACCCAGCCGATGCTGCCGCCCGCCACCCTGCGCGAATATGTGTTTCCTTGGCACAAGCGGATTGCCGCCGCCGTGCATGCCGCCGGCAAGCCGGTGGTCCTCCATTCCTGCGGCAACGCCGCGGAGATCTGGCCGGACATCATTGACGACATCCAGTTTGACGGCAAGCATTCCTATGAGGACGCCATCGAGCCGGTCGAGGCCGCCTACGAGCGTCATGGGCGGCGGATTGCCATCCTGGGCGGCATGGATTTGGACTTTGTCGTCAGGTCCACCCCGGAAGCGGTCCATCGCCGGGCCCGCGCCATGCTCGAACGTTCCGCGGCCCAGGGCGGCTACGCCCTCGGCACCGGCAACAGCGTCCCGGAATACGTCCCCCAGGAGAACTATGCCGCCATGGTCTGGGCCGCCCTGGAAGCCCGCGCCTGAGCGGCGCGAGCCGGGGGTCAGGTTTGCAGGCGGCGCTTGGCGAGTTCGGCCTCGTAGGCGGTGAGGAGATCCTGGTACTGGAGGTAGCCCAGCAGCTCGGCGGGGTTGGTGGCGGAGACGACGGGGAGGCGGCTGTAGCCGGAGCGGTCGAACTTGCGCAGCGCCGCGGCGAGCGATTCGTCGCCGGTGCAGGTGGTGAGCGGCAGCATCATGTCCTTGACGAGGAAGAGGTTGGGGTCGGCATCCTCGAAATAGACGGGGCGGATGCCACCCATGGTGAGGATGCCGCAGGGGCGCTGGTGGCGGTCGGTGACGGTGAGGGGGAAGGGGACGTTCTCGTCCGCCAGCAGTTTGCGCAAGTCGCGGGCGGTGGCGTTTTCGGGGATGGTGGGCATGATGGTGCGGTGGTAGCAGGAATCGACGGTGACGCCGGCGAGGAGGTCGGTGAGCATCAGGTTGCGGTAGGCGGGGGAGGTGAAGCGGTTGGCGACTTGGTTGCGGTAGAGGCTGACGTTGCGGGAGAGGAGGATGGTGACCACGCAGATGGTGAGCAGCGGCGCCAGCATGGTGTAGGAACCGGTCATCTCGCAGACCATGATCACGGCGCCGATGGAGGCGCTGGCGACTCCGGCGAAGAAGCCGGCCATGCCGAAGAGCACGAAGGCGGCCAGGGACGGCGGCTGCCACTGGGGGAGGAGGGCGTGGGCGAGGCCGCCGGCCGCGGCGCCGAGCAGGCCGCCAATGACCAAGGTCGGCCCGAAGACGCCACCGGAGCCGCCGGAGCCGATGGTCAGGGAGGTGGCGAGCATTTTCAGCAGGGCCAGGACGAGGAAGCTGGCGGCCAGGGCGAGCTGGGCCCGGGGCGCCAGCCCTTCCAGCGGCTGGTGCAGCAGCTTCTGGATGACGCCGCCGCCGGTGCCCAGGACGTCAAGGAAAAAGAGGGCGATGAGGCCCACGCCGAGGCCGCCGAGCAGCGGCTTGAGCCATTCCGGCAGCGGCAGGGCGGGGAAGAGCCGGTTGCGGCAGCCTTGGTAGATCTTGACATAGAGCCGGCCGAAGAGGGCGCAGCCGACGCCGAGCGCCCCGGCGAAGAGCACGTCCTGGTGCGAACTGAGTTCCAGCGCCGGCAGGGCGTACATGCTGGCCGTGTCGGGGATGCCGATGCCGGGGAGCGCGAGCAGCATGCGGAAGACGGTGTAGGCGGTCACCGAACTGACGACGCAGGGGACGAGCGCGGAGGATTCGAAGTCCTCCTTGTAGAGGATTTCCACCGCGCTGATCGCGCCGCCCAGGGGGCTGCGGAAGATCGCGCCGATCCCCGCCGCCATGCCGGAGAGCATGAAGACGCGCCGTTCCCGGTCGCTGAGGCGGAAGAGCTTGGCCAGGCTCGACCCAATGCCGGTGCTGATTTGGGCGATGGGGCCTTCCCGGCCACTGGAGCCGCCGGCGCCGACGGTGAGGATCGAGCCGAGGCATTTGACGAGCCCCACCCGCATCGGCACCTTGCCGGCATCTTCGTGGAAGGCGCGGATCGAGGCGTCCATGCCGTCGCCGGCCGCTTCGGGGGCGAAGCGGCGGGTGACCAGGCCGCTGAGGAAGGCGCCGGCGGCCGGCAGCAGAAGGATGAGCCAGCGGCGGGGGTGGAGCGCCACCGGGAGGCCAAAGTCGAACTCCTCGCCGGCGGGGGTGGCCAGGGAGATCCCCATGAGCGTGCGGGTGCAGAACTGGCTGAAGCCGTCCAGCGCCAGGAGGAAGAGGAAGGCGGCGAGGCCACTGGCGGCGCCGACCAGCAACCCCATGTACAAGGCCCGCCGGCGCAGGTTGGGCCGGACCGAATGCCAGAGGTGTCGCAGGACGAGGTGCATGCGTCACTCCGCGAGGTCGAAGAGGGCGGCGAGGGCGGCTGCCGGCGCGGTGGCGGCCAGCAGCGCCGCCCGGGTTGATGGCCGCCGCAGAAGCTTGCTGATTTCCGCCATGAACCGCAGGTGCTGCGGGGTGTTGCGGGCCGGGGAGACCACCAGGACGAAGATGCGGGCCGGCTGGCGGTCCAGCGACTGGAAGTCAAGCCCTTCCGGCTTCAGCCCGACCGCCGCCACCAGGTTGTCAACCGTGTCGGTCTTGCCGTGGGGGATGGCCACGCCGTCCTGCATGCCGGTGCTCATCGCGGCTTCCCGCTCCAGGACGGCCTGCTCCGCCGCGCCTCGGTCCCTGAGCAGACGTTGCGCTTCGAGCAGATCCAGCAGCTCCCGGATGACGCCGGGCTTGGCGGTCGCCTGCAAGCGCAGTTGGAAGCGCTCCGCCGGGAGCAGGTTTTTCAGGAATGAATGGGGTTTCATGCGGGTGCTGGCTGGGGGCCTGGCGGGAGCGCCTCCATTTCTTGTCGCGAATTGTCGTATTTTATACTGGTTTGTCGGTTTTGCAAGGGAGGGCCTTGCCGGCAATGTCGCGCCGGTACTGGGCACCCTCCCAGCCAATGCAGCGCACGCCCCGGTAGACGTTCGCCACCGCCGCCGGGAGGTCGGATCCCTTGGCGGTGACTCCGAGCACGCGGCCGCCGGCGGTCACGAGCTGCCCGTCACGCAGGGCGGTGCCGGCATGGAAGACGGTGGCGCCGGTTGCTTCCGCCGCCGCCAGCCCCGTGATGGCCTTCCCCTTTTCATAGTTCCCAGGATAGCCGCCGGCGGCCATGACCACGCAGACGGCGGGGTCGGGGCTCCAGCGGAGGGTGACGCTCTTCAGCCAGCGGTCGGCGGTGGCGAGGAGCGCCTCGGCCAAGTCGCTCTCCAGCCGCATCAGCACCGCCTGGGTTTCCGGATCGCCGAAGCGGACGTTGAACTCCAGCACCTTGAGGCCGGCGGCGGTGACCATGATCCCGGCGTAGATGACGCCGCGGTAGTCCAGTTTTTCCTGCTGGCAGCCGGCGAGGAACTTGCGCAGCACCTCGCGGTCAATCACCTCCCAGAGGGCGGGGGTGACCACCGGGGCCGGGGAATAGGCGCCCATGCCGCCGGTGTTCGGGCCGGTGTCGCCAGCGCCAATCCGTTTGTGGTCCTGCGAGGAGGCCAGCGGCACGATGCTCTCGCCGTCGGTCAGCGCCAGGATCGAGGCCTCTTCGCCCAGGAGGCATTCCTCGATGACCACGCGGCGGCCGGCGGCGCCGAACGCGCCGGCAAAGCAGTCCTGGACGGCGGCCAGCGCCTCCGCCACGCTCTGGGCGACGGTCACCCCCTTGCCGGCGGCCAAGCCATCGGCCTTGACCACGATCGGCGCGCCCTCGCGGCGGATGTAGGCGGCGGCGGCCGCCGCATCGGTGAAGGTGGCCGCCTTGGCGGTCGGGATGCCGTGGCGCTCCATGAATGCCTTGGCGAAGGCCTTGCTGCCTTCGAGCTGGGCGGCGTGGCGGTCGGGGCCGACAATGCGCAGCCCCCGGGCCCGGAAGGCGTCAACGATCCCGTCGCACAGCGGCGCCTCGGGGCCGACCATGGTCAGGCCGATGTCATGGCGCGCGGCGAACTCCGCCATTGCCGCGGGGGGGAGCAGCGGCACGCAGAGGGTGTCGCGCATGCCGGGGTTGCCGGGGGCGGCGTAGAGGGTTGAGACGAGCGGGCTTTGCCGCAGTTTCCAGACCAGGGCGTGTTCGCGGCCGCCGCCGCCGATGACCAGCGTGTTCATGGGCTCCTCGGTGCGGAGTCCGCGCGGTGGGTGGTTCGCCCTTGCGGAGTCCGCAACTCTGGGGTGGGGGAAGGTGGAAATGCACAACCGGTTCCGCCGCCAGTCCACGGCCAGATCCGGGTGCGCCAAGGCAATCCGGGCAATATAGCGTTGCTTGCGGCTTCGTCGGTGGCACCGGCACCGCCGCCGGCAGTGCTCCAGCCCGCCGCCAGAAACGCCAAAAAGGGCACGGTTTGGGGACCGTGCCCTTTTCATTCGGTGGCAGCCCCCGCGGGGGCGGGGCTGCCGGCCGGTTCAGGCGAGCGCCTGTTTGGCGGTGGCGAGCAACTGGGTGAACGCCGCCTCGTCGTTCACCGCGAGTTCGGCGAGCGCCTTGCGGTCAAGCAGGACGTTGGCTTTCTTGAGGCCGTTGATGAAGGTGCTGTAGTTCATCCCGGCGGCGCGGCAGGCGGCGTTGATGCGGACCGTCCAGAGGGCGCGGTAGGCGCGCTTCTTCTGCTTGCGGCCGGTGTAGGCCATCGCCTGGGCGCGGTCCACGGCATTGAAGGCCTGGCGGATCGTCTTGCTGCGCAGGCCATAATATCCTTTGGCCCGCTGAAGGACGCGCTTGCGGCGGGCGCGCGACGCCACGGCATTGGTAGCTCTCATCGAAGTTCACTCCATGAATCGTGAAAGGATCGGGTTAGAGGCCGTAGGGGAGGGCTAGCGCCAAGGCGTTGCGGCTGATCTTCGCCACCGGCCGGTCCTGGGTGAGGGTGCGCTTGCGCTTGCGGCTCTTGCCCGTGCTCAGGTGGCGGACGCCCGCCTGCTTGCGCAGGATCTTGCCGGTCGCGGTCTGTTTGACCCGCTTGGCCACGCATTTCCGGGTTTTCATTTTCGGCATGGTTGGGAAATCCTTCGTCTTTCAGCCCTGTTTCCGGGAACTGGCGGAGATGACGGTCGCGATGCTCGGCCCGATCCGGCGCAGGGGCGATTCCGGGCTGCCATGCTCGGCCACGTCGGCCACCAGCCGTTCCATGACTTTCATGCCCAGATCGACATGCGCCATCTCCCGGCCACGAAAATACATCAGGGCTTTTACTTTACAGCCCTTTTTGAGGAAGTCAACCGCGTGCCCCAGCTTCACCTGATAGTCGTTCTCGTTGATGTTCGGGTGGAACTTGAGCTCCTTCAACTTCACCTGGACCTGGCCCTTCCGCGCCTGCTTCTGCTTCTTGGCCTCGGCGTACTGGAACTTGCCGTAGTCCATGATCCGGCAGACCGGCGGTGCCGCGTTCGCCGCGATCTCCACCAGGTCGAGCCCGGCGGCCTGGGCGCGCTGCATGGCGTCGGCAAACAGGACGATGCCAACTGGCTGGTTGGCTTCATCGATCAGGCGCACCTGCTTGCCGTACAGGTGGCGGTCGTTGGGGTGGACGATGCGTGCGATGGCGGGATCCTCCTGGCTGCGGCCGGTTTCCGCGGGCGGATGCTTTCCGCCCGGTGCCGGACCCCCCGGCACCCCGACCCGTTGACCGTTTGTGCGTTGCGTTTGGGCCAGGCGGTTTCGCCCGGACCGCAAGCGGCTAATGTAGTTTGCGGGCCGCGGTTGGCAAGGCCGCCGCCGTTGCCAAGCTTGCATGGGCGGCGGGTTCCGGCTATAGTGACAACCATTCTGGTTCGCCGCAATCCCTTGACCGCAATCAAAAACGAGAAAATGAACATGTCACGGCACCTTTCCCCGACCCCCCGCGCCGGCCGGCCGTCGCCCGGGCTTTTGGCCGCCGCCAGCCTGGCCCTGGCCGCCACCGCCTCCGTCGCCACCGCCAGCGTCACCGTGCTCCAGGTGGAGGCGGATGGCAGCACCGCCACCACCGGCATCCAGTACGCTCCGGTCGAGTTTGCCGGCAGCACAACGGTGACTTCTGGCGGGGTTACCTACTATGCACTTTCAGCCGTGGCCCCCGACAGCACTTATTCCGGCCATGCCGCGACCGTGCGCGACCGGCTGCTGGCGGCGGACGGCGCGGCCAACCCCGTCACCGACATCTACTGCTTGTATGCCAGCGACCTGCTCGACGACTACGTGAAGACGGCGGCGGAGTCCACCGTGGCCGCGCGGCCGGCCCTGTTGGGCAACGGCATCAAGGTGGTGAACAACAGTTGGGTCGGCTCCTATGGGACGTTTGCCCTCGACCAGGACGCCCAGCGGCGGATGGACTACATGATCGCCCGCGAAGACCTGGTCTGGGTCTCCGGCGCCGTGACCGATGACAGCTACGGCTCGCCGCTGGTCTGGACGGCCCGCAACGGCATCGCCGTGCGCGGCACCCAGGCGTTCGACCCGGCCAACGCCACTTACGAGCAGGTCGGCAAGCGGCACGCCGACTTGTGGGGGCCCAAGGCCGCTTCCGGCCTCGACGAGGCGGCCAGCTACGAGACGCCCGGCGTCGCCGGCTATGCCGCCGGGCTGGTGGAAACGGCGACAACGACTGCCGGCCTGGGCAATGCCCAAAAGCACCAAGTGGTCAAAAGCCTGTTGCTGACTGGGGCCGACAAGACGGCCACCACCAGCAATGGGTTTCTCTCCTGGAGCCGGGAGACGGTGAACAACCTGGACGTCCAGGATGGCGCCGGCCGGGCCGACTACCAGAAAAGCCTGGCGGTGCTGACTGCCGGCGAGAAGGCCGAGGCCGACGTCAGCGCCGGCGCCGTGGTCGCCCCGGCCGCCACGTTGGACACGCAGGGCTGGGTCTGGGGCAATCTGCTGGCCAATGGCAAGCAGGCGGTGGTCGTGGAGGTCGCCGGTGCCACGCTCAGCAACCTGACCGCCACCCTGACCTGGGACGTGACGCAACAGGAAAAGCCGGGGAACAAGCTTGACACCACCGATGCGGGGGTGATCTTCGCCAACCTCGACCTGGAGCTGCTGCCGGTGTCCTTTGACGGCTCGGCCTACACCTTGGGCGACTCCTTCGGGATTGCGGGGCTGATGAGCAAGGCCACGGACGACAACGTGGAGCATCTCTATTACAACACGGGGACGCTGGCGGCCGGCTACTACGCCTTTGTCTTCAGCAACTCCAGCGGCTTCGCCCAGGACTATGGCTTCTCCTACAGCTTCGACCTGGCGGCCATTCCCGAGCCGGGGGTGTTGGCGCTGCTGGCCCTGGGCGGCGCGCTGCTGCTCCGCCGGCGGCGGCGGTAGGGCTGGGGCGGTTGCGGACTCCGCCGGCGAGAGTACATTGGCGGTCTGTTCCCGGCCGCCGGCAAGGGGCCGGAATGAGTTGGCGGGGAACGGGATTTGGGTTCCCTGCAAGCTGTGGGTCGTTTGTCCGTCCTGCATCCCGAAACGAGGAGAAGAGCATGTCACGAGACCAAGCCCCGTCCCGCGGCGCCGGCCGGCCTTTGCCCAGGCTTTTGGCCACCGCCGCCAGCCTGGCCCTGGCGGCCTCCGCATCCGTCGCCACCGCCAGCGTCACCGTGCTCCAGGTGGAGGCGGATGGCAGCACCGCCACCGGCATCCAATACGCCCCGGTCGAGTTTGCCGGCAGCACGGTGGTGACCGTCGGCGATGTCACCTATCATGCACTTTCGCCTGTGGCCCCCGACAGCACTTATTCCGGCCATGCCGCGACCGTGCGCGACCGGCTGCTGGCGGCGGACGGCGCGGCCAACCCGGTCACCGACATCTACTCCCTGACCGCCGACAACTTGCTCGGCAACTACGTGAACCGGAATCCCCCGTCCACCACGGCGGTGCGGCCGACCGAGTTTGGCAACGGCATCAAGGTGGTGAACAACAGTTGGGTCGGTTCCTTTGGCTGGTATGCCACCGATTTGGACTGCCAGCGGCGCATTGACTACATGGTCGCCCGCGAGGACCTGGTCTGGGTCTCCGGTGCCGTGACCAATGACAGCTACGGCTCGCCGCTGGTCTGGACGGCCCGCAACGGCATTGCCGTGCGCGGCACCCAGGGGTTTGACCCGGGCAACCCGGCGTATTTGCAGGTCGGCAAGCGGCACGCCGACTTGTGGGGGCCCAAGACCGCTGCCGGCCTCGACGACTATGCCAGTTTCGGGACGCCCGGGGTCGCCGGCTATGCCGCCGGGCTCATCCAGGAAGCGGCCAACCGCGGCTGGAGCAACGGCACCAACGGCCTCCGGCATGAGGTGGTCAAGAGCCTGTTGCTGACTGGGGCCGACAAGACGGCCACCACCAGCAATGGGTTTCTCTCCTGGAGCCGGGAGACGGTGAACAACCTGGACGTCCAGGATGGCGCCGGCCGGGCCGACTACCAGAAAAGCCTGGCGGTGCTGACTGCCGGCGAGAAGGCCGAGGCCAACGTCAGCGCTGGCAGCGTGGTCGCCCCGGCGGTCACGGCGGACACTCAGGGCTGGGTCTGGGGCAATGTGGCGGCCAACGGCCAGCAGGCGGTGGTCGTGGAGGTCTCCGGCGCCACGCTCAGCAATCTGACCGCCACCCTGGCCTGGGACGTGACCCAACGGGAGACGGTCGCCAAGAAAAAGCGGACGCCGACGCTCGACACCACCGATGCCGGGGTAATCTTCGCCAACCTCGACCTGGAGCTGCTGCCAGTGCTCTTCGACGGTTCGACCTACACGCTGGGCGACTCGTTCGGGATCACGGGGCTGACGAGCAACTCGGCGGACGACAACGTCGAGCACCTCTATTTCACGGAGACGCTGGCGGCCGGCTACTACGCCTTTGTCTTCAGCAACCTCAGCGGCTTCGCCCAGGACTACGGCTTCGCCTATAGCTTCGACAGCGCGCTGGCGCTTTCCGGGCAGGAGTTGCTTTTGCAGTCCGCCGCCGCAGTTTCCGAGCTTGGTGGCTTGGGCCTGCCGTCCGCCGACCTGACGGCAGTTCCCGAGCCGGGGGCGTTGGCCTTGCTCGGCCTCGGCGCGGTCGGGCTGCTCCGCCGGCGTCGGACGGTGTGATGGAATCTGGGGGCGCCGAACCCGGCTCGGCGTTCCCTCATCGCCCTCAACGTCCTCAGACACACAAGCACCGACGTAACGGTGTGAGGTCGGAAAGGAAGCACCGCCTGAAGGCGGAACTCCGAACTCGGATGGCCCCGGGTTGGGAGTTCCCGCTTTAGGGGGGGAGGACCTGCCGTCCAGGCAAACTTCGCAGGGCGGAAGATGATGCGCTGGTTGTGGCACCGGGGACGGTGCCACCGACTTTGGGGGCGCGGCTGGGGGAGTGAGGGGGCGTCTCCAGGCCGGCCGGTGGCGCTCAGAGTTCGTCGCCGCTGATCAGGTCGTGGACCTTGAACTCCTCCATGTGGAGGGTGCCGTCGGCGCGGAAGGAGAACTCGCAGTGGGTCTCGGCCTCCATGGCCTTGATCAGGTCGGCATCCTCCTTCTTGAGCCGGTCGAAGATGCGGGGATGGACGGTGACGCGGACCTGCATGTTGCCGCGGTAGCGGCGGAGGATTTCCTGGAGGCGGCGCTGGATTTCGACGCTGACGCTCTGGGGGGACTTGACGAGGCCGCGGCCGGAGCAGTAGGGGCAGTCCTCGTAGACGGCGTCCTGGAGGCTTTCCCGTTCGCGCTGGCGGGTCATTTCGACCAGCCCAAGGCCGGAGACGGGGAGCACCTTGGTGCGGGCGCGGTCGGCGAGCAGGGCGTCCTTGAGCGCCCGGTAGACGGCCTGCTGATCCTTGCGGCCGCGCATGTCGATGAAGTCGAGGACGATCAGGCCGCCGACGTTGCGCAGGCGGAGCTGGCGGGCGATCTCCTGGACGGCCTCGAGGTTGGTGTTGAGGATGGTCTCGGGGTGGTCCTTGCCGGAGCGGTTGCGGCCGGAGTTGACGTCGATGGCGATCAGCGCCTCGGTTTCGTCAACCACCAGGTAGCCGCCGCTGGGGAGGGTGACGCGGCGGCTGAAGATCGAGTCGATCTGGTCGGTGAGGTTGTACTTCTGGAAGAGCGGCTTGGGCTGGTTGTAGTGGCGGACCTCGACCTTCTCCTCGCGGGCGAAGCGTTGGACCAGCCCCTGGACCAGGTCGTAGACGGCCTTCGAGTCGGTGACGATCTCGTTGACGTCCTCGGTGAGGCAGTCGCGGACGGTGCATTCGATGACATCCGGCTCCTGGTAGACGCAGGCGGGGGCGCGGAGGCGGTTCTTCTCCTCGGCCTGCTTCCAGTAGCTGAGGAGGTTGGCGAGGTCGCGCTGGAAGGCCTTTTCGCTTTTGCCGGCGCCGACGGTGCGGCAGATGATCCCCATGTTGGAGGGCAGGGGCAGGGCGCGGAGAATCCGGCGCAGGCGCTGGCGTTCCTCGTTGGACTCGATGCGCTTGGAGATGCCGAGGTGGCTGGAGCCGGGCAGCAGGACGAGGTAGCGGCCGGGGAGGCTGAGGTTGGTGGTGACGCGCGGGCCCTTGGTGCTGATCGGGCCTTTGGTGACCTGGACGAGGACTTCGGTGCCGGGCTTGAACAGGCTCGGGATGTCCTCGACCGTCACCTGCTGCCGCGGCTTGCGCCGCTGCTGGGGCTGGGGCTGGCGGCGGTTGCGGCGCTGGGGCTGGTTCCGGCCGCCGGGCGGGGGTTGCGGCGCGGCGGTGGCGGTGGCCGGTTCGGGGCCGGGCCCGGCGAAGAGCATCTGCTTGAGCATGTCGAGCAGGGTTTGCTTGCGGGCGGGCGCGGCGGTTCCGGCGGCGGCTGGCGGTTCGGGCTCGGGCGCGGCGGCCTCCTCCTCGCGGTGTTCCTCGTCACCCTCCAGCATGTCCTGGGTGGCGGGGATCATGTCCCAGTAGTGGAGGAAGGCGTTCTTCTCGAAGCCAATGTCGACGAAGGCGGCCTGGAGGGATGGCTCCAGGTTGTTGATGCGCCCCTTGAAGATGGAGCCGACGAGGCGGTCCTCGTCGCGGCGTTCGATGAAATACTCTTCCAGCTTGCCGTCAGAGACGACGGCGACCCGGGTCTCCAGGCCCCCGGCATTGATGAGGATCTGCTTCATGTGTGGGATGTAATTCCGTGGAAAGGTTGCTGTCGTTTGCGAGCCGGGTCCCGGTTGCCACGGGACAGCCCCGCAGAAACTCGGCGACGTTCATTTCGCCGCGGCCTTCCGGCACGACCCGGCCCAGTTCCAGCGCCCCGTGGCCGCAGGCGACGATCCAGGCGTCCTGGTCGGCCTGGACCACGCAGCCGGGGTGGGCGTCCACCGCCGGGCGTGGCCGGACGGCCGTCACCATGACCCGGCGCCGGCCTTTGGGCGTTGGCAGGAAAAACCAGGTCCCGGGCCACGGGTGGAAGGCCCGGACCTGCCGCTCGAGCCGGCCGCAGTCCGCGGTCCAGTCGAGCAAGCCTTGTCCTTTCGTGATCTTGCGGGCCACGGTGGCGCCCGCCGCGGGCTGGGGGACAGGCTGAAGCCCCGCCCGGCAAATCGCGGTGATGCATTCCGCCAGATGGGCGGCGGCCAGTTCGCCCAAGGCGGTTTCCAAGGCGTCGGCGGTTTCGGTGCCGCGGAGCGGCAGCCGGATTTGCCGCCACACGGGGCCGGTGTCGAGCCCCCGGTCGATCCGCATGAAGGAGACGCCGGTCTCCCCGTCGCCCGCCAGGATGGCCGCCTGGACGGGGGAGGCGCCCCGGTGCCGGGGCAGCAGGGAGGCGTGGACGTTCAGGCAGCCGTGGCGCGGCGCCGTGAACAGCGGTTCCTTCAGGAGCTGCCCGTAGGCCACCACCACGGCCAGGTCCAAGTCGAGCTGACGCAGATGCGCCACGAACTCGGGGGCGTTGGCGCAGGCGGGCCGGTCGGGGGCCAGCCCCAGCCGGAGTGCCTCCGCGCCGATGGGGGTTGGCGCCAGGGCGCGGTGGCGTCCCCGCGGCCGGTCCGGCTGCGTCCCCACTCCCGCCAGGACCAAGCCGGCCGGTGCCGCGGCGGCCAAGGCCCGCAGCAGCGGCAGGCCGAGGTGGCCGGAGCCAAGGAAGTAGAGTCGGATGGGAGGGGGTGGAGCCAACGGGGAAAGCCTCGCCGCCCCGTCGCCGGCCTTGGAGTTTCCGGGCGGCGGCGGGGCATTATCTTACGTCATGCTGACGGGGGGGTAATGTAACATGGCCAGTGCCGATTTACGAAACCATCTTGACACCGTTGTGACCCCGGTGGCGCTGGGCCTCGGCGCGAACCTGGGGGATCCGGCGGCGGCGCTGGCGGCGGCGCTGGCGGCCCTCCGGCGTGGCGGAGTCCGCAAGCTGCGGCTGTCCGCCGTGCGGGTGACGGTGCCGGTGGATTGCGTGCCGGGGACGCCGCCGTTCCACAATGCCGCGGCCACGGGGGAGTGGGGCGGCACCGCCGTGGAGCTGCTGGCGCTGTGCCATCGGATCGAGCGGGAGCTGGGGCGGCCCGCCAGGCATTCGCCCCGCGAGGCCCGGGTCATCGACCTGGACATCCTCCTCTTCGGGGGGGCGGTGCTCCGGCTGCCGGGGCTGGAGGTGCCGCATCCCCGGCTGCTCGGGCGCCGCTTCGCCCTTGAGCCGTTGGCCGAGCTGGCCGCCGACTGGCCAATCCCCGGGACGGGGCTGACCGTCGGCGAGGCGCTGGCGCGGCTTGGCCGGGGCTGAGTTTTCAGGCGAGTTCCTCGGCCAGGCGCCGTTCCACGTCCCGGCCACGGATTTCCTCGATGAATTCGTGGAAGCGTTCGCCGCTGAGGATTGCCGGCAGGTCGTGCCAGGTGAGGTCGAAGCGGTGGTCGGTCACCCGGTTCTGGGGGAAGTTGTAGGTGCGGATGCGTTCGCTGCGTTCGCCGGTGCCGACCTGGGACTTGCGGGCGGCGGCGTAGCGGGCCGCCTCGGCGTCGCGCCGCCGTTGCAGCAGGCGGGTGCGGAGCAGGCGCAGGGCGATGTCGCGGTTCTTGTGCTGGGAGCGTTCCTGCTGGGAGAAGACGGCGAGGCCGGTGGGGAGGTGGGTGACGCGCACGGCGGAATCGGTCCGGTTCACGTATTGGCCGCCGGCGCCGGAGGCGCGGCAGGCCTCGAAGTGCAGCTCCTCCGGCCGGATCTCCAGGTCCACCTCTTCGGCTTCGGGCAGGACGGCGACGGTGACGGTCGAGGTGTGGATGCGGCCGGCGGCCTCGGTGGCGGGCACCCGCTGGACGCGGTGGACGCCGCTCTCGTAGGCGAGCTGGCGGAAGGCGTCCGCCCCGCGCACGGCGAGGATCGCTTCCTTGAGGCCGCCGACGTCGTTGCTGGCGAGTTCAAGCAGTTCGACAGTCCAGCCGCGCTGTTCGGCGTAACGGGTGTAGAGGCGGTAGAGGTCGGCGGCGAAGAGGCCGGCCTCGTCGCCGCCGGCGGCGGGGCGGATCTCGAGGATGGCGTCACGCCCCTCGTAGGGCAAGGGTGGCAAGATGGCGGCCTTGAGGTCGCGTTCGATCCGGGGCTGGCACGCCTCGGCTTCGGCCAGTTCCTGGCGGGCGAGGGCGAGCAGGTCGGGATCGGCTTCGGCGGCGAGGATGGTCCGGGCTTCCGCCGCCTGGCGGCGGGCGGCGTCGAGGCTGGCCCACAGCTCCAGGATCCGTTCCAGGCGCTGGCGTTCGCGGTTCAGCTCCTGGAGGCGGCGGGTGGCGTCGCCGGCCTTGAAGTCGAACTGGGCCAGCCCGTGCTCCAGTTCGCGGCGGCGGGCGGCGGCCTTGGCGATGTGGGTTTGCAGGTCCATGCGGGGTGGGGTGGTCCCGTCCGGCCCCTGGCGGAATTCCGGTTCAGACGGCAAAAGACAGGCCCCGCCGGGGAAGGGCGGTGGCCTGTCTGCGGCAAGCCGGAGCGCGGGGGCGTCCCGGCCCGCTGGGGGGCGGCGCCGGGGGTCAGCCTTTCTTGCCGGCCGGCTTGGCCGCCACCGCGACCTTGACGCCCTCGTACTTGCGGCGGAAGCGGTCGACGCGCCCTTCGGTGTCCATCAGCTTTTGCTTGCCGGAGTAGAAGGGATGGCACTTGGAACAGATGCCGACATGGATTTCCTTTTTCACGGACTGCACCTGGAAGGTGGAGCCGCAGGCGCAGACGACTTTGCAGTCGACGTAGGTCGGATGGATGTCCTTCTTCATGGGATTCACCTCGTTGGCTTATTGCACTTCCGCGAGGGCCTGTTTGCGGCTGAGCCGCACGCGCCCGCGTTCATCGATGTCGATCACCTTGACCAGCACATAGTCGCCGACCTTGCAGATGTCCTCGACCCGGGCGACCCGGTAGTCGGCCAGTTCGGAGATGTGGACGAGCCCTTCCAGCCCCGGCATGATCTCCACAAAGGCGCCGAACTCCTTGACCGACTTGACCAGCCCCTTGTAGGTCTTGCCGATCTCCGCCTCGGCGGTGACGGCCTGGACTTCGAGCACGGCCGCCTCCAGGACGGTGGCGTTGGCGGCGAAGATGTTGATGGTGCCGTCGTCGTGGATGTCGATCTGGGCGCCAGTCCTCTCGGTGATGCCGCGGATGTTCTTGCCGCCGGGGCCGATGAGGGCGCCGATCTTCTCCGGGTTGATCTTCAGGTCATGGATCTTCGGGGCGTGGCGGCTCATTTCGGTGCGCGGCTGGGCGAGCACGGCGTCCATGATGTCGAGGATCTTCAGGCGCGCCTCGCGGTTCTGGAGCATCGCCTCGCGCATGCCGTCCAAGTCGAGGCCGGCGATCTTGAGGTCGAGCTGGAAGCCGGTGATGCCGTCGCGGGTGCCGGCGACCTTGAAGTCCATGTCGCCGTAATGGTCTTCGGCGCCGAGGATGTCGGTGAGGAAGACCCGGCGGCTCAGGTCCTTGCTGGTGACGAGGCCGACGGAAATGCCGGCGACCTGCTTCTTGAGGGGGACGCCGGCGTCCATCAAGGAGAGGCTGGCGCCGCAGACGCTGGCCATGGAGGAGGAGCCATTGGAGGCGAGGATGTCGGAGACGCAGCGGACGGCGTAGGGGAAGTTCTCCGGGATCATGGCGGCGACGCAGCGTTCCGCCAAGGCGCCATGGCCGATCTCGCGGCGGCCCGGCCCCATGATGCGGCCGCATTCGCCGGTGCTGAAGTTGGGGAAGTTGTAGTGGAGGATGAAGCGCTTCTTGCCCTGGCCGCCGGTGATGACGTCATACTCCTGCACGTCCGACTCGGCGCCAAGGGTGGTGGTGACCAGCGCCTGGGTCTCGCCGCGGGTGAAGACGGCGCTGCCATGGGTGCGGGGCAGGATTCCGGCCTCGCCTTCGATCGGGCGGAGATCCTTCAGGCCGCGGCCATCCTGGCGGAGGCCCTGGTCGAGGGCCAGGGAGCGCATGGTCTCGTAGATGATTTCCTCGAAGGCCGCCTTGAAGTTGGGGGCGGCGCCGGTGGCCGGGTTGGCGGGGAAGCGCGGGGCCAGGGCGGCGCCCAGGTCAGCCAGGAGCTTGGCCATGGCCGCGTTGCGTTCCGTCTTCTCCTTGATCTGGAGGGCGGCGGCCATCTTGCCCTGGCAGAACTCGTGGGCGGCGGCGACCAGCGCCGGCTCCGGCAGGTGCAGGGTGGGGGTGTATTTGGGCTTGCCCGCCTTGGTGGCCAAATCCTTGAGCAATTCCACCTGCTGGCGGACGACGCCGTCGGCGAAGGCCATGGCGTCCAGCAGCTCCTGTTCGCTGATCTCGTCGGCGCGGCCTTCGATCATGATCGCCTTGCCGGGGATGCCGGCGTAGACCAGGTCAATGTCGCTGTCCGCCATTTCGGTGTGGGTCGGATTGGCGATGAAGCGGCCGTTGACCCGGCCGACGCGCAGGGCGCCGAAGGGGCCGTTGAAGGGGATGTCGGAGACCATCAGGGCGGCGGAGGCGCCGAGGATGCTGAGCACGTCGGCCTCGTTGTCGCCGTCGGCGCTGAGCAGGGTGGTCATGATCTGGACGTCGTTGATGAACCCCTCGGGGAAGAGCGAGCGGGCGGGGCGGTCGGTCATGCGCGAGGTGAGGATTTCCTTCTCGGTCGGGCGGCCTTCGCGCTTGAAGTAGCCGCCGGGGAACTTGCCGGCGGCGCTGAAGCGCTCGCGGTAGTCCACTTGGAGCGGAAAGAAGTCGAGCCCGGGCCGGGGCGCGGCCGAGCAGGCGGTGACGAGCACGATGGTGTCGCCCTGGCGGACGGTGACCTCGCCGCCGGCGAGCTGGGCGATCTTGCCCGATTCGAGCGTCAGGATCCGGTTTTGGCCGAGGTCGAGGCTGACGGCATGTTGGGTTGGCATAATTGGAGACTCCTGTCCCTAGGTTGACACGGGGGTTGTCCGCCCGCGGTCCGCCGTGCCGGTCGGTTCGCGGGGGTCAGGCAGGACAGGGGCGGCCGCCCCGGAAAGCCCCACATCCAAAAGGGCGGGAGACTGCGGAATTGCGGTATAAAAACCCGCCCGCCACGAATTGCCGGCGGACTCTTATACCGTCCGAATTCCACATCTCCGCCAGCCGTGGGTCGCTCATCCCGTCATGCCCGGCGGTTCTTGAACAAGAGAAGGGGCCGACGGCGCAGGCATCCCCGCACTGCCGGCCATGATGGCGGGCGCCCGGAGCGGGCGCCCGGAGTTCAGTGCCGCAACGACAGCCGCTTGACCAGATCCTGGTAGCGGCTCAAATCGGTCCTCTTCAGGTAGCCGAGCAGCCGCCGGCGGCGGCTGACCATCGTCAGCAGACCACGGCGGGTGCCGTTGTCCTTCGGGTGCTTCTCCAGATGTCCGGAAAGCTCGTTGATCCGGTTGGTGAGCACCGCCACCTGGACATCGGAGGAGCCGACATCATTCTGCGACCGCGCAAATTCCTTGATGATCGCCTGTTTCTGCGCCTGATCCATACCCTGTGGTATCCTCTGGTCCCGTCGTTTCACGAAAATGGAACAAGTAATTTAGCGGGCGGCGGGCCGATTGCAAGCCGGCCGCCGGCCCGCGGCGTCAGGAGCCCAGATCCAGGATGCCACCGCCCTTGTCCTCATGCTTCTCCAAGTCGAGCTTGTAGGTGGGGAGGAAGCGGTAATAGACCTCGAGCATCAGGCAGCAGAGGGTGGTGTTATAGAGGGGGTCGTAGTCGGGGACCGCGTGTTCTGGCGACGGCCGCGGCTCCCAATAGCCGGTGGGCTTGCCCTCCGGGGTTTGCGGCCCCGGCTTCTGGTTGGCCACCAGTTCCTTGGAGAACTGGCGGTTCCAGGGGCCGAACTTGCTGGCGCCGGCATAGAACATCGCCTGGGTCTGGTAGTACCAGGCATAGGCCGTGTGGCCGCCGCCCACGTGCCTGGGGGAGTTCCAGTCCACCTTGGTGGCTTCAATCGCCTTGATCGCCGCCGCGACTTCGGAGGACTTGCCCAGGCCAAGCATCTGCAGGCAGAGGGCGCCCACCCCCTGCATGCTTATGGTTCCGCTGCTCCCCGTGGCGTACACGAAGCTGTTCGTTTTCTGGTTGAAGGCCTGCTTCTGGAGGAAGCTGATGCTCTTCTCCAGCGCCTCGGCCAGCCCCGGCACCCGGGCGTCGGCGATGTGGCCGGCCTTGAGCGCCTGGATCTGCCAGCCGCTGACGGAGAGGTCAAAGCGCAGCTCCCCCTTTCCTTCGATTTCCCCCTTCGACTTGACCTTGCGGTAGTTGTACTCCCAGCCGCCGGCATCCTGCTGGCCGTTGACAATGGTGGCCAGCCCCTTTTCCATCGGCTTCTTGATGTAGGGGAGGCTGGTCATGCCGTAGGCTTCCGCGAGGGCATAGGTGGCAATGGCGTGGCTGTACTCCCGTTCCAGGAGGCGTCCGGCACCGTCCATGCTGGTGCAGAGGTACTGGATCGCCTGGGAGACGCTGGCGCCGAACTCCTTGGAGTCGGGGGTTTCGCCATGGCCGAGGTAGGCGAGGAGCGCAAGGCCGGTCATGGCGGCGGGGTATTGCCCTTTGGGGCCAGTCCAGGAGCCGTCGGGCTTCTGGGTGAGCTTGAGCCAGCGCAGGGCGCGGAGGAGGGCGCTTTCCGTGGCTTCCGTGGGGCCGAGGCCGCCGCGGCCCGCGGTCGCGCCGCCGGCAATGCCGCCGACGCCGGGGCGTCCCTTGTAGATGCCGGGCAGAGTCAGGGGGCTCTGGAAGCTGGCGACGTCGAAGAGGGTGGAGGTGTCGACCGCGTCGGTCGGCGCCTCGGCGACCTCGTCGGTGACCGTTTCGGTCTCCACCGCCGGCTTCTCCATGACCGGGACGATGTCGGTCTCCTGCTCGATCTTCTCCAGCCGCTCGTCAATCTTCTCGTCCGGCGGCGTGATCTTGAGTTCCTCCATGTTGACCTCGACTTCGGCGACCGTCGGCCGGCGGTCGGCGCTGAGGAAGAAGAAGCAGATGACCAGCACGACCATGTGGGCGAGCACGGAGACGACCGGTCCGGCCAGATGTTCGACCATCTGGCGGCGGCGGTAGTCCTCCAGGATCGCATCCAGCTCCGGATGCACATGTTCCGGCGCGCCAACCCCGGCCGGGTCATGCGGCGCCATGGCGGAATGGGCGCTCATAGGGCGGTTCCTGTCTTGCGGGTTCGGAAGGTCACTTCAAGGTCATCAGGTTGAGCTGGGAAAGGTTGCCGCCCTTGCAGGCGTCCAGGACCTTGACCACCTGGTCGGCCTTGGCGCTTTGGCTGACCTGGATGACGATGGTCACATCCGGGTTCAGGGCGCCGAGTTCCTTGAGTTCGGTGCGGAGGCGGTCGAGGGCGATGGGGGCGCCGCCCAGGAGATAGGCGCGGGGCTGCACGGTGAGGTTGAGCACGGGCGGCGGAGTCCCCGGCGGCGGGCTCTTGGGCCTGGAGGGCAGGTTCACCGCCAGATGCGCCTCCGGGATTTCCTGCTTGAACGTGAGCACGAAATAGATCAACAACTGGAACACCACGTCGATCATCGGTGCCATGGGCACGTTCAGGGGCTCTTGGGCGGATCGCTTGGCCATGTCAGTCGCACCTTTGTCTGGTGGCAGAGAAAACGGTGGGGGCGGCGGTTTTATTCACTGCCGCCGGCCGGCGCGGATTTCATTTCGTGGTTTCCGCGGCGATTTGCACGCGGTAGAGCCCCGCCTTGCCGACGGCCTCCATGACCTTGGCCACGTGGCGGTATTCGGCGCCGGCGTCACAGCGGATGACGATCGGGACGCTGGTGCCGAATTCGGTGCGGGCGGCGCGGAGGATGTTTTCGAGCTGGGGCTGGCGCAGGGGTTGGTTGGCGATGTTGGCGGAGCCGTCCTGGCGGACATTGATCGTCACCGTCCGGGGATCCTTCTTGCTGACGGCGCCGATTTCCTGGGCTTTGGCGAGCTTGATCGTCTCGTCCAGCAACTCCTGCTGCTGGGCAGCGGAGACGACGAAGAAGATGATGAGCTGGAAGACCACGTCGATCATTGGGGTGATCGGCGTCTCCAGCGTTTCCTCGGCACGTTTTTTCATGGCCCCGGCCTCCTTGGCGGTGAGGGGGTTACTGCTGCTCGACCTCGGCGGTGCGCAGCACCTTGATCAGGTCCAGCACCGTCGCCTCCATTTCCAGGATGATCCGGGTGGCGTGGTTCTTGAGCAGGGTGTAGGCGAGGAGGGCGGGGATGGCGACCAGCAGGCCGACGACGGTGGTCCAGAGGGCGGTTGAGATGGCGGTGGCGAGGACGGCGGCGCGGGAGGCGCCGGAGGCGCTCGCCAAGCCGGCGAAGGCCATGACCATGCCGACGACGGTACCGAGGAGGCCGAGCATGGGGCCGAGCTGGCCGCAGACGTTGAGGTAATTCACCCGTTGCAGGAGTTTCTCGTTCTCCATTTCGGCGCTGCTGGTCACGGCTTCCTGGATCACTTCGTAGCCTTCCTCGATGTTGGCAAAGGCGGTCAGGAGGATGCGGGAGAGCGGGCTGGGATTGACTTCGCAGGTCTGCATGGCGGAACTGAGGTCGCCGCGGTTCAGGGAGTCGCGCACGCCTTCCACCAGTTCGGCGGGGAGCAGCTTGGGGCGCTTGACGGCGAGGAGGCCGTCAATGACCAGGGCGAGCGTGGCGGCGGAGATGGAGAAGAGGGCAATCCAGCAGAGCAGGTTGACAATGCCGCCGCCGAAGACCACGTTGGCGAAGGAGGTCGCCTTGGTGGCGTCGAACTCCGCCGCGGCCGCGCCGCCTTCCGCCGCCGCCTCCTGGGCGTAGAGGGTGGGGGCAGTCAAGAGGGCGACCAACAACAGGTTCCACATTTTCACGAAACGGCTCATGGGGATCTCCTTCGGTCAGGTTGTTGCAAACAAAACTTGGGGGGGGGATGCAGGGGCAAGGTTGGCTCACTCCATCCGTTCGATGTCCGCCGCCCGGGGGTCGTTGCGCTTCTTCAGCAGCGCCGCCGCTTCGCGCTTGGCCTCCGCGCGCTGTTCGGGGAACTGGTTGGGCTTGAACAGCAGGATTGTCTTGAGATATTCCAGGACGGCTTCATGGTCCCGCCCCATTTCCGCGAAAACGCGGGCACGGGTGTTGAAGGCGACGACCGCCTTGTCCGGGGGCGCGGCCGCCACAATCCGGTCGAGCAGCTTGAGGGCCTCGTCGCCCTTTTTTTGGCGCACCAGGAGTTGCGCCCGGCCGCAGGCCAGATCCAGCTCGCTCTGGTCCGGCTGGCGCAGGCCGCGCTCAAACGCCCGCTCCGCCGCCGCCAAGTCCCCCTTGGCCATCTGCGCCATCCCTTCAAGGTAGCTGATCGGCCCGTTCCAGCCGAGGAACTGGTAGCGGTTGAGGGCGGCCGGGGCGGCCCGGATCACGTCGTCCGCCTGGTTGGCGGCCAACCCCTGCTCCATTGCCGTCACTTCCCGCGGTTTGGGGGTGACGACCAGCTTCACTTCGGCGCGCGGGACGCGGATGGTCACGCCGCTGTCCATCTGGACGTTGAGGTTGCCTTGGGGGTCGGCGGTGATCTGTTGGGCGACCATCCGCTGGCCGTTGATCCGTTCCAGGTAGGTTTCCGCGCGCTGCTGCGCCCAGAGCGGCGCCGCCAGCAACGCCCCGGCCAGGACCAGCCCTGCCTTGTGCATGATGTTCATTGTCGTCCGTCCTCGTTCTGCCGGAGTGGCCGCCGCCGGCGGCACCGCTCCGTCCGTCGTTGCCAGAGCTTCAGTCCAGCGGCTTCCCATTCGGGAAGAGTTCCCGGTAGCGTTTCCGGATCCGTTCCTGTCCGGCCAAGTCGTTGAGCCGCTTGTAGAGTTGCAGGCTGTCACGGGCCGCCTGTTCGAGGTAGGGGCGGGTGGCCGGGTTGGCGGCATCGCCCAGCATGACCATGTGGTAGAGCGCCGCCGCCATCTTGGTCTTCTCGGGATCGCCGCCGCCGAGGCGGACCAGGGCGGTTGCCTTCTCCAGTTGGGCGCGGGTGGTGAGGGGCGGGTTGTCGAAGCTGCGGGCGAGGATGGCGTTGTAGGCGTCCAGCGTCTTGGCGAGGTTCCCCTGTTCCTGCCAGCCCTTGGCCATGAGGAACTGCGTTTCGAAGAAATAGCCGGTGTTGGGTTTCTCGCGCAGCAGGGTTTCAAGCAGTTTCAGGGCGTCGGCGGCCCGGGTCGGGTTGGCCGTGTCCGCCAAGGTCGCCTCGGCGGCGAGCACCGCCAGCCGGTCGGCCAGGCGGGCGGCGGCGGCCTGGTCCGGATGTTGCGGGTTGTGGCGCCGGTTGAGGGCCGCCACCGCGGCCTGGGCGGCGATCCGGGGGTTGACGCTCAGCATTTTCCCGGCAATGTAATCCAGCACGTAGAGCGGCTGGTCGGCGGCGGTCGCCAGCACTTTGGCGAACGCTTCGGCGGCCTTGGCCGGCTCGCCCGTCTCCACCTGCGACCGGCCCATGAGGAAAAAGGCCTGCTTGGCGGCCCGCGAGTCGGCATGGCGTGAGCCCAGTTCGACCAGGAGGCGGGAAGACTCGTCGTATTCCTTGAAGTCCTGCAAGATCATGCTGATGCGCAGCAGGCTCTCCGGCACATAGCGGCCTTGGGGATAGGCGGCGAGGTAGGCCTTCAGCGCCTTGGCGGCTTCGCGCCGGGCGGCTTCGCTGGCCTTGGCCAAGGGTTGCCGTTGGGCACGGAGCTGCGCCAGGGCTTCCTGCCGGGCGGCGGCGGCGGTTGCCGCGACGGCCACTTCGGCTTGCAGCCGTTGGCGGCGGAGGTCCGCCAACGCCGTGAGCAATCCCAGTTCCTTCTTGCCGGCCGCCACTTCCGCGGCGGCGGCGGCCTTGTAGGGGGCGGCGGCAAAGAGGTCGGGCAGGCTGCCGCTGGCGAGGAAGGCCGCGGCGGCGTCACAGCGTTTGAGCCCGTTGGTGGCGCGGTCGAGGTGGGCATCCAGCAACTGGAGTTCGAGCTGGGCGACCTCGGCCTCCGCCTGGACCGAGGCCCGTTCCGTGCGAAGGGCCGCCACTTCCGCGGCGAGGGCTGCCGCCGTCGTCCGCAACTTCTCCAAGTGTCCGCCTTCCGCCGCCATTTGGCGGCGTTCCAGCTCCTTGCGGGCGTCGGCCAGGCGGGCTTCGGCCTGGGTGAGGGCGCGGGCTGCCGCCGCCCGGGTGGCGCCGCCTTCGGCCTTGGCCTTTTCAAAGTCAGCGGTGAGGCGGGTGACCGCCGTTTCGGCGGCCGTCACCGCCGCCGTGGCCTGGCGGAGCGCCTGTTCGGCGGTTTCGAGCTGGCTGGTGTTCGTCCGCAGGGCTGGTTCCTTGAGGGCGAGCGCGTCGCCGAGGCGTTTGATTTCCGCTTGCAGCTCCTGGCCCCGGCGTTCCAGCGCCGGCCGGGAGTCGCGCAACATTTCAATCCGCTCCCGCAAGCTTTCCTTTTCCGGGGCGATGCCGTCGCGGGCGCTTTTGCTGGCGGTGGCGACCATGCGGCGGGCCGTCTCCTCGGCGATCTGGCGGGCGGCGGCGAGGTCGGCGCCGGTCTTGCCGCGGGTTTCCTCCTCGATCAGCTTTTCGCGTTCGGCGGCGCTGGTGTCGGTGGTCAGTTCCCGTTCGCGGTCGGCCCACTCGGCGGTGGCTTTGGCGAGGTCGGCCGCCAGGGTGGCCACGGTGGCCTGGATTTGCGTCCGGCGTTCGGCGGCGGTGCGGTCTTCCTCCTCCAACTGGCTGATGCGGCCTTCCAACGCCTCCAGTTGGGGGCGGATGGCGTCCGCCTGCCGGTCCCAAGTCCAGCCCAGGAAGGAGGTGGCGTCTTCGCGCAGGCGGGGGACGATTTCGGACTTGGGCTCCAGGCCGTGCCCGGCCAGCGCCTCCGGCTTGAGCCAGTCGAGCAGCTCGTGGAAGTGGCGCAAGGCCGCCTCCGTCTCGTTGGCCGCCATCAACTGTTCGGCGGCGCGGAACTTGGCCTCCATCCGGTCCTTGGCGAATTTCGGGTTGGTCTCCGCCTCGACATATTTCAGGAAAGCCGCCGCCGCCGGCTTCGGCTGGTCCGCGGAATAATGGGCCCACCCCAGCTTGTAGCTGGCGCGGGTGGCGCGGTCGCTGGCGGGGAAGCGCTCGAGCACCTGGCGGTATTTGGGGATCGAGGATTCATAGGCGGCCCGGGCCCGGGCCTTGACCGCCTCCTTTTCCGCCCCCTCCTTCATGGCCTTGGCGATGCCGGCCAGCTCGGAGCCGCGGCGGTATTCGTTTTCGGCAATGTGGAAGGCGATCTCCGCCGCCCGCGGATTCTTGGGGGCGTAGTCGACGAACTGCTGCCAGGCGATCATGGCCTCAGCCAGGGCTGCCTCCCTGGCCTCGCGGTCCTTGAGGTCGCGGGCGGCGTTGTAGAGCAGGCCGCCCAGGCGCAGCAGGGAGCGTTCCACGAACTCGTCGTCGGCGGGCGAGACTTCCCGCAGGTAGCTGGCGGCCGCCTGGGCGAGCAGCGTCTTGTTGGCCGCCACGTAGCTTTCGATGAGGCCGGCCAGGGCTTGGGGCAGGCTGGGGCTGCGGCGGGCCACCTCGCGGACGACGGCGAGGTAGGCGGCGGCCTCCACCGGCTTTTTGGCCTTCAGCAACTGGTCGCCCTCGCGGAGGCGGCCCTGGGCGGCGCCTTCGCCCATGAGCCCCGCCTCCGCGGGGGCGCCGATGGTGCGGTTGAACAGGGACTGCATCAGCCCGCGGGCGCGCTCCTGTTCGAGGGTGGCGTCCGTGACATAGGGGGAAGAGGGATAGCGTTCGCGGATGCGGCCCAGGGCTTGGATCGCCTCTTCCAGCCGCTTCTCGGCGTCGCCGGCATCCTTGGCGCGGAGGGCCTTGGCCAGTTCCATCTGGGCCCGGCCGTGGTACAGCCAGACCCCGGGCACGGGCGACATGTCGGCGCGGTCGGCCTTTTTCACGGCGCCGTCCACCGCCTTGAGCAGTGGGGCGGCATCCTGGATGGTCTTCAGGACCGCTTCGTAGTTCTTGGCCAGCCATTCGGCCCGGGCGAGTTCGATCACGGTGAAGCCGGTGAGGGCATCGGCGCCGCCGCTCAATTGCGCCTTGATCAGTTGGGCCTTGGCCTTCTTGAGGAGTTCGGCGTCCGCCTTGCCCCCCTTCTCCACGGCCTGGGCGATTTGGTCCAGGGCGAACTGCCCCTTCATGTAACCGACTTCCCGCCCCGGATCCACCTCCTTGGGCGCCGCTTCGGTCAGCAGGTCGAGCTGCCGGTTGGCCTCGGCCAGGTTCCCTTCCTGCTTCAGGACGGTGGCGTATTGGATGACGGCGCGGCGGAACTCCTCCCAGTTGGCGGCGGTGATGTTGCCGCGGGCCTTGGCGAGATAGTCGGTGAGGGCCTGTTTGGCGGCGGCGAGGTTGCCGGTGCGCAGGGCGTTGTCCACCTCCAGCAGCCGGGCGGTGATGGCGAAGGGGCTGGTGGCGGGGATGCGGGCGAGGACGGCGGTGGCCTCGCCGCGCTTCTCCAGGCGGAAAAGGACGCGGGCCTGTTCCACCAGGATCTCGTCCCGCCGCTCCGGATACTTGGCGAGCATCTGCTGGATCTGCCGCTGGGCATAGTCGAGCATCTGGATTTCCTGGAGCCCCTTGAGCAGCTTCAGGTCGAACTCATACTCGGCGAACGCCTGGGCGCGGGGGGTGGCGCCCAGGATGGCGGCGGCGGCGGCGAGCGTGCCCAGCAGCCGGCCGGCGGGCGTCCAGGCGGCAGGTGCTCTCCGCCGCGGCATCGGGTTCGCTGCCATCATTTCGTCACTCCTGCTTGATCGGCTGGAACGAGGAGGAAAAAGATGGTCGGGGCGAGAGGATTTGAACCTCCGACTTCTTGGTCCCGAACCAAGCGCTCTAAACCAGGCTGAGCCACGCCCCGAGTGCACACTTCGATTGCCGCGGCAACCATGCTGTTGCACAAACGGTTCATACTATAGCCATCCTTCCTTGGCCGGCAAGCGGGCGGGATCCATTTTTTTGCTCAGCCGCCGATCTGTTCCATGATTTTGATGAGGGGCAGGAAGAGGGCGATGACGATGCCACCGACCACCACGGCGAGGAAAATGATCATGAACGGCTCGATCAGGGAGGTCAGCGCCTCCACGGCGCGGTCCACCTCCTCCTCATAGATGCTGGCGACGCGGTTGAGCATTTCCGGGAGCTGGCCGGTCTCCTCGCCGACCTCCACCATCGAGACCACCATCCCCGGGAAGACGCCGCTGGCGTCCATCGGCTTGCTGATGGTCTCCCCTTCCTTCACCGAGTCGTGGACGGTTTGGACGGCGCGGGAGACGAGTTCGTTGCCGACCGTGTCCTTGACGATCTGCAGCGCCTGGAGGACCGGCACGCCCGATTGCATCAGGGTGCCCTGGGTGCGGCAGAAGCGGGCCACCGAGGAGCGGACCACGAGCTGGTTGAAGGGGGGCATCTTCAGGGCCATGAGGTCGAAGTAGTAGCCACCCACCTTGGTCTTGAGCAGCAGTTTGATGATGATGACGAGAACAGCCACGATGCCCGCGAAGAGCAGGAACTGCTCCTTGATGAAATTGCTGATGGCGATCACCATCAGGGTGAGGCCCGGCAGCGGCTCGCCCGGCAGCATTTCGGCGAAGATGTCCTTGAACTTGGGCACGATGAAGTACATCAGGCCGCCGGTGATCAGCAGGGCGATGGTGAGCACCACCGTCGGGTAGACCATGGCCGACTTGACCTTGCCGGCGACGCGCTGCGCCTTTTCCATGAACTCGGCGAGGCGGTTGAGCACCCCTTCCAGCGACCCGGAGGCTTCGCCGGCGCGGACCATGTTGACGAAGAGCTTGTTGAACGACTTGGGATGCCCCATCAGCGCCTCGGTGAAGGTGCTGCCGCCTTCGACCGAGTTGGCCAGATCCCCCATGATCTGGCGGACGGGGGGTTCGCGCTTGGCCTGCCGTTCCAGGGTGCGGAGGGCGCGGACCAGCGGCAGGCCGGCGTCCAGCAGGGTGGCGAGCTGGCGGGTGATGGTGGTGAGCTGCTTGCGCTTGAGCACCGGGGTGCCGAAGGAGAAGCTGGCCGCCTTCCGGCCCGTGGAGATGCGGGTGCCGGTCGGCCGGGCGGCCGGGCGGCCACCCTTGATTTCGGTGACGCTGGTGGGGAAGAGCCCCATCTGCTTGAGCCTGGCGGAGGCCTCCTGCTCGCTGTCGGCCTCGAGGCGGCCGCGCTGTTCCTTGCCCTGGCCGTCCATCGCGGTGTAGACAAACTTCATGGCCATCGGTGTCGCTCCTGCGGCTGGCGGCCGCCTGGGGTTTGCGGTTAGCGGCGGGGCTTGCCCGCCTGGAGTTTCTGGACGACGCTGTCGGCATCCTTGCAGATGGTGACCAGTTCGCCATAGGCGATCTTGCCCCCCTCGTACAGGGCCATGAGGTGGGCGTCAAGGGTGTTCATCCCCCATTTGGCGCCGGTCTGGATGTCGGAGGTGATGCGGAAGGTCTTGTTCTCGCGGATCAGCGCCTGGATCGAGGGGGTGGTGATCATGATCTCGAAGGCGGCGATCCGCCCCGGCTTGTCGGCGCGCGGGAGCAGCACTTGGGAGATCACGCAGATCAGGGAGGCGGCGAGCTGGGCGCGGATCTGCTCCTGCTGGTTGGTCGGGAAGGCGTCGACGATGCGGTCGACGGTTTCGGCGGCGCCGGTGGTGTGGAGGGTGCCGAAGACCAGATGGCCGGTTTCGGCGGCGGTGACCGCGGCGCCGATGGTCTCGAGGTCGCGCATTTCCCCGACCAGGATCACGTCGGGATCCTGGCGCAGGGCGCGGCGCAGGGCTTCGGCGAAGGAGGGGACGTCGACGCCGATTTCGCGCTGGGTGATGATCGAGTTCCGGTGCTCGTGGTAGAACTCGATCGGATCCTCGACGGTGATGATGTGGCAGTCGCGCTCGGTGTTGATGACATCGATCATGGAGGCGAGGGTGGTGGACTTGCCGGAGCCGGTGGGGCCGGTCACCAGCACCAGGCCGCGGGGGCGGAAGAGGATGTCCTTGATCGCCGCCGGCAGCCCGATCTGCTCCAGGGTCATGAGGGTGCGCGGGATGCAGCGCAGCACCGCCCCGAAGGCGCCTTTCTGGCGGAAGCAGCTCACGCGGAAGCGCGCCTTGGTGCCGAAGGCGAAGCCGAAGTCGACGCTGCCGACTTCGCGCAGCTTCTGCTGGTTGGTCTCCGAGGTGATGGACTTCATCAGCCGCTCGGTGTCGTCCGGGGTGAGGGGCGGCACTTCCAGGGGGTGCAGTCCGCCATGGATGCGGAGGATGGGGGAGGAGCCCACCGGGAGGTGCAGGTCGCTTGCCCCTTCATCGACCACGAGCTGGAGGAGGTCGGACATTTCAATGGCCATGGGTGATTCCTCAAGTGGGCGGTTGTCGTGCCTGGGGGGGTGGGGTCAGGTGTATTTCAGGATCTCCTCGGCCGTCGTCACCCCGTCGAGGATGAAGCGGATGCCGCACTGGCGCAGGCTCTGCATCCCCTCCTCCATCGCCTTTTCGCGGATGGCGTTGGTGGGGAGGCGGCGGTTGATCAGCTCCTGGACGGCGGTGCTGATCCGGAGCAGCTCGTAGATGGCGACGCGGCCGCGGTAGCCGATGTTGTTGCACTCGGGGCAGCCCTTGCCGTAGTAGAACGGCTTGCCGCCGATCTCGTCGCGGCTGATCCCGAGCAGCTTGATCTCCTTCTCCTCGGGCTGGTAGGCCGTGCGGCAGGCCCGGCAGACCCGGCGGACCAGCCGCTGGCCGAGCACGCCGACGAGGGTGGAGCTGATGAGGAACGGCTCGACCCCCATGTCGATCAGGCGGGTGACGGCGCCGGGGGCGTCGTTGGTGTGGAGGGTGGAGAGGACGAGGTGGCCGGTGAGGGAGGCCTGGATCGCGATCTGCGCCGTGTCCAGGTCGCGGATCTCCCCGACCATGATCCGGTCCGGATCCTGGCGGAGGAAGGCGCGCAGGGCGCGGGGGAAGGTCATGCCGATGTTGTAGTTGACCGGCACCTGGATGATCCCCTCCAGGTCGTACTCGACCGGATCCTCGGCGGTGAGCAGCTTGTCCTCCAGGGTGTTGATTTCCCGGAGGCAGGAGTAGAGGGTGGTGGTCTTGCCGGAGCCGGTCGGGCCGGTGACGATCATGATCCCGTTGGGGCGGTGGATGATCTCGCGGATCTCCTTGAGCGTGCGCTGGTCAATGCCGAGGCTGTCGAGGTTGAGGTTGACCACGCTGCGGTCGAGGACGCGCAGCACCACCGACTCGCCGTATTGGGTGGGGAGGGTGGAGACGCGCAGGTCGATCGGCTTGCCGGAGATGCGCAGCTCGATGCGGCCGTCCTGGGGGATGCGGCGTTCGGCGATGTTGAGGTTGCTGAGCACCTTGATGCGGCTGATGACCGGCAGCGCCAGGTGTTTGGGGGGCGGTGCCATCTCGTAGAGCGCGCCATCAATGCGGTAGCGGATCTTGAACTCGTCGGCGAACGGCTCGAAATGGATGTCGCTCGCCTGGTCCTTGATGGCCTGGTAGAGGATGACGTCGACAAAGCGGACGATCGGGGCGTTGGAGGCCATCGCCGCCAGCGCCTTCTCGTCCTCAAGGGTGGTGTCGCCGATCTCCGTTTCCTTGATCTGCTCAAGCACGTCCTTGACCGAGTCGGCGCTGGCCGGGTAGAAGTGGTCGAGGGCATCGTCAATCTCGGAGGCGCGGGCGACCAGCACCCGGCATTCTTGCCCCAGGACGAAATGCAGCTCGTCCACCATCCGGTAGTTGAGCGGATCCTTGGCGGCGACGTAGAGCACGCCATCCTCCTGGCGCACCGGGATGATCCCGTACATGCGGGCGATGGCGGTGGTCACCTTCTCGATCAGCGGCCGCGGGATGTTCATCTCGCGCAGCGAGACCACCTCGGCGCCGAGGTTCTGGGCGACGAGCTGGAGGAGATCCTCCTCCTTGATGATGTCATAGTTGTAGATGATGGTGGCGAACGCCTTGCCGGTGCGTTCGTGCTCGGCCCAGACCTCCTCGAGCTGCTCCTGGGTCGCCACCCCGGCGTCCAGCAGGATGTGCCAGAGCGCGCTGGTGTCTGCATCCAATTCCAATGTGGGCATGGGTCAACGCCTTATTGCTTGCCTGCGCTTCCGCTTCAGTCGGCGACGTCCGCCGCCGTCACCCGGATCACTTCCTCGAGCGTGGTGAGGCCGGCGCCGGCCTTGCGCAGCCCGTCCTCGCGCAGGGTACGCATCCCGGCGGCGCGCGCCTTCTCGCGGATCGCGCCCGAGGTCGCCCGGTTGTAGATGAGGTCCAGGATCCCTTCGTTGAGGATGAAAAGCTCGTAGATGCCCATGCGGCCGCGGTAGCCACGGCTGGCGCAGTCGGGGCAGCCGGCGCCGTGCTTGAGTTCCATCCCCTTGAAATAGTCGGGGGCGAGGTGGAGCGCCTCCGCCTCCGCCGCCGTCACTTGGTAGGGCTTGGCGCACTTCTGGCAGATCCGGCGGACGAGGCGCTGGGCCATGACCGCCCGCAGCGCGGAGGCCACCAGGAACTCCTTCACCCCCATGTCGATCAGGCGGGGGATGGCCGAGGGGGCGTCATTGGTGTGCAGCGTGCTGAACACCAGGTGGCCGGTGAGCGCCGCGTTGATCGCGATCTCGCCCGCCTCCATGTCGCGGATCTCGCCGACCATGATCACGTTCGGCGCCTGGCGCAGCATGGCGCGCAGGGCGTTGGCGAAGGTCATGCCGATCTCGTTGTTGACCTGGCACTGGTTGACCCCCGAGAGCTCGTACTCCACCGGATCCTCGGCGGTGATGATCTTGCGGGTGGGCTTGTTCAGGGTGTTGAGGAAGGCGTAGAGCGAGGTGGTCTTGCCGGAGCCGGTGGGGCCGGTGACCAGGAAGATGCCGTCGGGGAAATTGATGATCTTGTCGATCGTCTGCTGGTCGTCGGCGAAGAACCCCAGCTCGGGGATGCCCAACTGGATGCTGCTCTTGTCCAGGATGCGCATGACGATCGATTCACCATGGGTCGTCGGCAGGCAGCTCACGCGCAGGTCCAGATCCTTGCCCATGGCGCTGATCTGGATGCGGCCGTCCTGCGGCACCCGGTGCTCGGAGATGTCCATCCGGGCCATGATCTTCAGGCGGCTGATGATGTTGTTCTGCAAATACTTGGGCGGGTTCTCCACCTCCCGCAGCAGGCCGTCGATGCGGTAGCGGACGCGGAAGCGCTTCTCCAGCGGCTCCAAGTGGATGTCGGAGGCGCGGTTGCGGTAGGCCTCGAAGATGATCAGCGACACCAGGCGGATGATCGGCGCGTCATCCTCGCTCAGCCGCCCCGCCTCCTCATCCTCGGCCGCCGTCTCCGCCACCGTGACCGTCCCCTCGGTCATGTCCTGGAGGAACGATTCCACGCTTTCCTGGACCGTGCCGTAGCAGTGGGCCAGGGCTTCCTTGATCTGCTTGCGGGAGACGATCACCCCTTCGACGTCCGCCTTGAGGATGAAGCGCAGCGAGTCCAACGTCTCCACGTCGGTCGGATCCGACAGGGCCACCGTCAAGGTCGCCCCGTTCTTCATCACCGGCACGACCTTGTAGCGGCGGGCAATGTCGGGGGGGATGGCGGCAACGGCGTCGGCCGGGATTTTGTAGTTGGTGAGGTCGAAGCACTCCATGCCGTATTCGGCCGCCAGCAGCATCATCACGTTCTCTTCGGCCAGGAAGCCGAGGGAGACAATGGTCTCCAGGATCGGCTCCCCGCCCTGCTCGGCCTTCGCCCGGGCCTCGTCCGCCTGTTCCTGCGTCAGCAGGCCCCTGGCGATCAGCAGATCGACCAACAGTTCGTCATTCCCGGCCACGGATCATCTCCCGTATTGAAACTCGCGGTGGCACCGTTCCTGGACTCGAAGCTTCGCCTTGCCCCTTCGCCGCGCCCCCTGGCCACCCGGGCGAAACCGGCACGTTGTTATATAATCGTTTGGAACCGGCCTGTCAAAGCGGACCGCCCCGGCAAAATCACGTCAGGACCTGCCAACAACGCCCGGGCCACCCTTTTCCCCAATCCCCAGGCATCCCCTGGGCCGCCCCTCGCCCCCGAAAGCGAAATCGGGATCGGGTGGGGGGAGCCCGCTTGGGGACGGCAGCGCTTGGGGACAGGCATCGCTTGGGGACGGGAGAAAGGGCGCCGTGCCGTCCGCCGGCGGGCATTGCGCAGGAATGGCGCTATAGTAGTCAAAAATGAGCAACATTGCGCAGAGACCCCAACCCCCGGAGCGCCGGATGCCCAACGGAAACCACCCCGCCGAGCTGGAAACCCACGCCGCCTGTTCCCGCGAGTTCGGCGCCGACCCGCGCCTGGTCTTCCTCGGTGGCGGCAACACCTCCTTCAAGACCGCGGCGACGCTCTACATCAAGCCCAGCGGCGTCGCCCTGGCCACGATCCGCCCCGGCCAGTTCGTGGCCATGGACCGGCGCGAACTGCGCAAGCTTTTCGCCACGGCGCTGCCGGCGGACGTCTGGGAGCGGGAGGCGCAGGTGAAGGAGCTGATGGCGCGCTCGGTGCGCCCGGCCGGCGCCGGCCGCCCCTCGGTCGAGGCGCCGCTGCACGAGGTGATCCCCTACGCCTTCGTCTACCACATGCATCCGGCGCTGGTGAACGGCATGACCTGCGCCCAGGACGGCGAGGCGGCCTGCCGCCGGCTGTTCCCGGAGGCGCTGTGGATTGAATACATTGATCCCGGCGCCAAGCTCGCCGTGGAATGCGCCCAGCGGCTGGCGGCGCTGAACCCCGTGCCCCAGGTGATCTTCTTGCGGAACCACGGCGTCTTTGTCGGCGCCGACACGCTCGCCGAGATCCGCGGCCTCTACCGCCAGATCCTCGCCACGCTGGAGGCGGCCTACGCCGCCGCCGGCGTGCCCCTGGCGTTGGCGGCGGCCGCCCCGGAACCCGACCTGGCCACCGTCCGCGCCCTCGCCCCGGTCCTGCGCTCCCGGCTCGGCACCGCCGAAGCCCGCGCCCTCGTCCCCGCCGCCGCGCCGCTGGCCGTGGCCGCCGGTCCGCTGACCCCCGACCACATCGTCTACGCCAAGTCCTTCGCCCTGGAACTGGCGGCGGACGCCGACCCCGCCGCCGCCGTCGCCGCCTTCCAGGAGCGGCATGGCTATTTGCCGAAGGTGGTCTCCGTGCCGGGCCAGGCCCTGTTCACCGCCGACTGCACCCTCAAGGGCGCGCAGGACACCCTGGTGGCCGCCCGCGACGCCGCCCTGGTGCAGCAGCTCACCGCCGCCTTCGGCGGGCCGCGTTTCCTCACCGCCGCCGCCCGGAGCTTCATCGAGAACTGGGAGGTGGAAAGCTACCGGAAGAAGATGGCGCAGGGCGGGGCCGCCGCCGGCCGCGCCGCCAACAAGGTCTGCGTCATCACCGGCGCCGCCCAAGGGTTCGGCCTGGGGATCGCCGAAGGGCTGGCCAGGGAGGGCGCGGTCATTGTCATCGCCGACCTCAACCTGGAGGGCGGCCAGAAGGTGGCGGCCGAGCTGGAGGCGCGCCACGGCGCCGGCCGGGCCCTCGCCGTCGGGGTGGACATCAGCAAGGAGGAATCGGTGCGGGCGATGGTCGGCGAGGTGGTGCGCCGCTGCGGTGGCCTCGACCTGCTGGTCGCCAACGCCGGCGTGCTGCGCGCCGGCTCGGTGAAGAGCATGAGCAAGGCCGACTGGGACCTGGTCACCAGCGTCAACTACACCGGCTATTTCCTCTGCGTCAAGCACGTGGCCCAGGTCATGGCCATCCAGAACGCCGCCGGCGGTCCCTGGACCGACATCGTCCAGATCAACTCCAAGAGCGGCCTCCAGGGCAGCAACAAGAACGGCGCCTACGCCGGGAGCAAGTTCGGCGCCATCGGCCTCACCCAGAGCTTTGCCCTGGAACTGGTCGAGGACAAAATCAAGGTCAACAGCATCTGTCCCGGCAACTACCTGGACGGCCCCCTCTGGAGCGACCCCGAACGCGGCCTCTTCGTCCAATACCTGCGGGCCGGCAAGGTGGCGGGGGCGACGACGATCGCCGAGGTGCGCCAGGCCTACGAGGGCAAGGTGCCGCTCGGCCGGGGCTGCCTGCCCGACGACGTGGTGCGCGCCATCCTCTACGTGGTCGAACAGCAGTACGAGACCGGCCAGGCCCTGCCGGTCACCGGCGGCCAAGTGATGCGCTGACCCGCCGGCAGGCGTGGGCGGAACGTGGCGCCGGCAATCCGGCTTGCGAGGCCACGGCGCGTGGCTGTGCCCTTTCCGGAAGGCGCCCCCGGCTTGCGGTTGCGGCTTTCCGTGCTTTATTCTCCCCTTCCCCCGCCCGTTCCCCGCGGCGGCAACGCAAGGAAGCCCGACCCATGAAAATCCTGGTTGCCGGCGGCGCCGGCTACATCGGCAGTTGCACCACTGAATATCTGCTCGACCATGGCCACGAGGTCGTGGCCTTCGATTCCCTGGCCAAGGGGCACCGGGCCGCGGTCGACCCCCGCGCCCGCCTCATCGTCGGCGACCTGGCGGACCGCGAAGCCGTGCGGGGCGTGCTGGCGGCGGAACGGCCCGCGGGGATCATCCATTTCGCGGCCTTCATCGAGGTCGGCGAGTCGATGCGCGATCCGGGCTGCTACTTCCGCAACAACGTCGCCAACGGCCTGAACCTGCTCGACGCCGCCGTCGCCGCCGGCGTGCGCAAGATCGTCTTCTCCAGCACCGCCGCCACCTATGGCCTGCCGCGGACGATCCCGATCCCGGAGACGGAGCGGACGGAGCCGATCAACGCCTACGGCGAGTCCAAGCTGATGTTCGAGAGAATCCTGCGCTGGTACCGGGAGATCCACGGGCTGCAATACATCGCCCTGCGTTACTTCAATGCCTGTGGCGCCACGGCGCGCTTCGGCGAGGACCACAATCCGGAGAGCCATCTGATCCCGATCATCCTCCAGGTCGCCCAAGGCAAGCGCGACAAGCTGCTGGTCTACGGCAACGACTATCCCACCAAGGACGGCACCTGCATCCGCGACTACATCCACGTGCTCGACCTGGCCCAGGCCCACCTCAAGGCGCTGGAGAACGACCTTAGCGGCAGCTTCAACATTGGCTCCGGCAACGGCTTCAGCGTCATGGAGATCCTCGCCGCCGCCCGCGAGGTCACCGGCCACCCGATCCCCGCCGAGTTCGCCCCGCGCCGCCCCGGCGACCCGCCGTTCCTGATCAGCGACTCCACCGCCGCCCGGATCCGCCTCGGCTGGAAGCCGGAGCATGACGACATCCGCCAGATCCTCCGCGACGCCTGGGCTTGGCGCCAGGCCCATCCCCAAGGCTACCGGGAGTGAACCGCCGCGCCGGCGGTGCTCCCTTCGCCGGGCTCAGCGCCAGCCGTAGATGTGGACGAGGGTGTAGTAAAAGCCGGCGGCGAGGAAGATCCCGCCAGTGGCGAAGCGCAGCAGCCGCTCCGCGCGGGTGAGCTGTTCGAAGACGCGGGCCATGGCGGTGGCGGCAAAGGCCGCGAGCGCCGCGAAGGCCGCCACCGGCAGGGCGGTGCCGACGCCGTACAGCATCGGCAGCAGCAGCCGTGATTCCTGGCGCAGCGCCAGCGGGATCAGGGCACCGAAGAACAGGGCCGCGGAGACCGGGCAGAAGGAGAGCGCGAACACCGCCCCCAGCACCGCCGCCCAGCCAGCGCCGCCAGCGGCGGCCCGGGCCTGGAGCCGCTCCCCGGCCAGGTGCCAGTCCAACCCGCCATGGAGCAGCCCAAGCAGGGACATGCCGGCCAGGATCAGCACCGGGCCGAGCAGCAGGTTCATCCAGGTCTGGAAAAAGCGGGCGGCGCCGCCCACGGCCAGCCCGCCGGCGGTGATGGCCGCCCCCAACGCCACATAGGCGACGGTCCGGCCCAGGGTGTAGAACAGTCCGGAAAGCAGCACGTGCCGCGGATCGGCGGCCCGGCGGCCGATAAAGGAAATCGCGGCGATGTTGCTCGCCAGCGGGCACGGGCTGGCCGAGGTGAGGATGCCGAGCCAGAACGCGGCGGCGAGGGCGAGGGCGAAGCTCATCCGCGCCCTCCCGGCAGCCAGGCCGCGACGGCGTCGGCGAGGTAGGCCTCGAAGGCGGCCGGATCCTCCAGTTGCTCCCAGACCCCGTCCAGCCGCCGGAACGCCACTTCCTTGCCGCCCTGGATGCGGACGACCACCACCGTGCTGGCCAGCACATCGTAGCACCGCGCCAGCTTCGGCACCTTCTGGAAATTGAGGGTCCGCAGCTCGACGACCCCCGCCGCCAGCTCGTCGGGGAACCGGGCCGCCACCGTCTCCTGGACCATGCGCTCAATGGCCAGGCAGCCCGCGCAGCGCAGGTTGCCATGCAAATAGAGGACGGCGACCCGCTCCGCCGGCGCGGCGGCAGGCGCCGCGGCCAGCCTCTCCCCACCGGCCTGGCGCAGGGTCACCTCCCGGCCGACGCCGTACCCCAGGCTGAAGAGGACAAAGCCCAGCAGCAGCCCGGTGATGCCTTTCTTCAGCTTCATTGCCGCCCCCTTTTCCGGCCAGCGGTGGCCGTTCAGTTCCCTTGGGCGGCCGGGGGTGGCGTGCCGGCGTGCGCCGGAACCTCAACCCCGAGCTGCTGCCACTGGGCGAGGATCGAGCCGCGGTCGAGGAAGCCTTCGTGGCGGAAACGCTCCCGACCTTCGGCATCGAAGAAAATCTGGGTTGGGATCAGGCGGATCTTGTAGGCCTCGCCCGCCGCTGGGTTTTCCCAGACATCAATGAATTCGGTGACGAAGAGGTCGGCATGGGTGCTCTTCAAGTCCGCCAGGATCGGCGCCATCCGCTTGCAGGGGATGCAGCGTTTGGCGCCGAGATCGATGAGCCGCGGCAGCTTCCGGGCGGCCGCCGCCGTGGCCGTGGTGGCTTCCGCGGCCGTCGGTGCACCCGTGGCGGGAAGGCGGTTTGCCGCCGGTTCGCCACGGGAGCAGCCGGGAAACAGGATCAGGGCGGCGGTGACGGCGGCGCCGCGAAGGAAGGCAGGAGTCGGCATGGTGACTTTTCCGGGGTTGTGGGGTGGCGTCTGGCATGGGGTTCAGGCGAGCAGCCGCTTGATCTCCGCGACGGTGAGGATCTTGCCGGCGGCCTTGACCTCGCCATCGAGCGCCAGGGCCGGGGTCAGCATCACGCCGAAGGCCAGGATGTCCTGGATTTTCTCGACCTTCTCGATGCTGGCTGCGACGCCGCTTTCGCGGACCGCCTGTTCGGCGTTGGCGAGCAAGGTCTTGCACTTCGGGCAGCCGGTTCCCAGGATCTGGATTTTGCGCATGGGGGTGGATCCTTACGTTTCTTTTGTGGCGGAAGGGCGGCGGCGGGGTCAGCGCACGAGCACCCCGTAGATCAGGCCGGAGATGGTGGCCATGCCGACCACCAGGCCGATGAAGGCCAGGGTCTTTTTCGGGCCGAGGATCGAGTTGAGCACCAGCATGCTGGGCAGTGACAGCGCCGGGCCGGCAAGCAGCAGCGCCAGGGCCGGTCCTTGCCCCATGCCGCTGTCGAGCAGTCCGCGCAGGATCGGCACCTCGGTGAGGGTCGCGAAGTACATCAGGGCGCCGGCGAAGCTGGCGAAGAAGTTGGTCCACAGCGGCCAGAGCCAGGCCAGCCAAGCTGGGATTGCGGAGTCCGCACCGCCGCCGTGGCCGAGCAGTTGCAGGGCGGCCGCCGGCGAGTCCCCCACCAGCGCCTGGATCCAGGCATTGGGGATGATCCCCGCGTCCTGGCTCCCGGGGCTGCCCAGGAAGAACCCGGCGGCGAGCACGCCGGCGAAGAGCAGCGGCAGGATCTGCTTGGCGAAGCCCCAGCTCTGTTCTCGCCATTCGGCCAGTTCCCGGCCATGCCCCCAGGTCAGGGCGGCCAGGCCGGCGGCGCCGGCGGTCATCGCCGCCTCGGGCCGGTCTGGCAGCAGCAGCGCCAGCCCCGTGGCCGGGGTGCCCGCGAGGAGGAGGTGGGGCAGGGGGACGCGGAAGAGGCGCCAGAGGCAGCCGCCCAGCGCCAAGCCAAAGCCGGCGGTCAGCCACCACTTGGCGGCAAAGACGCCGCCCCAGAAGCCGCCGGGCAGCGCCGGCCGCGCCCAGTTGGCGAAGACCAGGATCCCCACCAGCGAGCCGAAGAAGAGGGCGGTCTGCCAGAGCGGCCGTGGCTCTTTGTCCGGGGCGGCTGTCCAGCCCGCCGCCGCCGCCGCGGCGGCTTTGGCCTGCTCCTCCTTGCGGAAGAGCAGGTGCATCAGCAGCCCGATGACGACGCTGAACAGGATCGCCCCGGCTCCGCGGGCGACGCCGAGGCGCCAGCCGAGGACGCGGGCGGTGAGCACGATCGCCAGCACGTTGATCGCCGGCCCCGAGTAGAGGAAGGCGACCGCCGGGCCGAGCCCCGCGCCGCGCAGGTAGATCCCGCCGAACAGCGGCAGCACGGTGCAGGAGCAGACGGCCAGCACCGTTCCGGAGGTCGCGGCGACCGTGTAGGCCAGCCATTTCTTCGCCCGCGGCCCGAAATAGGCCAGCACGGCTTCTTGGCGGACGAAGACCCCGATGCCGCCGGCAATGAAGAAGGCGGGCAGCAGGCAGAGCAGGACATGCTCGTGGGCATACCATTTGGCGAGCTTGCAGGCCTCGGCCAGCGCGCCCTGGAAGCGGGGTGCCTCGGCGGGGATGGACCAGAGCAGGGCGAAGGCGGCGGCGAGGAGCAGGAAGCTTTTGCGGTCGGGGTTCATGGGCGGGTGGTGGTGGAAGGGGGTGGCGGTGCGCTCGGCGGCGGAGTATTTGGTCGAATAGCCAAACACTATACCGCCCACCCGCCCCAGGTCAAGGGCCAGCGGCGGCGGGGCTGGCACCATTGTCTGTGCCTTGGGGTGCCTTGGGGACAGGCTAATTGTGGCTGTTCTTCCAGGTTTCCTCCTTGGTGACAGGCAAAAAGCGACAAACAATCGAGGCAATTGCAAAAGCTCAAATTCTGGAGTTCCCTCTCCGCTTCCGTGAAAAGCCTTTTCTCCCCCTGGCGCGGTTGCTGCCGGTGATTTCCGTCATGCCGGTGGACGCCTGCGCCTTGGCCATCACCGCGCGGATGTGGCCGGCGCCCCCCATCATGGCGAACCGTGTGCAGGCGCGGCTGACGAGCGTCTCACCCAGAAAATCCTCCTTGCATCCAGGAGTTTTGTAATTGTCTCGGGTGTAACCGGCCCGGCCTTTGCGTCCACTACCTTTACGGACAACAGCCGGGAGCGGGAGGATATCGCCGCCAGCCTGAAAGGCGACGGCGAGGCGTACCGCCGGCTGGTTGTGCAGTATCAGGGTCTGATTGCCGGGCAGATGCAGCGTTTCTCCCGGGATCCGGTGGTGCTCGAAGAGCTGGTGCAGGAAGTTTTTGTGGAAGCCTATCTGAGCTTGAAAAGCTTTCGTGGCAGCGCGCCGTTTCTGCACCGGTTGCGCACGCTGGCGACGCGCACCGGCTACCGCCATTGGAAAAGGCCGGCCCGCCGCCGCGAGCGGGAAACGGAACTGCCGGAAAATCTGCCGGAAATTCCAACAGAACCCGGAGCACTGACCTGCTTCGAGGCTGAAGACCTGCTGTTCCATCCTTGCCTGTGCGGCAACAGCAACAGTTCCACTTATGCCGCTGCTGGATCTTTTTGCCGATCCGTGGAATGTAATTTTCATGTTTTTTGCCGGGTAACCGGTGAAAGGGGCAACTGAGATGGAAAATGAAAAGACAGTAACTCTTCCGCGTCCGGTTCGCCGGAAGTTGTGGTTAATTCTGCTGCTGCCCGGAATTTTCTTTGGCGGTATGGTGGTCGGCAGCGCATTGACGGTGGCGGTTGCCGTTCGCCGAATCCGGGATGTGACGGGCAATCCCGAAAAGACCGCTGGTCGGATCATTGCCCGAATGGATCGTTATCTCGACCTGACAAACGAACAGGAAGCCGAAGTGAAAACCATCGTGCGCAATACGCTGGATGACCTGCTTGCCCAGCGGGCCGCGGTGCGCCGGCAGACGCTGCTCCGGCTGGCCGCCGCCCGCAGGGAGATGGATGCGGTGCTGACGCCGGAACAGCAACAGAAACTGGACGACCGGTTTGGACGATTGCGGAAACTGTGGGGCGTCGCGCCGGAAGGGAACGGGCCATGAGCCGCCGGTTCGGATGGATGACGGTGCCTCTGCTCGCCGCGGCTCTTTCCGTTTCCCCGGTGTCGCGGGCGGGCTTCAGAGACCGGACGCCGGCACCGGATTTGACCCGGGAAACCTTCCGGTTCGGCGGGCGGGAGCGGAGCTGTTATCGGCATCTGCCGCCGACTTATGAATCCGCCGCCCGCCTGCCGGTCGTGTTGGCGCTGCACGGCGGCGGCAAGGGCGACGCCGCGCAGATGGCGGCGCACACGGGGTTCTGCGAACTGGCCGACCGCGAGGGATTCATCGCCGTGTTCCCGAACGGCGTAGACGGGCAGTGGAACGACGGCCGGGGCCGGACATACTACAAAACCGACAACACGGACGTGGACGACATCGGCTTCATTTCCGCGTTGATCGATCGGCTGGTGGAAACGCATAACGGCGATCCGGAGCGGATTTACGTTACCGGCATCTCCAACGGCGGCCACATGGCATTGCGGCTTGGCTGCGAAATCAGTTCCAGACTGGCCGCCATCGCGCCGGTTTGCGCCAGCATCCCGAAAAACATCTACGGCAACTGTACTCCGGCTGCGCCGCTTCCCGTGCTGCTGATGAACGGAACGGACGATCCGCTCGTTCCCTGGAACGGCGGTTCGATCCGTTTTTTCCGCAAAACCATGGGCGAAGTGGTCTCCACGGAACAAACCGTGCAGTTTTGGGTGCAACACAATCATTGTGATCCGGCACCGGTTGTCCGGAAACTGCCGGACAAGGATCCCGGCGACGGATCGACCGTCCGGGTCAGCACATACACCGGCGGCAACGATGGCTCAGAAGTCATCCTCTATGCGATCGAAGGCGGCCGCTTGACCAGGAAAATCTTCGGTTTGATTTCGTGTCCTTCGTGGCTTCGTGGTGAAAGTTTTAGTTTTGCAGGGCACTATGGGGTGCCGGGATTTTAATAAGTGGGCACCTATCTTCAGGCTGCTTATTTGCATGGTGGCTGTGACGCCGGAATGACGGGATGATCCAAGACGGAGGAGAATGAAATCCGGCTCAAAGCGCCGGTCGTCTCTGACGTCATCGGACAGATAAAAAATCCGGCGCAGATGTAACCGATCCGGATGTTGCTTCCACTGTATTGGGTGAACCGACAAACTAGAGGAGTGAAATCATGAGCACTTATTCAGGAAAATCGTTCAAGAAGGCATTGATGCTTTTATGCGCAGCGATCCTGCTGACGGCGTCAATGGAAGTCTTCGCCAGAACGCGGACAACAACCCGCAGCCGGGGCGGCGGCGGATTCAGCCGCAGCAGCACAGTGACCGGATCGCAGGGCAACTCGGCGACCCGGGAATCCCAGGGACACTGGGATCCGGAAACAAAGACATGGACCAAGACAACAACCGTTACGGGAAATGAACAGCAGGCGGAAACAGAATGATTCGCAAAACATCTGTTTGAGCTTCTCGACACCAACCATGACGGCAGCATTTCCAAAGAGGAAATGAACGAGGGAAAATCAATCATGAAAGAGCGGTACAAACAGTTGCGGTCGGGAAAATAATCGCAGGCCTTCCTCCCCGGGCGTCCCGGAGATCTGTCCGGGGCGCTTTTTGATGTTAACCGAAAGAAGGATGAATGATTTTGTTTAACCGATATCTGTTTGCCGCGGCGCTTGGGCTGGCTCTTACGATTGAGGTTCAGAACGATGTCGCACAGCCGGGAGTGACCGCCGGGAACCCCGCCGGTCTGGCGCGGCTGTTTCCGCGGCTGGACAGCGACCGCAACGGGCAGCTGAGCGCAGCGGAATTCCGGCAGCTCGCCGAACTCGGGCAACGCCGTACTCTACAACTCCGCCGCCGGGCCGCACCGGGTCGAATCCGTACCGGAGCTTGTCCTGCATGACGGCAGCCGCGGCAAGGATCTGCATCTGCGGGTCAACTTCCCGGCGGAACGCGCCGCAGCCATGCCGGTGCACGGCCGAAAGCGTTCGTGCTGATTTCGCCGCAGGTGCCTTTCGCCGCGGCGGGCGGCGGGCAATACGGCCTGTACGGCGAATCCTGGGAATCGCTTGACCCTGACGTGCCGCTGCTGGCGATCACCGGCAGCCGGGATTTTCTCTGGGTTCCGGATGTGCGCGGCAATCCCGAATTGCGCAAGCTGGCCTATGACCGCACGCCGTCGCGCGGCAAATATCTGGTGGACATCGAAGGGGCGGAACACAACGCCTTCACCGACTCCGTGCCGTACTATCCCGCCCGCGAGCGCGACCCGCGGCACCACGAATGGATTGTGCAGGCCGTGACGGAATTTCTCGACGCATATCTCAAGCAGGACAATAGCGCGAAAAAACGGCTGACGGACAAACAGCTCCAGACCGAAACCGGAAGCGAATGCCGGCAGGAAAACACAGTTGCCGAAAAGACAACGGCCTCCACTCCGCAGCCGTACGACTTTTCCGCGGTGGACGCCTTTCTGGAAAAATCCCTGCCGCGGCTGGACGGCGGCTGCGGCCTGATCCTGATTCAGGGCGACCGGGGAATCTACCGGAAAGCCTTCGGCACGTTCGAGCCGGAAACGGTCGTGCCGATCGCCTCGGCGTCCAAATGGATTTCCGGCGGGGTGATCCTGGCGCTGGTTGACGACGGGGTTCTTTCGCTCGACGACCAGGTGGCGAAATACCTGCCGGGCTTTACCGGAAAGAAAGGCACCCTCACCATCCGACAGCTGTTTTCCCACACGCATGGACTGCCCGATCAGCCGCCGCCCCACCGCGACACCGGCCTGACCATGGCCGAATGCGTCCAACAAATCGCCGCCATGAAACCGGTCGCCGATCCGGGCACGGCACTGTACTACTCCGGAACCGGCATGCAGGTTGCCGGCTATATCGCCACGCTGGCGACCGGCAAGCCGTGGGTTGAACTTTTCAGGGAAAAAATCGGCGAGCCGCTGGGAATGAAGAACACAGATTATTACGCCTTCGGAAAAACCGAAAATCCGAATGTGGCCGGCAGCGTGGAAACCAGCATTGATGATTACGGCGCGTTCGTCACCATGATTCTGAACTGGGGCATCTATCACGGGAAACGCATTCTCTCGGAGCAGGCGGTTGACACCATGCTCTCCATTCAATCCGGCGATGTGCCGATTCTCCGGCACGGCTATCAGGGCTTAACCGACTTTGATCCGCGGATGGCAACCTCTCCGTACGGCATCGGCTGCTGGCTGGAAAAAACGGATCCCCGTACCGGCAAAGCCCTGCGCGCATCGTCCGGCGGCGCGTTCGGCTGCTTGCCGTTCGTTGATTTAAAGCAGAATGTCGCCGGCGTTTTCCTTCCCTTCGCCCGCACCATGAAGCGATCTTCCTCCGGACGGCTCTACAACGATGCTCATGTGGTCTATCTGGAACTGCGCGGCCTGCTGGACACGGCCTTCGACAACAACCCGCAACCGCAGGCCGTTGCGGCGACGAACAACGTCCTGACCATCCCCCTTGTCACGCTGCACGACACGACGCGCAGCAAGCCGCTTCAGGTGCGGATCGCCGCCCCGGCCGCCGGCGGCCCGTTCCCCGTCATCATCTTTTCGCATTATGCCGGCGGCACGAAAGACGATTACAACGAACTGATTAACTTCTGGGCGGGTCACGGCTACGTCTGTCTCGTACCGAACCACGCCGATTCTCCGCAGATCGGCGGACAGCGCGGCGCTGCCGCGTTGCAGGGCTGGCGCGGCCGCGCACTGGATCTTTGCTTTCTGCTCGACTCGCTGGGTGAACTCGAGCAGTCCGTGCCGGAACTAGTACACAGTAAATCTTAAAGTTGCGCACAAATCCATTCTATGCCATATTACGGGCATCCACCCACAAGGAGGCTCATATGGCACCACGGTATCGCGTCACCCTGACGAAAGCCGAGAGAGCGGA